>Ga0265327_10005431_pt1 | contig 10629 bp, 14 predicted proteins | sample 41621metaG_FD_202089 | JGI IMG/M metagenome (GOLD analysis project Ga0265327, IMG submission 202089) | Rhizosphere microbial communities from Carex aquatilis grown in University of Washington, Seatle, WA, United States - 4-16-21 metaG | ecosystem: Host-associated > Plants > Roots > Rhizosphere... | reverse complement strand
AAGGAAGCAATACATATGAAGTGATGGATGACCCCGGCTATGATGAGGCACCACGTCAGTCAGCCCCGGCATCGACACCTGCTGCACGTCCAGCTGCGGCAGCTAAACCGGCTGCAGGTGGCTCTGGCTTTGATGATTTTGAAGACGATATTCCGTTCTGAAAATTATTTGAGCCATTTGCAGTACGGACAAAAAACCGGCACTTGCCGGTTTTTTACCATAAGCACTTGATATTTAGCTGCTAATCGCCATGTTTAAGATGGTCTGTTCGGTTATAATTTCGTTTTTTAGGAGGTGTTAAATGCCTATTTATGATTATCAATGCACTAGTTGTGGCTTCAAAAAAGAAGTGATGCGCAAAATCAGTGAGCCTAGCATCACTGTTTGCCCAGAATGCAACAAAGAGACTTTTGCCAAGCAGGTATCCGCTCCCAGCTTTCAGCTGAGCGGCACAGGCTGGTACGCTACCGATTTTAAAGGGGGTAGCAGTAAGCCCGAAAAAAAGACTGAAGAAGCTGCGCCGGCCAATTGTGGCACAGGCTGCGCTTGCCACTAATCAGGATATAGATGAAACGTTACTTCATTACAGGTTTGCTGGTGCTGGTGCCGTTGTTTATCACGGTATGGGTGCTGACGACACTAATCGGCATGATGGATCAAAGCCTGTGGCTACTGCCAATCGAGTGGCGCCCGGAGGCCCAGTTCGGGCGCGCCGTACCAGGCATAGGTGCGATACTAACTTTGCTGATTATCTTTGGTACAGGTTTGATTGCGACCAATATATTCGGTAAGCAACTGATCAATCTATGGGAGAGCCTGCTCGGACGTGTACCTGTTGTTAAGTCCATCTATCACAGTGTTAAGCAGGTTTCAGATACGCTGTTCTCGGACTCTGGCAATGCCTTCCGTAAGGCATTGCTGGTGCAGTTCCCGCGTGAAGGAAGCTGGACAATTGCCTTTCTTACTGGCTTGCCGGGCGGGGATGTCAGCAATCATCTTAAAGGCGATTATGTCAGTGTCTATGTGCCAACGACGCCTAATCCGACCGGTGGTTACTTTTTGATGATGCCCAGAGCTGATGTCATTGAGCTCGACATGAGCGTTGACGAAGCGCTGAAATATATTATCTCCATGGGTGTAGTCTCGCCTTCTGACAAACCCTTGCACCCCCACACCAATTCTTCTAACTCTAAATCATAAGAAATTTGCATATGCGTACTCATTACTGCGGTCATCTGAACCGTGAACATATCGGCCAAACTGTTACTTTATGCGGTTGGGCGCATCGTCGCCGTGACCACGGTGGTGTGATCTTTATCGACTTGCGCGACCGTGAAGGCATGGCACAAATCGTAATTGACCCTGATACTCCAGAAGCATTTGCTCTGGCTGAAACTGTACGTAGTGAGTTCGTGCTGAAAGTGGTGTGTAAAGTACGTGCGCGCCCTGAAGGCACAGTCAACAAAAATATCCCGACTGGTGAAGTTGAGATGCTGGCGACTGAGATCGAGATTCTCAACCCATCATTGACGCCACCCTTCATGCTGGATGATGACAACCTGTCTGAGATGGTGCGTCTGGAACACCGCTATATCGACTTACGCCGCCCAGCCATGCAAAAAAACATGATGCTGCGCTACCGCGTTGCCAAGACCTTGCGTGACCATCTGGATAGCAATGGCTTCATTGAAATCGAAACGCCAATGCTGACCCGCAGTACCCCTGAAGGTGCGCGAGATTACTTGGTGCCTAGCCGTGTGCATCATGGTCAGTTCTTCGCCTTACCCCAATCGCCACAGCTATTCAAACAACTGCTGATGGTATCTGGCTTTGATCGCTATTTCCAAATCACCAAATGCTTCCGTGATGAAGATTTGCGTGCAGATCGCCAGCCAGAATTCACCCAAGTCGATATCGAGACTTCATTCCTCGGTGAGGAAGAGATCATGAATATCGTCGAAGAGATGATTCGCCAGATGTTCAAAAAGGTTCAGGATGTTGACCTGCCTGCCAAGTTCGCACGCATGCCCTTTGCTGAAGCGATGAACAGATATGGTTCCGATAAGCCAGATATGCGCGTCACGCTGGAAATCACTGAGCTGACTGATGTGATGAAAGATGTTGATTTCAAGGTGTTCGCGGGTGCTGCCAATATGGTGGGTGGCCGTGTCGCTGCGATGCGCGTGCCAAATGGTGCCGCAATCAGCCGTAGTGAGATCGATGCTTATACCGAATTCGTCAAGATCTATGGCGCCAAAGGTCTGGCTTACATCAAGATCAACGATATCACCAAGCTTAACGAAGAAGGCTTGCAATCGCCTATCGTCAAGAATATCAATGTCACTGCACTGCAGGCCATCATTGACCGTACTGGTGCACAGAATGGCGATATCGTCTTCTTCGGCGCTGATAAAGCCAAGGTGGTGAACGAAGCGTTGGGTGCTTTGCGTACAAGAGTTGGCCATGAGAAAGGCCATGTTGATGGCCGTGCCTGGGCGCCACTGTGGGTGGTTGATTTCCCAATGTTCGAACACGATGAAGAAAATGATCGCTGGGTTGCCCTACATCATCCATTCACATCACCTAAAGAAGGCCATGAGGACTTGTTAGCGACCAACCCTGGTGCTTGCCTCTCCAAGGCTTACGACATGGTGCTGAATGGTTGGGAAGTCGGCGGTGGTTCCGTGCGTATCCACAAGCAGGAAGTGCAATCGAAAGTATTCGATGCACTGAAGATTTCGAAAGATGAAGCACAAGAGAAATTCGGCTTCCTGCTCGATGCCCTGCAATACGGCGCGCCACCGCACGGTGGTCTGGCTTTCGGTCTGGATCGTCTGGTGACATTGATGGCAGGTGCAGAATCTATCCGTGATGTGATTGCCTTCCCGAAGACGCAGCGTGCACAGTGCTTGATGACGAATGCGCCGAATGAAGTCGATGAGAAGCAACTGCGAGAACTGCACATTCGTGTCCGCACCCAAAACACCGCTGCGTAAAATGAATTCGCTTGCGCTGACGTCGTTGCAAGCTCTTGCCGTACTAATGTGTACTGTCTTCGAGCTTGCGGCTAGTCAGCGCGGCGCTAATTTCATTTTTTGAAGGAAAGCGGCATTTGATAAGGAATGTTTGATGCCAATTAAATCTCGCATTCGTTCAATCCCGGATTATCCCAAGCCAGGTATACTTTTTCGCGATATCACGACCTTGTTGAAAGACCCTGAGGGCTTGCGGTTAACCATAGATGGCTTGGCTAATCTGGTGACAGATCACAAGATTGATAAAGTAGTTGGCATAGATGCGCGCGGTTTTATTGTTGGGGCGCCTTTGGCTTATAAATTGGGCGTGGGGTTTGTGCCGGCGCGCAAGCACGGCAAACTGCCAGCCGAAAGCATCGCAGAAGAGTATCTGCTGGAATACGGCAAAGATCACATGGAGATACATGTTGATGCGATTCAGGCTGGAGAGAGAATCCTGCTGGTGGATGACTTGGTGGCCACTGGTGGTACAGCGTTGGCAGCAGCAAGCCTGATTGGACGACTGGGCGGTGATCTCGTGAGTTGTGCTTTTGTGATTGACCTTCCAGATTTAGGTGGTAGTGAACGATTACGTGAATCAGGCTACCAAGTATTATCACTCTGCTCATTTGAAGGTCATTAATTGTCGTTTAAAACCCCGGTTTCTGTGCTTGTTGTCATCTACACCAACGATCTACAAGTGTTGTTAATTGAACGAGCAGATAAAGCGGGTTTCTGGCAATCGGTCACTGGTAGTGTGGAAGATCAGGATGCTAGCTTACGTGATACGGCCATCCGCGAAGTATTCGAAGAAACTGGCTTGGATACCAATCAATACAATCTGACAGATTGGCGGGCATCCAATGTATATGAAATCTATGAACACTGGCGTTATCGCTATGCACCGGGAATCACACAGAATACAGAGCATCTGTTTGGGCTGGAGTTGCCATACACGATGCCAGTAAAATTGGCGCCTGATGAGCATGTAAGCTATGAGTGGGTGGATTGGCGCGAGGCAGCCAAGCGCGTATTTTCCTGGACTAACGTCGATGCACTCAAGCGTCTGGGCCAGCGATATGGACAAGAGCTATAGCTAGCCTTTGGCTACAACGAGGTAAAATTAAACTATGCAAACAGCAGCGATTAAATTTGAACGATATCAGCATTCGCAAGATGAAGAATGCCAGCAGCGCATCATTGCCGCCAAGCAAAAGCTGGGGAAAAAACTGGTGATTTTGGGCCACCATTATCAGCAAGAGGGCGTATACAAGCACGCTGATTACACCGGTGATTCACTCAAGCTTTCTCGCTATGCGGCGGATGTTGATGCTGAATACATCGTGTTTCTGGGTGTGCATTTCATGGCAGAGGTGGCAGATATCCTCTCTCGCCCTGAACAGATTGCGATATTGCCTGATTTGTCTGCAGGTTGCTCAATGGCCGATATGGCGAATCTGGCCAAGGTTGAGCGTAGCTATCGTGAGCTGAGCAAGGTGCTCGATTTTGACGAGACCATTACGCCCGTCACCTACATTAACTCAGCTGCTGACCTGAAAGCTTTTTGTGGTGAGCATGGCGGTATCGTCTGCACGTCTACTAATGCGCCGAAGATACTGGACTGGAGCTTCAAACAGCGCGAAAAAGTGTTGTTCTTCCCCGATCAGAATCTGGGTCGCTGGAGTGGCTACAAGATGGGCATTCCTCTGGAACAAATGCCAGTATGGGATCCAGATCAGCCTATGGGTGGCCTAACTGAAGAACAAATAAAGAACGCTAAAATCCTGCTATGGAAAGGCCATTGTGCCGTGCACCAAATGTTCCGCGAGCAGAACATCACCCGCTTCCGCGCTGAGCACCCTGATGGTTTTGTGATTTCTCATCCTGAGTCACCATTTGAGGTTTGCCTGAATTCTGATTATGTCGGATCAACAGAATATATCCTGAAAACTGTTTCTGAAGCGCCAAGTGGCACGCGCTGGCTGGTCGGTACTGAGCTGAATCTGGTTAACAGGCTGGCCGAAAAGATGAAGCCTGAAGGTAAGTTTGTGCAGTTTATGTCGCATGTAGTGTGTGAGTGTTCAACCATGGCGCGGATTGATCCACAACACCTGGCATGGACGCTTGAGAATCTGGCTGAAGGCAATGTGGTCAACCAGATTAAGGTGATGCCAGATGAGGCCAGACTGGCAAAACTGTCGCTGGATCGTATGTTAGAGGCATCTTAATTATCCTAAATCTGATTAGTCTGGCTTTATGAACAGAACACTAAGGATAGCCACCTACAATATTCATAAAGGCATGAGCAGTTTTAATGCACGATTGGTGTTGCATGAGCAGCGAGAACTGATCAGGCGGCTACATGCCGATATCGTGTTTCTACAAGAGGTGCGTGGTGCACATAGCCGGCATAGTGCTCTGCATGATGGGGGCCAGTATGAATTTCTCGCTGATAGTATCTGGCATGACTATGCCTATGGCAAAAATGCTATACGTTCTGAAGGTCATCATGGCAATGCAATCCTTTCAAAATTCCCTATCGCTAGTTGGCAAAATGAGGATATCTCAGCCAGTGAGCTAGAGCAGCGGGGGTTGCTACATTGCGAAATGGCAATCCCCGGATGGGATCAGCATTTACATTGCATCTGCGTGCACATGGGCCTGTTTGCTGGCTGGCGTCGCCAGCAACTGGCGGCGATGATTGCACGAATCAATCTGCATGTGCCTGCTACTGCTCCTCTTATCATCGCAGGTGATTTTAATGATTGGCGACAAAAGGTTGGTGATAGTCTGGCTTCGCAGCTGAATCTCAAAGAAGCCTTTGAGCATGTAGAAGGCAAGCCTGCGCGTAGCTTTCCTTCCCTGCTTCCTTTGTTCAGGCTCGATCGTATCTATACGCGAGGTTTTCATGTGATGCAAAGTCAGGTGCATAGTGGCCCACGTTTTGCCAATATGTCAGACCATGCTGCACTGTCTGCCTTTATCAGACGAGATATCTAATGGGGCGTTATGTTGCAGGCAATCAGATTACGCTGCTACGCAACGGCACAGAATATTTTCCTGAGTTGCTCAAAGCAATCGACGCCGCCCAGCATGATATTTACCTGCAAACTTTTATCTATGAAGCTGACGATACTGGCTTGAAAGTTGGCGCTGCCCTGAAGCAGGCGGCGGCTCGAGGGGTTAGGGTGCATTTGATGCTCGATGGATTTGGCTCTCGCAGATTATCGAAAAATTACCTCAATGAGTTGGAGCTTGCGGGCGTTGAGGTCTTGTTCTACAGACCAAAAATCTCACCTTGGACATTTAAACGTAATCGCTTGCGTCGTCTGCACCGAAAGGTGGTTGTTGTTGATGGGCTTTTGGCATTCGTCGGCGGCATTAATATTATTGATGACATGAATGTGCCTGGAGATAATGCGCCGCGTATTGATTATTCGGTTCGTGTTGAAGGACCACTAATTAGCCAGATTTATGCCAGTGTGATCAAACTATGGCGACGCATTTCATGGTTGCACATCTCACCTATAAGTCCTGATATTCCACGTAAGAAGAGTCTGGCTGTACCAACAGCGCAGAAAAATAATGGGGTGCGTGCTCGTTATGTGCTGCGAGATAATGTTTTACATAGGCACGATATCGAAGATGCTTATCTAAGTGCAATCAGGAAAGCGAAAGTGGAAATCATTATTGCCAACGCTTATTTTATTCCCGGGCGAAGATTTCGGAACGCGCTGATTAATGCAACTAACCGTGGAGTTAAAGTGAAGTTGCTTTTGCAGGGGCGCATGGAATACATGATTACGATGGCGACGCATGCTTTCTATAACGATTTTCTTCAGCATGGTATCGAGATATATGAATATAGAAAAAGCTTCATGCATAGCAAAGTGGCCGTTATTGATAGCCGATGGGCGACTGTGGGCTCATCCAACATTGATCCCTTCAGTTTGCTTTTGGCAAGGGAGGCAAATGTCGTTGTGCAAGATACAATATTTGCAAAGATATTACGGCAGGATTTGTTAGCAGCGATCAGCGAATCTGCTGTTCAGATCAAACCTGAAGATTGGAAGCGCAAAAAAGTCGCTAGCCGAATCTTCTCATGGCTGGTGTTCGGGGTTGTCCGCTTTTTGATTGGTCTGGTTGGCTACCCACATAAGCATTGATACTGATGCTCAAGGTTTGCTGTGACTTTTGCAAAGCCCTATAATTTAACAGTGGTAAGTGTGCTTTGTCATTTACGTGTTGCCGGTGTAGCTCAGTTGGTAGAGCGGTTCATTCGTAATGAAAAGGTCGGGGGTTCGATTCCCTTCTCCGGCACCAATGTTGCATTTTATTGACTTGATTAAGTCGTGAGGATTTATTCTTGAAAAGAAAATTGACTGAAAGTTTTTTGCTGTTAGCTATAATAGGGTTATCTGCCTGTGGTGGCGGTAAGCTATGGCCATTTGATGGTTCAAATTCCGATTCGGCAGGCTATGCGCCAGCCAATTCAACTGAATATCAATGTGAAGGCAATAGCAAGTTTTATGTGCGTATGCTGAATAACGGAAACGATGCTTGGTTAATCTTACCGGACAGGGAGGTTTCGCTTAGCAAGACCGGATCGGACGGCGGTATGCATTATAGTAATGGCATATCGGTATTAAGCATTAATGGAGAAGACGCTACTTTAAGCGTCAACGAAACTCGTAAGCTCAGTCAGTGCAAAGCCGTGAGCAAAGATAAATCCAAGAAGTAATCCCTTAAGGCTTGAACTTGCTGTCAAGCCTCAACGCTAGCTGGTTATACGCAATCACTTTCAGCATAAATGCTGCGCATCAATTCAGTTCTTATTCTGGTTTCAATTTCAATTTGAGTAGTTGAATCGCTAATTTTACTAGGCTCTGCTTGAGTTGGTTCGGTATTAAGTGGCAGTGGTATAGAAACTGGTTCAATCATATAACTATGCATGCTGTTACCTTTTGGGTTGTTAAAAATACTGAAATTTTGTTTCAGTGCCAATTTGATATCTCTTTTGTAAAAAGATTCCATCGGCGTATAGCTATTTTAGTCCAGCTTAGATTGCAGCCCTATGACAAAACCAATTTGATTGTTTTTTGTCATAAAAACGCTGCCATGTGAATTGTGATTTTGTGTATGTAAATACTGTCCTTCAGTACAATATTTTCTTGACATGTGTTTGGCTAGAATGGATTTGTCTTTAATAAATAATAAGCTGAATAATCGAAAGGCGAGATGCATGAAATCTTATCGCAAAGAGCTATGGTTTAACCCTCCGACACGGGTGGCGTTCATTAATATCACGCCGCAAGTTAGAGAAGCCTTAAGGGATAGTGGAGTACGTGAGGGTTTTGTGTTGGTAAACGCGATGCATATTACTGCTAGCGTTTTTATTAATGATGATGAGTCAGGCTTGCATCATGATTACAAGGAATGGCTGGAGCGCTTGGCGCCACATGAGCCGATTCGTAATTATCGCCATAATGATACTGGTGAAGATAATGCAGATGCACACATGAAGCGTCAGGTCATGGGGCGGGAAGTTGTAGTAGCAATTACTGATGGACAGCTTGATTTTGGTCCTTGGGAGCAGATTTTTTACGGCGAATTTGATGGCCGCCGTAATAAGAGGGTTCTGGTAAAGATTGTTGGGGAATAATAATTATCAGAAACAAAAAAGCAGCTCATCTGAGCTGCTTTTTTTGTTTCTACTGGCTTATCTAAATGCTTATTAACCTACGATATAGCTTTCCAGTTGCTTGATCAGGAACTGTTGATATTCGATTGTTGCTTGCACTAGATCGCCTATCGAAAGCACGCCGATGACATTGTCATTTTCAATTACTGGCAAATGGCGGATACGCTTGCCAGACATCAGGTTCATGCATTCTTCCACAGTCTCGCTAGGTGAGACTGTAATCAGCTTGGTCGACATGATTTCGGCCACCAATGTGTCTTGTGGCGTCTTGCCTTTCAGTGCAACTTCTCGTGCGTTATCACGTTCGGAAATAATCCCAACCAGATGTTCACCATCAAGCACAAGCAAAGCACCAACACGGTGTTCGGCCATGATGACTAAGGCATCGTAAACAGTCGCACTTGGGGATACAGAATAGATGGTACCTTTGGATTCTAGTAATTGTTTGGCTGTTTTCATGATTTTCTCCTCACTTCAATTTTTATTGATTTAAAGAAAATATACACCTTTATTCGCGAATGCCAAACAGTAAATGGTTGACATAATTAGCCAGCTAACTATAATGGAGCTAACTATGCTGCAACTACGCGATTTACCAACCACTGAAGTACTCGAAAAATTTGCCCAGAGGTACCCGGAGGCAGATGTATCCGCGATTAGCACTTTTCTCTATTTGCTGAGGGTGGCCACAGATTTATCCGTTTCGCTAGATGAATGTCTGAGTCGTCATGGTTTGTTGCAAGGTCGCTGGTGGGTCTTGATTTTATTGATGCGCGAAGACACGCGCACATCGACTCCATCAGTCATCGCAGAAAAAGCTGGAGTGACCCGTGCGACCATGACTGGCTTGCTTGATGGGCTGGAGAGAGATGGTTTGATAAGCAGGATATTTGATCCAAATGACCGCAGAAGTGTCTCGGTGAAATTGACAGATGCTGGGCAGCTTAAGCTGGATGAAGTCATGCCTGATTATTACAGGCGATTGAGTCAGTGCATGGCTGGTCTGGACGAGAACGCGAGAACGCAGATGCAAAATATTTTAAGAATTATTGATGAAAAAATTGACGTGTTTTCCAAGGTCTAATTTTTTTAGCAATGTAGTTAGGCGGCTAATTTTTAATTAACAAGGAAATGAAATGCAAACAAATCAGGAAATGTTAGGCAAAGTGATTGAACTCAATGCGGCATGGAACAAAGCGTTTAACGACAAAGCGCCAGAAGTGGTCGCATCGTTTTATGCAGACTCTGCAGTAGTAATGCCTGCAGGTGCACCTCAGGTAACTGGAAAGTCTGACATTCAAACGTTTTTTGGGAATGTGATCGGTATGGGATTCACTGAACATACGATAGAAGCAATTGATGTATGGCTAGATAACAATTTGGCAGTGCAGCGCGCAAAATGGGGTGCAGCTGCTATTGGTGAAGATGGAAAGAAGAATGTATATAGCGGCAGTTTACAGCTCGTTTATGTAAAACAGCCAGATGGAAACTGGAAGGTGTTGAGTCACATCTGGAATTAATTTAAAGAAGGCAGGAAATGTTTAAGCAACAATCTGCAATTGTCAGAGCATATATCGCGCTATTTGTTTTAACCGTGATCTGGGGTTATAACTGGGTGGTGATGAAGCACGCCTTGCAATACTCCGGTGCCCTGCAATTTGGGGCGTTGCGTACATTTCTTGGAGCAATGTGCTTAATGGCGCTGATGGTGGTGTTGCGTAAGCCACTCAAAGTAAGAGAGGCGCCGACGCTCATAGTACTTGGCGTGTTGCAGACATGTGGGTTTACCGGTCTCATTATCTGGGCTTTGGTAGAAGGTGGCGCGGGCAAGACGGCAGTGCTTACTTACACGATGCCTTTCTGGGTCATGGTGCTGGCATGGCCCTTATTGGGCGAAAAAATACGTGGTAGCCA
>Ga0265327_10005430_pt1 | contig 10631 bp, 6 predicted proteins | sample 41621metaG_FD_202089 | JGI IMG/M metagenome (GOLD analysis project Ga0265327, IMG submission 202089) | Rhizosphere microbial communities from Carex aquatilis grown in University of Washington, Seatle, WA, United States - 4-16-21 metaG | ecosystem: Host-associated > Plants > Roots > Rhizosphere >... | reverse complement strand
CCGCCAAGTCTGGGCCGCCGATCCGATGAAATCCGGACGTATCTTGGTCATTGGCGGCGGCATCGGCGGCCTCACCGCGGCCATCGCCCTGCGGCGCCAGAATTTCGACGTGACGGTCATCGAGCGGGACCCGAACTGGGCCGTCTATGGCGTCGGCATCATCCAGCAGGCCAATGTGGTCCGCGCGATGGCGCAGCTGGGCCTCCTGGACGACTATCTGGGCGCGGGCTTCGGCTTCGACACGGTGGAGGTATTCACCCCCGCGGGCCAATCCGTCGCTCGCATCCCCAGTCCCAAGCTGGCGGAGGGATATCCGGCCAACATCGGCATCGGCCGGCCGGCCCTGCACAAGGTCCTGGGCGACCGGACGATCGGCGCGGGCGCCGCGGTCCGGCTCGGCGTCACCGCCCTGTCGCTCGTCGACGACGGCGAGGGCGTGGAGGCCGGGTTCAGCGACGGTTCTTCGGCGCGCTTCGACCTGGTGGTCGGGGCCGACGGCCTGTTCTCTGAAACCCGCCGCACGATCTTCCCGGACGCGCCCAAGCCCGAGTTCACGGGCCAGGCGGTATGGCGCTACAACTTCCCCCGTCCGCCGGAGCTGGACAGCCTGCAGGCGTACGGCGGCCGGATCGGGATCGGGCTCGTGCCGCTCTCCGACGCGCTGATGTACATGTTCGTCACCACGCCCGAGCCGGGCAATCCCCGGTACGAGACCCAAGGCCTGGCGGCGCGCATGCGCGAACGGCTCCTTGGCGCTCCGCCCGCGATCCAGGCGCTCGCCGAAGGAATCACGCGCGACGAAGAGGTCGTCTACCGGCCGCTGGAATGGGTGTTCCTGAAGGGCCCCTGGCACAAGGGGCGGATCGTCCTGCTGGGCGACGCCGTCCACGCCACCACGCCGCACCTGGGCCAGGGCGCCGGCATGGCCATCGAGGACGCGATCGTCCTGGCCGAGGAGCTGGCCGCGGCCGACACGGCGGAAGCCGCGTTCCAGGCCTACCGCGACCGGCGCTTTGAGCGCTGCCGGTATATCGTCGAGGCGTCCATAGCGATCTGCGACGGCCAGCTCGGCAAGGGACCACTGGTCGATCCCCAGGCCGCCACCCGCGGCATGTTCCAAGTCGTCTCGGAGCCGATCTAGCGGCCCTTTGTCGGGAGAATTCCATGGCTCGAGTGAATGAAATCCGCTTCGTCGGCTACGCCGTGCCGGACATGGAGGCCGAACGGGTCTTCTACCGCGACAAGTGGCGCCTGCGCGAAGCCGCGGACCAGGACGGGATGCTCTACTTCGCCGCCGAAGGGCACGACGAGCCGTTCGTCGTCAGGCTGCGCCAGGCCGACAAGCCCCGGCTCGACGTCATCGGCTTGGCCACGGCCAGCCGATCGGACGTGGATGAGCTTCACCGCAAGGTCGAGGCGGCCGGATGCCGGATCATTCACGACCCTCGCGCCCTGACCGGATTCGGCGGCGGCTACGGCTTTCGCTTCTTCAGCCCGGATGGGCTTGCCTTCGAGATTTCCAGCGACGTCGCCAAGGGGACAGCTCGCGCCCTGGCCCGCTGGGAGGGCATTCCCGAGAAGATCAGCCACATCGTTCTGCACTCGCCCAATCACAAGGCGCTGGCGCAGTTCTTCGTCGACGTGCTGGGTTTCCGTCTGAGCGACTGGCTGGGCGACTTCATGGCCTTCCTGCGCTGTAACGAATGGCACCATCGGATCGCCATCCTCCCCGGCCCGCCCTGCGTCAACCACGTCGCCTACGACATGCTCAGCGTCGACGACATGATGCGCGGCGTCAGCCGCCTGAAGAGCCAGGACGTCGAGCTGCGCTGGGGCCCGGGGCGTCACACCGCCGGGAACAACACCTTCAGCTACTTCGTCACCCCGAACGGCTTCGCCGTGGAATACACCGCGGAGCTGGAAAAGATCGACGAGGCGACCTGGACGCCCAAGGTTCACACGCCCAGCGCCCAGCTCATGGACCAATGGGGCATCGGCGTGGGCGGGCCCCAGACCATGCCCCATCCGGAGCCCGACCCGGGCATCTTCCAGGCCGCCGAGGCCTGAGCCGGTGGCGCTGTTCGAGTATTTCCCGAACTACGTCTGGAACCTGTCCCTGGCCATCGCTCTGGAGAGCGGCGGCCGGATCGGCGAGATCATCGACATGTCCCAGCCGATCCGCGACGCGGCCTCGCGCGGGGAAGACGCCGGCACGCCCGCGTTCATGAAGCAGTGGGCGGCCATGGCCGACAAGCTGGCCGAACTGGCCGCCGAGGACGAGGCGCTCGGGCGGCGCTTCTCCGCCGGCGAGAAGCTCCGGCGCGCGGCCATCTACTACGCCAACGCCGAACGCATGCAGGGCCACGGCGCCCCGGGCCGCGAGGAAACCTACGCCAAGGCGCTGGACGCCTTCCGCCGCAGCGTGGCGATGGCGGGCGAACGCTGCGAACGGGTCGAGATCCACTACCAGGGCAAGACGCTGTCGGCGCTGCTGGTGAGGACGGCGGAAGACGGCCCCCGGCCCCTGGTCGTCTACTGCAACGGCCTCGATAGCACCAAGGAGATGCTCTATTTCAGCGGCCTGGCCCAGGCCCTGGCCCGGCGCGGGGTCGCCTGCCTGTGCGTGTACCAGCCCGGGACCGGGGAGGCGCTGCGGCTGCAGGGCCTGCCGGCCACCCACCAGAGCGAGCTGTGGGCCTCCGCCTGGGTCGATTGGGCCGAAGCCCAGCCGTTCGTCGACCCCGCGCGCCTGGGCATGACCGGGATATCCCTCGGCGGATACTACGCGCCCCGGGCCGTGGCGTTCGAGCCGCGCTTCGCGGCCGGCGCCGTATGGGGGGCCAACCACAACTGGGCCGAGGTGCAGCAGAAGCGCCTCAAGCGCGAGGGCGAGAACCCCGTGCCGCACTACTGGAACCACGTGATGTGGGTGTTCGGCGCCAAGGACATGGACGACTTCCTGGCCAAGGCCGAGGGGATGCACCTGAACGGCGTCATGGAGCGCATCCGCGTGCCCTTCCTGGTCACCCACGGCGCCAAGGACCGGCAGATCGCCCTGGACTACGCCCACCAGAGCTACGACCAGCTCACCGCCTCGCCCCGGCGCGAGCTGAAGATCTTCACCGAGCGCGAAGGCGGGGTCGAGCACGTGGGCGCCGACAACATGAGCTTCGGCCGCGACTACATCGCCGACTGGTTCGCCGAGGCGCTCGGCGGTCACACCTCGTGAGCCCTCCCGGCTCGCTCCTTTCGTCCTCCCGGAGAGGAACGCCCCTGAGCACCGTGGGCCGGGCGGTCCGCGGCGATCCCTTTCGTTGAGGAGAGCCGCCATGGCGCGCCGCTTCGTCGACCTGTCGATCTACCTGGAGAACGACGTCGTCACCGATCCGCCGTTCATGCGGCCCAAGATCACCTACCAGACCCACGGCGAGACGGTGCAGGAGATGCAGCACTTCTTTCCGGGCGTCACGGGCGAGCAGATGCCGGGCGGCGAGGGGTTCGCCGCCGCCGAATGGGTCACCCTGACCACCCACAACGGCACCCATCTGGACGCCCCCTGGCACTTCCACCCGACCATGGACGGCGGCGCCCGGGCCATCACCATCGACGAGGTGCCGCTCGACTGGTGCTTCCGGCCGGGCGTGAAGCTGGACTTCCGCCACCTGACCGACGGCCATGTGGTGACGGCGGCCGAGGTCGAGGCCGAGCTCAACCGCATCGGCCACGATCTGCAGCCGTTCGACATCGTCCTGGTGAACACGGCCGCCGGGGGCGCGGTGGGCGACCCGAACTTCGTGAACATCGGCTGCGGCATGGGCTACGAGGCGACCATGCACCTGCTGGAGCGCGGCGTGCGCGTCACCGGCACGGACGCCTGGTCGTGGGACGCGCCGTTCAGCTACACCGCCGAGCGCGTGAAGGAGACGGGCGACACCTCCCTGATCTGGGAAGGGCACAAGGCCGGGCGCGACATCGGCTACTGCCACCTCGAGAAGCTGCACAACCTCGAGGCCCTGCCGCCCTCAGGCTACCTGGTCAGCTGCTTTCCGCACAAGGTGAAGGGCGCTTCCGCCGGGTGGACCCGCGCGGTGGCCATATTCGAGGACTAGCCCCGTGAAGCCCGCAACCCTGCCCGATCATGGCCCGGACGCAGGGCTCTTAGCCGGCTACGGCGTCACCGCGATGAGCGCGCGCCGGTAGCTGGTGAGCGCGGGCGCGCCGCTGTCGGTCACTTCCAGGATGACGTGATAGGTCGCCGGAGCGCTCACGGCCGGAACGACCACGTGGGCCTGGGGCGAGTCCGCGCCCTCGATCTTCAGCGCAGCCGGTTGCCGGCTCGGAGGGCTGGTCGCTTCCGCATATTGCCACCAGCGATAGGTCAAGCGATCGCCGTCGGGATCGAGAGAGCCGGAGGCGAACAGCGCGATCTCAGCGCCGGACTTGGCGGCGATCTTCACCGCGGCGTCGCCCGGAACGCCGTTGAGGACGAGTTGCGGATTGTGATTGGCCTGCCGCGGGTCGGCCGTCAGGGTCCAGCCGATGCGCGCCGCGAAGTCGTTCTGAAAGGCCTCGCGCCAGCGGAAGATCGTGGCCTGACTGCTTGTCCATGTCCGGCCCGCCGGGTTCTCGACCTTGTCGGGCGCATCTGCGTAGTGCCCGGCGCCCTCGTAGGCCGGCAGATAGCGGCCGCCCCAGCCGCCGAACTCGGGATGTTCCGGGTCGTTCAGACCGTTGCGGATCAGGCCAAGGAATGACGGCGTGTCTCCCTCCATGATGTACTGGTGAGGCGGGTAGAGCGCGCCCAGCGCGCCGCGGCGGATGTTCCGATCGAGCCACTCGTTGGTCACCAGCTCGCTTCCCGGCCATTTGTCCTTGGAAAAGAGATCGCCGGATATGCCGGTCCAGGCGGCCATCGCGTACTGGCCCCAGCCATGCACGCTGGCGATCCAGATCAGGTCGGGGAAATTTTGCCTCGCCCAGGGTCCCGCATCGTCCTGGTCGGAGATGGAATAGACGCGCAGCTTGGCGACGAAGGCCTTGGCCTCTTTCGGCGAACGCGTCGCGCGCACTGTCCACAGCGCCTGAGCAAGGTCGTGGGCCCCCGACCAGATCGCGACGTGGACCGGCCGCGGATCGGGCTTGTCGACGATCTCAATGATCCGGCGCGACGCTTCGCTGTCCATGCCCTGGCCGACGCCCTGCATGCCGTACAGGGCCGAGCCGCTGCGCACCGCCGCCAGCAAGCTCGCCGGGTCCGGATAGCCTTCCGCGTGATGGCGAAGGTTGGCCAGCACCTTGCCGTAGCCGTCGATGCGCTCTCGCAGCAGCTCAGGCTGAACGCGCGTCCTTTGCCAGGTGGATGTGGTCGCGATCAGCGCCTCGGTGTCGAACTCGTTCGAATAGAGCAGGAAGCGGACGAATGACTCCGAGTCGTCGGGCTCGTTGCCGATATCGGTCATTACGACGACGCGTGGACGCGAACCCTGCGTGGAAGCCGCTTGCGGCTCGGCCGATGAGGGCGCCGGCCCCAAGAGTCCGATCGCGAGCCAGACCAGCGCCATCTCGCGAAGGCGCCGGACCTTCAGGCCGGCCCATGACCCGGAGATTGGCCTCATGGTGGTCTCCTGACCGCGCTAAGCCGGCAGACGATATACCCGGTGGGCGTTGAACCAGACCATCTTGCGGAACGCTGGGGCGCTGGAATTGGCTTTGAGCGCGCCCAGGATCATGCGGGCCTGGCACATATCCCCACGCACCCCGGCACCCCGGCCGTCGTGGCAAGGGCAATCGCTGCCGAAGATGAGCTTGTCCTGGTGGCGTTCGATGAACCCCGGGGTGAACGCTGGATCCCGCGTCAGGCCGTTGTAGCCCGAATAGGCCGAAAGATCGCCGAACAGGTTCCCGTAGTCGCTCAGCAGCCGATCGGACAGGCCCCCGGGCGTCACCTTGCCTCGTGGATAGGGCGTACCGTCGTAGTTGGCGTCGATGTTCCCCCAAAAGGCGTTGGCGTGGGCCATGAAGCGGGTGGACGGGAAGGCCTTGAGCAGGGCTTCGATGCGCTCGAAGCCGGTGTCGTTCTCGTTGTCGAAGTGGATCAGCACCGGAACCTTGAGTTCCCCAGCCAGGGCATAGATGCGTCGCATTTCCGGGCCGTCCGCCGCCACCATCGCCTTGATCTCGCCGAAGCCCTTGGCCCCGCCTATGATGTCCGCCGTGAGCCGGGCGTCATCGCCGGCCAGGGTCGGAGCAACCGAGCTGAGCCAGGCCGGGAAGCGCTCAGGATGTTCCGCGCACAACCGTCTGACCGCGTCGCGAGCCGCGGAGTCGCCGCCGAGGGCCAGGCTGTTTGGCATAGCCGCGGTCATCCCGGCGCCCAGGACGTGGGCGGCGTTCTCGTCCAGATTGACCCGGACATGGTGATGGCAGTCGATGACCGGCTCGCCGGCCCACGGCGTTTCCGGCTGCGCGCGGGCCGATGGGGCGGCGGCCAGCAGCGCGGCGCTTCCCAACAACAGCTCCCGTCGGCTGACACGGCTCATCTTCGCCTCCCTTGCGCCCCAGCCGGCGACGTCGGGCCGATCAGTCGCGCACGGGCCCCGAAAGCGCCGCGGCCGCATCGGCGTTGAAGAAGTCGAGCTTGCGCTGGTCGGGCCACGCGGCCGGCTTGGCCTCCGCGTTTAACTCCAGCAGCATTGGCTGACGCGCGTCGTACCGCGGCCAATGGAGTTGCGCGGTGTCTGGGACGCCGGTCTTGGCGAACGCCACCAGCGAGTCGGTCATGGCGCGGCTGAAGGCGCGGTCTTCCGGAGTCCAGTCGCGGGTGTGGCGGAACTGGTTGAAGCTCTCAAGCGATCCCAGCCAGAACGGAACCTCGGAGGTGTGGTAGGCGCCGGCGGTCGCCGGGTCCATGTCTGAGAATCGGACGCCGGGCGCGTAGCTGTGAGCCCGCGCGAACATGTAGCTGTATACCGGCGCGTGGCCGGTGGCCGACTGCGCCCTGGCCCAGGCGCTCATCCCCACCACCATGGTGGCGTCGCGATCGGCGGCGCGAGCCTGACGGATCGCCTCATCGTCGTTGGCGGCGGGATAGAGGGCCAGGAATTGCGCGGCCCTGGCGCCGTACTTGGCCTGCACGCGCGAACGGTAGTCCGCGAGGTCCTTGATCGCGCCCAGGCCGCCGAAGGACTCGTCATGGGCGAAGCCGACCATCAGGGGCACGTCGTTCTGCTGGCCCCGGGCGAAGATGGCGCCGGTCTGCATGGGCAGCACGTATCCGTCCACGTCGGGACCGACCCCGGGCGCGCCGGGGGTGCGCGGAACCACCAGCCGGTCGGCCGGCAGGGCGCGGAGCTCATCGAGGCTCTTGGCCTTCATCAGCGCCTGGAACTTGACACCCTCGGCCTCGGCCTTGGCCAGCGGACGAACGGATTCCTCGGCGGGCGCTCCGATCTGGGCGCCGCTCATCCCGACCGCCTTCTGGAACAGGCCCTTGGCCAGGGGCGAGGCCTGGAGGGTCAGAACGGACATGGAGCCCGCCGACTGGCCGACGATCGTCACATTGTCCGGATCGCCCCCGAAGGCGGCGATATTGGCCTTCACCCACTTCAGCGCGGCGATCTGGTCGAGGAAGCCGTAGTCGCCCGAACTCTTGTGCGGCGACTCCGCCGTCAGCGCCGGGTGCGACAGGAATCCCAGGATCCCGAGCCGGTAGTTGAGATTGACGAACACGGCGCCGCGTTCGGCGACGCCCTCGCCGCCGTACAGGGCCATGGAGCCGGACCCGATGAAGAACGCGCCGCCGTGCAGGAACACGACGACCGGCGCCTTCTTCAGCTCCGGGCGGGTCCAGACGTTCAGGTAGAGACAGTCTTCGCTGCTGACCTCGGCGCCCGAGTACTGGTTGGTGAGGATGCCCCGCAGCGGCTGGACGCACTGCGGACCGAACCGGTCGGCGTGACGCACCCCCGTCCAGCGGGCGGCCGGCTGCGGATCGCGCCAGCGCAGATCGCGCACGGGCGGGGCCGCATAGGGGACGCCCAGGTAGGCGTGCACGCCGGACGCCAGGGTCACGCCCTGCAACTGTCCGCCCTGGGTCGCGACAAGCTCGCCCGAGGCGTTCGGCTGGGCCGACGCGGCGCTCCCCAGGCACAGGGCCGCCAGGATGCTCGCGAGTGCGGCTAGAGGCTTCATGCGCATCCTATTCCCTTCAAATCGCTATGCGGCCGACAACACCATCGCGAGGAGGGGTTGTCAGGCGCCGTCCGTGGTTTCGGTGAGCGGACGGGGTCCGGCAGGCGGAATTGCGTCCCTCCGCCCCCGGGCCATGCCCGGCCCGCCTGCTCTGGATTGGTCAGAAGGTGAAGCGGACGCCCCCCTTGAAGGTGCGACCGAGCAGGTCGTAGTAGGCGGAGCCGTTGGCCGGCAGCGGCGGAGACTGGTCGAAAACGTTGTCGATGTTGAAGAATAGCTGCTCTTTGCCCCCGGCGATATGCAGGTCGTACCGCAAGCCAAGATCCAGGTAGGTCATGGCTGGGATGTTGTTGTTGCTGATGCTCAGGGCCGAGGCGGCATTGTAGCCGGTCTGGTCCGGGCCCAGCAGGCCGTTGTTCTGACGACTCTTGGACACGTATCGGATATTGCCGTTCACCCCCAGGTCGCCGACGTCGTAGTTCAGGCCGACATTCAGCAGCCAGGTGGGCAGACCCGCAGGACCGCCGAACGAGGCCCCAGACTGACCCGAACGGTCGATGCCGCTCGGGAACAGGGTCGAGACGTCGACAGAGTTCTTGAAGGACAGCACGTTGGTGGCCGAAATGTTGGCTGACGCGGTCCCAGGAAGGCGACTGTTCAGGTCCCGCAGCGGGAGGCGATAGGACGCCTGGATGTCGAGCCCGCGGGTGGTGAACTCGGCGACATTGGACGTGACGCCCCGGATCCCGGTGATCTGGCCGTTCACCGGATCGTTGTTGGCGAAGGTGATCAGCGAACACCAGGAATTGCCGCTGTAGACGCCGCCCAGGAAGCAGTTGTTGAGCACGCCGGCGGTGCTGGTCGAGGTGATCGCGCCGCTCACGCTGATGTCGTAGTAGTCCACCGACGCGCGGAAGTTCTTGAGGAACGAGGGCTGATAGGAGACCCCCACCGTCTGGGTGGTCGAGGCTTCCGGCTTCAGGTTCGGGTTGCCGCCCGTCAGGAAGCCCGGCGAGTTGGTGGGCTTGGCGATCCCAGGCCGCGGATCGGCCGGCAGCGGCAGCGAGATAGTCTGCGGCGTGTACAGTTCCTGGAGGTTGGGGGCGCGAATATCGCGGGAACGGGTGGCGCGGAACAGGACGCCGTCCGTCGGCTCCCAGGTCAATCCCGCCTTCCAGGTCGTGACGGCGCCCGAGGTGCTGTAGTTGGTCTCGCGGACCGCTCCGTTGAAGTCGAGCGACTTCGCCAGGGTCATGCCCTTGGCCAGCGGCACGACCGCCTCGATGTAACCTTCCTCGACAGTGTCGGTGACGCGCGGCAAGGCGGCGCCCACCCCGGACAGCCAGCCGCTGGACTGCGAAAGGGCGTCGGTATCGACCTTGAGACTCTCGGCGCGGTATTCCAGGCCGGCGCCGATCGAGACCGGGCCCGCCCAGGTTGAGAAAGGCTCCCCTTGGATGTTGCCGGAAAGCTCGTGCATGCCCGTGCGCCCGGTCCCGTGGGCGGTCCCGAACAGGTAAGAGGCCGCGGCCGGCGACACGACCGGCAGGCCTAGGATGTTGATGGGGCTGCAGCCGGCGGCCTGCGCCGCGGCGCTGCGGCACACGACCTGACCGCCCACGTTCACTGCGTCGATCGCGTTGAAGAAATTGGCGTTGACGAAGTTGTTGGAGATGTCAGCCGTCGAGACGCTCTGCGCGTAGAGGTAGGCTGCGTCCCACTTCCAGCTCCCGCCGAAGTCGCCCTTGATGCCCGACTGGATACGCGCGACGTCCTTTTGGATGTGACGCTCAACAGGCCCAAAGGCGCTTCCAAGATAGCCGACCGAAAGGCCGCCGGCGGGGACGAGCGCCAGCTGCGCCGGCGTCAGATCCTGTTGCAGGTAGTAGTTGTCCTTGGCGATGGTGAGAGCCGCGCCCGCGCCGGCGCCATCGCGCCTGAACAGGACCGAACCGTCGGTGATTACCCGCGCGAACAGAGGTTCGACATAGACCGTCAGATGGTCGTTGATGTCGTAGGTCGCCTTGACCAGAGCGTTGTACCGGCGTTGCGACGGACGCAGTTGCTGCAAGTTCAGATTGACGATTCCGGCGGCGGCGTTGGCGGCCACGGCGGCGTCGGTGAAGTCGTCCAGGCTGGTGGTGAAGTTGCCGAGGCCCGGGGTGAACGTCGCGGTGGTGACCCCCCCGCCGGCCTTGGGCACGAACGCCAGGCCCTTGAGAGCGCCCGTCGTCAGGATCAGGCCGCCCTGGGTGGCGCTGCCGAAATAGTTGCTGTTAGGCGCCAGTACGGTGTTGGCGACGCCGGCGGGACGCGTGGTGAAGGTGTTGCTGTTCCACGCCTGGCGGCCCCAGGACCGAAGGTTGTTGTAGTAGCCGGTGCCGCCGTCGTTGTTGAACTCGAACCCGCCGATCACGTGGCCCCGGCCGCCGGCGAAGGCG
>Ga0265327_10005429_pt1 | contig 10632 bp, 10 predicted proteins | sample 41621metaG_FD_202089 | JGI IMG/M metagenome (GOLD analysis project Ga0265327, IMG submission 202089) | Rhizosphere microbial communities from Carex aquatilis grown in University of Washington, Seatle, WA, United States - 4-16-21 metaG | ecosystem: Host-associated > Plants > Roots > Rhizosphere... | reverse complement strand
GGTGTTTGTAGTTTAAGTGATTCAATAATTCTCAAACAAAGCCCATATCCAATTGATAGTTTAGGAAGTGATATTAAAGCGTGTAAAGAAACATTTATATTCCTAGATGCAAAAAATTCTGGATCAACATATCTTTGGAATGATCAATCATCGGGTCAAATTGATACTGTGAAAGCCCCAGGTTTATTCATTGTTAAAATTACGAATACTGAAGGTTGTTTTGCATTTGATACCATTAAACTTGATACATTTACATCTCCTAGTGTTTCTCTAGGTAAAGATACTTTTGTTTGTAAAGGTGATGGTTACGAAATTGATGCAGGTACGCAATTTAAATCTTACCTCTGGCAAGACGGGTCAACTAATAATTTTATCATTGCAAAAAATGAAGGTGCATATATTGTAGTTGTTAGAGATAATAATAACTGTAGCGCATCAGATACGGTTCAAATTTCAGTAAGACAAAAACCTGTGCTCAATATCAGCAAGCAAATTCAAATTTGTGAACCTGATTTTTATATAAAACCTCCACCTGATTTTATTTCATACTTGTGGCAAGATGGAACTACTTCAAAAACATATCATGTTACAGATTACGGAGTTTATACATTAACAGTAACTGATACGAGTTTTTGCTCGAATAGTGATAGCATTAATGTGTTCAGTAATTGCCCAGGTACGGTTTTTGTTCCAAATGCATTTACACCTAATGATGATGGTAACAATGAAACCTTTTTCCCTGTAACAAGAAATGTTAAATCATTGCATATGGAAATTTATAACAGATGGGGAATGCTCGTTTTCGAAACTGATGATGTGAAAAAAGGATGGGATGGAAAATATAAAGGAAACTTCGCCCAACAAGATATTTATACTTATTTAATCAATTACATTGGTTTAGATAATAATCCATACTCAAAGATAGGGAATGTTACAATTTTGAAGTAGACATTGTTCTTAAAAAAGAAGAGCAATCACATCTATTTTCCTCTCAAACTTAAATATTCTCTCAAAGAATCTTTCCAATTTCTCATGGTATTTAATTTTTTTGTTTTGAGAAAATGATTTTCAAGAACAGAATAACTAGGTCTGTTAACTTTTATTGCAAACTCTCCAGGATTGGCCTTACTGAGGTTTGCATCCACATTTGTCAACTCGAAAATTGCAGAAGCAAATTCGTACCAAGAACAATTTCCTTCAGCTGTTGCATGACAAATCCCTGAATCTTTTATAGTTAAAAGTGTTGAAATTTGACGAGCCAAATCCAAAGTAAAGGTTGGTGAAACTTTTTCATCATCCACCACACGAATGGGTTTTCCAGCTTCGGCTAAGCTTAACATCAACTCTACAAAATTCTTTCCCCCTTTTGCCCGACAAGGATTCACGCCATACAAACCTGAAGTTCGAACAACAAGATATCTACATCCAGTAGAGGCAATCATTTGTTCACCTGCAAGTTTTGAAATACCATAATTATTTAAGGGCTTTGCGCAATCGATTTCGATGTATGGCAACTTTTTTTCTCCATCAAAAACATAATCCGTGCTTATATGAATGAATAAAGAATTTAATTCTTTACAAATTTTTGCCATATTGAATGGTGCAGTTGCATTCACAGAAAATGCCATATCGGGATCATTCTGACATTTTTCAACATGATGATAAGCAGCAGGATTTATAAGTACATCAGGTTTGATATCTTTTAAAAGTCGTTCAACAAATTCGTAATTGATGATATCAAACTCATCGTGATTCAATTCAATCACATCATGATTTTCTTTTCTTAAAACTTCACAAATATCCGAACCTAATTGTCCGTTTGCACCTGTAACTGCTATTTTCATACCGCCATCTGTTCTTTGATATTTTTGAAAATTTGGATATTATAATATTCTGGATTCTCAAAATCTTTGAACTTGTCTAAGTTTTCAAATAGATCGTCAACAATTGCCGCGGCATCATCTTTTGGAACATAACCTAAAACACGTGCTGCTTTATCACAACTTACTTTATAATTTCTGAAATCTTTATTGTGATTTATTTGCATTTTAATTGTTTTTCCTGTTCGCTCTTCAATACGTTCTTTTACAATATCTCCAAGTTGACCAAGAGTATAATTTGCCGATGAAATATTAAACACACCTGAAATTTCATCACTCGCTTCTACCGCACGTATGTAAGCATCCGAAAGGTCTTGAAGACTAACAATTGGTCGCCAAATTGCAGGATTGTTTAATGTGATCTGTCCCAAACTAATTGCATTTTTAAACATGGTATTGATAACCAAATCTAAACGCATGCGAGGACTATAACCACAAACTGTTCCTTGACGGAAACAAATTACAGAATGTGTTTCATCATGCATTTGCATTACAGAAAGTTCACCTTGAAGTTTTGAAATACCGTATGGATATGCTGAAACAGTAGGAGATTCTTCGTCAAATAATTCATCAACCGTATATCCATAAACTGAACATGAGCCTGCATAAATGAACCGTTTTACATTAGCTTTTTTTGCCATAAAACATAAATAAGCTGGCAATGCCGAGTTATAAATGAAATTATCTTTTGGAGAAAATTCAGCCATTGGATCATTTGAAACACCACCTAGAAAAATAACTGTATCATAAACTTTGAGTTCTTCTACAGTAACATCAAATATGTTTTTTTTGATGAGTTTAACATTCTTTGGCAAATGATTTCCAAACCAACACCAGTCGATTACATCCACTTCATAACCTCTATCGGCAAGTTTTGGAACAACTACTGAACCAATAAATCCTGCACCCCCTGCAACTAAAATTTTCATAATTGTATTTTTAAAAAAGTTAACGCAAATTAATAGTTAAAATTATCTGAATCGGGTTTACTCATCCATTCATTAAATGTCTGAGCTTTTTCATCCTTGCCAGAAAGAATAGGATTTGTTACAGGCCATTCAATTCCAATCTCTGGATCATTCCATAAGATCCCGGATTCTGCTTTGTTACTGTATACACCTGTTGTCATGTATTGCAATTCTGCAAAATCACTCAACACGCAGAATCCGCGAGCAAATCCGGCAGGAGCCCAAATTTGTTTCCTGTTTTTTGCACTTACAATTTCACCAAACCATTTTCCTAAAGTTGGTGAACCTTTGCGAATATCTACAGCAACCAGAAATGCTTCACCAACAGTAACACGCATCAATTTTCCCATTGGTGGTTCCCATTGAAAATGCAATCCACGTAATACATTTTTTACTGAACCAGAATGATTTTCTTGAACAAAATGCAGATCAAGCCCCATGGTTTTAAACTGATCTTGACGATAAGATTCAAGAAAAAAGCCTCTTTCATCTTGAAAAACTTCAGGCATAATTACGACTATGCCATTTAAATGTTCGCTAATTTTTTTTAGTTCCATTTTTAGTTAAATAACTCTGAATATATTTTCTTTTTTCTAACAAAATATTGAATGACAATGCTTTTTTGATACAATAATTTTGCAGCTGAACCATCGCTTTCTTTTCTCATATGCTGTACTTCTTTTCTCTTTTGATGGAGTAAATCTAAATTTATTAAAAGCCACATATAGGCATATATTACGGCTACTCCGCGTTTAAAAGTTAAGGTAAAAATTGAATGAAATATTGCCAAAATATCAAATAGGATATGTATTGAAAGAATTCTGACAAAATCTTTGTGATCAAGATTTTTATATAGCATAAACATCGCATTACGATGGTTCCAGTACATTTTTTTGAAGCTATCACTTGTAATAGTTGCTCCACCGTAATGTGCAACAATCGATTTTGGGATTACTTTAATTTTATATCCCAAAAGGTGAAACCTCCAGCACATATCAATTTCTTCCATATGATGAACGAATGTCTCATCAAGTCCAATACTTTCAGTAAAAACTGAAGTACGAACAAATAAAGCAGCTCCGCTAGCCCAAAAGATTTCTTTCACATCATCATATTGTGCATTGTCAAATTCTATTGTAGAAAAAATTCTTCCACGTAAAAAAGGATAGCCATAAATATCCATTTCACCACCAGAAGCACCTGCATATTCAAACCTTTTTCTATCAAGTAGCCATACAAGTTTTGGTTGTAAAGCTGCAATTTTATTATCGGCTTCAGCAACTTCAACCAAGGGTTCGAGCCAATCAGATTCAACTTCTACGTCATTGTTCAGCAATACAGAATATTTTGCCTTAGTATGTTTGATAGCTTCGTTATAGGCTCTACTATATCCACCGTTAATAAACGATTGAACGATTTTTACTTCTGGATATCTTTCTTTAATGAAATTTACACTCTCATCGTTCGAAAAATTATCATACATCAATAGTTCAACATTGCTATAAGTGCTGGCTCTTAAGCTATTAAAACACTTTTCTAAAAATTGCATGCCATTATAATTTAACACAATAACGGCAACTTGAGGCATGGACATTTTTGTTTTGAATATTCTATTTATGCTACAATGATAATAAATTGCGTTACAAAACTATATTCGTTGACAGATAAAACTTATAATCGTAAAGAACATCTAACCAAATTTTTTTTGTGATGGTAAATATTAAAGAATATCCTATTGATTGTAGTTCATGTTTTATGAGGAGTTTAAGTATATTCAATCAGTTACGATCAGAGGATATTTCTTGTCTTAATGAACACAAAAAGCATATTCTATTTAAGAAAGGGAAAATAATTTTTAATGAAGGGCAAAGGCCTTCAGGAGTTTATATTGTGTATTCAGGGAAAGTTAAAATTCAAAAAAGCGGACCGAATGGAAAAGCTCAGATTGTTAGGCTAACAAAAGAAGGAGATGTAATTGGTTATCGCTCATTGATTAGTGGAGAAAATTATCATGCAAGTGCAGAAACACTTGAAGACACAACATTATGCTTTTTATCAAAAGACACTTTTTTTCAACTAATAACTAATAATTCATCTGTTTCGATGAACCTTATGAAGTTGTTGAGTGAAAATTTGGGTGCAGCAGAAACAAAAATTATTGAAGTACTACAAAAACCTACTAAAAATAGGATCGCAGAGGCATTACTTTTATTAAAAGAAATGTATGGTTTGGAAGAGGATGGACAAACAATAAATGTGGTATTGATTCGTGAAGATATTGCAAATATTGCAGGCACATCAACAGAGACAGCTATCAGATTATTATATAGTTTGCATGAGGATGGTTTAATTGATTTTGATAAAAAGAAAATAAAAATACTAAACCTGCGTAAATTAATCATTGAAAGTAATATGGAAGACTAATGCTATTCTGTTTATAATATGAGAGAGGTCATATTTTTTTTTCATGCAAAAAAATATGTTTGCTTGATTAGAATTAGAGAAAGAAATATCTATGCAATTTTTTAAAAAAAACATATACAAAATCATTTTCGTTTTTTTGATTTGTTCATATTTGATATTCTCAATAGTGATATATATTTACGGATCTGGAGATTATCGAACGATTTCAAACGAGAAAGTAATGGCAGGACAGCAGATATGGCAGCAAAAAAACTGTCAAGCATGTCACCAGATCTATGGGCTTGGAGGATATATGGGGCCTGATCTAACAAATGCGATGGCTGAAAAAGGTAAAGGCGAACAATATTTAAAAATGATTATACAAACAGGCACGATACGCATGCCAAAATTTAATTTATCTGAAGAACAAGCGGATCAAGTGATCGCTTTTTTAAAGCATCTGGATAAATCAGGAAACACAATGGTGAGTCCTAATCAGATTGATATTTTTGGAAATTATACATTAGCCGAAAATAAGCATGATTAAAAGTTCGTTTTTAATGCTTCGTTTTGCATTGATATTATTGATTACAGCATTGAGTGTAGGGGTGGTAGCAGCATTTATTTTCTTCGATTTAGGAACTTTCAACCAATATTTGCCCTTTTATAAGCTCCGTCCTATGCATGTGAGCGCTTCAGTTTTTTGGATATTTACAGCGGCACAAGGAGGCTTATATGTTTATACTGAGGAATACTTCAGACCTGAAAACAAAAACGCAATTCTGATAAAAATATCTTCAACAATTTGGATTATTACAACAATACTGATTTTACTGAGTTTTGTTTTTGGGAATTTCGGTGGAAGAGAATATTGGGAATTCCCTCCAATATTTGCTATTCCACTCTTAGTAGGTTGGCTTTTTTTAGCAATACATTTTTTTAGTTTGTTATTAAAGAAAGGTGGACGTTTTCCAGTTTTTATATGGATGTGGAGTACAGGATTGATCTTTTTTGTGTTGACTTATACTGAAGCAAATCTTTGGCTTTTACCTTGGTTTAGAGAAAATATCATACGAGATATTACTGTGCAATGGAAAGCGAATGGTGCTATTGTCGGTTCTTGGAACCAGTTAGTTTATGGAACTGCTTTTTATTTGATGACCAAGATTAGCGGAGACGAAAGTGTTGCTTTTAAATGGCAAAGTTTCTTTTTCTATTTTTTAGGATTAACAAATCTAATTTTCAATTGGGGACATCATATATATAATTTACCAGGAGCTAATTGGGTAAGAAATATTTCTTATATTATCAGCATGACTGAATGGATCATCTTGATCAACATCATGCAATCGTTTAAGTCAAAATTATCCGAAGTCAAAAAATTTGCTAATCTAATTCCTTATCGGTTTTTAATAGCATCAGAAGTTTGGATTTTCTTGAATTTGATATTGGCTATCTTAATGTCCATTCCAGCAGTAAATGTATATACTCATGGAACTCATGTAACTGTTGCACATGCTATGGGAACTACAATTGGAATCAATACAATGATTTTATTCGCATCCATTTTTTACATATTTTCTAGAAGAGATAATTCATTTATACAACAGAATAAATCCAGAATAAATATCGCTCTTTGGTTAAGTAATATTTCATTAGTCATATTTTGGATTGCTTTAATCATTGCCGGAATATTGAAAGGATATTATATGATTGTTCTTGGTCAGAGTTTTGAAATAGCGATGCAGCATGTTCGTCCGTTTTTATGGTTGTTTGCTTTTGCAGGAGTGATGATTGCAGGGTCATTAATATTTTTATCTTTTGTTTTACTCAGAAGCAGAACCCGATAGTTTTCCTCTCAAATAATTTATAATGAAAAAAATCATAAAAAGATTTCATGTTTGGATTCAAAATCCATAGTAATCTTGCATAAAATTTATATATTTTTTAATATGTTGAATTATTCAAAGAAGTCGATACAATTCGTTGCAGCTGAAGAGGCCGTTTCAATAGTTAAATCAGGTAATAGGGTTTTTATGCAGGGAAGTGCCGCAACACCCATTGCTCTTTTACATACATTACTTGGAAGATATAAAGAATTAAGAGATGTAGAGTTGGTAGGAATTAGTACCTATGGAGATATTGATTTTGGAAACATCAAATACAAAGAGAGTTTTTATATCAACTCTCTTTTTGTTTCAACAAATACACGTTTTGCTGTAAATAATTCTCAAGGAGAATATGTGCCGGTATTTATGAGTGAGATATCTAGATTGTTTAAAGAGAATTATTTACCAATTGATGTAGCAATTATCCATGTTTCACCTCCCGATGCACATGGTTTCTGTTCATTAGGAACCTCAGTTGATATCGCCAGAGCAGCAACAGAAGTTGCTAAAAAAGTAATAGCACAAGTAAATCCAAATATGCCAAGAGTGCATGGTTCAGGTTTTATTCATATTAGTAAAATTGATGCAATGGTATGGGTGGAAGATGCTCTGCCAGAAGTGGATTATTCAAAAGGAAGTAATGATGCTGCAAAACAAATAGGTAAAAATGTTGCAGAATTAGTGGAGGATGGAGCGACACTTCAGTTAGGAATTGGAACAATACCAGATCTCGTGTTAAAAAATTTAAGTAGCCATAAAAATCTAGGTATTCATTCAGAAATGTTTTCTGATGGAATCATACCATTGGTTGAAAGTGGTGTGATTAATAATAGTTTGAAAAAACTGCATCACGGAAAACTCATTACTGGATTTATAGTTGGAACAAGAAAGTTGTATGATTTTGTTAATGATAACCCTATGGTGAATGCCTTAGATATTTCATATGTAAATGATGTGAGTATTATAAGGCAGAACCCTAAAGCTACTTCAATAAATAGTGCTATTGAAATTGATCTAACAGGACAGGTTTGTGCTGATTCAATTGGCACATATCAATATTCAGGCATTGGAGGACAGATGGATTTTATTCGTGGCGCAGCACTCTCTGAAAGAGGAAAACCAATTATTGCTCTCCCATCCATAACGAACAAAGGGGAATCTAGAATAGTTGCCAACCTTAAAGCAGGAGCAGGAGTTGTTACAACAAGGGGACATATTCATTGGGTTGTAACAGAATATGGAGCAATAAATCTTTTTGGGAAAAACATAGAACAACGTGCAAGGGAGATGATAAAGCTTGCACACCCTAATCATAGAGAAAGTCTTGAAAAAAGCTATAACGAAAGATTTAAAAAATAATAGTCATTTTCTATAGTTGTTAAAACCTGATTTGAGTCATAGTTTCTTCATAAATTTAAGACAACATTCGTAGTTCTATATAAAATGAACCGATAATGAAGTCAGTTTTTTTTAGTTTCCTTTTTTTGGCAATTCTATTCCATTCTTGTAAAAAAGATACAGCAGAAACCACAAAACCAATAGCTACTTCTGGTGACCTAACTATTCAATTTTCATACGGATTTGATACAGCGTCACTTCAAACAGATACCTTAAAATATAAGAATGCAGCAGGTTATAAAATGAGTGTTTCTCGTTTACAATATTATGTATCCAACTTTGTATTCATAAAATCTGATGGCAGTAGCTTTCCAATTTCTGGTGTTTATTATTTAGATGCAAAGGATGTTAATTTTTCAAGTATTCTTTTCAAAGGAATTCCTAATGGAAACTATAAAGGTTTGAGTTTTCTTATCGGATTAGATTCAACAAAAAATATGACATATTATCTTCCAGCAACACCTGAAAACAATAACATGGAGTGGCCAACTACAATGGGTGGAGGGTATCATTTTATGAAACTCGAAGGTGATTTTATTGATTCAACGGGAACGTGGGGGTACAATATGCATTTAGGAAGTAATGGTTATACGGTTGGCATTTCTCTGAATAATAAGCCATTTTCAATAAATGGCGATGTACTTAGTATTCAACTTAAAATGAATGTAAGTGAGTGGCTTAAAAACCCATCAAATTATGATTTTGATATTGATGGTGTTTTTAGTATGGGTAATGCTTCAGCTATGTTAAAACTAAAGAATAATGGGAATGATGTTTTTAATGAATAATTATATGAGGAGATATTATTTCATCACGGCCATTATTCTAGCCTTATCTATAGCATGTAGAAATGACAAAGCTACTACTGCAATTGTTACGCAAATAGACTCACCTCTTACACCTTATACTTTAAAAACACCCCCACATTTCTCTAAACCATACTTACCCGATTATAATCCACTTACTGTTGAAGGTGTTGCGTTGGGACGTAGATTATTTTATGATAGTATTCTTTCTTCAAATGGTCGTTCATGTTCTTATTGTCATCATCAATCATTAGGGTTTATGATGAAGAATTCGGATATAGGACTTGACCCTAATTATTATCCTAATATTCCAGCTTTGATTAATGAAGCATGGAATCCATATTTTGGTTGGGATGGCGTTTTTCCAGACGCTGATCATATAGCTTTGGTCGATTTTGGGCCAATGTTTTTTAACTCAAATATTGTCAATGTAATTACAAAACTTAAAGCTGACCCCACTTACCCTTCAATGTTTAAAAGAGTTTTTCCAGGACAAGATGTTTTTGTAGACGGTGTCATTCAAGAGAAGGTCGCATTTGCTGTGGCACAATTTGCCAGAACAATTGTGAGTAGCAATTCAAAGTTTGATAGATATATGATGGGTTTGGAGCAATTAACACCTCAGGAATCAAATGGTTATGACCTATTTATGACAGAAAAAGGGGATTGTTTTCATTGCCATGGTTCAATGTTATTTACAGATAATGGCTTTCATAATACAGGACTAGATTCTATATTTGAAGGCTATAATCGTGGAAGATTTAACGTAACAGGTTTACAAAAGGATATGGGATTATTCAGAACACCAACACTTCGAAATTGTGCACTTACAGCACCATATATGCATGATGGAAGGTATCAAACATTAGATGAAGTGATAGAGCATTATAATTCAGGAGTACATAAAACAGCTACTATTGATCCGATTATGACATTGCCTGGGAAAGAAATGGGATTGTTGTTAAGCACTCAACAAAAGGCAGACCTTAAAGCATTTTTACTCACACTAACAGATACAACAATATTTACCAATCCATTATACGGAAGACCATAAAAATAGATCTGAGGGAAATGGCACTTAATACACTTTTTATCAATAAATATTCTACCATGAATGGTGGGATCAGCGATGCAACAATTTCAAGAATTACACCTATACTAGAAGAGATTCGGGAATTGAAGAAGAAACATAATGCAGTAGTATTATCGCATTATTATATGACACCTGAACTTCAGATTGATACTGAAAATGGAGGTATCGCTGATTTTGTTGGAGATTCTTTAGGAC
>Ga0265327_10005427_pt1 | contig 10633 bp, 13 predicted proteins | sample 41621metaG_FD_202089 | JGI IMG/M metagenome (GOLD analysis project Ga0265327, IMG submission 202089) | Rhizosphere microbial communities from Carex aquatilis grown in University of Washington, Seatle, WA, United States - 4-16-21 metaG | ecosystem: Host-associated > Plants > Roots > Rhizosphere... | reverse complement strand
CCGATCCCCCACGAAATTTGATCCTCGACGCCTCACCCTGGGCGCCGGGGAATATCTATCCAAGGACGAATATCTCTATGTCTACCGGCACCGTGAAATGGTTCAACGGCACCAAGGGCTACGGCTTTATCCAACCGGATGAAGGCGGCGCCGACGTCTTCGTTCACATCTCGGCCGTCGAGCGGGCCGGGCTTCGGTCCCTCAATGAGGGCCAGAAGGTCACCTACGAGCTCGAGCGCGACAAGCGCAGCGGCAAGATGTCCGCGGGCAACTTGCAGGTCTAGTTCCGCCGGGGACGTTTCGTCCTCAAGGATTGCGAGACCATTCGATGGGCCGGGGGAAACCCCGGCCCATTATCGTTGGGCAGTGGGCTCGCCCCTTACCTACCCCGGCCTCTTCAGCACGCAGATCGCCTGGCCGAGCGCGCCATCGGCGACGACGGCGTCGCCGCCGCTGCGGATTTCCACCACCTCCAGGTCCAGCCCCCGGGCCCAGATGGCGATGGTCTCCCGATCCAGGAACACGTTGAGCGGGATGCTGATCCGGTCCTTGCTGCTTTGAAGGGTGTCCAGGAAGACCTTCCAATGCACCGGGTCCCGCAGTTCCAGGAACGAGAACACGATCCGGCCGCCTGGCTTCAGGACCCGGCGGGCTTCCTCGAGATACCAATAGCCCTGCTCCTGGAGCAGATGGGTCAGCACCGAGAAGAAACACACCATGTCGGCGCGCCGATCGGCCTCGGGAATGGCGATATGGTCCACCACCTCGAACCGCCAGTCCGGCCGTCCGGCGATGCGGCGGGCGTGGTCAATCAGGTCCGGCACCAGATCCAGGCCGAGATAGCGTCCCTCCAGCCAGGCCGAGATGGGCCGGGCCAGGCGCCCGGAGCCGCAGCCGACATCGATGAGGTAGCCGTCCTTCGGCAGGCCGTAGTGGCGTAGCAGCGCCGCCTGCACCGCCCCCATCGGTTCGAAGTCGCCGCCGATCGCCAGCTCCATGGCGGCGTCGTGGGGCATGCGGGACTTCAACGCCGCCACATAGGCGAGGTTGATCGCCTTGAGGTCCAGCCGGCTGGCGCCCCCAGAGGCGCTGCGGGCCCGCCACCGGCGCAGGGCCCGCATGGGGTGGAAACCTCGTTCGCTCACAAAGGCTTCCGCAGGACGCAGGTCGCCTGGCCCTGGGGACCTTCGGGGACGAACTCCTCGAGCCCGCCGCGAATGTCCTCCACCACCATGTCCAGCTCCGCCGCCCAGGCCAGGATGGCCGCGCGCTCCACGAAGACGTTCAGGGGATGTCGGGCGCGCAGTCGGGCCTCCTTCACCGTGTCGCGGAACACCGGCATGTGGCTGGGATCGGCGAATTCCAGGAAGGAGAACACAATCTTGCCGCCTGGCTTCAGCACCCGACGAGCCTCCTCCAGATAGAGGTAGCTCTGCTCGTGCAGCAGGTGGGTGATCACCGAGAAGAAGCAGACCATGTCGGCCAGGCCATCGGCCTCGGGAATGCCGATATCGTCGATGATCTCGAACCGGAAATTGGGGCGGTCTGCGAGCTTGCGGGCATGGGCCACCAGGTCGGGGACCAGGTCGATCCCCAGATAACGGCCCTCGAGCCATTGAGACATGGGCCCGGCCAGACGCCCGGAGCCGCAGCCCACATCGATCAGATAGCCGTCCCGGGGCAGGCCATAGTGGCGCAGGGTCGCGGCCTGGATCGGCCCGAATTTCTCGAAGCCGCCGCCTATGGCGGCCTCCATCGCCTGTTGATGAGGCATGACCGAGGTCAGGTGGCGGACGAAGTCGACATTGACGCCCTTCATGTCCCAGGGATCCGGTCCGGCGGGACGCGCCGCCGGCTGGGCGGCCGAGGGCGGCCGCGCCACGCCCCTCAGCCTGTGGTAGAATCTCCGAAGCCCCATCGCGCGTTCACTCATGCTACCCCTCATCGACCCTGGCCGCCCGGAACTACCCTGCGGTGAGAGCGGCCACATGTGCCACCGACCCGGCGGCGAGACAATTGATCTGTGCGAGCGCGCTGACGCGACCCCTCGCCGCTTGCGCACCCGCGACTCCCTCTCTAAACGGGCGCCTTAACCTACAGACCAGACGGGCACGGCGCGCGGAACCGCGCAGCCGCCCTTGCGCGCGAGACGATCATGCCGAAGCGGACAGACATTTCCTCGATCCTGATCATCGGCGCCGGCCCGATCGTCATCGGCCAGGCCTGCGAATTCGACTATTCCGGGGTGCAGGCCTGCAAGGCCCTGCGCGCCGAGGGCTACCGCATCGTGCTGGTGAATTCGAACCCGGCCACGATCATGACCGACCCGGACGTGGCCGACGCCACCTATGTCGAGCCCATCACCCCGGAGATGGTCGAGAAGATCATCGCCAAGGAACGTCCTGACGCCCTGCTGCCCACCATGGGCGGCCAGACGGCGCTCAACACCGCGCTGGCCCTGGAGGCCTCCGGGGTCCTCAAGAAGTACGGCGTCGAGATGATCGGCGCCAACGCCGAGGTGATCGACAAGGCCGAGGACCGCCAGAAGTTCCGCGACGCCATGGACAAGCTGGGCCTGGAGAGCCCCAAGTCCAAGGCCGCGCACAATATGGACGAGGCCCTGGCCGGGCTGGAGTTCGTGGGCCTGCCGGCGATCATCCGCCCCTCCTTCACCCTGGCCGGCACCGGCGGCGGCATCGCCTACAATGTGGAGGAGTTCCACGAGATCGTGGCGCGCGGCCTCGACCTCTCGCCCACCACCGAGGTGCTGATCGAGGAGAGCGTCCTGGGCTGGAAGGAGTTCGAGATGGAGGTGGTTCGCGACAAGGCGGACAACTGCATCATCGTCTGCTCCATCGAGAACATCGACCCCATGGGCGTGCATACCGGCGACTCGATCACCGTCGCCCCGGCGCTGACCCTTACCGACAAGGAATACCAGCGGATGCGCCACGCCTCGATCGCGGTGCTGCGCGAGATCGGGGTGGAGACCGGCGGCTCCAATGTGCAGTTCGCGGTGAACCCCGCCGACGGCCGCATGGTGGTGATCGAGATGAACCCGCGGGTGTCGCGGTCCTCGGCTCTCGCCTCCAAGGCCACCGGCTTCCCGATCGCCAAGGTCGCCGCGCGCCTGGCGGTCGGCTACACTCTCGACGAGCTGATGAACGACATCACCGGGGCGACCCCGGCTTCGTTCGAACCTTCCATCGACTATGTGGTCACCAAGATCCCGCGCTTCGCCTTCGAGAAGTATCCGGGCTCGGAGCCCTATCTCACCACCTCCATGAAGTCCGTCGGCGAGGTGATGGCCATCGGCCGGACCTTCAAGGAAAGCCTGCAGAAGGCTCTGCGCGGCCTGGAGACCGGCCTGACCGGCCTGGACGATATAGAGATCGAGGGCTCCGACGATCCGGAGACCGGCCATGCCGCCGTGGTTCGCGCTCTGGGCAACCCCACTCCCGACCGTCTGCGGGTGATCGCCCAGGCCTTCCGCCACGGCCTCACCGTGGACGAGGTGACCGCCGCCTGTTCCTACGAGCCCTGGTTCCTGCGCCAGATCCAGGAACTGGTGCGCGAGGAGGGCCTGATCCGGGCCGGCGGCCTGCCCACCACAGCCCAGGCGATGCGCGCCCTGAAGGCCCAGGGCTTCTCCGACGCCCGCCTGGCCAAGCTGACCCACAAGCCCGAGGCCGCCGTCCGCGCCGCGCGTCGGGCGCTGGGCGTCCGCCCGGTCTATAAGCGCATCGACACCTGCGCCGGCGAGTTCCGCGCCGAGACCCCCTACATGTACTCGACCTATGAGACCGGGGTGCTGGGCGGCGAGCCGGACTGCGAGAGCGAGCCGACGGGCAAGAAGAAGGCGATCATCCTCGGCGGCGGCCCCAACCGGATCGGCCAGGGGATCGAGTTCGACTATTGCTGCTGCCACGCGGCCTTCGCCCTCGACCAGATCGGCGTGGAGTCGATCATGGTCAACTGCAATCCTGAGACCGTCTCCACCGACTATGACACCTCCGACCGGCTCTATTTCGAGCCGCTGACCGCAGAGGACGTGCTGGAGCTCATCGATGTGGAGCGCTCCAATGGCGAGCTGCTGGGTGTCATCGTCCAGTTCGGCGGCCAGACCCCGCTGAAGCTGGCCCAGGCCCTGGAAGACGCCGGCATCCCGATCCTCGGCACCAGCCCCGACGCCATCGACCTGGCCGAGGACCGCGAGCGCTTCCAGCAGCTCCTGGAGAAGCTGGAGATCGCCCAGCCGGTCAACGCCTTCGCCCGCTCCCGCGACGAGGCCTTCGAGGCCGCCCACAAGGTCGGCTATCCGGTGGTGATCCGCCCCTCCTATGTGCTGGGCGGCCGGGGCATGGAGATTATCCGCGACGACGAGCAGCTGGACCGCTACGTGCGCACCGCCGTGCAGGTGTCAGGCGACAGCCCCGTGCTGATCGACCAATACCTGTCCCGCGCCACCGAGGTGGACGTGGACGCGGTGTGCGACGGCGAGACGGTGTTCGTGGCCGGCGTCATGGAACACATCGAAGAGGCCGGTGTGCACTCTGGCGACAGCGCCTGCTCGCTCCCCCCCTTCTCCCTCAAGCCGGAGACCATCGCCGAGCTGAAGCGCCAGACCGAGGCCATGGCCTTCGCGCTCAATGTACGCGGCCTGATGAACGTGCAGTTCGCCATCGAGGAGCCGCACTCCGAGACGCCGCGGATCTTCGTGCTGGAGGTCAATCCCCGCGCCAGCCGCACCGTGCCCTTCGTGGCCAAGACCATCGGCCAGCCCCTGGCCGCCATCGCCGCCAAGGTCATGGCCGGGGTGAAGCTCGCCAGCTTCGGCCTGGTGGAAAAGCCCTATGACCATGTGGCGGTGAAGGAGGCGGTGTTCCCCTTCGCCCGCTTCGCCGGGGTGGACATCATCCTGGGCCCGGAAATGCGCTCCACCGGCGAGGTCATGGGCCTGGACTGGATCCGTCCCGGCGAAACCATGGCCCCGGCCTTCGCGCGCGCCTTCGCCAAAAGCCAGCTGGGGGGCGGGGTGATACTGCCCAAGGACGGCTGCCTGTTCGTCTCGGTGAAGGACGCCGACAAGTCCTGGGTGCTGGAGCCCGTTCGCCTGCTGCTGGCCCAGGGCTTCAAGGTCCTGGCCACCAGCGGCACGGCCTCGTTCCTGCAGGGTGAAGGCCTGGCCGTGGAGACGGTGAAGAAGGTGCTGGAGGGTCGCCCCCACATCGTCGACGCCATGAAGAACGGCGGGGTGCAGCTGGTGTTCAACACCACCGAGGGCAAGCAGTCCCTGGCCGACAGCTACGAGCTGCGCCGCACCGCCCTGATGATGAAGATCCCCTACTTCACCACCACCGCCGGCGCCCTGGCCGCCGCCCAGGCCATCACCGAAACCGCCCAGGGCCCGCTGGAAGTGCGGTCACTGCAGAGCTACGCGTAGGGACGGCGCTGGGTATTTCGGGTATTTCGGGGACAGGATAACAATTCCGCACTGAGCCCAGCTGCGCCATCGGGCGATGGGGATTGTTATCCTGTCCCCGAAATACAGGCCGAGCGATCAGCCCTAACCCACCGCGGCCCGCAGCTTCAGGTCCAGGAACACCAGGATCGCCACCGTCGCCGCGTAATAGGCGAAGCGCACGGGCTGGCCGCCGGCGGTGAGGTCCACCACCGTGGCGATCGCGAAGATGGCGATCAGGGCGCCGCCGGACCAGACCTGGGTCGCAGGCCAGAGGAACAGCAGGGCCGCGAGGATCTCGGAGCCGGCCAGTCCGCGGATGAACAGGGCCATATGCGGGCTCCCATGGCCATGCCCCGCCGGCGCCGGCCAGCCCTCCACGAAGGTCTTGGCCGAGGCCCAGACGATGAAGCCCGCATAGACACAGCGATAGAGATAGAGCGCCTGGGTCGCGGTCATCGAGGTGTCTCCGTCAGTTTGTGCGCATCGGCCGCCGCCAGGTCGAGGCCGTAGACCGCCTTGAGGGCGGCGATCTTCTCCAGGGTCTCGGCGGAGAACGGCGCCTGGCCCTCGAAGGCGTGCAGCGCCATCCCCTCGATCAGGTCCCCCAGGGACAGGTCGAGATACTCCGCCAGGCTCTTCAGGACCTTCAGCAGGCGGCGTTCGAGCCGGACGCCGGTCTGGGTGCGTTCGATGTTCATCATGTTATCTTGGTAACATAATAACATTCATCGTCAAGCCAGCCGCAAGCTGCGCCGTGAAATTGGCGAATTTGTCAAAATCTTGACCACCCATCGATCGAAGCGCACAATCCGCTTAGTGCCTTGCTTCGGCGGGCGCGAAGGGCGCGTTCCGGCGGCCCCTGATGACCTGCCGGTCACGCCCTTCGGGGCGCCTGTCGCAGTCTGGCGTTCGAGGACCTCAGGTTCCGTGTTGGAACAAGGGGCCCTCCAATCAGAATGCGAGGGAAATCGCCATGCCGACCGAGACCGGCCACGACACCGAAGTCCACCATCCTCATCACAAGAATAAGCATCGCGCCGAACGCTTCGAAGGCGCCGCCGACCTGCTGGTGGTGGGGATCATCATCGCGCTCGCCGCGGCGATGCTCATCGGCCTGCTCACCACCCAGGGCAGCGCGCCCTGGATGAACTGACCCGCTAGGCGGCCTGATCCAGACCCCGGGCCAGGATCAGGTCGTCATAGTCCAGACCGCCGACGCGAATGCGGTGCTCGCCCACCTGGACAAACCCCTGGCGGGCATAGAAGCCGAGCGCGCCGGCGTTTTCGCCATAGACACTCAGCAGCAGCCGGGTGAACCCGGCCTGTCTGGCTGAGCTTGTCGCCGTGCGCATCAGCGCCGCCCCAAGGCGTCCACCTTGAAATCGATGCAGCAGATAGATCCGCCGCAGTTCCACATCCCCAGGGCCTGAGACGACCGGCAGGTCCGGGGGCGTCAAGGCCGCATAGCCCACCGGCGCGCCGGTCGCCGTCTCCGCCAGCCACAGGCGGTGGTCAGGCCGGGCCAGCCAGTCGGTATAAAGCGCCTGCCCATGCTGCTGCGTGCAGTGGGCCAGCAGGCCCTCCAGCGGCAGCACCTCCGCATAGGTTTCCAGGATGGTCGCCTGTCCCACCAGGGCCAGGGCGGCGGCGTCGCGGGGCTCGCAGGGTCGGATGGTGACGGTCATGGGGCTCCCCTCGCCTCCCCCTACGCCGCGCCGGGACGCAGGAAAAGTCGTCCTTGAGGCTGGCCGGCCGGCCTGGCCTGGGCTAGGCGTTTTCCAAAGTGATCGCTGATAAGGGAGAAAGCGCGATGGCCGGCAGGGTCGAGGGCAAGGTGGCGTTGATCACCGGCGGGGCGAGCGGCATCGGTCGCGGCTGCGCGGAGCGGCTGGCCGAGGAAGGGGCCGTGGTGGTGATCACCGACGTCCAGGACGCCAAGGGCGCCGAGGTGGCGGCCGCCATCAACGCCACAGGCGGCAAGGCCGAATACCTGCATCACGACGTCACCTCCGAACAGGCCTGGATCGACGTGGCCGCCGCCGTCAAGGCGAAGCACGGCCGGCTCGACATCCTGGTGAACAATGCCGGCGTCGGCATCTCCGGCTCGGTGCTGGACATGCCCCTGGCCGATTTCCAGCGCCAGACGGCGATCAATGTGGACGGCGTGTTCCTGGGCGTGAAGCATTCCATCCCGGTCATGCGCCTCAGCGGCGATGGCGGCAGCATCATCAACATGTCGTCAGTGGCCGGCCTTAAGGGTTCCCCCACCCTGGCCGGCTATTGCGCCACCAAGGGCGCGGTCCGGCTGTTCTCCAAGTCGGTGGCCATGGAGTGCGCGGGCGCCAAGGACGGGATCCGCTGCAACTCCGTCCATCCCGGCATCATCGAGACCCCGATCTGGGACACCATCATCGGCACTGGCGAGCCGGGGGACAACGCCCGGGCGGCCCGCCCCGCCACCCTGGACGCCATGAGCGAGATGGCTGTGCCCCTGGGGGTGAAGGGCTATCCCCTCGACATCGCCAATGGCGTGCTGTGGCTGGCCTCCGACGAGAGCCGCTATGTCACCGGCGCCGAACTGGTGATCGACGGCGGCCTGTCGGTGCGCTAGCACCCGCCCATGACCGCCACCCTGCACGTGATCTTCGGGCCCTCGGGCGCCGGCAAGTCGACCTATGCCAAGGACCTGGCCCGCCGTACGCCGGCGGTCCATTTCGCCATCGACGAATGGATGGCCCGGCTGTTCGCCCCCGACATGCCCGAGCCCCTGGAATTCGAGTGGATGATGGAACGGGTGGAGCGCTGCGAAGCGCAGATCTGGTCCACGGCGGCTGCGGCCATGGCGGCCGGGACCTCGGTGGTCCTGGACCTGGGCCTGATGCGCCGCGCCGACCGGGCGCGGGTCGCGGAAATCGCCGAGGCCTGCGACCTGCCCCTGCAGTTCCATTTCGTCACTGCCCCGCAAGAGGTGCGCCGGGCCCGGGTGCTGGATCGCAACCAGGTGCGGGGCGAGACCTTTTCCATCGAGGTCACCCCGGACATGTTCGCGTTCATCGAGGGGGTCTATGAGCCGCCCGAGTCCGACGAACTGGCCGGCTGCATCGTCTCCGAGAGCGCCTGAGGGCCGGACGTGCGGCTCGCAACCCTGTTGCTGATGCTGCCGGACCTGGCCGAGGCGCGCAGGTTCTATGGTGAAGTGCTGGGCTTTCCGGTGTTGCGCGAAAGTGCGGAGATGCTGGTGCTTGAGCACCCTGGCGCGAACCTGCACATTTTCCGCTGCGCGGGTCCGGCGCCCGACGCCGGGCATGGCGACGCCGCCGCCCAGGTCTTCGTTTTCGAAGTCGAGGATATCGAGGCCGCGATGCGCGACCTGCGCGGAAAGGGTGTCGTGTTCCTGCACGCCGAACCGGCGCGGAACGCCTTCGGCCTCTACGCCGCATTCCAGGCGCCCGGTGGGTTGGTGCACGAAATCTTCGAGACGCTTCCCGCGCCTTAGATCGTCGCCTCGACCGCCTCGAACCCACGGATCGCCGCGAACTCGTCCACTGCCGCACGGGGGGTCCGGTAGCGGTTGACGGGATGATCCGGGTCCATGTGACCCAGGGCCATGCCGCAAAACAACATGAGCTCCGCCGGCATGCCCAGGGCCTCGCGCACCGTCGCGTGCCAGAAGGCCCAGGCCTCGAGCGGCGCGGTGTGCAGACCGTGCTCGCGGGCCAGCAGCATCACCGACTGGAGGAACATGCCAAGGTCCGCCCATTGGCCCGGCTGCATCGACCGGTCGATGGCGAAGAACAGCCCTACCGGCGCGCCGAAGAACTCGAAATGGCGGACATATTGCGCCGTGCGCCCGGCCCAGTCGTCCCGACCAATGCCCAGAGCCTCATAGAGCTGCGCCCCCGCCGCGAAGTGCCGGGCGGCATAGGGGTCGGCCATCTCTGGCGGATAGATGTTGTATTCGGTCTGGCCGTCGGAGATCTGGCCAGCCTCGATCTTGCCGATCACCTGGCGCTCCAGGTCCCGGAGATCCTCCCCGGCCAGCGCCCAGACCCGCCAGGGCTGCAGGTTGCCACCGGATGGCGCCCGCGCCGCGCCGGACAGGATCGCCCGCACGGTCGCCTCCTTCACGGGGGTGGGCAGGAACGCCCGGCAGGTGCGGCGGCTTTCCAGGGCTTCTGAAACGCGCATGGGCCTCGCTCGCTTAAACCGAGGCCTTACCCTAGGCGTCGATGCGCCGCCCGGCCTTGACCTCGGTCAAGCCCGCGACACCTCAGACCGTCGCCGGGAACAGGTGAGCCGGCCAGGTGGCGTCGGCGGCGCGGTGATAGGCCTCGCGCTGGGTGAGGCGTTGATTGTAGTCCCCCAGGGCGCCGTCGGCTGGGAGTTCCTGGCGATAGAGCGCCGCTGAGATCGTGCCGCCCAGCACCACGTCGGCGGCGGAGAACCGATCCCCCAGCAGGTACCGGCGCCCCTCCAGGGTCTGGCTCAGCACGCCGACCATGTCCTCATAGGCCCCGAAACTGACTCCGAACCCGGGCACATTGATCTTCTGGGCATGCAGGCTCACCACCGGGTCCACCACCGCCGTGGAATAGACCATCCATTTGAGATAGGCGCCGCGGTCCGGATCCTCGATCTTCGGGGCCAGGGTCCCGTAGCCGTAGCGATCGGCCAGATAGATACCGATGGCCGGGTTCTCGCTCACCACCACCTTGCCGTCGGTGATGGTGGGGACTTTTCCCGACGGATTGAGCTTCAGGTATTCCGGGGACTTCTGCTCGCCCTTTCGAATGTCCACAGTCTCCACCCTGAAGGGGACCCCAAGCTCCTCCAGCAGCCAGTAAGCCGTGAAGGCCCGGCTGGCGGGGGAATGATAGAGGGTGATCCCGCGCGAATTGGGCATGGCCTGGCCTTTCAGTGGTGGAGCCTATCTAGGCGCCCGCAGTCTCCGCCGCCAGTCGCGCCGCCGTCTAGCCCGCGGCCAGCAGGGTCGCGGCCCCCACCGCGATGGTCAGGATTCCCACCAGCCGCCCCCGGGTCACCCTCTCCTTCAGGAACAGGATGGCGATGCCGACCCCGAACAGGATGGAGGTCTCGCGCAGCGCCGCGAGGCGGGGGATATCGGCCAGGCGATAGGCCCAGAGCGCCAAGCCGTAGGTGACGATGGAG
>Ga0265327_10005426_pt1 | contig 10634 bp, 9 predicted proteins | sample 41621metaG_FD_202089 | JGI IMG/M metagenome (GOLD analysis project Ga0265327, IMG submission 202089) | Rhizosphere microbial communities from Carex aquatilis grown in University of Washington, Seatle, WA, United States - 4-16-21 metaG | ecosystem: Host-associated > Plants > Roots > Rhizosphere >... | reverse complement strand
CGCACGCGGCGATCACCCCTGAGGACGCAGATTTGATGCAGCGGATGCAGGATCGGGGTGAACACATTGTTGTGAAGCTGAAGATGAGCGCGCAGACGTTGCCGGATGCCCAGTCGCGTAATGTGGTGGCGGAGTTGGTCGGGCGCGAGAAGCCGGGTGAAATTGTTATCGTCAGCGGGCACATCGATTCGTGGGACGTCGGGCAAGGTGCAATGGATGATGGCGGCGGTTGCCTTGCGGCGTGGGAGGCGGTGCGTGCGATGAAGAACCTGGGATTGCAACCGCGTCGTACCATTCGTGTCGTGTTGTGGGTCAACGAAGAGAACGGGCTTCGCGGCGCCCGCACTTATGAAAAAGCGCACAAAGCGGAACTCCCGAAACATGTCCTGGCGATTGAATCCGACCAGGGGGCCTTCAGGCCACGCGGGTTTGAATTCAAGGGTACGGCGGCGGCGTTTGCGCGATTGAAGAAAATCGGCATCCCCCTTGCGTCCATCGGCGTGACGGAATTTAAAGGCGACGCCGATGAAGCGGACGTGGCTGAATTGGTGCCGGATGGCGTTCCCATTGCCGACCTGATCGTTCACGACGAACGATATTTTTGGTATCACCACACGGAGGCGGACACGCTTGATAAGTTGAACGCGAAAGATTTGAGCGAATGCGCCGCTGCCCTGGCGGTTGTCGCTTACGGAGCTGCTGATGCGCCCGACGTAATGCCCCGTTAACTCAATTTTGCCGCCGCTATTTCGTTAACGCGTTGGCAATGCGGAGCCACGCGTCCGTTGGAGCGATCGCCCAAGTGAACCAGTTAAAAGCAACGAGGACGGCAAGGCCAATCGCGTAGAACTTGTCAAAGGATCGGGTCAGAATTGACTTAATGACAAACAGAATTCCGGCGACGACGAGAGTCATGAAGAATGGGCCGAACACTTGTTCCCAAACCGTCAGGTGATACATCGAACTCAAGTAATCGATACGTGCGATCGGTGCCGACATCGTAGACATAACTGCCATAAACATCATCGGTCGATGGATCGCAGGATTCTTACGAGTCAATACACCAATCGCCACGTAGCCCGCGAATACGATAATGCTGACTACTGGCACTGCCATGAAGTTTTTGCCTGGCAGACCCCAGATTCTTGCTTCTGGCGGAGTGAATTTCGCCGACTGAATTGCAGTGAACATTCCAAGCCCGATGATGCAGGCAGCGAGCACCGCCCCGATTTTACCAAGACTCATGTGCATGCGTTTGTTGCCGCTTGCCACGAGCAACGGCTGAAGGACGAAGAGCAACATCCAAAGTGACATTGCGATTCCGTGGCCGATTAGCAATCCGCGAATCGGCGGGGCCAGCGGCCGGTCAGGGAAGGCTTTGCCGTGCAAATAAAACTGTTGGAAGCCAAGGAACATCAACACGAATAGCAGAATTGCAGAGGCGCTGTAGAAATAGCGTCCGGCGTCCGGCTTTTTAGTCGCCGTGACGCGCGTTTGACCAAGCGGAAGGGATTGAACTTCACTCATAGAAAAAGAATTTGGGGTGAAAATTTTAAAGATCGGCCTGAGAAATGCAATAGCTTACTAAGTTATCCAATTTCGCTCCTGCATTCCCTTAGAGGCCTTTCAGAACTGTCCTGATTGTTTGATTGACTGTTTTGGCTTCACCCTAACCGCCGCTATGAAAAAACTACTGAGCGTTCTATTGACAAGTGCTTTTTTCGCCACGTTTTCCGCCAGTGCAATGTTCGGCGACCGCTGCGAAGTGCAAGACCGGGGTTACGATTTGAAAACTGGCTACCCTCTTCAACTGCAGGACGCCTATTCGGTGCCGAATGGAGAGGTTCGTCCGCAGTCCACGTTCATTTTTGATCGACGCGTTGGAACGAGTTCGTCGCATGGCGATGTGTTTACTATGCAGCCCGAGGTGCAATGGGGCATTACGCCGTTTGCACATATCCGCCTGCAGGTGCCGGTCTATTCTGGTTCGGGTCCAACCAGCACCAGTGGCGACATCATTTTCGGCGGCTTTTATAATTTCCTTGATGAGACGAACGGCCGCCCGGCGATGGGTATCTCGGCTGATCTGGAAATTCCGAGTGGCACCCACAGCGCAGGACTCGACACCCTTCTTTTCTACTATGTAACGAAATCTATCGGCACCGGCATCGGTCACGATCGAATTCATGCCAATATTGGTTGGATTCATAATTCCGGCGCGTTTCCTGAGGAGCGAGATGACTTGTACGTGTTCCGTGCTGGTTATAGCCGGCAAATGTTCCAGCACACCGTGATTGGTTTGGATTTCGTTCGCCAAAAACTCCGTCAGCAAAATATTACCGAAGATATTTTCGAAATCGGGGCGCTTCATAGCCTGACTAGTATGATGAACCTATCAGTAACGTTGGGAGTCGGTGTCGCTGACGAGTCGCCGGACTACCGGATTGGCGGTGGTGTGCAATTTAAATGGCGTTGAGGAAGATGCGATTTGAGGTTTACGATTGACGAATATTTCGGAAATCGTAATCGAGAATCGTGCTAATCGCATTCCACAAGCCTTACGGCGTATTATCTCAGTTCACTTCTGATGGCTCGGCCAACCGCACATTGGCCGAGTTTCGTTTTCCACCGCGTGTCTATGCCATCGGGCGCCTCGATGCGGATTCAGAAGGGCTTCTTTTGTTGAGCGATGAGGCGGGATTGAACACACGGTTGCTTGATCCAGAGCGGGCGCATGCACGGATTTATTGGGCGCAGGTAGAGGGAATTCCCACGACGGAAGCGCTGGAAAAACTTGAGGCTGGGGTTGTTGTCCAAGACCGCAAGACGTTGCCGTGTCGCGCGTGGCTGCTCGAGCCGCAACCGGACGTTCCGCCGCGAGTTCCTCCGATCCGGGTTCGCAAGAGCGTGCCTGATCGGTGGATTGGATTGGAACTGATTGAAGGGAAAAATCGGCAAGTCCGTCGGATGACGGCAGCAGTCGGGCATCCAACGTTGCGATTGATGCGCGTGCGAATTGGGAAGTTTGAACTCGACAATCTGCCTGTCGGACAATGGAAGGAATTGGACGCCGCCGCACGTGCGTCGGTATTTGGTTAGTTGGAAAACTGCTGACACACGGAATTTTAGTGCCACAATGGTATCGCCCATGAAGACTTTGTCTCGCGCCCTGTTTCTAGTTTGCCTCGTTATTCCATCCGTCCAAGCAGCCCAGGAGGTTGCTGACTTAATTATTCGCAACGCGCGGGTGATTACCGTTGATCAGAAGTTTTCCGTTTCGCAGGCGATTGCAATTAAGGGCGATCGGATTCTGGCGGTGGACGACAATCGGCATATCACGAAGTTTCTGGGGAATGGGACGAGGATAGTCGACGCGCATGGCAAGACAGTGATGCCCGGGCTTTATGATAGTCATGTCCATTCATATAAGGCGTCGGTTAGTACGTTGGATGGCGGCGCTCCGTATATTCAGTCGATCGCCGAAGCGCAGCAGTGGATACGGGAGCAGACTGCCAAAAAGCCGCCGGGAAATTGGATTGTATTGGAGCGGGTTTATGCGACGCGCATGAAAGAGATGCGCTTGCCGACGAAGGCGGAGTTGGATGAAGCAGCGCCGAATAATCCGGTGTTGTGGAATTCGGGCCCGGTGGCAGTGGTCAATTCGAAGGCGCTCGAGATTTCGAACATCACGCGCGAAACACCAAATCCGACGCCAGGTGAAATTGTAAAAGATCCGAAGACGGGTGAACTGACTGGAGTTTTGCGCAACGCGGCTTCCCTTTTGAAAAATCCGACGGCGACCCGGCAACCGACGGCGAAGGAACAGCGTGAGGCGGTCAAACATCTACATCATCTTTACAACGAGCAGGGGATAACCAGCATCGGCGAGAGGCGCACGGAAACTGCGGCGATTGATTTATTTCGGAACATGGAGAAGACGGGTGAATTGACCGTGCGTGTGAATTGCACGCGGTTGATGGATCCTCTGCCAAAGACATTGGATGAGGCGATCAAGAAGCTGGATGATTTTACGAAAACGACCAACGGCGTCTACGGTCCTACCGGTGTCGGCGATGATTGGGTGCGGATTGGGCCGTTTAAGATTTTTCTCGACGGCGGGATGTTGATCGGCACCGCCTATATGCGCGAGCCGTGGGGCGTGACGGACGTTTATCAGATCGCTGACCCGAAATATCGCGGGCAGTTGTTCGTGAAACCGGAGTTATTAAATCCTTTCTATGCGGAAGTGGCTCGGCGAGGTTGGCAGGTAACGGCTCATTGCGTCGGTGACGCAGCTATGGATGTTTTATTGGATTGTTACGAGAGCATCGACAAACAAATGGATATTAAGCAGAGGCGGTTTTTGGTAACGCACGCGAATTTTCCAGATGAAAAGAATTTGGACCGGTGCGCCAGGCTCGGTGTGATTGCCGACGTGCAGCCGGCATGGCTCTACAAGGACGGGGATGCGTTGAAGAAGGTGTTGGGCGATCGACGCATGGAGAATTTCTTTCCGCTGAAGAGTTGGTTCAAGCATCACATCATTGTCGGTGGCGGGAGCGATCACATGGTTCAACTGGATTCAATCAAGAGCACAAACCCTTGGAATCCATGGTTGGGCATGTGGGTTGCGCTTACTCGCAAGACCGAGCGCGGCAATGTGGATAAACCGGAGCAGTGCTTAACTCGCGAAGAAGCGATTCGGTTTTATACGATTAACAATTGCTACCTGAATTTCGAGGAGGACAAGAAAGGCTCGCTTGAGCCCGGCAAGTACGCCGATTTGATTATAATTGATCGCGATGTTCTTCATTGTCCGGTTGATGATATTCGGGCGACAAAGGTGTTAATGACCATGGTGGGCGGGAAAGTCGTTGCGGGTTCTCTCTGATGTGCCATGACGAATTTGTCATGGATGATTCATGTGGATTGAAGGCGTTTCCGCTTTAATCTTCGCTGTCAGTTAAATTAAAAACTATGAAGGTAAAAATTGCATTCTGCACATTGGCCGCGGCCGCTGCTTTAGTCGGTTCCGGTTGTGAAACCCACAAACATCATCACGCTAAAATTTCCAAAGAGCAGGCGACCCAAATCGCTGCGCAGCAGGTTCCTGGCGGAACTGTGAAGGAAGGGGAGCTGGAGAAGGAACATGGCAAATGGATTTGGTCTTTTGATATCGCTACGCCTGGAACGGCCAACGTGACGGAAGTGCATGTTGACGCCAATACTGGCGAAGTAATCCGCAAGGAGATCGAATCGCCGTCGGACGAAGCCAGCGAAGCGAAGGCTGAAAAGAAGCACAAGAAAGACAAAGACGACGATGACGAAAAGGACGAGAAGAAGTAATCCTCCTTTCTTCGTCCAAATTCGTCGGTAAAATCCGCTTATGCGCGTTCTGGTCGTTGAAGATGAGCGGAAGACGGCGTCATTTATTCGCAAGGCTCTCCAGGCGGAGAGCTTTGCGGTTGATGTCGCCGGCGACGGAAATGATGCGCTGGTTATGGCGAATTCAACGCCGTTTGATGCCATTGTCATGGACATTATGTTGCCGGGGCGCGATGGCTTGAGTGTCCTCCGGCAGCTTCGAGACCAGAAAAATTTAACCCCCGTTCTTCTGCTCTCAGCCCGAGGGCAGGTGAACGAGCGCGTTGATGGATTGAACGCTGGCGCCGATGATTATCTTCCCAAGCCTTTCGCTCTGGCGGAATTGATTGCACGCGTTCGTGCGCTCGGGCGACGCGCCAATGAGCCGGTCACATTGCAATTGCGCGTTCGCGATTTGGTGCTCGATACAGTGACGCATTTGGGGCGGCGTGGGGAACGAAAAATCGAACTGACTGCACGTGAATATCGATTGCTGGAGTTCTTGATGCGCACGCCGGGTCGCATCTGTGGCCGCATGGCAATTCTTGAAAAAGTTTGGGATTACAATTTCGATCCCGGAACGAACCTCGTTGACGTTTACGTGAAGCGGTTGCGGGAGAAAGTTGATGATGGGTTTGACCTTAAACTTCTCCATACGGTTCGAGGCGTCGGCTATGTGATTAAAGAGTGAACGACGCATGACAATCCGCACGAAGCTCACTTTTTGGTATTCGGCAATCTTATTTGTTTCCGTTTTGCTTATCGGCGTTCTTTCGTACCATGAGCTGGTAATTGAAAAATCCCGCGCTCAAACCGCTGAAGCCGATAACGATGCAGAAGGTTGGGAGGACGTAGTCGCCATTATTGCCTGGTGCGGGTTGCCGGCGGCTCTGGTGGGGATTGCCGGAGGTTGGTTCATGATGAAAAAGGCGCTCGAACCTGTTACGAAAATCACCAGCGCTGCATCCAAAATCGACGAGCGTAATTTACATAGTCGATTAGCGCGGACCGGGAACGGCGATGAACTCGATCGTTTGACGGAGGTTTTCAATTCGATGATCGCGCGATTGGACACTTCGTTTCAGCAAATTCGCGAATTCACGTTGCACGCCTCGCATGAACTCAAAACCCCGTTGACGGTGATGCGCAGTGAATTGGAAACCGCTTTGCTGGAAACAAGGCAATCGGAGGTACAGCGTGAACGGCTTCTGAGTGAATTGGATGAAGTGTTGCGTCTGACTAAAATTGTAGATGGCCTGACGCTGCTTACCAGAGCTGACGCCGGTCAGATCAGCTTGGATCGAGAGGAGGTGCGCCTCGACGAGCTGGTGCGTGATTGCTTTGAAGATGCTAAAATTTTGGCGCAGGCGCGCGACGTGCAGGTTTGCCTTGCGCAGGTCGATCGGGTGACTTTGCTGGGTGATCGGCATCGGTTGCGACAGTTACTGTTGAACCTCTCGGATAATGCAGTGAAGTACAACGTGGCCAACGGCGTAGTGAATATGCAACTTCGCAACGTTGATGGGGCGGCTGAGTTTGAAATTGTGAATTCCGGACCAGGCATCCCGCCTGAATTGCAGCAGCGCGTCTTTGATCGATTTTTCCGGGGCGATGCGAGTCACAACAGTGCCATCGATGGGTGCGGCCTTGGATTGAGTATTTCGCAATGGATTGTTCACGCGCACGGCGGAAAGATTTTGATGCGATCGGTGCCTGAGCCAATGACGACCTTTACCGTGCGTTTGCCGATTAAGGGAGAGGCTGCTTGAAATCGCGCTGGTAACGGCGCAATAACTCGGTTGGGTCATTTTTCAGGATATATAATTTCCCACGAACCGTCTTAGTCTCGCCAGGCGCAAGGCCGCCAATCTGAGGGTCGCCATGGATGCAAACACGCACGCCTTGAAACAGTTCGTGGGTGTTGTCCCATGCGGATGCGAGCAACCAACGGTTGTCAGCGTAGTAGCAGCCGATGAGATTGTTGGTGGGCTGATCAAGGCTGATTGGACGCGGATTAACACTTTTCAGATCGATTCCGCGTGGCACGTAGACCTGACCGCCAAGGTAACGCGCCTGCTCTGTGCGATGGGTCTTGTCGAGCATAGTCAGGCCGTTCGTCGTGAAAATGAAGCAGTGCGGCCAATAATCGGTTTGATTGCCGCCAGTGAACCGATCCACTTCAATGCAGGTCGGCTGGAACCAATCTAGATCGACACGTTTGTCGCTGGTGTTTTTGATGGTCCAAATGAAATCCACGTCTTCCACGCCTGCGCGCACCTGATGCCTCGCATCAATGTTCTCGGCGGTGGTGACGAAGTTGAGTTGCTTGTGGTCCGTGCTGCTTGAAATCAACCTGGTATTGTGCGGGATGACCGTTTGGCTCCAATCGCGATCGGTTGAACCCGACCGGCAAAATGCTTCAATGTAGAGGATGCGAATGCTTTTTCCGGGGATGTTATCTCCTGAGACGGTCAGAAAATTATTCGTCCACGAAATTGTCAGAGCGCGTGCGGAAATACCAACGAACAGCAGGAGTGCGAAAAGCCATCGCATATTAGGTGATGCTGTAGGCAGCCAAGACGCAATGCAAGCACCCCAAGGAACGCGACAACGTTATCCCTTCGCTTTCCACCACGTGACGGCAATAAGCAGCATAGTGATGCAAATGCAGATGAAGTTTATCCCAATTATCTTCAGCCGTTTCGGATCAATCCAGCTTAGTGCGTAGCCGAAAATCGCGCCGGCAAAGAATCCTCCGAAGTGCGCGACGACGTCGCTTTGGGGAGATGTGCCGAGAAGAATCAAAATTAATAGCGCGGCGAAGAACGCACGGGCAATGAGTTGGCGGAAGCTGTGGTCTTTGTGCCAAAGCGAGAACGACTGCACCGCCAGAATCCCAAGTGCGGCCATGACCATTCCTGACGCTCCCAGCGAGCGGTGTTCATCTCTGTAAAAATATAGCCCGGCTACGTTTCCGACAACGCCCGCGATGTAGGTGGCAAGGACAGCAGGGCCAGGGCCAAAACGCGCCATCGCGAAACCAATAAGGATGATACCGCTTGTCAGGTTGGCTATGAGATGGCTCATGTCAGCGTGAAGAGTGACGGCGGTGAACAGTCGCCACCATTGACCCGCGCGAATGAGTTGGCTGTCCACGGCTCCTGCCATTTTCATTTGCGGAAACAGGACCATGCTCCAGTAATAAATCGCGCCAACGGCTAGCGCCCAGAGCAAACTTCCCCAGTGGAAGAACAATCCGGAACCGGGCAAGCTGTGTTGCCACTTCCAACCGCGATTTTCGACGACGTATTGATTGACGGCCTTGAGTGCGCGCTCGTATTCCTGCGGGGCAACAGCAAGGGCCCAACTGTCGTTTTCCCGCACGATTGCGGCTTCAATTCCCTGACTCGCAAGCACCAAGCCCCAATCCATCACTTGCCGTCGCGAGCGGGCGGTAATGAACTGTGGTTCGTTCGTCATCTCACACTAGATTGTCGCCGGATGCGAAACGATGCAATCGCAAGTGCGAATCAGCTTGCCGGTGCCACGGACTAAAAAATAAAATAGCCGCTTGAGTTATCCCGAATGTGAAACGAAAACGCCGTCCACGAGCGCTGTCGTTCATAAGCCGACCCATTATCGTCCCGACATTGACGGGTTGCGGGCTTTGGCAGTTATGGCGGTTTTATTGTTTCATGCCGATCTCGGAGTTTCGGGTGGGTTCGTTGGGGTGGACGTATTTTTTGTAATTTCCGGATTTTTAATTTCTTCGCTTATTCTTAAGGACCTCCAAACGGGCACGTTTTCACTCGGACAGTTTTGGGAACGACGCATTCGTCGCATTTTTCCGGCACTCCTTGTGACAGTCACGGCCGTTTTGATCGCGGGCTGGTTTTTCTACTTCCCGGATGATTATTGGGCGCTCGCAAAGTCGGCTTTGGCGCAAGCATCGTTGATATCCAATTACCATTTCCGTCAGCAAATCGGATATTTCGCGCCCGCCGCGGACACCAAACCGCTGCTCCACACATGGTCGCTCGCTGTTGAAGAACAGTTTTATCTGCTGTTTCCTCTCTTGCTGTTGGTTCTTTTTCGCAACAAACGAGTAAAGCCGTTGAAAGTGTTGCTGTTCCTGCTTTGCGTTTTCTTTGGCTGGAGCGTCTTCGAAACATATAAACACCCATCATCCGCCTTCTATCTTCTGCCTTCTCGCGCATGGGAATTGCTCATTGGAGCGGTGATCGCAACGAGCGATGGGAGTATATCGATGAGTCGTTGGTTGCGTGAAGCGACCGGGTTTTTGGGCGCGGGAATGGTTGTCATGGCGATGATTGGATACGATTCGCACACCCGTTTTCCGGGGTTGGGCGCTGCTGCTCCGTGTATCGGGACCGCGCTGTTGATAATTTCCAGCCAAGGTAAACCGTCGTTAGTTGGACGGGCGTTTTCGTGGAGGCCAATTGTGTTTGTTGGGTTGATCTCTTATTCCCTCTATCTTTGGCATTGGCCAATTCTCGTTTACGCAAAATATCTTCAACCGACGGGGCTGAGCGTCGCTAATCGAGCATTCCTGCTGATTGGCAGCGTCGTCATCGCAATCGCATCATGGAAATATGTTGAGACGCCCTTTCGCAAGAGGGCCATTTGTCGTGATCGGCGTCAGGTATTTGTGGTATTTGCAATCGGCACCGTCGCACTGCTGGTTGCTGGCTTTGTGATTCTTCGCGCGTCAGGATTCGAATCGCGTTTTCCTGAGCGCGTTTTGGCATACTTGGATTATTCAGTAACGCGCAATGGACGAAAGCCGCTCGATTTGCAACGGGTGTTCAAAGTGGAAGTAGATGCTAAAGCAGCCGCTGCCGGTAATTTCCCGGTGATGGGGACAGCGACCACTAATGGACGATTCGAAATTGCGGTCTGGGGCGACAGCCATGCCGGCTCGCTTGTTCCAGTTATCGACCAATTATGTAAGAAATACAACGTGCACGGAATCGAAGCGATTCGGTCTTCCACGTTTCCATCCGCGAATTTCCGCGAGAGCACCGCTGACGCGGATGAGGCAGAAAAGTTTAACACAGCAGTGCTGAACTTCATCTCGAGGAACAAGATCGGCGATGTCATTATCGCCGCGCGATGGATCGGCTATACGGATTCTGATTTGCGGCGCAAGAGTCTCCTTTCGACTATTGATGAACTGCGCAATTGCGGTTGCATAGTCTACGTTGTGAGGGATGTGCCCGGTCAGCCGTTTGATGTGCCACGGGCCGCCG
>Ga0265327_10005425_pt1 | contig 10635 bp, 9 predicted proteins | sample 41621metaG_FD_202089 | JGI IMG/M metagenome (GOLD analysis project Ga0265327, IMG submission 202089) | Rhizosphere microbial communities from Carex aquatilis grown in University of Washington, Seatle, WA, United States - 4-16-21 metaG | ecosystem: Host-associated > Plants > Roots > Rhizosphere >... | reverse complement strand
AGGCATGATCATTGAGAGTTATTTTATCTGATAGATATTCTCTGAAAGTTTCAAACATTCTTTTATGAAAATGGATTATCAAAGATAGAATTTTTTCTTTTGCGCCTAATTTAATACCCACAAATCAATCATAAACAATTGCTGCAACTTTGGATAAATGGAGCGAGATAGCTAGAATTGAACGCTTTCACACCATATAGTATTGCAGTGTTGCAGGGCTGCCAGTATCTTGCAACCACACTAGTGTGCAATTTAATTGGCCTTGATTAGCCGAGCTAGCGAAAGCTAAGCTTGCAAACAACTTGTAGTGACGCGATACCCAAAACGGTTTTACAAAAAGTGAACAGGAATGCGGGTTAACTGCTCTAATGGCTTTCAATCCCAAGATCATCTGCAATCCGGGACCGACAACTTAAGGCTTGAATTAAAAATTCAAAAATTAATTAGTTCGAACCAACTAAGTAATTAGTACAGGTCCATGTAGACTAATACCGATAAAAAAACGCCAATTCCGATTGAAATTGACGTTTTTTGTTAAGCGGGCAAACAGTTCCCAAGTTCGAACAAATTTATCAAAGATTTACAGAAGATTCTTGATTTTCAGAAATTTATGAAAGCAGCCAATAAACATAGGCAGAATGATAGATAGAGACTTAACGCCGGCAGTATTTAATCTCGAAAAAGGAAGTGTTTATTGCTACTTCTGTAATTATTAACCTGCGGATTGATTTAACTTATTTACCTACTTTAGTCAAAAACAATTTAAATACACAGTGTTAACACTTATACTCATTGTCGAAATTTTTACATTAGTGAAACAAATATAGACTTTATAGAAAATAGAAAGCGATAAGAACCTTATAAATATTCCCTTGTCAAACACCAGTGCAAAAGAATTAATGAGCAATAGGTTAAAAGAAAAAAAGATTGCCACCATTAGAACAACCTCTTTAACTTTGGTTTTTATGATTTATTAAGGTTGTGTTACCGTGTTCATTTGAAGGGTCACCGCTGTTTGTGCCAATGTTCTTCCGTTTATGGAGGCGCCTGTTTGCATTGCTATGGCGGTTTGTCCTAAAATAATTCCCTCAAAATGACTTGTTGTTCCCAAGGTAACGGCACCAGCTACTTGCCAGAAAATATTTTTTGGTAGTACACCTCCTGTTAGTGTTATATTAACAGCATTACTCATTGCTAGAGTTCCGTCGATCTGGAATATAAAAATATCGGTTGAGCTCCCATGAATCGTAATGTCTGTTGGGATCAAAAGTGCACTTGTCCATTTATATAAGCCTGGTTGAAGAGTTAAACCACCAATAAGACCTGCTCCTAAATTCAGGAAATCAGGATTGGAACGTCCGGCAGCATCTGTATAAGCAGTCTGCATATCGCTTATGGCTGTAGTTAACATACTTGCGCTGGTTATCCTACATGGCAGAGGACCGGCAGCATCAACAGTGTAAATATTTCCTACAACTTCCGAGCAGCTTACCAGAACTGCCGCACCTGTTATCGGACTTGAACCTACATCTCCTGTAATAGCGGATTTATAAACATCTGTAACTCCTGTTTCTGAAAGAATGGCGAAATTTCCTGCTACTCCAAGATTTACAGTTGTCAGTGGCGAAGTTCTCGCCGCGCTGTGAATTGAGTTGTCCACAGGTGGTGTTGCAGCGGGTGAAGAAGTTTGTTGATCTTTTTTACAACTGCCCAATAATACAACCGACAGGATTGTTGCGGCTGAAAATACTTTTTTAAGTTTCATACAAATTATTTTAAAAGGTGACATTATTATCACACGACAAAGATGTATTCATAAATTGCGAAAAGTGTTACTTAATTTTAAGAATAATTTGCATTATTCACACATTCAAAAACTGGGAATGTTTATATGGTGTTATAAGAAAAAAAAGAATTACATCCTTTCCATATACCAACTCAATTCTTTTTCCATTTTTTTATAGATAAAAATGGTTGAGATCACCTTCTGTAAACGCACGAAGGCTGTTTCAGTTTTTACCACATAATCAAAAGCTTTGTGGTGCATACAATTTATGGCGACATCAATTTTATCCTGAGAAGATAACATAACTACCGGGATATCGATGCAGTAAGTTTTTATTTTATCCAGGGTCTCAATACCATTCATTGCATTTTTATCGATGCCATCTAAATGATAATCCAAAATGATCAGATCCGGCTTATTTGATAAATGAGCCATACAGAGTTCACCTGTTGCATAAGTCTCAATAATGAAATCCGTAGTATGAAGAAACTCAATTTCCAATGATTTTAAGAACAAAGCATCATCATCTACAAGAAAGAGTTTTATTTTTTCGGTTTCCATAAATTAATTTTTAATTGCGTTAAATTCTGCTTTTAATTCTTCACACGCCTGGCCGCAAATATTTTCAATTTGTAAAACCAGACCAGGTAGTCTGTCCGTGTGACTTTGTGTTCCCGCGCTCTCCTGAATCTCCTTTGCCATATTTTCAAAATGCCTGCTTATTCCCATAATTGCAAATGAAGGGATAAGTTTATGTACGCTGGTGTGCAATGAAATCCAATCTTTATCTTTTAAGCTTTGTGTCATGCTAGCGATCAACGGTGGAGTTTGTCGGAGATAGATGGAGATCATTTCCTTCATTAATTTTGGATCCGACTTTGTACGGTGGCTCAAATAATCCAGGTCGATACATCGTGGTTTTTTACTTGGTGCACCAGTTTGACCTTTATCTTCGTTAAATTTTAAAAAGGGTTTTTTTAACAGACCAATTATTTTCGTGTACAGGGCTCTTTCGTCCACTGGCTTAGCAAGGTAATCATTCATGCCAACTTCTTTACATTTCGCAAGGTCAACCGTGGTAACATCTGCCGTTAATGCAATAATGGGGATCTTAGAATTCATTTTGTTACGGATATATTCTGTTGCCTCAAATCCATTCATTTCAGGCATGTGCAGATCCATCAGGATAATATCGTAATTATTTTTTTTCAATTTTTCTATGGCTATCTTTCCATTGGTGGCGATGTCCCGTTCAAAACCGAAATCATCCAGCAATGTTTTCATCAGTAATTGATTAAGTGCAATGTCTTCAACCACTAGCACTCTTATATTCTTTATTTCAGTTTCCAATTCAACCAATTCGGTTTCTGGTTCCGCTTCGGCTTTTGTTTTTTTAAAGCTTAACACAAAACTAAAAGTGGAGCCTTCATCTATCTTGCTCTTGACCGTTAGTGTTCCACCCTGCGGTTCGACAAGTTGTTTAACAATGGCAAGTCCGAGACCCGTTCCCCCGAATAACCTGGAAGTGCCGCTTGTTGCCTGCTCAAAGTTTTCAAAGATCTTTGCTATTTTATTTTCAGCAATTCCGATTCCTGTATCTGTAACCGCAAATTCAATTTTTGCTTTTTCTTCGTCTTCACGAAGTAAGCGAACGCTCACTGTAATTTTTCCTTTTGACGTAAATTTTACTGCGTTACTCACGAGATTTAAAATAATCTGATGAAGGCGTATTGGATCTCCCACCAGTACTTCGGGGATCTTAGAATCGTATTTTTTTACCAGTTCTAAATTCTTTTCCTGAATTTTTGTTTCGAACAGATGCAACATAGCAGATATGGATGCCGCCATTTTAAAGGGAGTTTGTTCAAATGACATCTTGCCCGCGTCTACCTTCGCAAGATCGAGTATATCATTGATCAGGGCAATTAAGGCATCCCCGCTTATTTTAATAGCGGTTAAGTATTCTTTTTGTTTTGCTGACAGGTCCGTCTTCAACACTACTTTCGTGAACCCAATGATGGCATTCATCGGAGTTCGAATTTCATGACTCATGTTTGACAAAAACTGTTGTTTCGCTTTCACCGCGTCTTCTGCTATCCGGGTGGCATCTTCTGCTATTTTTGTTGCACTTTCGGCTTTACTCTTTGCCTCTTCAGCAATACCCGTGGCGACCTCAGCAAAATTTTTTGCCTCGGTTAATTCGGTGGCTATTCTTTTTTGGTCTGTAATGTCCCTTGCTACAACTACCACACCAATGACACTTCCTTGTTCATCTTTATAAACAGAGCCATTGATTAGTACGTCTGTCAACTTATGGTCCCGCATCGTTAAAGGGTAATCTGTTACAAAGCCTTTGGCGAAAACCTGCTGATATCCTTTGCGGGCCTCATCTGGCATGGTAAAATAATCAAAAAAATCGGTGCCAATTAATTTTTCACGCGAAATGCCAGTTATATTCACCGAGGCATTATTCATATCTGTAATTTTACCTTCTGTGCTGATTGTAAATAATGGATCAAGACTAGCCTCTATAAGACTCCTGGCGTATTGAGAAGCTAATTTCACCGAATAGCTGAATGCCTCGAGTTCTGTGTTTGCAATTTCCCGTTTTTCCTTTTCCTTGTTTTGGAAATCCAGCTCGATATCAGCGATCACTAACTCGGCAGCGCGCTTTTCTTTCTCCCCCGTTTGAAATACAAGTTCTTTGTTGGCAATAAACAACTCAGCAGCCCGTTTTTCCTTTTCTTCATTTTGAAAAGCAAGCTCTTCATTTGCAATAATTAATTCCGCTGCACGCTTCTCTTTCTCGTCATTCTGAAATGCCAGTTCTTTATTGGCTATGCTTAACTCCGCCGCACGTTTCTCCTTTTCATCATTTTGAAAAATAAGTTCTTTGTTTGCGATAATTAATTCCGCTGCCCGTTTTTCTTTCTCATCATTCTGGAAGACAAGTTCTTTGTTGGCTACGCTTAACTCAGCTGCCCGTTTATCTTTCTCTTCGTTTTGAAAGATAAGTTCTATGTTGGCAATGCTTAATTCAGCAGCCCGTTTTTCCTTCTCTTCATCCTGGAAAGCAAGTTCTTTGTTGGCGATCCCAAGTTCAGCGGCTCGTTTACCTTTTTCTTTATCCTGGAAAACAAGTTCTTTATTGGCAATCCCAAGCTCTGCGGCTCTTTTTCCTTTCTCTTTATCCTGGAAGACAAGTTCTTTGTTAGCGATGCCTAACTCAGCTGCACGTTTTCCCTTTTCTTCTTTTTGAAAAGCAAGTTCTTTGTGAGCAATAATTAATTCACCAGCCAACTTAGCAATTTCCTCCTTTTGTAAAAAAAGTTCTTCACGCATGAGGGTCAATTCTTCTTTATCAGATTTTATTCTCTTGGCCATTTGTTTGTTAGATTTATTTTAGCTTTCTATTATTTTTGCATCACTCATAATTCCCACTTCTTCAATAGGACTTCTCCTCCTGTCTTTTAATTGTTTGAAGTGCGAAGGAGACAGACCTGTGACTTTTTTAAACTGGTTGGATAAGTGCGCAACACCGCTGTAATTCATCTTCCTGGCAATTTCGGTAATATTTAGTTCGCCGTATATTATCAATTCCTTTATCCGCTCAATTTTATGAGAGATAAGAAATTGCTCAATGGTTGTTCCCTGCACTTCTGAAAATAAATTCGCGAGGTACGTATAATCGTGATTTAATTTTTCACTCAAATAATTGGAAAAATTGATTTTAATGGTTTCATCTGTGTGATGAACCATTTCTATAATTGCCGTTTTAATTTTTTCAATCAACATGGCTCTTTTATCATCCATCAGTTCCAGTCCCGATGTGAGCAAAACAGCTTTCAATTGCATGCGCATTTCAAGAGATATGTTTTCCATAATGTCAACTTCCCCCAGGTCAACAAGAATAAAATGCAGGCCAAGTTTTTTCAACTCTTCCTTCACTACCATTTTGCAACGTGTGCTAACCATGTATTTTATGTAAAGCTTCAGATTTTTGTTTATTAGGATTCTGTTACAATATATGTATTTCAATAAGGGCCAGTGTTACACAATTCTCATAAAAACTTGCATAATTCACACGTTTAAGATGTAAGCGTAGAAAAAAAATGTTTTTCAGAACGAAGGGTAATTTCTCAGCTGCGTGTTGAGGCAGACTCCGGTTTGGTTAATCTGACTTTCGCAAAAAACCCGTTCGCAACTGACTGAAAAATAATTCATAAATCAACTATCAATTTTTAAATATCTGAATCTTTTTAACCGATAAATTAGTACTTTAATCAATAAAATTTCTTCGCGCGACGGTTATTAAGTAATTTTATTTTTTGAATAAGATAAGAATATTTAAGATCTGATAGAAAGGGCATATTAAGTTCCTGTTTGAGTTTTACCTTAATGATTTCAATAAAAGTGCCCATGATTATCTAATATAACGGATTAATTCTTAATTATTTAGTAGGGGTTAAATTGTAACTTAAAAATGAGTAGAACTGTAGCTGTCATTTTTTTTGTTTTAAATAATTCGTAATTACTTCACTCATAATTTAATGCCATTTGTTTTTTAGATGGTTGTTTTGCATTATATGGTCTACATACCCTTATTACGTTAGTAAATGCTTTTAGTTAAAAAATAAGGTGTGGAATAATGGGGCAGTGTGCAGTTTATCCCGATTTGGGATATTCTAAAACCACAGCAACTACGATAAAGAATTTTCAACAAAAAATATTTCCAACTTTATTTAAACAAGTGATCCTCGGAATTAATAATTTGCTTTGGATTCAATGACGGAAGCATAAAAACTCAAATTTCAATAGCAATTATTACTCCAAGCATAAATGCAGTACACAAAAATAATACGGTAACTATGTTCTTGTATTTTTTAGCATTCTTGGTTGCTTCGGTCATTTTAATTAGGTTAAACAGTGAGTAATTTATTTTTCTGAATTTGGTTTCCGATTTAACAACATAATCAGAAGCCCCGTGTTTGAAAGACTTTAACGCAATCTCAATATTATCATCACTGGTTAACATAATAACGGCGGTTTCAGGACTTTCCTCCTTAATCCAGTCCAAAACCTTGATACCATCAGCTGCATCGGGATATTTGCTATTTAGGTGGTAGTCGAGAATAACCACCATGGGTTTTTCTTCCTTAAATTTTAGCATACATGTTTCTCCTGTTACAAATGAATGAATTTTAAGAGGTATTTTTTTAAAAGCCGTTTCAATATCCGCTTTTAATGCCATCGTAAATATTTTATTGTCTTCTACAATAAAAATACACATTTCGTGTCCTTTTTTCATGATTCCTTTTTGTTAAATCTGTTATTTTATCCAAGCAATTTTTCCCCTAAGTTTAGGTTAAGAATTTGCCAAGTAAAACATACTCTGAGCATTCAAACGCTTGAGGCTTACAGGACCAGGTAACTAGTTTATCCGTGTTTTCCTTAAAACTTACTAAAGTATTGTTTCTCATAGGTGTTTAATACTCAATCAAAATAATGTTTTTCTTTTTCTAATTCTAAAATTACCCGCTTGCAAATTATATTAAGAGTATTATTCAATTCTCTTATTTTTTCAATATTCGTTCTCATCGCACCGAACTCTTCAATAGAATGTAAAATTGGTGCAAGTATCGAAATCCCCATTATGGAAACGGACGATTTCATGGTGTGAGCAATATTCTTAATTACGGCATAATCTTCTATAAAGATAGCCTCGTTAAGAACCATCAATTCTTCCGGTACTTGGATGAGGAATGCGTCTATAATGTCTTTGATAAGTGGTTTTTTTCCTCCCATAGTCTCATTCAGATAAAGAAGATCACAAACATTTTCTTCAAAGTCTTCTGGGGATATTCTTTGAATGTCGCTTTGAATAACATTTTTATAAGAGTCGTTTTCTGGCATTATGGCTATAATTTAGTAGTTAGGTCGTATATTTTTTCGAAGAGTAGGTTTGCGTTTATGGGTTTCGAAATGTAATCGTTCATGCCTAAACTAAGGCATCTTTCTTTTTCTCCTGCCATTGCGTGAGCTGTCATCGCAATTATTGGGATATCGTTTTTTAATTCATTTCTTATGAGTGTTGCAGCTTCATATCCATTCATCACAGGCATCTCCATGTCCATCAGGATAATATCATAATTATTTTCTTTTAGCTTTTCAATACCTACACTTCCGTTTTCGGCTACGTGCAATTTTAAATTGTATTCTGAAAACAAACTTAAAATCAATTTTACGTTTAACTGGTTGTCTTCTACCAGCAAAATATTTAAGTTACAGAGTTCTTTAATATTATACTTTTTGTCAGGGGTTTCATGTACGGGCAAAAATTCCATTGATTTTTTAAAAGGTATTCTAAATGAAAAGAGGGAACCTTTATTGAATTCACTTTTAACAGTTAAAGTGCCGCCCTGCAATTCCACCAATTGTTTAGCTATACTCAACCCAAGTCCTGTACCTCCATATTTTCTGGTGATGTGCGATTCTGCTTGTCTGAAACGTTCGAAAATTTGCTCAAGTTTATCCTGCGGTATTCCTATGCCCGTATCTTTTACTGAAAATTTTAATGTGGTATTTCCATCCTCCTTAACACCATCCTCTTTGCTCATAACAACTTTTACACGAACTCTTATACTTCCTTTCCGTGTAAACTTAATTGCGTTTCCAGCGAGATTGATGATTATTTGGGTGAGTCGAGTTGGGTCCCCAAGTAAATTATTGGGAACTCCCGGGTCACAATTAAATGACAACTCGAGTTTTTTTTCTTTTGCTTTTTCCATCAGCATTACCTCAAGTGATTTAAAAATTTCCTTTACGCTAAAAATATGTTCTTCGAAAGTCATCATTCCCGCTTCAATTTTTGAGATATCGAGTATGTCGTTAATAATGGTAAGAAGATTTTCTCCAGCTGATTTTATTGTATTAACGTACTCCCTCTCCTTTTCTGCCAAGTTTCCTTTGGAGAGTATATCAGAAAAACCTATAATTGCATTCATGGGTGTGCGAATTTCATGACTCATATTTGCAAGAAACGCTTCTTTTAATTTCGTGGATTCTTCGGCTTTTTCTTTCGCTTCACTATAATCCTCAAGTATGTTAAGAACTGCACGCTGCGTATTTTCCATATTGGTTTTTTCCTCGCTATAATCGTCCAGTATATTCAACAATGCACGCTGACTGTCCTCTGAATGATATTTTTCTTCTGAATAATCGTCTAAAATATTCAATAGCGTTTTTTCTGTATTCAACAAATCAATTTTTTCTTCTGAAACATGCTCTTCATTAACAAAAGAATTCTTTTGAATGATATTACCATTAAGATCAATTCCATTATTTTTAGAATAATATGCCTGCATTTCGTTTTATTTTAGAGTGCTTAATAAATAAAAGCTGCAAAAATTAAGTTTTGTTTTTTAATTCTTCAATTTCCTTTTTTAATTCTATCATTTTCAACTCTCTTCCCACGGTTAGCTTTCTGAACCTTTCCAACTCTTCTATTCTCATGAGTTCTTTCTCACGCCCCGCAATTTCTCTCTCTGCAAGTTGTTTTTGTGCAGTAATATCTCTTGCAACAATAACAACTCCAAGTACGTTTCCCCTGTCATCTTTATACACGGATCCATTGAACAATACATCAGTCAGTTTACCGTTTTTATGTCGGAGTTTAAGAGGAGAATCAATAACAAATCCTTTTGCAAATACCTCTTGGTATACATCACGCGCTTTTTGCGGTTCTGTGAAATAATCAAAGAAATCGGAACCAATTAATTTTTCACGTTCTATACCAGTAATATTTACGGTTGCTTCGTTCATATCAGTAATTTTACCTTCCGTACTAATAGTAACCAATGGGTCAAGACTCGCTTCAATAAGGCTCAGTGAATATTTAGAAAGTAGTTTTTGCGCTGTAACATCTCTTGCCACAATTACGACACCTAGTACGTTACCTCTATCGTCCTTGTAAACGGATCCGTTGAATAACACGTCGGTAAGTTTCCCTTTTTTGTGACGAAGAGTAAGTGGTGAATCGGCAACGGAGCCTTTTGCAAATACTTCCTGGTAAACTTCGCGTGCTTTTTGCGGTTCCGTGAAATAATCGAAGAAATCTGAACCAATCAGTTTTTCGCGTTCTATACCCGTAATATTCACAGTTGCTTCATTCATGTCTGTTATCTTCCCCTCAGTACTTATAGTTACTAATGGGTCAAGACTTGCCTCAATTAAACTCAAAGAATATTTGGAAAGCAATTTTTGCGCTGTAACATCCCTTGCTACAATCACAACACCCAGCACGTTTCCCCGGTCGTCTTTATAAACTGATCCATTGAATAACACATCAGTCAGTTTTCCATTTTTATTGCGTAGTGTAAGCGGCGAATCGGCCACAGATCCTTTTGCAAATACCTCCAAGTAAACTTCTCTTGCTTTTTGTGGTTCAGTGAAATAATCAAAAAAATCGGAGCCGATCAATTTTTCACGTTCTATTCCCGTAATATTAACGGTTGCCTCGTTCATATCGGTAATCTTACCCTCGGTACTTATAGTTACTAAAGGATCTAGACTCGCCTCGATTAAGCTTCTTGCATATTCGGATGATTGCTTTTGGGCAGTCAGTTCATTCGTAGAAATTATTGCGTCTGCTAACTTAATGGATGTGTCTTTTTTTTGAATCATTATTATTTTATTATTATTCACTTATTAAAAAATATCAGTTTGAAATTAACCTGCCTGACTGGATTACTTTTTTAGTATCTGTTACTTGATAAAAATAGACACCTGAAGGAAGATTCTCTGTATCGATAGTTGTTGTTTTTTTGCTCAGAGTTGTGCTGTAAACTTTA
>Ga0265327_10005424_pt1 | contig 10635 bp, 10 predicted proteins | sample 41621metaG_FD_202089 | JGI IMG/M metagenome (GOLD analysis project Ga0265327, IMG submission 202089) | Rhizosphere microbial communities from Carex aquatilis grown in University of Washington, Seatle, WA, United States - 4-16-21 metaG | ecosystem: Host-associated > Plants > Roots > Rhizosphere... | reverse complement strand
CGGGCCGGCGCACCTCGAGAAATTTCTGCAGGTTCTCATCGAGCTGCGGATCTGCCATGCCACGAACCTCCATCCGGCTGCGCGCCGGCGAGCCGACCGGCGGGCCCGAAGATAGCCGATCGGCTAGGAATCGCAAGCCGATCGGCTACCCTCGGCGCGTGAGCCCCGCCCGGACCGTGGCTGCGAGCCGCTTGGGGTCTGTCCCCCGCACCGCGGCGCAGACCCGCATCGTCGACGCCGCGCTCCCGCTCTTCGCCGAACACGGGGTCAACGGGACGTCGTTGCAGATGATCGCCGACGCCGTCGGCGTGACGAAGGCGGCCGTCTACCACCAGTTCAAGACCAAGGACGAGATCGTCTTCGCGGCGGTGGAGGTCGATCTCGTCAAGCTCGAGACCGCACTGGACGCAGCCGAGGCCGAGGAGTCCGTGCAACGAGCACGCGAGCTCGTCCTCGCCCAGGTGATCGACCTCGCGGTCGAGCGTCGGCGCATGGTGAGCGCCGTCCAGCACGACCCGGTCATCGTCCGATTCCTTGCAGGACACAAGCCGTTCCGCCAACTGATGGAACGCCTGTACGCCGTGCTGCTCGGTGATGACGGTGGGGTCGAGTCCCGCGTCAAAGCGGCGACCGTCTCGGCCGCGATCGGCGGCGCCGTCATGCATCCGCTCGTCGCCGACCTCGACGACGACGCGCTCCGCGCCCGGCTCTTGCACCTCTGTCTGGCAGTTCTCGATCTTCCCGATTGAGCGCGCGATGAGTTCCGGGGGCCGCGGCAGTCTCATCTGAGCGCGTGCGGGAATACTGTTGACGCGCGCATCGAGCCGGAGGTCGTGATGAGCGGAGTTCGTGTACTGGTGGGAACGCGCAAGGGCGCGTTCATCTTGACGGCGGACGGGAAGCGGACGGACTGGAAGGTCGACGGTCCGCACTTCGGCGGCTGGGAGATGTACCACGTCAAAGGGTCGCCGGTTGACCCGAATCGGCTGTACGCGTCGCAATCGACCGGATGGTTCGGTCAGCTGATCCAGCGATCGGACGACGGCGGTGAAACCTGGGCGCCCGTCGGCAACGAGTTCCGCTACGAGGGTGTCCCCGGAACGCACCAGTGGTACGACGGCACGCCGCACCCGTGGGAGTTCGCGCGCGTCTGGCACCTCGAACCGTCGCCCTTCGACGCCGACACGGTGTTCGCCGGCGTCGAGGACGCGGCGCTCTTCCGCTCCGTCGACGGCGGGAACGAATGGCACGAGCTTCCGGGATTGCGCGAGCACGGTTCGGGTCCGGCGTGGCAGCCGGGCGCGGGCGGCATGTGTCTGCACACGATCGTGCCCGATCCGACCGATGCCAACCGCATGTACGTCGCGATCTCCGCCGCGGGCGTGTTCCGCACCGAAGACGCCGGGAAGACGTGGCAGCCGGTGAATCGCGGTCTGCACTCGGAGGGCATCCCCGACGAGGACGCCGAGGTCGGGCACTGCGTGCACCGCATCGCGATGCACCCGTCCGCGCCGCACGTCTTGTACATGCAGAAGCATTGGGACGTGATGCGCAGCGACGACGGCGCCGACACGTGGCGCGAGGTGAGCGGCAACCTGCCGTCCGACTTCGGCTTCCCGATCGACGTTCACGCGCACGACCCCGAGACCGTGTATGTCGTGCCCATCACGAGCGACTCGGAGCACTACCCGCCCGAGGGCAAGCTGCGCGTTTACCGCAGTCGCACCGGCGGGAACGAGTGGGAACCGCTCACCAAGGGGCTGCCGCAACGCGACTGCTATGTCAACGTGCTCCGCGACGCGATGGCCGTCGACTCGCTCGACTCGTGCGGCATCTACTTCGGCACGACGGGCGGGCAGGTCTACGTGTCGCCCGACGCCGGCGACGCCTGGGAGCCGATCGTGCGCGACCTCCCCGCGGTCCTCTCGGTCGAAGTCCAGACTCTGCCGTGATCCGCGTCGTGCTTCCGGCGCACTTGCGAACACTCGCAAACGTTCCCGGCGAGGTGACGCTCGACGTCGCCGGCGTCGCCTCACAGCGATCGGTCCTCGACGCGCTCGAAGCCGAGTATCCGGTCCTCAAGGGAACGATCCGCGACCACGCGACACAGGAACGGCGCAAGTTCGTGCGGTTCTTCGCCCAGGAAGAGGACCTGTCGCACGACGCGCCGGACGCGCCCCTGCCCGAGGCGGTCGCCACCGGCGTGGAGCCGTTCATCGTCGTCGGCGCCATGGCCGGAGGTTGATGACCGGACGGCCGACGCGACGACCCTGGAGCGCGATACCTGTATTGGGCTACGGTTTCGGCACGCGCCGGGCGGCGCGGGCGGAGTAGCGAAGTGGAGACCGGTGTGACGCGTTTTGCCACTGTTTTCGCGTGTGTGTTCGTGGTCGGTGCGGCGGGGATGACGGCGGCATCCGCTCCCGCGAGCGCGGCCAACCCGCGTCCCGCAGCAGTCGCGGTCGGTCGGAGCGCGTCACCCGCGGGTTGCGCGCGGCGCAAGGCCGCCGGCATCGCGCGGTGTTACCTCGCGGTGCAACCGGCACCCGCGCCGCTGCACGTCACGGCCGCAGCCGCGGCCGCGGCCCCGTGCCCGGTCGACGAGGCCGCGGGCTACACGCCGTGCAATCTGCAGAACGCGTATGGCTTGAAGAAGTTCTCCTCGAAGAACGGGATCGGCAACACCGTCGCGGTCGTCGACCCCAACGACGATCCGAACGCGGAAGCCGACCTGAAGGTCTTCCGCAAGACGTACGGACTCCCGGGCTGCACGACCGCGAACGGATGCTTCAAGAAGTTCAACCAGAACGGCGTCCAGGGCAGTTATCCGGCACCGGACGCCAACTTCGCCGGCGAGATCGCGCTCGACATCGAGATGGTGTCGGCGATCTGCCCCAAGTGCCACATCGACCTCGTCGAAGCGAACTCGGCCGGCCTCGGTGATCTCGGCACCGCCGAGAACGAAGCGGTTGCGCTCGGCGCGAAGGTCGTGTCGAACAGTTGGGGCTCGGGCGAGTTCGCGGGCGAGACCGGCTGGGACGGCGACTTCGACCACCCCGGCGTCGCGATCACGTTCAGCTCGGGCGACGGTGCATACCAGGGCGGTGTGCAGTACCCGTCCGCGTCGCCGTGGGTCACATCGGTCGGCGGAACCGAGCTGACGCCCGCACCGACCACGACGCGCGGCTGGACGGAAGCCGCCTGGGTGACGCCGGGCAACAATCCGCCGACGCAGGGTTCGGGCAGCGGGTGCTCGTCGCAGGAACCGAAGCCGTCGTGGCAACACGACACGGGTTGCGCGATGCGCACGACCGCGGACGTGAGCGCGGTCGCGGCGAACGTCCTCAGCTACAACACGTACCAGAGCGGCGGCACCTGGTTCTATTCGTTCGGGACCAGCGTCTCCTCGCCGATCATCGCCGCGATCTACGGCCTCGCGAACAATCCTTCGAGCATCACCGCACCGGCGTCGGTTGCATATTCCGCGCCTGTGAGCGCGCGGCGCGACATCGTGTCGGGCAAGACCGGGAACTGCACACCGACGTACCTGTGCAAGGCGGCGAAGGGCTACGACGGACCGACCGGCATGGGATCACCCCACGGCATCGGCGCGTTCATCGTGCCGGGATCGCCGCCGCCGAGCATCTCCGGCGTCAGCTTCACGGGATCACCGTCGAGCCCGACGGTGACCGTCAGCGGATCCAACTTCGGATCTCTCCCGCCGATCGGCTCCCCCGAGACGTGCAACCCGGGCGACACCGGCGACGACTTCGGGTCGTCGGGCTTGTCGTTCAACGACGCCAATGGCGGCTGGACCGCGGGCCAGGCGGGCGATTGCATCGGGCTCGTCCTCGTCTCGTGGGGCGACAGCCAGGTCGTGTACCAGTTCGGGAACCAGTACCCGAACTACCCGGCCATCGCCGCGGGTGACCCGGTCACGGTGCAGGTCCAAGGCGCGAGCTTCACCGGGTCGCTGACGAACTGACGCGCACCGCGCAACAAGGCCCGTGATGATCGGCGCGACGAGCACGAGGTGCAGCGCGGTCGACCACGGGAAGAGATACGCATAGCTCGCAAGCCGTGCCAGGCTGCGTCGATGTCCGATGGCGCCTCGCCGCTCGGCGACCCGGTTTGGCGGAGGTTCTTCGCCGCGCACGCCGTCAGCATCACCGGCACCGCGTTGACCACCTTCGTGTTACCGATCCTGCTGTACCAGCGCACGGGTTCCGCGGGTCTGACGGCGCTGCTGACCGCGTTGCAGACGGTCCCCTATCTGCTGTTCGGCCTGTTCGCCGGCGCGATCTCGGATCGACACGATCGGCGACGCATCATGCTGACGAGCGACATCGCCGCGGCTCTGATCGTCGGCAGCGTTCCGGTCGCCGACGCGTTCGGCGTCTTGAGCACTGCGCAGCTGATCGCGGTCGCCGCGGGTCTGGCGACGTGCTTCGTCTGGTTCGACGCCGCCAACTTCGGCGCGCTGCCGTCTCTGGTCGGGCGCGACCGCGTCGTGCGCGCGTCGTCGGCGATGTGGACCTTCGACTCCGTCGCGCTCATCGTCGGTCCCGCGGTCGGCGCGGTCATCGCGACGAGCGCGACGCCGTCCATCGCACTCGCGATCGACGCGCTCTCCTACGTCGGGTCCGCGTTCCTCATCCGCGGCGTCCGGCGACCGTTCTCGACCGGTGAACGTGCGATCGCGACAACGATGCGCCAGACCATCGTCGAAGGCCTGCGCTACTTGTGGACCGAGCGTGTCATCCGCGCCCTTACGCTCTCGGGCTTCGGCAACAGCGTCAGCTTCGGCGCGCTGCTCGGCCTCACCGTTCCCTACGCGGTGCGACAGCTCGGCCTCTCCGATCACGATCCGCGCATCGGCATCCTCGTCGCGGTCGGCGCCTTCGGCACGTTGACCGCGGCCCTCACGCTGCCGCGCATCGGGCACGGCCGGATCCCGCCGCGGCTCACGACCTACGCGCTGGCGCTCGCGGCCGTCATGATGTTCGCGCTCGCGTTCACGACGTCGTTCCCGATCGCGCTCCCGATCTGGCTGGTGTGGCAGACCGGCGTCGAGCTCGCGATCCTCAACGGGATCACCTATCGCCAGACGACGGTGCCCGACGAGTTCCTCGGACGCGTCAACGTGGTCGCGCGTATGGTGTCGTGGGGCGGCCAACCCTTCGGCGCCGCGCTCGGCGGTGTCCTCGCCACGGTCGCGGACGTGCGGGTCGCGCTCGCGGTCATGGTGATCCCGGTGACCGTGGCCGCGGTCACCACCGCGCGAACGCTGCATCGCGCCGGTCGGTAACGTCCCCCCGTGCGCGTCGGCATCGTGATGCTCCCAACCGATCCCTGGCCGGAAACCGTCGAACGCGCCCGCCATCTCGAAACCCTCGGGTACGACCATCTCTGGACCTACGACCACTTGTCCTGGCGCCGCTATCGCGGGCGGCCGTGGTTCGGAGCGATTCCGTGGCTCACCGGACTCGCCGGCGTGACGAGCCGGATCCGGCTCGGAACGTTGGTCTCGTCTCCGAACATGCGCCATCCCGTGACGCTCGCGCAGGAAGCCGTCACCCTCGACCACGTCTGCGCCGGTCGGTTCATCCTCGGCGTGGGCGCCGGCGGCGTCGGCTTCGACTCGACGGTGTTCGGCGCCGAGCCACTCTCACCGCCGGAGCTCGTCGCCCGCCTCGAGGAGTTCGTCGGGCTGCTCGAGCGCCTGTTCGCCGAACCGACGGTCTCGCACCACGGCAGCTACTACACGGTGCACGAAGCGTGCATCGAACCGTCATCGGTTCAGGTTCCGCGCGTCCCGATCGCGATCGCAGCCGGCGGGGCGAAGGCGATCACCGTCGCGGCGAGATACGGCGACGCGTGGATCACCTTCGGCGATGCGAGCCACCGCGACCGGAGCGCGAGCGTGACGGACGAGATCGTGCGCGCGCAGATGCAACGGCTCGACGACGCGTGCGCAGCGATCGGCCGGGATCCGGCGACGATCGACCGCATCTACATGATCGGCAACACCGAGGCGCGCCCGCTCGCGAGCACGGCCGCGTTCGAGGACTTCGCCGGCCGTTACGCGGCGATCGGCTTCACCGATCTGGTGTTCCACCATCCGCGACCCGACGACCCGGCCTGGGACGAGCCCGAAGCCATCGTCGACGCCGTCGCGATGGATGTTCTTCCGCGGCTGCACGCGCCTGCCGGCGGTACTGCCACGAGGTGAAGACGCGGGTCCGCAACCAGTACCGGCCGGCGCTGTACGGCAACTGTGTCACGACCTTGCCCGCGGGAGTGCGGAAATAGTTGTTGCAGCCGGCCGTCCACACCGTGCCGGTCATCGCCGCCTGGATGCGCGTGTTGTAGCGGTCCATCACCCGGCGCCGGACGTCGAGGGAACCGATCCGGCGGCGCGTCATCGTGCGCAGCGCGCTCATCACGTAGTTCGCCTGCGCCTCGTGCATGAAGATGATGGAGTTCACGCCGTTCGTATTGGGGCCGTACAACATGAACAGGTTCGGGTAGCCCGCCACGGTGAGGCCGAGGTACGCCTCCGCGCCGTCGCGCCAGTCATCGCGTAGGCGGCGTCCGTCGCGTCCGTAGAAGTCGACGGCCGTCAGGTACTCGTTCGCGCGGAAACCCGTGCCGAACACGATGGTGTCGACGCAGTGTTCCTCGCCGTCGGCCGTCGTGACGCCGCGTTCGGTGATCTCGGCGATCGGCGCGGTCACGAGGCGGACGTTCGGACGGTTCAGGGCCGGGAACCACTCACGCGAGATGAGCGGACGTTTGCATCCGACCGGGTAGTCCGGCGTCAGCTGCGCGCGCAGTTCGGGATCGGTGATCTTGCGTTCGAGGTACGACTGTGCGAGCGCGGTCATCGTGACCGTCTGCTCGGCGCTCGCCTGGAAGTCCGCGCGTTCGTAGGTCCACCAGATCTTCCAGCGATGCATCCGCGCGGCACCCGGTACGCGCGCGAACCGGCGTTGCTCGTCGGGCGTGTACGGCCGGTCGAGCCGCGGTGTGATCCAGATCGGCGTGCGTTGGAACACGGTGAGGTGTTCGACCGAGGGCGCGATCGCGGGCACGTACTGGATCGCGCTCGCGCCCGTCCCGATCGAAGCCACCCGCTCGCCCGCGAGTGACTTGCTGTGATCCCACTGCGACGAGTGGAAGGAGCGACCGCGGAAACGGTCCCTGCCCGGGATGTCGGGAACGACCGGGACGTTCAACATGCCGAGGCCGCTCACGACGACATCGGCCATGAGCTCTTCGCCCGTCTCGGTGACGAGTCGCCAACGCTGCGCGGCGTCGTCCCAACGCGCTTCGTTGATCGCGACACCTGTCCGCACGTGCGGCCGGAGTCCGTACTGATCGGTGCAGCGTTCGAGATAGGCGAGGATCTCCGGTTGGGTCGAGTAGGTGCGACTCCACCAGGGGTTCAACTCGAACGAGAACGAATACAGATGCGACGGCACGTCGCACGCGGCGCCGGGATAGGTGTTGTGCCGCCACGTCCCGCCCACGCCGTCGGCCTTCTCGTAAATCGTGAAGTCGTAGCCCGCCCGTTTGAGCCGCACGCCCATCGCGATCCCGCCCGCGCCCGCGCCGATGATCGCAACCGAGGGCTTGTACCGGATGTCAGCCAACGACGTGCTCCAGATCCGAGCTCGATGAGGGTGACCCACCTAACTTCCAACGGGCTCCGGCACGCAAGGCGGGTTCTCGAAAAGCGGTCACAGGATGGCCACTTCCGGGGCGCACGATGGCGCTCGGACCCAACCCGGAGGAGCACCCCATGGACTTCAAGCTCGAACTCGTCGCCGTCCCCGTCTCGGACGTCGACCGCGCCAAGACGTTCTATACCGAGATGGTCGGTTTCGACGCCGATCACGATCACCGCGTCAGCCCGGAACTGCGGTTCGTGCAGCTCACCCCGCCGGGATCGGCGTGCTCGATCGCCTTCGGCGAAGGGATCACCGACGCGGCGCCGGGCTCGGTCCAGGGCTTGCAGCTCGTCGTCACCGACATCGCCGCCGCGCACGCCGAGCTGTCGGGACGCGGCGTGGAGGTCAGCGAGATCCAGGAGTTCCCCTGGGGCGCGTTCGTCTTCTTCGCCGACCCCGACGGCAATCGCTGGGCCGTTCAGCAGGTTCCCCCGCCGGCGGTCAGCTGATCGTGCCGTCGAGGACGTACGCGGCGATGTCGGCGACCGCCGGTAGCCGCCCCGTTTTGCTAGACGATGGACCGTGCGAACCGCGGTCGCCGTAGCACTGGTCACGGTCCTCGCCGCGTGTTCGTCGTCGTCGCACGCGGTGACACCGTCGTCCCCGGCAACGACGACTTCGCCCGCGACGGCAACCGGTCCGTGCACGCATGCCTTGGCGGGGGTCGGAACGACCCGTGCCCTGTCGCTCGCGATCGACGGTCACGCCCGCGTCGTACGCGTCCATCTCCCGACGCGCGACTCGGGCCGCGTCGCGCTGCCGTTGGTGCTCAACCTCCACGGCAGCGATTCCAACGCACTCCAGCAGGAAGCCCTCAGCGGCATGGACGCGACCGCGGACCAGGACACGTTTCTCGCGGTGTACCCGCAGGCGCTCCTGCCGGCCGGGATCGGCTTCGATTGGAACGTGCCCGACGTTCCACTGCGCGGCGGCAAAGCGGTGCCGCCCGACGCGGCCGACGACGTCAGCTTCCTCACGCATCTCGTCACCGAGCTGGAATCGCGATACTGCATCGACCCCCGGCGGGTCTACGCCACGGGATTCTCCGGCGGCGCTCGCATGGCCAGCCAACTCGGTTGCGACGCGTCGACGGTCTTTGCGGCGATCGCGCCCGTCACGGGCCTGCGCTTCCCGACTCCCTGTAACGCGACGCGTGCCGTGCCGGTCGTCACCTTCCACGGCACAGCCGACCGCACCGACCCGTACGCAGGGAACGGTGAGGCCTACTGGACATACAGCGTCGTGGACGCCGCGACCCGGTGGGCGGTCAAGGACGGGTGCACCGGCGCGCCGACGACATCACGGCCCGCGGGGTCGGTGACGTTCACGCTCTACGCCCGCTGCGCGGACGGTGCAACCGTCGGGCTCTACACGATCGCGGGCGAGGGCCACGAATGGCCCGGAGGGCCGAAGCTGCCACGCGCCGTCACGCGCCTGCTGGGTGCGCAGTCGGACGCGATCAACGCCGACGACGTCATGTGGCAGTTCTTCCGGTTGCGCGTCCTACCCTGAGGCGCGTCAAGCCCGGCTGATCAGCGATTCGTTCCCGGGCACGACCGTCCACGACAACGCCGTGACTCCGGCGTGCTGCGCGCCCAGGAACGAATCGCTGAGCGCACTCCACTTGGGCAGGAGGTGCACGGCGGCGACTCCGAGCGCGACGGGGATGCCCGTCCACCGTTCCGCGCCATGTACTTCGACATCGTCGCGGCCGTGATCGACGCCGCGCCCGACCTCGTCACCGCGATGCGCGATTGCTTCAGCGGCGCGGCCGCGGTCTTGCAAGCGACCGACTACGCCGACGCCTGCCCGATCGCAACGGTGGCACTCGAGGTCGCGAACACGAACGAGCCGCTCCGCCAAGCGACGGCCGAAGTGTTCGAGAGCTGGATCGTCGGGGCGATGGAGCGCTTCCGTCCCGCCGGCCTCGACGACCGGACCGCTCGCGAGCTGTCGTTGCTGTTCATCATGTTGATCGAAGGCGCGTTCGTGCTGTGCCGCGCCGCGCGCAACCGAAGCGATCGAGGTCGCCGGCGACGTCGCGGCCGCGGCCGTCGAGGCCGCGTTGCGCGACCGCTGAGTCGATTCACGCCGCCTCCGGGTCGAGCTCGACGACGAGCCCTTCCCATCCGCCGAGCGGCAATGTGGCGCGCAGTGTTTCCCCGTCGCGTGCGCGATCCGTACCGATGAGGACGCGGCCGGCGACGTCTTCGAGCGCGACACCGCGATCCGAGCAATTGACGAAGACGGCGTGGCGTTCGCCTCGGCGCCACGCCCACACGTCGTCCGGCGCGCCGAGCGAGGCGTAAGACCCGAGCGACAGAGCGGGCGTCGCCCGGCGCAGTGCGATCAGGTCGCGGGCGAGCCGCAGCGTCGAAGCCGGGTCGGCCAGTTGGGTCTCGACGTTGAGCCTCGTGTCGCCCAGCGGGAGCCACGGTTCGACCTCGGGGCCGGTAAACCCCCCGCCGGGCGCGTCGCGCCAGTGCATCGGCGTTCGCATCGCGTCGCGTCCGGCGTACGCGGGCCAATACCGGACGCCGAGCGGATCGCGGAGGTTGGGCGGTTCGACGGCGACGTCACCGAGGCCGATCTCGTCGCCCTGGTACAGGACGGGCGTACCGCGCAGGCCGAGGAGCATGACGAGCGCGGCCCGGATCCGCGCCGGGTCGTCGTGTGCCCACCGCGTCGCCAACCGCGACATGTCGTGGTTCGAGCCGGTCCATGCGGGCCACGCGCCGGCGGGGAGGTGTGCGTTGGTGCGCTCCACCACGTCGCGCATCGCCGCGGCTTCGAACGGGGCGTTGATGAAGGGGAAGTTGAACGCGAGCTGCAACTCGTCGAGCGCGGCGCCGTAGAAGGCACTCAATGATGCCGAGTCGTCGACAGGCGTCTCGCCCACCAG
>Ga0265327_10005423_pt1 | contig 10636 bp, 6 predicted proteins | sample 41621metaG_FD_202089 | JGI IMG/M metagenome (GOLD analysis project Ga0265327, IMG submission 202089) | Rhizosphere microbial communities from Carex aquatilis grown in University of Washington, Seatle, WA, United States - 4-16-21 metaG | ecosystem: Host-associated > Plants > Roots > Rhizosphere >... | reverse complement strand
CCGAGGGGGCGGTCGCCAAGCTCGACCAGCTCCTGGTCGCGCGGCTGACCTCGGAGTCCGGCGGCAGCGGCAACAGCGGATCGTCCTCCGCGGCCGCCGGCACGGACGCGATCGCGACGGGAGTGAAGTGAGATGCGCGCAATCCCGGCGATCATCATCCTCGTCGTCCTCGTCGCGGTATCGCTGTTCGTTGCGGAGAACCCCGGCAGCGTCTCGATCCTCTGGCAGGGTTGGCGCGTCGATACCTCGCTGGCGATCCTGGTGCTCGCCGTCGTCGCTCTCACGCTGGTCGTCGGGATCGTGTTCCGGCTGCTGCGCGGCATCGTCTTCGGGCCGCGCGCACTGGTGCGGGCGCGCCGCGAGCGGCGGCGGCGCAGAGGCTACCGCGCGCTGACGCAGGGCATGGTCGCGGTCGCCGCCGGCGACGCCGAAGAGGCGCAGCGCTTCGCCCGCAGGGCGGACGTGCTGCTCGCCGAGCCGCCGCTGACGCTGCTGCTGTCGGCGCAGGCGGCGCAGCTCAACGGCGACGAGCACGCGGCGCGCAAGTACTTCACGGCGATGCTGAAGCGGCCGGAAACCGAATTCCTCGGGCTGCGCGGCCTGCTCAACCTTGCGATGCGCGATCGCGACGAAGCGGCGGCGCTGCGGCTGGTCGAGCGGGCGCACGAGTTGCGGCCGAGAACGCCTTGGGTACTGACCAGCCTGTTCGAACTGCAGACGCGCAAGGGCCGGTGGGCGGCGGCGCAGGGCACGCTCGCCGAGGCGGTGAAGCGCCGCGCGATCGAAGCGGCGCCGGGCCGGCAGCATCGCGCCGCCGTGCTGTACGAGCGCAGCGTGACCGCCGAGGCGGACGGGCTGTCGCGCGACGCGCTGATCTATGCCGAGGAGGCGCAGGCGGCGGCGCCGGACTTCGCGCCGGTCGTCTGCCGCTACGCGACGCTGCTGCATCGCGACGGACGGACGAAGAAGGCAGCCAAGGCGATCGAGAGGTCATGGCGGCAGGCGCCGCACCCGCAGCTCGCCACATGCTATGCCGACCTGTACCGCAACGAGCAGCCGCTGGAACGGCTGAAGCGGATCGAGCGGCTGGCGTCGCTGAGGCCCGACCATCCGGAAAGCCATGTCGCGCTGGCGACCGCATCGCTCGCCGCACAGTTGTGGGGAGAGGCGCGGCGGCACCTGGAGCGCGCCGTCGGCGGCGGCGAGCCGACCGCGCGGATCTGCCGCCTGATGGCGGAGATCGCCGAAGCCGAGCACCAGGACGGCGCCGCCGCCCGCGACTGGCTGGCGCGCGCGGCCACCGCGTCGGCCGATCCGGTCTGGCTGTGCAAGACGTGCAGCACCGAGCATGCGGTCTGGACCTCGCTCTGTCCGAGCTGCCGCAGCTTCGACTCGCTCGCCTGGGAGACGCCGTCGCGCGCCGCGGTCGCGGTCCCGATGATCGGCGGCGTCGGCAGCGCAGCCGCTATCGCCGCCGCCGCGCACGAGGAGGCGCAGCCGTCGCAGCAGCGAGCGCCGGCCGGCACGATCGAGGCGACGGCCGCCGCAGCCGGCGACAAGCCCTTGACGACGGCGGCAAGGCCGTCGGCCGAAACGGCAGCCGCGGAGAGCTGAGAGCCCACGTTAAGAGCCTGTTGAGCAGGCTCTCAGGAGAATGCCGGCCGTCCCGCCGCCGCGACGAACTTGCCGAGACAAGCGGTCGTCCGCACCTATAGTGTCGTGCATCAGCCGTTGCGGCGGGGCGGCCGTATTCTCGGGATCGATCGGGGCATGAAGAGCGCCATCGCGAAGCAGCGCGACATCGTCGACCGGCGGGTGCTGACGGCAGCCCTGGACGCGCTCGCCGGCACGCGCGCCGATCTCGACCGCGACCGCGCCCCCGTGGTCGACGTGATGAAGGAAGCGCTGAGGACCGGCTCGGCCGAGATCCGCCGCCGCTTCGAGGCGGCGAACGACGGCGACAAGGCGGTCCGCGACCAGTGCTTCCTGATCGACCAGCTTCTCCGCGTCCTCTACGACTTCGTCACGACGCGGCTGTTCCCGATCGCCAATCCGACGGCGGGCGAGCACATGGCGGTGGTCGCGGTCGGCGGCTATGGCCGCGCCGAATTGGCCCCGCATTCCGACGTCGACCTGCTGTTCCTGCTGCCCTACAAGCCGACGCCGCACACCGAGCAGGTCGTCGAGTACATCCTCTACACGCTTTGGGATCTCAGCCTGAAGGTCGGACACGCGACCCGGTCGGTCGATGAGTGCCTGAGGCAGGCGGAGGCCGACCTGACGATCCGGACGGCGATGCTGGAGGCGCGCTACATCTGGGGCGACCAGCCGCTGTTCCTCGATCTGAAGCGCCGCCTGGAAGCGGCGAAGACGAAGGAAAAAACCGTCGCGTTCGTCGAGGCGAAGCTCGCCGAGCGCGACAAGCGGCATCAGCGGATGGGAGACTCGCGCTACGTCCTGGAGCCGAACGTCAAGGAGGGTAAGGGCGGGCTCCGCGACCTGCACACGCTGTTCTGGATCGCCAAGTACATCTACCGGGTCGACGACGTCGCGAAGCTGGTCGATCTCGGCGTGCTGAACGCCGAGGAATCGGCGCGCTTCGCCCGCGCGGAAACCTTCCTGCGCACGGTGCGCTGTCATCTCCATTACGTCACCGGACGCGCGGAGGAGCGGCTCACCTTCGACGTGCAGACCGAGATCGGCCGCCGCATGGGCTACACCGACCATGCCGGGACGCGCGGCGTCGAACGCTTCATGAAGCACTACTTCCTGGTCGCGAAGGACGTCGGCGACCTGACCCGCATCTTTTGCGCGGTGCTGGAAGCGATGCAGACGCGCAAGCCGCGCTTCCACTGGCGGGTCTGGGGCCTGCGCGGCGGGCGCAAGCTGATCGACGGCTTCAAGGTCGACGGCGAGCGGCTCACCGTTGCGGGCGACAGCGCGTTCCGCGACGACCCGGTCAATCTGATCCGGCTGTTCCACGTGGCGCAGGAGAACGGGCTCGACATCCACCCGAACGCACTGCGGCTGATGACGCAGTCGCTGAAGCTGATCGACGCCAACCTGCGCGCCAACGCGGAGGCGAACCGGCTGTTCCTGGAGATCCTGACCTCGCGCAAGGACCCGGAGACGGCGCTCAGGCGGATGAACGAGGCCGGCGTGTTCGGCCGCTTCGTTCCGGATTTCGGCCGCGTCGTCGCGCAGATGCAATACGACATGTACCACGTGTACACGGTCGACGAGCACACGCTGTTCGCGATCGGCATCCTGCACAAGATCGAGACCGGGGAACTCAAGGACGAGCTGCCGCTGGCCTGCCGCGTGGTGAACGAAGTGATCTCGCGGCGCGCGCTCTACCTCGCGGTGCTGCTGCACGACATCGCGAAGGGGCGCGGCGGCGACCATTCCGAACTGGGCGCCAAGGTCGCGCTGAAGCTCGGGCCGCGGCTTGGCCTCACCGCCGAGGAGACGGAGTCGGTCGCCTGGCTGGTGCGCTGGCACCTGTTGATGAGCAAGACCGCCTTCAAGCGCGACATCGACGACTCTCAGACGATCGCCGACTTCGTCGCGAAGGTGCAGTCGCCGGAGCGGCTGCGCATGCTGGTCGTGCTGACCGCAGCCGACATCCGAGCGGTCGGCCCGCATACCTGGAACGGCTGGAAGGCGGCGCTGCTGCGCGAGCTGTACAACCGCGCCGCCGAAGTTTTGTCCGGCGGCCAGACCGTCCCGAAGAGCGAGGTGCGGATCGCCGTCGCGCAGGAGGCCGCGCGCCGGCTGCTGCCGGAGTTCTCGGACGAGGACTTCGCCGCCTTCGTCGGCAAGGGCTATCCCTACTACTGGCTGTCCTTCGACCCGGAGACCTATGCTCGGCACGCGCGCCTCATGCGCGAGGCGGAGCGGAGCGGAGCGCCGCTCACCGTCGACAAGCGGGTCGACCCGCAGCGCGAGGTCACCGAGATCACGCTGTACACCGCCGACCATCCCGGCCTGTTCTCGCGCATCGCCGGAGCGCTGGCGGTGAGCGGTGCGAACATCGTGGACGCGCGTATCGCGACCATGACCAACGGCATGGCGCTGGACACGTTCTGGGTACAGAGCCCGGACGGACGGGCATTCGACCGGCCTGACAAGCTGGCGCGGCTCGCCGTGCTGTTCGAGAACGTGCTGTCGGGACGGCTGAAGCCGCACCTCGAACTGGCGCGGCCGGGGGCGCTGCCGCGGCGCACCGACGCCTTCACCGTGACGCCGCGCGTGCTGATCGACAACAAGGCGAGCGCGACGCACACCGTCGTCGAGGTCAACGGCCGCGACCGGCCCGGCCTGCTCTACCAACTGACGCGGGCGCTGACCGGCCTCAACCTGCAGATCTCCAGCGCCAAGATCTCGACCTACGGCGAGAAGGTGATCGACGTCTTCTACGTGAAGGACATCTTCGGACTGAAGGTGCACCACGAGAAGAAGCTGAAGGAGATCCGCGACGCGCTGGTGAAGGTGCTTGCGGACCCCACGGTGAGCGAACCCGCAGCCGCACCGAAGCGCCCGCCCCGCCGCCGCCCGCCGGCCGCGGCGGAGTAATGCGGACAGCGCCATAGAAACTCTGAATCGGAGATCGGGGGGATGATTGGGGATCGGGGGATAAGAGGAAAAAAGAAGTTCACGCTTTATCGCGACGGCCGCAAAGGTGCCGTTAAGGACGCGACGCACGAAGTTCCCGCGCGCCGTAGGCGCGCATCGAAACCTTCGCGCTCGTCGCGTTCCCTTCGCGCCCTTAGCTTTACAGCCTGAGTTTTCTTTTTTCTTATCTCCCCAATCCCCAACCATCCACCGATCCCCTAATCAAAATCCGCTGGACTCGACCGGTCGGCTTTCGTTCAAGCCCGTACGGCACGTCCTCCCCGCTCCGGCCGTTTGTCCTTGACGGAAGCGGCGCGATGGTTCGGTCCCGCGCATCAGCGCGTCAATTCCATCGCGGGACCTTCGGACGGAGCACCCCATGACCGACGACGACGCCAAGCGGGGCGTCGCGCTGAACTCGGTGGCGGCGAGCGGCTTCATGATGGTGGCGAAGCTCACCGTCGGGCTGCTCACCGGCAGCATCGGCATCCTTGCGGAGGCGGCGCACAGCCTGCTCGATCTCGGCGCGACGCTGCTGACCTACTTCGCGGTGCGGGTGAGCGGCGCGCCACCCGACGAGGAGCATCCCTACGGGCACGCCAAGATCGAGAGCGTCTCGGCGCTGGCCGAAACCGTGCTGCTCTTCCTCACCGGCGTCTGGATCGTCTATGAGGCCATGCAGCGGCTGCTCGCGGCCGACGTCGAGGTCGAGGCGACTTGGTGGGCCGCCGCCGTGATGGCGCTGTCGATCGCGATCGACGCGTTCCGGGCGCGCGCGCTGAGCCGCGTCGCGAAGGCGACGAAGAGTCAGGCGCTGGAAGCCGACGCCCTGCATTTCAGCTCCGACATCCTCAGTTCCGCTGTCGTGCTCGCGGGGCTCGGGCTGACGTGGCTCGGCTACCCGAAAGGCGACGCGCTGGCGGCGATCGGCGTCGCGCTCTTCGTCTGCCTCGCCGGCTGGCGCCTCGCCCGGCGCACGATCGATACGCTGATCGACGCCGCGCCCGAGGGCGTCGCCGAACGCGTGCGCACGATCGCGGCGCGGTCGCCTGGCGTCGCCGGCATCGACCGCGTGCGGGTGCGGCCGGCAGGCAGCGCGCTGTTCGCCGACCTGGACATCACGGTGAGCCGGACGCACCCGCTCGACCGCGTCGCGGCGATCAAGGAGGCGCTCGCGGCGCGCGTGTCGGCGGCGGTGCCGGAGGCGGACCTCGCGATCCGGGTGCGGCCGATCGCGCTCGACGACGAGCGGATCGCCGACCGCGTCCGCGTCACCGCCGCGATCCGCGGGCTGTCCGTCCACCGCGTCACGGTGCAGCACGTCGCCGGCCGTCCGACGGTGAGCCTGAGCCTGGAAGTCGACGGCCGCCGCCGGCTCGGCGACGCGCATGCCGTCGCGACCGCGCTGGAGGCGGCGGTCCGCGACGAGATCGGAGAGGAGGTCGAGGTCGAGACCCACATCGAGCCGGCGCTGGTCGAGGAGCGCGACGCCAAGGCGGTGCCGGCCGACGAGCTGGGCGCCATCGTCCGGTCGGCGGAGGACGTCGCCCGCGCCTTCCCGTCGATCATCGACGTGCACGACATCCGCGCCCGCCGCTCGGCGGACGGCCTGTTCGTGGTGCTGCACTGCCGGTTCGGCCGGAGAGAGACGGTCGACGCGGTGCATGACGTGCTCGACGAGTTCGAGCACGCGATGCACCGGCGCTGGCCGGAGGCGCGGCGGATCGTCGTCCACGCCGAGCCGCCACAGCAAAGCGGCGACGCCGAAAGCGAGCCGGAAGCCGCGGAGTAGGCGGACGGGCAAAGCTGCATTGACGGCACCGCGGCACACTGCACCGTCACATCAGGGTTCAGCGAAGCGAAGGTTTCAGTTACGGACCTGCCACGTGCCGTCGGCGGCACGGCAGGCGGTCGCGACGCCGGTTTCATGTCGCGGTGTGACGAAGGACGTCATGCCGAGCGCAACCGCCTATTTCCGCTTCCGGCTGCCGACCTCCTCGTCCCATTTCCTGAAGGCGGCGACCATCGCCTTCGGCGACAGCGGCAGCTCGATCGGGTTCCCGGCGATGAGGTCGGCGTATTCAGGGCGCCCAAACTCGCCGATCGCGTCCCTGCTCTCTTTCGGCGCCATCTCCAGCGGGACGTTCCTGACCGCAGGGCCCGGATAAAGGTAGCCCTCGTCGTACGCGAAAGCCTGCTGCTGCGGCTGGAGCAGGAACGCCATCAGGTCGAGCACGACGGCGAGCTTGTCGTTCGGAATGCCCTTGGGCACGACCATGAAGAAGGCGTCCGAGACCCAGTGGAAGCCGGTGAGCGTGGCGATCTCCGCTGATTTCGGCACGATCCCGAGAACGCGCGGATTGATGTCCCACCCCGTGGTCGTCACGATCAGGTCGCGCGATCCTTCGCCCAGCTCTTTCATCGTGGCGCCCGTACCGGAGGGGTAATACTCGATGCAGGAATCGAGTTCCTTCAGATAGGCCCAGGTCTTTTCCCACCCCTCCGCCGGATCTTGCGGATCCTTGTCGCCGAGGAGGTACGGCAGCCCCATCATGAAGGTGCGGCCCGGTCCGGAATTCGCCGGCCTCGCATACATGAAGCGGTTCGGGTGGCCCTTGCACCAGGCGAGCAGTTCGCCGACCGAACGAGGTGCGTCCTTGACGCGATCCGGCAGGTATTCGAGCAGCGGACCCGAGGGATAATAATTGACCACGATGCCGTAGCCCTGTCCCTGCGCGCGGTGCAGTTTCAGCGCCGCCGGCTCGTAGTTCGCCTCGATGCCGGGGAACCTGTCCGCATACTCGGGCAGGAGCTTGATCCAGAGGTCCTGCTCCAGGCCGGCGGCGAGACCGTCGCTTCCCGTCAGCACCATGTCCAGATCGATGCGACCGGCCTGTTGCTGCGCCCGGATCTTGCCCGCGAGTTCCGGCGCCGGAGCCTTTACATAGTTGATCCGGGAGACGATCTGCGGATGCGATGCACGATAGGCCTCGAAGCCCTTCTGCATCAGGGCGAGCGCCCCGCCGACATCGATCACGTTGATCGCGACCGGCGACGCCGGAAGCGGCGGCGAAGCGGCCCTCGCCGCGACAGCGGGGAAAAGCGCCGCGGCGGCGGCAAGCAGAAACAGCAGCGGTCGTGCGGATCGAGACACCCTTTCCTCCCCGATCGTTCTTTTGATCACGATAGGAGGCATACGCGGCGTTGGGAATGTCGTTGCGCCGCCTGCCGGGTCCCGGCAGTGTCGGCGCAAAGTCTGACAGGAGGCAGCACGACGATGGGGTTCCGCATCGAGATCCTCCCCGATGCCGCGTCCCTCGCGGCACGCGCGGCCGACGACGTCGCGGACCATCTGCGGTCGCTGCTGTCTCGGCAGGCGACAGCGCTCGTGATGTTCGCGACCGGCGCTTCGCAGTTCGGCGTGCTGGACCGCCTGATCCGTGCGCCCGGAATCGACTGGACGCGGATCGACATGTGCCATCTCGACGAATATGTCGGGCTCGCGCCGGACCATCCGGCGAGCTTCGTCCGCTACCTCGCGGAGCGGCTGACGAGCCGCGTGCCGTTCGCGAGCTGCCTGATGATCGACGGGCTGGCGCCGGACCCGGCGGCGGAGTGCGCCCGGCTCAAGGCGGCGCTTGCCGGCCGCACGGCCGACCTTGCCTTGGCCGGGATCGGCGAGAACGGGCATCTCGCCTTCAACGACCCGCCGGCCGACTTCGCGACGACGGAGCCCTACATCGTCGTCGATCTCGACGCGGCCTGCCGGCAACAGCAGGTCGGCGAAGGCTGGTTCCCGAACCTGGAATCGGTACCGGCGCGGGCGATTTCCGCGTCGATCGACTTTATCCTCTCGGCCCGCCGCATCGTCGCGGCGGCGCCGGACGCGCGCAAGGCGCGGGCGGTGCGCGACTGTCTGGACGAGGACGCCCCGATCACGCCGCGGCACCCCGCCTCGGCGCTGCGCCGGCACGGCGACGCGGTCGTCTATCTCGACCCCGCGTCGGCCGCGCTGCTGCCCGTCCGGCCGTCCCGATGAGCCGCAGCGAACCGACCCTAACCACCGGTGGGCTCGTCGACCTCCAGGTCAACGGCTTCGCCGGGGTCGACTTCAACACGCCGGGACTGACCGGGGCCGATCTCGACCGGGCGCTCCGCGCCATGCTCGCGGCAGGCGTGACGCGCTGCCTGCCGACGCTCATCACCGCAGGCGAAACGAACCTCGCCGCCTGCTTTCGCGCGCTCGAAGCGGCAGTCGCAGCGAGCGAACTCGGGCGCGCGATGGTCGCCGGCTACCATCTCGAAGGACCGTTCATCTCGCCGGAGGACGGTTTCCGCGGCTGCCATCCGGCGGCGCATGTGCGCCCCGCCGATCCGGCGCTCTTCGACCGGCTCCAGGAAGCGGCGAACGGGCGCATCCGGCTCGTGACCCTGGCGCCGGAAGCGCCGGGCGCCCTCGATCTGATCGACCGCCTCGTCGCACGGGACATCGTCGTCGCGCTCGGCCACACCGCGGCCGGTCCGGCAACCGTGCGCGAGGCCGCGGCGCGCGGCGCGACGCTGTCGACGCATCTCGGCAACGGCGTGGCGCGGCTCCTGCCGAAAGGCGAGAACCCGATCCTGTCGCAGCTCGCCGACGACCGGCTCATGGCTTCCTTCATCGCCGACGGCGTCCATATCCCGCCGGACACGCTGAAGGTGTATCTCCGCGCCAAGGGTCTCGACCGTACGATCCTCGTGACCGACGCCGTCGCCGGCGCCTCGGCCGCGCCGGGGGACTACCGGCTCGGCGACGTGGCGATCACGCGCGGAACGGCCCCGATCATCCAGATCACCGGTTCAGCCTCTCTTGCAGGCTCGGCGCTTTGCCTCGATCAGGCGGTGCGCAACGTCATGGCGTGGCTCGATCTGACGCTGGATGAAGCGGTCCGGCTCGCCCGCGACAACCCGCTGCGCGCGATCGGCGAAGCGCCGGACCAGAGCCGCGTGTGGTGGCGGCGTACCGGAGACGGCGCGTCGCCGGCGGTCGAGAAGGTCGAGGCCGGCGCGGTCCGATGGGAGAGAGAAAAGGAAGCCTGACTCATCCCGTCAATGCGCCGTCACGGTCAGCTTCTTCCCCGATGTCGACTCGGCGTTTAGCACAAAGACCTGATGCTATTCAGTTTATGCCGATGCTCCTAACCGCCGGTTTATCAGGCAATGCTATATCTAAGAATAAAAGATATACACGTAAGAAACACCAACGGCAGCATTAAAACTTTCAACCTTTTAGTGTATTTAACTTCATGTTAACCATCTTTCGTATTGACACCCACCTGTCATAGCACCACTCTGGGGCAGCCAACAATGTTCTGAGGAGGAGACCTCCTAATGGTGGCCATCGATTTCCAATCGCTGCGTACTGCCGTTGAGGCAAAAATGAACGGCATGATTCGCACAATGTATGAGACCTTCCCCGTAGGTCGTTACTTCCGCGATGCGCCGGAGATCTCACGCGACATTTTCCTTCGTCACACGGTTCAGACGATCCTGCGCATTCGCCTTGCGCGCATCGCCGACGCGAAAGCGCTCGTGCTGCTTACGAAGACAAATCCGCGTGCCGCACAGCTTTGGGCGCGCTACGCGGATGAAGAGATGCTGCACGATCGCCTGTTCCTTCGGGACATCGAGCGCATGGGCGCCAACGAACAATCCGTCTACGGAACAAAGCCCTTCCTCGCGACCCAGCTCCTGCAGGGGTTCATCTACTACACGCTTGAACACGAAGGCCCGCTTGGGTTGCTTGCCAAGGCGTACTTTCTTGAATTTGTCTCGTACCATACGCAGAGCGAATGGAACAAAAATCTCGAACGTGCGCTTGGTGAAGGTGCGATTGAAGGGGCCAAAGCCCACATCGACGTCGACGCCGACGAGGATCACATTGGTGACGTTTGGAATGTCGTAGCAATGGAGATCCACAACGAGGCAGATGTTGCCCGCCTGCACCGTTACATCGATACGTATTACCTCCTATTCACGGCTT
>Ga0265327_10005422_pt1 | contig 10638 bp, 11 predicted proteins | sample 41621metaG_FD_202089 | JGI IMG/M metagenome (GOLD analysis project Ga0265327, IMG submission 202089) | Rhizosphere microbial communities from Carex aquatilis grown in University of Washington, Seatle, WA, United States - 4-16-21 metaG | ecosystem: Host-associated > Plants > Roots > Rhizosphere... | reverse complement strand
CAGCGACATGGAGGCAGGCGTGAGGTGCTCGCCGCCGAACAGGAGGCTCTGCGCCTGTGAAGTGCTGAGATAGGTTTCGGCATAGAGAACGGCGGGACCGCTGGCGATGGCGGCGGGAAGAAAACCTTTGATAAGAGAACGGCGGCGCATGGGAGGGGCGGGAGAGTGAAAAGGGGCAAGTGAAAAGTGAAAAAGGGGGGGCGAAGGGAGAATGCTGTTGGTTTTTTGAAGATCGAGGGGCGGCGCGCAACACACACACGCCGCCCCGTATCTGCTCAGGGAATGATTGGAGGAGTTGGCCTGGATCGATACCGACTCCTCTCGGACGGCTAGAAGTTCAGGCCGATTTTTAGGATGAATTCGTTTCTGGATTCTTCCGCAAAGGTGCGGTGACCGGTTTCGTCCACCCCACGGCCCCAGATTTGGTTGCCCCATGTAAAGGTGGCCCACCATTTTTCCGAGGCGTAGTGCAGAGCTGGACCCGCGAAGACCACCGTGTGCTCATGGTTGCCGAGGTCGAAGTCCGGAAACTCGGAACGCACGCGGGAGTCCACGCCGATGAACCAATTCGGCGCAAAGCGGTAGGCCACGCCCACGCCACCCTGAATCGAAAACTCCTTGGCGTATTCTTCCGCCGGCTTCTTGCCCCAAGCCCATTCCACGCCTGCGTTCGCCACCAGGATGAGGCGGTCATCCATGAAGTTCTTTTGGAAGATCACATTCGGGCTAACAAAGATTTCCTCCTGAATGATGCCGCCCACGTCATCGTAGCGCAGGAAACCGATTTCAGGACGAAGCGTGATGCCGTAGCCGTCCTTGAACACGCTGTTCAAGCGATACTTCGCCGCGAGTTCGATACCTCCCATGCGATAGAAGGTGCCTTCGCGAAGGTCTTCGATGCCATGAATATCAAAGATGTGCTGCTTGAGCTCGGCGCTGATCTGAAAGGTGTCGGTGATGCCATATTCGATTTCCGTGTCGAGATCCCAGGCGTGGTAGGAACCAACATCCTTGCCGTCTCGTAGTTCGGTCGTCTGGTAGAGGTCGATATGGCCCTTGGGCAAGGTTTCGGAGCCTTTGACGTAGTTGAAGAGGTTTTCGTCAGCCTTGGCTGGCAAAATGGCGCAAAGGACCGCGGCGGAAAGCGCCATCAGAAGGCGCATTGAGGAGTGGGATGAGAGTGACTTCATGAGTGGGAGATGGTTGATCAAGCCGATATATGCGACTGCGTCGCAATTGCAAATAAAATAATGAGATTGTATCTCATTAGCAGTTGAGGGTGCGATGATGTCGCAATAGGATCGGCCCCGCCTTATCGAATCATCACCTTCCCACCCATGAAACTCATCCGTTCGCTTAGTCTTCTTGGCTGCGCCGTTGCGCTTCTTGCCGTCACTCCCGCTTCCCACGCCACAGAGCGCAGGTTTGCGTTCACCTACGAAACCACCACGACTCCGAAGGGCTCTTTTGAATTCGAGGAGCAGTTCTTTTGGGAACGGGGCAGTGGATTCGACACCTTCCTTTTCCGGCAGGAAATCGAATACGGGTCACCGACCGCCTCCAGCTCGCGGTCTATCTTTTTGACTTCGAGCACGAACATTCCGCGGAGGAAGGCAGCTCCACGAAATGGGCGGGCACCGGTCTTGAAGCCGTTTACCAACTCACCGATCCCAACAAGGATCCCATTGGCAGCGCGGTGTACCTGGAGACGATCATGAACGACAAAGACCTGGAAATCGAAGGCAAGTTTCTGCTCCAGAAAAACCTCGGCAAGCTTATGCTGGTGTCGAACAGCATCGTCGCTGGAAAATGGGAAGACGGCTACAGCGCCCGTGTGGGCGAACTGGAACAACTTATTGCCGTGAGCTACGAGATTGTGCCGAGCTTTTCCGTGGGTCTGGAAGCGAAATACGAAGTGGAACTGGAAGACTGGAGGCACTCAGGCGGCAACGCCGTCTTCGTGGGTCCCAACGTCTCCTTCCGCAAAGGGCGCTTCTTCAGCGCGGCGACCTGCATGTTCCGCGTTTCGGATGTGGAAGGTGAGCCCCACATTGAGTTCGGCACCGTGATGGGTCTGCACTTTTAATTTCGTCCGCAAAACCGCTGAAGGTGGCTTTTCCTGAATTCAGCCCGTCCATGAAATCCGCCGTCGTCCGGGTCCTGCTGGCCACCGCAGCTTTGGCCGTCGGCGGATGCGCTTCGATTGAAGAGTCCGCTCCACCCGTGGCTGTGCTGGCAGCATCGGGCCACGGAGGTCGCAGTGCCGCGCTGGAACAGGGGCGAACGATTTACATCACGCGCTGTGCCAAGTGCCACCGGGTCTATCCCGTGCGGCAGTACTCCGCCACGGAGTGGAATGATATTATACCGGACATGGTAGCGAGATCCAAGATGCCGCCAGCGGATGAATCCGCCGTGCGCGGCTATGTGTCAGCCGTCCTGGGAATCCAGTAGGAGGGCTACTTCAGCATCGCCTTGCTGCCTACCGGTGTAATGCGGCCAAAGAGCTGGCCTTTGATGCGGCGGTCTTCGGTTCCCGGATAGGGAACCCACGATTCCACATGGCCGTCGACGAAGAGAATGTTCGCGTGATTGTTGTGCCGGAAGTGGATGGTTTTGTCGCTCTGGTTGATAATGTAAAATTCCTCCATCATCGGGTTCGCGGAGCTGGCGGGCGCTTGAAAAGTGTTCACCTGGCCGCAGTCGCCAAAGAGGATGGTTTGCGAGGTGCTGCCGAGCTGGGTGTTGGTCATCGGCGTACCACCCGAGGTGCCGCCGAGAAACCAATTGTAGCCGTAGCCGTAGCTCGCGCCCTGGAACTTGGCCTTCCAGAGGGCGTTGGAATAGTCGAAGGCCGGGCAGATTTCGATTTTGCCAACTTCCATAATGTAGGGATAGAGAGGACCTGCTGACTGATCGAGATCGCGGTCTCCCTCCCCTGCCCCGGCGGACGAACTCTCCAAGCCGAAATACCACATGGTGCCCTGCGGCGTTTTTTGGGAATAGGGAGGAAAGGATCCTCCGTGATCCGAGCAATACATGTTCGTGGCGGCGCCGAGTTCGCGCAGGTTATTGCAACACACTGCTCGCGTGGCGAGGCCGCGGTAGTACATCCAGCCGCCACAGGTGAGCGTACCAAGAACCGCGATGATGCCGACCGCCGTCAGCAATTCCAGAATGGTAAAGCCGCGTCGCAGGGCCGGAGCGTCGTGGACCGAAGGATTCATGACCGTCAGGAGGCCAATAATGGCGGAGTTTTGCGGCGGCGCCAGGCGAGAAACATACCGCCTGTCAGAAGCAAAAGCGCGCGCCCGGGTTCAGGTGCGGCCGCGAGATTGATCTGGTTTACCCCCGCGTCGGAGAAGCTCGCGGTATTCGGGGAATAGCCCGCGATGCTGAGCGGCGGAAATTGATCGAAGGTATCGGGATCAAAACCATTGTCGCCGAAGTCCCAACCATCGAAGCTGATGCCGGAGACGTCCGCCAGCGTTCGGCTGGTGATACCGACCGCGGACGAGTGCCAGCCGTTGGCATCGACAATGCCCGCGTAGGGATCGCCCGAGACGAAACCGGAATCCCCGTTGGCGGCCCAGTAGTTCCACGAGCTGCCGCGCACGCTGAAGTTCGTGTTGTTGGTAAGGGTGAGTCCATTTCGTGTCATAGACTGCACAAAATCCAAGGCGCTGTCGCCATAGTTGATGGTCCACGTGCTGCCATCCGCAAAGCTCTTCGCGTTGGTGATGTAGAGACCACTGGCGCTGTCGAAATGGGCTGGCCCGAAGACCGCCAGCAGGAGATCCTGGCCCGTCAAAAGCTGGCTGCCGGTATAGCTGACCGCCCAGCGACTGGTTTCAGGAGTGGTGTCATGGTTGAAGTCTCCCTGAAGCAGCAGGAGCGCGGTGGCCGCATGCGTGCAGAGCGGCGCGGCCGCGAAAAGGATGCCAGCGAAAATGGTGCTAAAGCGGGGCATGAAGGACGGAAAACTTGGTCGTATTCGGAGTGAAACGGCGGAATACCCATTGGACAGGTCCAAGTTTTTGTCTAGGTTAATATTCGACAGATTTTTGCACTTGTTTTCCTCCCTTCTTCCATCTTTTCTTGATCCGATGTCCCACCCTGATTCCGCGAAGAAGTCCCCTCCCCTCGTTTGGCTGCCACTCGTCCTGATGGTGGCGGTTTTGGCGCTCCGGGTGATGGGGCAGCATCAACTGCTGCCGGGGAATCTGGTGAACCTCTCCCCCATGATGGCGCTGGCCTTCGTGGGCACGATTGTGTTTCCCAAGTCACTGCCGTGGTGGAGCTGGGCGCTGATGCTTTTGGGCGTGGACCTGTTAAGCGAAGGGCTCTTGTGGTGGTCGCAGGCGAACGGCCACCTGGAAGTGCTGCTGGCCTACGGATGCTATGCGCTGGCCGCTTTCTGGGGCGCGCGTCTTCGGGGAAAGGCCGGTGTGCTGGACTCGCTGCTGGGCACGCTGGGCTGCAGCATTCTGTTTTATCTGGTCACCAACACGCTCTCGTGGTGGGTCCAACCTGAGTATGCGAAGAGCGCCGCGGGCTGGTGGCAGGCCATGACTCTGGGTCTGCCGGGCATGCCCATGACGACGCTGGGATTTTTCCGGAACTCATTGACCGCCGATCTCTGCGGCGGCGCAGTGCTGCTGGCCATTTATAATGGTGAAGCCGTGATGCGGAAGCTGCGCACCATGCCGCTGGTGGGCTGGGGCAAGGCGGCAGTGGCGGCGTGACGTGATGGCAACGGATCAGACAACCGCATCGTTGTCACTGTTCTCGGTGCAGGTCTGCACCTCCAAGGGTGAATCGGATAAAGGTTCGCCTTGGCCTGCCCATAAACCAAAGCGCCGGAGAATTGGCGCACTCCGACGACGCAAAGCGTGGTTGGTTGTGAAAGAGCATCGACGCACTGGGACGTTTGTGGCCTGAAGCGAAGCGAGGACGCATCGCCTACTTTGCTGACGCTTGATTGAACGCCTTGGAGGAAAGAATGCGCGCCGTTAATTGGGACGCTTCACCTCATCAATGTAGCTCCGCGCGGCGCGGGTGATTTCTTGGGCGAGGTTGGCGCGGCTCTTGGCGAAAGGCGGTTTGAACCAGGGGAAAGAACCGAGGAGATCGTGGATGACGAGGACTTCGCCATCACACCCGGGACTTGGGCCGACGCTGATGGTGGGAATCTTTACGGCGCGGGAGATTTTCTCCGCCACGGCGGGAATGACGCTCTCCAGCACGATGGCGCAGGAGCCTGCGTTCTCCAAGACGCGGGCGTCTTCCAAGAGGCGGGCCACTTCCTCGTCCGTACGACCCTTTTTACGGTAAGCGCCTTCGATCTTGATGCTTTGGGGCAGCATGCCGATGTGGCCGACGTGGCTGATACCGGCGGCGGTGATGGCGCGCACGGACTCCGCAATCGAAGTACCGCCTTCCAGTTTTACGGCATCGGCGCCGGCAGCCACGAGGCGCTTCGAGTTGTGAAGCGCGATGTCAGGCAGGTCATAGGTATGCGCAGGAAGATCCACGATGACGCGCGCCTTCTTCACGGCGCGGCGCACCGCGGCGGCGTGATGCAGCATCATGTTCATGGTGACGCCGGTGGTGTCCGGGAGGCCCAGCATGACCATGCCCAGAGAATCGCCCACCAGCAGGAGGTCCGCGCCCGCTTCATCGAGCAGCCGGGCGGTGGGATAGTCGTAGGCGGTGAGCACGGCCAGCCTTTCGCCGCGGGCTTTTCGTTCGATGAATTCCTTGGTGAGTGCGTCCACGAGGGATGCTTACCGAGAAAAGCCCGGGGTGCAATGTGTGGAGTGAGTTGTGCTTGTTCGTGAGTTGTCTGCGGCAGAAGATGGAGGCGATTCAGAGGCATGAAGACGTGAGGCATGCCTGCGAGTCTCTTCCCGCGACCAGCGGTCGTGGCCACACAGCCGCCTTTTTTGACGCAGCGCGACCCGCGGTCCCAACATTCGCATTGAAGCCTCGTCATTTTTCGATCAAGCTGTGGAACAAAGCTGTTCCGATTTACCCAACAATCCCAGGCCATGATCACGGAAGAACAGAAAAAATTGGTGCAGGACTCCTGGGCCAAAATCGCCCCCGCCTATGACAAGGCCGTAAGGCTGTTCTACAACCGGCTCTTTGAACTGGATCCCAGCCTGCGCAAACTTTTTGCCGTCGATATGGAAAGGCAGGAAAGGAAGCTCACAGCGACCATGTCGGTCATCGTCAAAGGTCTGCTGCATTTGGAGGCGCTGATACCCGCCGTGCGGGAACTGGGCCGCCGGCATTCGAGCTACGGTGTGCAATTCGATCACTACGGGACCGTCGGTGAAGCCTTGATATGGGCCTTGGACAAGAGCCTGAACCAAGATTTCACATCTGAAGTCCGCGAGGCATGGACGGATACCTACGCGCATCTGGCAGAGGTCATGAAGAACGCTGCCGGGCAATCTCCGGTGACGACGATGGCGTGAGCGCGCGTTTGCGCACACTTTAATCCGTCGCCTTGGTGGCAAATTCCTTCCCCACTTCCGCACAGAGGCCCATGAAGGTGGTTTCCGCGAGAGTGAGGGGCTTGTTCTTGAGATGCGCCACCACCCACTGGCGGCGTACGGTTCCTTTGACCAAAGGCACGACGGCCAAGGAACCCTGCTCGATCTCAGCCCGGGCGATCCAAGGAGCGACCAGCGCCACGCCGAGACCCAGTTTCACCAGTTCCTTGATCGCTTCCGTGCTGCCGAGTTCGATGATGGAGCGCAGGCGCACGCCGAGCTTGAGGAAATAATCGTTCACCACCGCGAAGGTGTAGCTGTTGCGGCTGGAGATGATGTAGGTGGCCTCGGCAAGGTCATGCGGCTTGGGCGCCTGCCGACGCCAGGGATGCAGGGCGCTGACGAGGAACTTCAGCTCATCCTGAAAAAGCGGGTGGCAGTCGAGCCGTGAGACGTCCCGTGGCCGAAGGGAGATGGCGAGGTCGAGCTGGCCCGATTCCAGCCGCTCCTGGGTGTCCGGTGTCTCACCAGGGACCACGGTGATGCCGTAGAGAGGAAAGGAGTCTTTGAACTCACGCAGCACGGTCGGGAGGATGAACTGGGAAGCGGCAGGCGTGCAGCCGATGCGCAGTTGTCCACGGGGATTGCGGTCCAAAGCACCAAGGCTGGCACGAGCCTGGACCATCTCCTTTTGCACCGCTTCAGCGTGCCGTAGAAGTTCCCGGCCGTGGGGGGTGAGGAAGACGCGCCGGCCTTGGCGGAGGAAGAGCTGGCAGCCCAAATCCTCTTCCAAAGCACGGATGGCATGACTGACAGCGGACTGGGTCAGGTGAAGGAGTCGACCCGCCTGCGTGAAGCTTCCCTCACGGGCCAGGACGGTAAAGGCACGCAGTTGCCTGGAGTCGAGCAGTGGATCCATCTATGAATGAAATTCATGGATCAGGAAAAAAACTTGTCGAGTTGTTTTTGAATCAGGTGGGGCATTTGGCCAAACTCGTGCAATGTGTTGCGGGCGTGAAACCCACCCGCCCGAGCCCAAAAGAGCGATCCGCCACCCATCCTGTGGTGCGCATCGGGTTCATTGCGCTGGTGGACGCGCTGCCACTGCTGGCCGCGGAGAAGCTGGGACTCTTTGCCAAGCATGGCGTGGCGGTGGAACTGACCTGTGAAGTGGGCTGGGCCACGATCCGGGAAAAGATTCTCTACCGGCAGCTCGATGCGGCCCACGCGGTGGCTGGCCTGGCGCTTTCCCTTCGCTTGGGACTCGATGGCATGACCAGTGGGGCGATCGCCCCTTTCGTGTTTAACCTGCACGGAAACGCAATCACGCTCGGCATGGACCTCTGGCGGCGCGGGGTACGGGATGCAGCAACCCTGCAGAAGCTGATTCGCAGCACGCCGCAGCGTCTTTTCACGTTTGGCATTGTCTCACGCAGTTCTTCCCACCACATTCTGATGCGCCGCTGGCTCATGGCGGGGGGCATCAATCCAGACCGGGACGTGCGCATCGTGGTGCTGCCGCCCACGTTGATGGCCAGTTCCTTGCGCGCCGGGCTGGTGGACGGTTTCTGTGCTGGGGAACCCTGGAACTCCGCAGCGGTGGCACGAGGAAATGGCTGGTGCCCTGCGGTGAGCAAAGATCTCGCGCCCCTGCATCCAGAAAAGGTGCTGCTGACCACGGAAGATTTTGCCAGTGAAAAACCGGAGAGCCTGCGCGCCGTGATCCGCGCCCTGCATGAAGCGTGCGCCTGGTGCGACCGGAAGGAAACCCGCTCGCGTGCGGTGGAGATCCTCTGCGCCAGCGGCCACTTTCCGCACGAGCGTGAGACGCTGCGCGCCTCGCTCATTGGCCCGTTCCTCAACGGTGCGGGTGACGAACTCGATGTGGCCAGCTTCCACATCTTCCACAAGGAAAACGCCAATGAGCCCACCCAGGAGCGAGCCCAGTGGCTGGTCCACCAGTTCCTGGATCACGGAATGATTCCCGCGCACCGCCGGAGCGAAGCCCTTCGGGCCATGGACGCCTCCTGGCGCAACGACCTTTTCCGCGACGCCCTCAAAGGCAGCAGCGCTGCCAAACCCAACCCAACACCCAAAAGCAAACTCAGGCGCGCCCGCAAACCCGGGCTCGCCACCGCGTTGTCATGAAACTATCCGACCTCAAAACCTCCGGACACTGGCCAACTCTCCTCTCGGCCTTTCTCTATTTCGATTTCAGCTTCATGGCGTGGACCGTCCTCGGGCCGCTCGGAGCGCAGATCGGTGAGACACTCAAGCTGGATGACGGTCAAAAAGGCCTGATGGTAGCGACGCCGATCCTGGGCGGCGCCATTCTCCGCATCGTGCTCGGAGTGGGCGTGGATGTTTTTGGCGCCAAGCCAACCGGCATCGTGGCGCAGATCATTGTGATGCTGGGGCTTTTGGCTGCGTGGTTGTTCGGCCTGTCCAGCTTCGCCATCGTGCTCGCGCTGGGTCTGGTGCTCGGGTTTGCCGGGGCGAGTTTTGCGGTGGCGCTGCCTCAGGCGGGACGCTGGTATCCGCCGCGGCTTCAGGGCGTGGTGATGGGCCTGGCGGGTGCCGGCAATGTGGGAGTGGTGCTGGACAGCCTCATCGCGCCAAGGCTCGCCACCGCCTATGGCTGGCGCAGCGTGTTTGGATTTTTCCTCATCCCCGCGGTGCTGGTGTTCATCTCCTACATCGTTTTCTCCCTCGAAGCGCCGGGTGAGGTGAAGAAGAAAAAACTCTCGGACTACCTCGCGCTGCTCAAGGAGAAAGACGCGCACTGGTTCTGCTTCTATTACCTCATCAGCTTCGGCGGCTTCGTGGGGCTGGCGAGCTACTACGTGCTCTACTACAAGACGGAGTTCCACCTCACACCGGTGCAGGCGGGTGACTACGCGGCCATGTGCACCTTTGCCGGCGCGGTGCTGCGCCCGGTGGGCGGGGCGATTGCGGACCGTGTGGGAGGCATTCGTGCTTTGCTGGTCTTTTATTCGGTCGCGGCCGTCGGTCTCGTGGCCACCGCGTTCACGCATCATCTCTATGGAAACCTCGGGCTCTTCCTGGTGATCAGCGGAGCGCTCGGCATGGCGAACGGCTCGGTCTTCCAGCTTCTGCCACAGCGTTTCGGCAAGGACATCGGTGTGATGACAGGCCTGGTAGGTTGTGCGGGCGGCATTGGCGGCTTCTACCTTGCGAGCTCCTTGGGCTACGCCAAGAAAATGACAGGCTCCTGCAGCATTGGATTCCTCGCCTTCGCCGGTCTCTGCCTGCTGGCTGTCGTGGGCCTTGCGTTCGTCAAGACGCGCTGGCGCACCACTTGGGGCGCGCTCACGGAGGCGCGCATCTGATGCAGAATTTCAAATCACAAATTCAGGATTTCAAAAAGATCACCAAATGAAAATTCATCCCACGGCTTTTGGCATTGCGCGGGTGGAGGGCTCACCCTCCGCGGACGCCTTTGCCGTGAAGTCGTGGGGTGAAACGGTGATCGCGGTACTGGCGGATGGTGCGGGCACCGGTGAACCGGCACGGGAAGCAGCACGGCGTGCGGTGCAGTCCTTCGTGGACAACTACGAAGCGCGCCCGAAGTCCTGGCCGCCGCGGCGAGCGCTTGCCGAATTCACCTCACTGCTGAACCGCACGCTCTACCAGGAGTCCCTGGCGCGCTTCAACCATCCCGAAATGGTCTCCACGCTGGCGGCAGCCGTCATTGAAGGGAACTGGCTCTACGGTGTGAATCTGGGGGACTCCAAGGTCTGCCTTTGCCGCGCGGGTCAGGTCCAAGTGCTTTCTGAAGATCATATCGAAACCACGCGGCAGAATGTGCTGACCCGCGCCCTCGGCATGAGTGAGGGCGTGGAGCCGCATTTGTTTGAAGCTGAACTGCAGGATGGTGATGTGGCGCTGCTGTGCTCCGACGGAGTTTCCAATCACCTGGATACGGCGTCGCTCTCCGGAGCGCTGGCCAAACGTGTCTCGGCGCGCTGCATCGTCAGCGAAGCGCGCGGTCAGGCCACGGCGGAAACGATGGATGACATGAGCGCCATCGTGCTGGATATTGCACAGACTGGAAAGCTCCGCGCCATGAAAGAACGTGCGCTGGTGATCCCCGCCTCCCTGAAGAAGGGAGATGTCA
>Ga0265327_10005421_pt1 | contig 10642 bp, 9 predicted proteins | sample 41621metaG_FD_202089 | JGI IMG/M metagenome (GOLD analysis project Ga0265327, IMG submission 202089) | Rhizosphere microbial communities from Carex aquatilis grown in University of Washington, Seatle, WA, United States - 4-16-21 metaG | ecosystem: Host-associated > Plants > Roots > Rhizosphere >... | reverse complement strand
TCGGCGGGGGAGATCATCGCGGCGATTGAAATTGCCGAACGCCATCACCTGCACAAACCTGTCATGGAACAGCCGCAGTACAACATGTTGGTGCGCGAGCGCTTCGAAAAGGAATATGTGCGCATCTTCAAGGATTACGGATACGGCGCCACGATCTGGTCGCCGCTGGCCTCCGGGCTGTTGACCGGCAAATACAACAACGGCATCCCCGCCAACAGCCGCGCGGCGCTCAAGGGGTACGAATGGCTCCACGAACACTTCACCAACCCCGATGCGCTGCTCAAAGTCAAAGCGTTGCAGACCCTCGCATCAGATTTGGGCTACACCCTTGCGCAAATGGCGCTGGCCTGGTGTCTCAAGAATCCCAACGTCAGCACCGTCATTACCGGTGCCAGCCGCGTGGAACAGGTGCGTGAAAACATGAAAGCCATTGACGCAGTCGAAAAACTGAGCGCCGATGTGCTGGCGCAGATCGAAGCCATCATCGATAACAAGCCCCGGATGGACGCCGATTAGTGAGTAGCGCGCTATGCCATATGAATTGCCACAGGGAGACGCACTTTAGAGCGCGTCTCCCTGTGCTTAAAATCATCGGATCAGGCAGGGGGCTGGATGCGCTTTCCCAACGCCAACAACTTCAGCAAGGCAATCGGTGATCTCCTCATCGAAAGAAGAACTTCAGGATAAGCCTGTCTCTCAACCTTTCAATTTGCTTAGGTTAACCTGGTATTTCTTCCAGTTGTAAACGGCCTGATTTGGGCATATCATTAAGATCGAGAGTAAATCCCCGAAATGAATGGTGAAAACTCCAAAGGACATTTATGCAACTCAAACCAATTGCGCTGGTGATTGAAGACAATGAAGACCTGAACGCCATTTTCTCTTCCGCGTTGGAAAAGGCCGGTTATATTGTTCAATCGGTCTATAACGGTGCTTCGGCGAAGGAGCTTTTGACCGAAATTGTACCGACCATCATCACCCTGGATTTGCATATGCCTGGGATGAGCGGCGATGCAGTATTGAAATATATCCGCAGCGATGCCAGACTGAAAGACGTCCGGGTCATTATTACGACTGCCGACGCCAGGTCCGCCGATGCGATGCAGTTCCAGCCAGAACTGGTTCTATTAAAACCGATCAGTTTCTCACAGCTAAGCCAGCTCGCCGGCCGCTTTGCGCCGAAGGAAGAAATTCATCTAATTGCGGAGCCTGAAATTTGATCGTTCTATGAAATACTTCCATTGACGCCATTTCCCAACAGGCATACAATACCCCCCACAAATCAATCATCGAACAAGGTGCCTGTTTCTCTACCCGCGCGTTGACTGCGGGCCGGGAAAGGCTAATGGCGAAGCCGGTTAAAGTCCGGCACTGTTGCGCAACTGTGAGTTTAGGTGATCAGAGAACAGAGAATGGAGAGCAGACGAAAACCGGTCTAATCTCTAATCTCTAATCTCCAATCTCTAAATAAGTCAGGTCGCCCGCCTTGCTCGAGGTTTGCCACACTCTCGCACAAGGAGGTGGGACCGGGCCTGTATGGATTAGCCTTCCCCCTCCCCTGTCATTCGACAGGGGATTTTGATTCTCACAAACTACCATTGGAGATGGATGATGTTTCGCAAGTTAACCTTTGTTCTATTGATATTGATGCTCGTCGGTTCTGCCTGCGGGCCGGTGATGACGCCCACCTCCGCCCTGCCCACCTTTACCCCCCTGCCGGTCAGCTTTAGCGACGGGTTGGGTCGCATCGTCGCACTTTCCCATCCCGCCCAAAGAGTTGTCTCGCTGGCCCCTTCCAACACCGAGATTCTCTTCGCCGTTGGCGCGGGGGCACAGACCATCGGGCGCGACGAATTCTCGGACTATCCCGCCGAAGCCAAATCCCTGCCCAGCGTGGGCGGCTCGATGGGCAAGTACAACCTCGAACAGATCGCGGCCCTCAAACCCGATCTCGTATTGGCGGCTGAGATCAACACCCCCGAACAGGTCAAAGCGCTCACCGACCTGGGGCTGACCGTCTTCTACCTGTCCAACCCCAAGACGTTTGAAGATTTGTATACCAACCTGGAGACCGTCGCCACATTGACCGGCCACGAAAGCGCCGGCAGCCAGTTGATCGCATCCCTCAGGGCGCGCGTCGCCGCGGTGGACGCAAAGATTGCGCCCATTTCGTCGCGCCCGACGGTCTTCTACGAGATCGACGCCAGCGACCCGGCCAAACCGTACTCCATCGGCCCCGGCAGCTTTGTGAATTTGCTGATCGCCCGCGCCGGGGGGGCCAACCTGGTTGAACTGGCCGGCATCAAGGACGCCTACCCCCAGGTCAGCCTGGAGCAGGTCGTCAGCGCCAACCCGACCATCATCGTGCTGGGCGATTCGATGTGGGGAACCACTGCCGAATCGGTGGCCCAGCGCCCCGGCTGGGACAAGATCGCCGCCGTGCAAAACAAACAGGTTTTCGCCTTCGACGATAACCTGGTCAGCCGCCCCGGCCCGCGCCTGGTGGACGGGTTGGAAGCCCTGGCGAAATTGTTCCATCCGGGCGCATTTAAATAACCAATTGTAGGGGCGCGGCGGTGGTTGAAGCGCGCCTTGCATACCGAAACCCGCCGCGCCCCTACCCACCCATGAAAAAATCATTGCCCTTCCTGCTCTCTATTCTCTTCCTCCTGATCTCGGTCTTACTCAGCATCGCCATCGGCTCTGTTTTCATTCCCCTGCCCGACGTGTGGAAGACACTCATCGGCCAGAGCGCCAACCCTACCTTTGCCACCATCCTGTGGGACATCCGTCTGCCGCGCACGGCGCTGGTGCTGCTGACGGGCGCGGCCCTGGCCGGTAGCGGCGCATCGTACCAGGGGCTGTTCCGCAACCCGTTGGCCGACCCCTATCTAATCGGCGTGGCCTCCGGGGCCGGGCTGGGCGCGGTCATCGCCATGTCGATCCAATGGCCGTATTCTTTCTTCGGGTTGATGGCTATCCCGATGGCGGCCTTCCTGACCGGCATGGCCACGGTCCTCCTGGTCTACTGGATCGCGCGCGTGGGGCAGAGCGTGCCCACCACCAACCTGATCCTGGCTGGGACGGTTTTCTCCTCGTTCGCCAGCGCGCTGACTTCGTTTTTGATGCTGCGCTCCAGCGGCGACCTGCACCGCGCCCTCGGCTGGCTGCTGGGCGGGGTCAGCCTGGGCGGCTGGGACTCCGTCCTGGCGCTGCTGCCCTACGTCATCGTCGGCCTGGCGCTGCTGACCGTCAGCGGCCACGCCCTCAACCTGTTGCAGTTCGGCGACGACCAGGCCCAACAAATGGGACTCAACGTCAGCCGCGCCAAGACCTTCATCCTGATCGCCGCCTCGCTCACCACCGCCGCCGCAGTCGCCTTCGCCGGCATCATCGGCTTTGTCGGCCTAATCGTCCCGCACGTTGTGCGCTTATGGTGGGGCGGGGACTACCGCCGCTTGATCCCACTCAGCATTATCGGCGGCGCGGCGGCCCTGCTGCTGGCCGACGTGCTGGCCCGCGTGGTCATCGCTCCGCAGGAACTGCCCATCGGCATCGTCACGGCCCTGGCAGGTTCACCCTTCTTCCTGTGGGTGTTGCGCCGCGCCAAGAACCAGGGGTATTGGTAAGGGGCGCGCGGCGGGTTTCGGCGCACAAAGTGCGCTATTTCAACCACCGCCGCGCCCCTACGGAGACCGCATAATGATCGAAATCAAAAACCTGAACGTCAGCTACGGCTCACGTCTCATCCTGAAAAATATTTCATTGCATGTCAAAAAGGGGGAAACGCTGGCGCTGCTTGGCCCAAACGGATCGGGCAAATCGACCTTGATCCGCGCCTTGAGCGGAGTCGCGCCCGCATCATTCGACACCCTGAGCCTTTCTGGCCGTTCCCTGAGCGGACTCAATGCTGCCGCCCGCGCCCGTTTAATGGCCGTCGTCCCGCAGACGGTCTCGTTACCCCCGGCTTTTACCGTCTGGGAGACAGTGCTGCTGGGGCGCACGCCCTACCTCAACTTCCTCGGCCAAATCTCGGCCAAAGACGAAGCCATCGCGCGCTGCGCCCTGACCAAAGTGGACGCGCTGTCCTTCGCCAAGCGCCGCGTGGGCCAGCTTTCGGGCGGCGAGCAGCAGCGCGTGCTGTTGGCGCGCGCCCTGGCCCAATCCACCCCCGTGCTGTTACTGGACGAACCCACCACGCACCTCGACCTGCAACACCAGGTGGGCCTGCTCGAACTGGTCCACAAACTGGCGCGCGACGAAAACCTGACGGTGCTGATCGCCCTGCACGACCTCAACCTGGCCGCGCGCTACGCCGACCGTCTGGCCCTGATCGTGGACGGCGAGATCAAGGCGCTGGGTACGCCCAAAGAAGTGCTGAACCCCGAAATGATCGCCGCCGTCTACCACTGGCCGGTGCAGGTCATGCAGCATCCCTTTCTCGATACACTGCTGATTTTGCCGGAAGGGTAAGGGTGCGGCGGAGATTCGCATATGATCTTGCGCGTCAGAAACCGCTATGGCCCTACGAAAAAGCGCCATCTCCTTGCGGAGATGGCGCTTTTTCGTTTGCTTTAATACTTGATGTTACTCGGTACAGCCATTTCTGCCGCCCGGCAGCCCTCTGCCTGGCAGGCTTTTAATCGTTCCAGCCAGGTGTGCAAACTGGAGCGGCTTTCAGCGTCAAGTTTTCCGGCAAGGTTGTTCAGTTCATAAGGATCGTTGACCAGGTCATAAAACTCAAGTTCACCGTCCTTATATTCCAGATAGATGAATTTTTCAGTCCTGACGCCTCGATGTGGAATGACGCCCGTCGGCCCCGTCAGGTTACCCGTCTCGATCAACAAAGCCTTGCGCCATTTATCATCCCCGGCGGGTTGCGATTTAAAGAGACGGACAAAGGAACGTCCATCCACAAAATCCGCGGGTTGAGCGTGGGCCAATTCTGCCAGCGTTGACGCAATGTCGATGTTTGCGGTCATTTGTGTCACGGTTGTGCCCGGCTGGATGCCCGGGCCGCGAATCATGAACGGGACGTGTATATCTTCTTCATATGCCAGCATTTTCCCGGAAGGCAAGTTATGTTCTCCCATGCGAAACCCATTGTCGGATGTAAGAATGATATATGTGTTATCCAGTTGTCCGCTTTCCTTCAACGTTTGCACCAGGCTTGCCACCATTTCATCCACCGCTTGTATCGTTTGGACGCGCCGGACAAAAAGGTTATTGGCCTTCTTAACGCTGAATACCCCGCCTGTTTTTGTAATGTTGCGGATGATAAGCGGTTTATCTGATGTGTCAGCCTCATGGAACGAGGGGCTTTGCGGGTATGTCAAATTCTTGAACAGGCCAGAATGGCGCGGGGCGGGAATGTCCGGTCCGTGAGGCGCATACGGAGCAAGATAAATGAAAAACGGCGACTTCCACCATACGTTTTCCGTGCTTTTTTTTATAAACGAAATGGCTAAATTCTTTAGCACATCTGTGCTGTAATCTTCAGCCTTTTTGTGATATCTGATCAACGCGCCATTTTCATTCATGGTATAGGCAAAGTAAAATTGCTCAGACGCATTAAAGATAAACGCGTGCCAATCTGACCAGCCGGGCGGGATATAAGTGCTACTTGCGCCCGTAGGGTACAGGTTCAGGTATTTCCCCAGGAGCGAATTTTGATAGCCCGCGCTTTTTAACCAGGTTGCCAACGTGTCTTCATTCTTCCCGTTGCGATAGAACTGTTTGAAGCCTGGGGAATTTTCGAGAATGGTTGTGTTGTGTGGATATTGTCCACGTATCGTGGATGCGCGTGATGCGCAACATGCAGAAGAGGTTACAAAGTAATTCGTAAAAGTGGCCCCTTCCTGGCCGATCAATTTGTTGGTGTTCTTCATGTACGGCATGAGGGTAAAATCCAGGTCGTCTGTGAGAATGAATATGATATTTGGCGGCGGATTTCTTGCATAGGATACCTGCCTGTTGATATACCACCCCCCGAACACGATAAGAAGGAGACCGACGACCCCTGCCACGATCCATTGTATTTTTTTGTTTTTCATAAACTATTTCCTCTTTTAGATAACATCAGCCGCGCCCGACCTCCGCCGCGAAATTCGTTTGTTACGACAAATCCAATGCCGAAAGAACCTTTCCCACATCGTTCAAAAACTTGCTCAAGATCACGGGCTTACAGCGGATCAGGTTTTCCTGCGCCCGCTCCAGGAACAGATCGACCGATGCCTTTTCACATGTCAAATTGGGGAACAGGCGGAGCGCGCTGGATTCTGTATTTGCTGAAAGGGTCATGGCAACATCACGCTTTGATTATATCGTCAAACCAGCTCTTGCCAACCAACACAAAAACGCCCTCTCATCGCGGAAAGGGCGTCTTGATTTGTTTTCTCGCGTCTCTCAGGTCGCTGTCGGCGTGGGAGTCAGTGGAGCAGGGGTTGGCGTGCCGGTTGGCGCAACGGTGGCCGTTGGGGCGGGATGTGTGTTGGTTGGGATGGCTGTCGGGGCAGTCGTGGCTGTGGGCGCGGAGGTCTTCGGCGTCGATGTGGACGTGGCAGCGGAGGTCGTTGCTGCGGGGGTAAGAGTCGTGGTGCTTGTGACGCCGGCCGAGACGTTGATCGTGACATAGACGGCGTCTCCGAACTTCGTTCCCTTGTCATTGTTCAGACGCCAGTAACCGGTGTATTCGCCGGGCGTCTGGGGCGCAACCAGGGTGATCGAGATATTGGCCTTTTGCCCCGGCGCAACGCTCTGCCCGATGGCCGTTGCCGCGCCGGACATCAACTCCCCGCTGACGTAATTCACCGTATAAGTTGGCGTCCATGCGCAGGTTCCCGTATTCTGGAGTTCCCAGGTCTTCACGAAGCTCTCCCCCGGGACGAGCACCGAATGGTCGGGGATCGTCACGTCGGAGATGTAGGCGGCATTGTCGCAGGCGTTTTGCGGCAGGGGCGTTGGGGAAGACAATCCCAGGGTTGGGAAAGAGTTCGGGGTGTCTGTGACGGTCACAAAGGGAGTCGGGGTGTTTTGGGCGGTTGTCGTCAGGGCAGGCGTGGAGGTGGGCTGCGCGGCCTGCGCGGTCAGGGTTTGCGCAGCGCTCGTATAGACCGCATCCAGACTCTTGGTTGGCGTAGCCGCCGCGCCCGAACTGCACGCGCTCAACCCCAATAGCGCCAGCGCAACGACAAACAACAGGGCTTGTTTCGGTGAAGTTTTCATAACAGTTATTTCCTCATGGCATGGCTCGAAAGCCGGATGGATATCAACGTACCTGGTCAGGATAACAGATCAATGTGAAAAAATTATGAGTATGGCGGCGGCAGGGGGGCTTGTGCCGCAGAAACCACCGTATGCTCGATCACCTGGACGCCGCGCGAAAGAATAACATGGCGGTCGGGAACATCTTCCTGGTGTAGAAGGCCCTATTATAGCGCGCCCTGAATATGCGGCATTGCTAAACCCCAAAACCAAACCCCATCAGACACGCCCTGACCGGGTTGGGTTTTTCACGCATTACTCGCTCACGTCTCCTTCGAAAGCGCCGCCGGGCCGTAAACGCGGTCAGGATACCGCAACATCCGGTAAGCCTACCGGAGCCTGCGGTATCAGCGCCATATCTTGCGGCAATGACACCGCGCCATCCGGTAATTTTACCGGAGCCTGTGGTTTTTTATGACGTGCTTTGCGGCAAAGACGCCGTGATGTACGGTAAACTTACTGGGGCCTGCGGTCTTGACACCGTGTTTTGCGGCAATGCCGACGCGATGCACGGTAAACTCGCCGGGGCCTGCGGCGTCGACGCCGCGCCTTGCAGTAAGCCTACCGCGAACCAGGCAATTTTACCGGGGCTGCGATACAGATACCGCGCCCTGCGGTAAAAACGCCGCAATATTCGGTAAAAAAACCGGGCTACACGACTTGACTTTTTGTGAAAATAGGCGCATAATAATTATAGTGTTTCCCGTGTGGGAACGTATGAAACATTAAGGAGGAAGTTATGCCAGGAAAACCCTATCCATCCGATGTCATCAAGCAAGCCAGGGACGTTGTGCAGGCCTGGAAAAATATCGACCCGGCCTTCAAGGTCGGCGAGATGGACGTGTCTGCGCTGGAGGGCGAAGTGGCCGACGCGGTCTCGATCCAGGACCGCATCAGTTCGCTCAAAACGCAACTGACCGACCAGCGCAACGCGGGCGAGGCCGCCAACACTTCCGTGTGGGACAAGGTCAAGCGCACGCGCAACGCCATCAAAGGCGTCTACGGCGACAACTCGTCGCAGTACGAGATGGCCGGCGGCACGCGCCTGTCCGAGCGAAAGACGCCGGCGCGTAAAAAAGCCGCCAACGACCAGAGCAAGACACCGAGCCAATAACATCGAAGGCCCCCGCTCCCTGTGAAGGGGGCGGGGGCCGGTTGTATGGTGGGAAGACTCATGACTAATATTTTCAACGTTTCACGCGCTTATTGTGTGAATTGTTAAGTCTTTGGCCAATGATGGTGGGAAAAACTCACATCTGGGGCTGGTGCATCTAATAGATGAATAATTATAAGAAAAGCTGTAATTCAAAGGAGATAATGTTATGAAGATCGTTAAAGTAGTTCATGCTGCCAGAGATCAGAAAATCGAGCTTGAAAAGCAACAAGTTACTCTGCAAAGCTATAGTGTAGATGACTTTCTTAAAAAATATGAAGAGAGTATTTGGGGGAATACATCTCCAATACTCCTGCATGGAATTATGCAATCTGATGGAGATGAAAACGCCATCAAATCAGCGCTGCGACCGGTTATTCGCTACACAGCATCCAAATTACTACAAGCCCTTCGGGACACGTATGAAGATGTGGCAATAATATCTCTTGCGTCGGCAAAGAAAAAATATCCACAAACATACAATTTAGCCATCGGCACTTATGCTCTCCATCCGTGCAAAAATGATATGCTCACTCGTCTTGAACATTATCATTCCGATCTGGCGTTAGAGAAGGACGATGAATTGATTGTTTTGCTTGGCAAAATGGGCGCGAAGGTGATCAGAATAACCGAAAGTGAAACCCAGGACAAGGCAGTGGGAGGACAAGTGGGTGTGGAAAAAATGATCGTGAATGTTGGATTCAATGCGGGGGTTTCCCAGAAAATAGAAAAAGGGCGGGAATTGGAAGTCACCTTTGAAGGCGGAAATTTTGATGTAAATCCGGATTTATTGAAGACTTCCCTCTGGTTTTCCAATGACAGCAAATTACAAGCTATTTTGCAGGCCAGATGTTTTGATCCAAGCAAAATGAAGAGTTATGCTTTAAAAAACACCTACACAGAGACTTTTGATTTCGACTTTGATTTGGCAGTCAAATATCTTGTACTGAAGACCGACTTAAAAGCCGAATATCATTCTGTGAGCCAACGGGAAAGAAATTTCTACGTGGAGTTTGGTATCTAATATTCATCATTTCATAACCGATAAACAAAAAATTAAGGAGACAATACAATGGACAAAACAATGGACAGAACTATGAAGGCTAACATCATCATCCACGGTTTTGCAGTAGCTGCGGCAGCTTGTTCGGCGGTTACGGCTCTAGTTCCTTTCTTTGGGCCTTTAGCGGGGGATACCATAGCCTTAACTACAATTACCATTGCCATGACACTCTCCCTGGCAAATTTGTTCGATAAGCAATTGGAAGAAGGAGCGCTTTGGTCTTTTGGGACGGTAATTGTTGGTATGGTATTTGGCGTAGCCCTGGCCAAAGGGGTTATCAGCTTAATCCCCGGCGCTGGCAGCGCGGCCAACGCGGCGATTACTTTCACCATGCACGAGGCCATCGGATGGGGCTTGTTTTTGATCTTTGAGCGCGGTGGGGATCCGACCAGGATGTCGAAGAAAGAATTGGATGCTGCCATCAAAGATGGCAAAGAAAAAGCAAAGAAAGAGAAAGAAGCCTATGAACGAATGTTAAACAAGTTATCTCCCGAGGCGCGCGCCGAAGTCGAAAGACTACAAAAAGAGATGGCAGATAAGAATATTTCCGAAAAAGGCAAACAGGATATGTCCGATAGGATCGTTGCCATTTTTGAGAAGGCCAGCGCTGAATAAGAGGAGGCACAAATGGAACAGATTAAGGATGCTTCCGAAACACAGGAGATCGTTCAAAAACTGCGTGATAAAAAGCCGGGTGATCTTTGGCCAGCAGTTATCGCTTTTATATACGGGATCATATCAGTTGTGATAGACGAAGTGTTTCCTGTATACCCACATGCCAAACTCTGGTTGTCCTGTATTTTCGCTGCTGTAATCCTGGGAGTGGCCGTAATGCAGTATCTCCCTAAGGTGCGTGGCCGAAAAGCAGATAGCACAAAAGAGAGTAGGGCAGTAATAGGAGAGCGTTTCGGGCGAAAATTGGAACATGGGGATACAGCATACAAAAATAAAGAGATATCAGAAGCTATACGCTGGTACATGGATGCGGCAGAAGACGTAAATGGAATGATGGATTTGCAGGTTGTGGCGCACGGTGCCCTCTGCAAAATTTCTTCCGAATCCTCTGAAAAATTTTCCAACAGCCAAGATTATCGTGACGCGTATATATGTGCCAGGTTACAGATGGAAGTAAAAGACACGAATCAAAATTCTGATAAAGAGCT
>Ga0265327_10005420_pt1 | contig 10642 bp, 12 predicted proteins | sample 41621metaG_FD_202089 | JGI IMG/M metagenome (GOLD analysis project Ga0265327, IMG submission 202089) | Rhizosphere microbial communities from Carex aquatilis grown in University of Washington, Seatle, WA, United States - 4-16-21 metaG | ecosystem: Host-associated > Plants > Roots > Rhizosphere... | reverse complement strand
AGTTGTTTGGTAATAGAAGTGTCTTCTACAAATTCTGAATTGTTGATAAGCAGCGAATCTGCGCCTGTAAAAATTTCCTGCCATCGAAAACCATCAGTTGTGATAATGAAAATATTTTCTGTCTGTGGAATCTCTTGCGCAGAGGCGAGAAGAGACATTGCCAGCAATAGGGACGAGATAAATAGAACTTTCATTTCAGAGGTTTTACAAAGATGCTTCTGGTATATAACGTCAAGCTTAAGCGAATGTTATCTTAGTGTTACGGATTAACAACTTAATTTGTGCCATGAACAATCCTGTTATCGAAAATCCATTGCAGCTATCAGATACAATTAATGAAAAGCTGGAAACTTTCAGCCTTACCAAAATATTTAAGGAAGGTGAAATAATATTGAATGAGCATGCCTATATCCGCTCAATCCCTATTGTTAAAAAAGGTTCTTTACGAGTGATGCGAACCGATGAAGAGGGAAAAGAAATATTGCTGTATTACATAAAACCAGGAGAAACCTGCATCATGTCGTTTTTAAGTGGCATTCATGACGACAGCAGCAAAATAAAAGTAGTTGCTGAAGAAGAAACGGAAATATTGCTGGTACCGGTGGACAAAGTACGCTTACTCATCAAAGAATATCCGGAATGGCTTGATTATATCTTCAAACTTTACCACAAACGTTTTGAAGAATTGCTTGATATCGTAAATGCAGTCGCATTCAAAAAAATGGACGAACGCATAATACAATTGCTTCGCGAAAAAAATAAATTGACAGGCTCGCCCGAAATCAACACCACTCACCAGCAATTGGCTGATGAACTTGGAACAGCTAGAGCCGTTGTTTCACGTTTATTAAAACAAATGGAAACAGAAGGAATGGTAAAACTTTCACGAAATAAAATTTTCCTTCTGTAACATAAGTAGCCAAACATCCTTTAAGTGTTAGTGAAATTTGTGCTGAAATAAATTTCAACAACATGAAAAAGAATATGGGTTCAGCAGATCGCGCCATTCGCATAGCTGCAGCAATCATTATTGCTCTATTATATTACTTTGATAAAATCAGCGGTGCAACCGCAATTATCCTTCTTATTATCGCGGGAATTTTTATACTTACCAGCTTTATCAGCTTTTGCCCTTTGTACCTGCCTTTGGGTATTAGTACAAAACCAAAGGAGAAACAAAAAACCAATCTCTAAAAAATTAATCATCTAAATAACTTGAAATGAACAGTACAATTATTGACGTAAGAACGCCTGAAGAATATGCGCTCGGGCATGCAAAAAATTCGATGAATATCCCTTTGCAGGAATTACAAGAACATATCGAAGACCTGAAAAAAATACATGGCAAAATCGTTGTTTGTTGCGCTTCGGGCATAAGGAGCTCCAAGGCTTATCGCATTTTACAGCAAAACGGTTTTGAAAAAATATCAAACGGCGGCTCATGGATCGATGTGGAAGAAACGATTGCTCACCAATAAAAAATCATCATGCTTGAATTACTAAAAAGAATGTTTGCCAAATCAGCAAAAACAGATTTCGCTTTATTAATCGAAGAAGGCGCATTGATTGTAGATGTCCGTTCAAGAAATGAATACGCAAGCGGTCATCTAAAAAACTCTGTGAACATCCCATTGAACGAATTATCAGATCAGTTAAAAAAATTAAAACAGGGAAGAACAATCATCACTTGTTGTGCATCAGGAATGAGAAGTTCATCCGCTAAAAATATTTTGCAATCAAAAGGCTTCACTGTATATAATGGCGGCAGTTGGTCAAGCTTAAATAAATACATTTCATGAACAACATCAGGCAAATGATATTTTCAGATTGGAATTTCATGCGCATTATCCGTTTGGTGATGGGGATTTTTATCGGTGCAAATGCAATAATGATGCATGATTCGTTATCGGCATTGATATCCGGCATATTTCTTTTTCAGGCTTTCACGAATACGGGTTGTTGCGCTGGAAGTTGCAGTGTACGTTTACCAAAAAACAATAAACGGGTAGAAACAGAAACAATATTTGAAGAAATAAAAAAAGGTTAATAATGGAAACAACACATTTTTATGAAGTAGATCTCAGTTGGGAACAAGGCAGAAAAGGGTTGATGTCTTCACCAATATTAAATGAAAACATTGAAGTTGCAACGCCACCTGAATTCGCAAATGGAGTTCCGGGAATATGGTCACCCGAACATTTGCTAATCGCGGCGGTGAACAGTTGCTTAATGACAACATTTTTGGCGATTGCAGAAAATTCGAAGCTATCTTTCAAAGACTTTCAATGCAACGCAAATGGGAAACTGGAGAAATTAGATGGAAAATACATGATTACAGAAATAACTTTGCGACCGCTGCTTACCATCTCTAACGAAAGCGAAAAAGAAAGGGCAGAAAGGGTTTTGCAAAAATCAGAAGCTGCATGCCTGATTTCAAATTCGGTAAAATCAAAAGTATTGATGCAGCCTGAAATAAAAATTCAAGTTGATTAATATTGTGAAAAAGAATATCAAATGGGCTGTGCAGCTCAGCAGACTTGTACGATGGTTTTTTGGTGGATTTATTATTTGGCTCGGAATCCGTAATGATCATGATTGGGCAGTGATAATTTTCGGTGCGCTTATGGTCATTACTGGATTTTTTCGACCCAGAAGATGCACACAAGAATCCGTGTAATATCAATTTACAACTGATGGAAACAACCCAGAACAAAAATTATAATTACAAGCTGTCGAAAATCCCCTTTAATTATTCTGTTATCATCTTCACCTCCACTCGCGATCTATCCCAATGCTCCTTCGCCTTCATTTGTTCAGCGCTTCCTCTTTCATAATCCCAAAATCTAGCCAATGCTGAAGAGCAATGGTAAGTGGCTTCATGGTTGCCATGGTCTGTTGCATAAAGTTCCGATCCGCAAATACTGCATTGATCATAAGGATGAGGTTCCGACATCGACATATTGATTCTTAATTTTTATTTAGAACGAAATCATTGACCAAAAATTATTTTACAACTGCCCCTTCTTTTATTTCATCGTTTGCATTCTCAATCACTTCTTCACCTTGTTGCAAGGCCCCAACGATTTCCGTTCTGTTCTTTGACTCATTTCCGGTTATCACATCTACTTTTACTACTTTATTATCTCTCACCACCAATACATATTTCCTTTCTGTTGAAATAACCACTGCAGATTTAGGAACTGATAATGCATTTGGGTTCCCATCCGAATTGAACAGCACATCAGCATACATACCCGGAGCAAGTGCCCCGTCAGCATTGTACACATCCAGCTCAATTCTTTCTGAGCGATATTGCACATTGATGTTCATAGATACTCTGCTAATATGCCCTTTTTTTTCAACACCCGGAAAGGCAGAGAGCATGAATGAAACACTATCGCTTTTTTTCTTCAAGCTTGCAACTGCGCTTTCAGGGACATCAACCTGCAAACGCAAATGGTCAACTTGTTTCAATTCGAGCATGGGCTTTCCATCTTTTGCTTCTGCGCTAACAAGTGCACCAGTATGAACATTTCTTTGTGTGATGACGCCACTAAAAGGTGCTATGACTATTAAATAATCCATCATGGTTTGTTGCATTTGCCAATTCGATTTTTCTGCATTGGCCAATGAGCTGTCTGCTTCTGCTTTGCTTTTTGCAGTTGCCAAATCGAGCGGTGAAATAGCACCAGGCGTTTCTGATGCTTCCTTTAATCGCAAATAATTTTCTTTTGCGATTGTGTAATCAGATTTGGCACGCGCATACTTTTCTTTTGCCTGCGCAACAGCTTGCTCCAGTTCAGGTGCTTCAAGCGTCATTAATGTTTGTCCTTTTTTAACATGAGAGCCGATATCAACCAACACGGTTTTCACATAGCCATTCACTTTAGGAAAGATGCTCACTTCCTGATAAGCCGCTAATTGAGCCGGCAATTTTAATTGTTCGCTCACGATTGCTTTCTCCACTTTTGCAAGTGTGTAATGTGGGGCAGCATTTGTTGCTTCTGTTTTATTTTCCGAAGCTTTATTATCCGAGCAGGCATATAAGAAAATGTTCGCTGCTATTATTATAATGTATCTCTTCATTTTATTTTTTATTTGATAGTATTCATTAATTTTTTTATCAAGAAAACCAAAGACACTGAGTTCATATCCTCTGTGTCTTTGTGTTTCCGCGGTTTATGAAATATTTTATTTCCCATCATCTTCTGGCAATAACGAAACAGTACCAAAAGATTTTTTTTGTTGAACCCATCCATATACCAAAGGCACAACAAACAGCGCCGCAACAGTTGATGCAGCAAGCCCACCGATGACTGCGCGACCAAGTGGCGCTGACTGATCACCAGATTCGCCCAAACCGCTTGCCATCGGAACCATGCCTGCAATCATCGCTAGGCTCGTCATTAATATCGGTCGCAACCTGATGCTTGCGGCAACTGTAGCGGCTTTGAAAGGATCTTTATATTCAAGACGCAGGCTCTCTGCATTCGTTACAATTAAAATGGCATTTGCAACCGATACGCCAACGGCCATAATAATTCCCATATAAGATTGTAGGTTGAGTGTTGCACCGGTGATCAAAAGCATGATCATCGCACCTGATAAAACTGCAGGAACTGTTGCTAGCACAGCAATTGAAAGACCAAATGATTGATAATTGGCAGCGAGCAATAATAATATAATGATGACAGCCGCGAGCAAACCGCTTTGCAATGAGCTTAATGTTTCATTCAGCAACGATGACATGCCTTTTATTTCAGCTATTAATCCTGTTGGAGGTTTGCCAAGACCATCGATTGCTTTTTGCACGGCTGTAGTCGCGCTGCCCAAATCTTTTTTATTGATGTTGGCACTAACGGTAACAAACCTCCGTGGACCGCTTCTGTCATATTCGCCAGGAATGGTATCGAGGACGAACGTAGCAACATCTGCAAGCACTGGGCGCATTTGCCCGTGCACAAGCGGTATTGATTTTAATTGTTCTGGCGAATTCATTAAATATTCAGGAATGAAAATCTGTGTCTGATAAGTGTAGGATGTCTTTTCATCCAACCACAAATTTTTATTGGTGAAACGGCTGGATGAAGTTGCATCGGTAATGCTTTTCGAAACATTGTCGATGGTCAAATTCATCAAAGCTAATTTTTGTCTGTCGATGGAAATATTGATAACGGGTTCTTTCAACGGTTGGGCTATTTGCACATCCCGCAAAAAAGGAATTGCTTTTAATTTTTCCAGCACCCGTGCGGAGTAGCCTTCAATATCCTTCATATTCTTGCCTGCAATACGCACTTCGATTGGTGTTGATGCACCTTGCGCCATAATCTTTTCTGTAAGTTCAATTGGTTCAAAAGAAATTTTTATGGCAGGATATTTTTCTTTGATCCGTTTCCTCAATTCCTCTTTCAGATCATCCATTTTCACTTTGTAATTTTCATCGATGTTCACCTGAATCACAGACTCATGAGTGCCACTTGAAAAAACATAGAGATTGCTAGTCCCGAAATTGCTTGGTATCAATCCAACATGCGATGAGCTGATAGCAACGTTTCCATGCACTGCTGAATCAATAATATCCAAGATATTTTTTGTTGCTTCTTCTGTTACTTCCAACCTTGTTCCATCCGGCTCGCGAATACGCAACTGTAATTGACCAACATTGCTTTTGGGTAATAAATCTTTCCCTATTACAACAAAACAAAACCCAGCAGCCCCAAATGCAATTATTAAATAGATACATACAATAAGCTTTCTTCTTGGCATCCATTTTTCCAATCGCTTTGCCAAACCATTTTTTATTCTTTGAAAGAAATCGTTTTGCTCAGGATGAGATGCTTCTTGTTTTGAATGTTCATCCACTTCATCGATTTCTTTATCGTTCAAAGCCATTCCGGCATGGGCGTGAGGTTTTGCATGATGATATTGAAATTTTTCTGCTTTCAACAACCAGTTTGAAATTACCGGCACCAATGTTTGTGCAGCAATGAATGAAACGATCATCGCAAATGCAATTGATAATGATAACGGCAAGAACATTGCCTTCGGAACACCATTCATTACAAATGATGGAGCAAACACAGCAAGAATGCAAAGCAGGATCAGTAATAACGGAAAAGAAATTTCTGCGCACGCATCGAGTATGGCTTGCTTTTTATTTTTTCCCATTTCTAAATGCTGATGAATATTTTCAATCGTCACCGTTGCCTGATCAACCAAAATCCCAATAGCAAGTGCAAGCCCGCTCAATGTCATAATATTGATAGTTTGCCCTGCAAGATTCAAAAAGAAAACGGCGCTCAATACCGCGACAGGGATTGTGATGATAACGACCAAACTGCTGCGCCAATCGCGCAAAAACAAAAGCACCATCAAACCAGTTAATATCGCGCCAAGAATCCCTTCCGTCATCAAACTTTTTGCCGCATTGATCACAAATACAGACTGATCGAATTCATAGCTAATATCAATATCATCAGGTAATAATGATTTCATTTCAGGAAGCTTTTTGCGCAATGTGTTCACCACATCAATTGTTGATGCGTCTGCAGTTTTAACCACAGGTATGTACACCGAACGCTTTCCATTCACCAATGCATAATCAACTGTAACATCTGCAGCATCTGCAACCCTTGCAACATCTTTCACGAAGATTGTTGTAGATCCATTGCTCTTCACAGGAATATCATTGAACTGTTCCACTTTATCCTCTAAAGAATTGATCGTTGTGAAATACATCATGCTGTCAACCCGCAAATTTCCCGCGGGTGTGATGGCATTATTTTTCACAACCGCTTCCACCACTTCATCAGGAGAGAGATTGAATGTTCTCAATTTTTGCGGATCGACATTAATCACAATCGTTCTCGCATTCGATCCGAACGGCGGAGCGGAAGACATTCCCGGAACTGTTGCAAACAATGGTCGGATACGCGTGAGCGCGATATCAAAAATATCTTTGAGCGATTTTGTTTTGCTCGAAAAAACCAATTCACCAACTGGTAATGATGATGCGTCGAAACGGATTACCTGCGGCGGCAATGAGCCCGGTGGAAAAAAAGCCGACACTCGGTTCACCTGCAGTGCCACCTGCGCCGAGGCTTCAGCCATATTGGTGCTTTCGTAAAAAGTTAGTTTGATGAGTGATAAGCCCTGCACATTTTTGCTTTCGATATTCTTAATACCATTGATATATAAAAACTGATCCTGCATTCTTGTTGCAAAAAAACCTTCCATTTGCTTGGGCGACATGCCGCCGTATTGTTCGATAACATAAATGGTTGGAAGATTTAGTTTCGGAAAAATATCAATAGGTATTGAGCGAATGGCAACCACAGAAAATAGCAAAAGACCCATGAACAACACGAGCACAGTGATCGGCCTTTTTAATGCTGCACGTACCATGAATTATTTTTTAATTGATTGAATGAATAAATTAAGATTGCCTGTTGACGCGGCTTTATCAAGGTTTGCAAGCAGCCAGTCGCTTAATGTTTGTACATAATCAGATTGCGCACGATATAATACGAATGAAGCATTTGTTAAATCAATCAGATTAATAATACCTGCTTTGTACTGCGCTGTTTTTTGATTGTATGTATCCTGGGATGATTTTATCTGAACTGGAATCTCAAACAAATTTTTTACCGCTGTGTGTATGGCTTCATCTGCTTGATTATTTATATTGTTCAACGAAAGCTGCTGCTGCTGTAAACCATAATCGCTTGCAACCGTATTAAGATGGCTAATGGCTAATTTATCCTTTCGATGAACAACGTTGAAAAGATCGTACACGAAAGTTGCACCAAACATATAATTGATGCGTTGATAACCGAAGCCATCACCAAGCGATTTGTAATTGCCGTTATAATCAATGCTGGAACCGCGGGCCCATCCTGTAGCAGTAAGAAAAATTTTGGGGAGATAGGATTTCTTCACCAAATTTTCTGTTTGCTTATATAATAATTCTTGTTTGTTATAATAATCGACCAGTGGATTGGTTGAACTATCATAATTATTATGCGACAAAATATCGAGCGCATTCAGGTAATTTTTTGTTTGTGAGGTGTCAATCAAAAAATAATTTGGCGCGATGCCTGTTAAATAGGAAAGCTCTTGCTGCAATTGTCTAATCTGTCCATCGGTCTGATTATAAGTGATGCGGCTTTTTGACAATTCAGCCATCGCTAAAGATGAATCAGCGCCAGCCTTAATACCGCTTCGCGTTACTGCTTCGATCACTTTATAAACCGCTTCGTATCTGTTTACATTCTCTTTATCAATTGCAAGTTGAAATTGGTTTTTGAGAATATCGAAATATAATTTCCCAACACGCCACTTCAGCAAATATTTTTCTCTTTCCAAATCTGCCTGGGTAAGATTTGCATAAGCTTTTGCATTATCAATCTTTGCTTTCTTCAAACCAAAATCAAGCAACTCATATTGGCTTTGGAAAATAGCGATGTTACCAACAGCAGACTGATAATCGTTTGAAGCATGAATGCCACTTGATGTGGAAGGGATAATTCCATACGACAAATAAGAGCCGGGAAGAGAATTATCAGTTCCCAGGTTCAGTTCGTCCCCAACAAAAGCAGTCGGCAAAAATGAATGCCGTGCATCTGTAATGTTTGCTTTTGATGCATCAACCAATGCTTGCTTTTGCAAAAGAACAGGCATGTGACGTTCGGCGGAATCTACAAAATCTAATAGTGAATAATTTTTTTGTTGCTGAGCTTCAGCAATATGAATAAACAACACTGATATATATAATACCAAAGAGGCTGTTTTGTACGGAACAACCATGAAATAAATTTTGATGAATAAATAAATTCGGGAAAGAAATTTGGAAACTATCCCAGTACTGGGGGACCTCGGAGGGAGGCAGAATTTATTTTTATATCAACTATATGTACATCTCTGAAGAAAAAGTTTTTTGCAACTTCTGAAAAATAAACTCGGATTTGAAAATCATGAGAAGGAACAGTTACTTCATCTTGTGGATGAAACCGTTTATTCAGATAAGTGAGGTTCTTATTTTTCTTAGTATCCTTTTGAGAAATTAAAGCCTTTGCATGAAATGATTTCGATGCAATATTTTTATGATAATTGTCTAAATCTAATGCTAACGACTGAAGTGAATGTGAAGAAGTATATCTTAAAAAAAGTTGGACACTGAAAAAAGCAAAATAAACTGCGAGGAGCAGCACTTTGAAAAATAGCCTAACATATCCTTTCTTGTCAGCAGCCATAGAAAACAAAGATATGCAAAGCTTGCCCTTATTCATAACACTGAAAAAAACTTACTATTAGTTTTAACAAAGCTATCAACAATAATTATACTTTTACCGCAAATTATTACGCATGGCGCTGAATTCCATTATGAAAATTTTTATGCCGAAGGACAGGGTTTTCTATTCCCTGTTCGAGGAAGTTGCTGATGGCGTTTCTATTATGGGTAAAATGATGAAGGAGCTGGTTTCAGAAACCGATTATGATAAACGGGCAGCTATTATTAAAAGAATCGAAGATCAGGAACATGTGAATGACGATCTAACTCATCGGATTTTCACAGAGCTCGGTAGGAATTTTATTACACCATTCGATCGAGAAGATATTCATTATCTCGCTACCTCACTGGATGATATCTGCGATTATATTTATGCAACTGCCAAAAAAATAAATTTCTACAAAGTAAACCCAAATGATACCGGCATTCAGAAAATGGCTGATTTGATCGATCAGGGCGCAGAGCAGATAAAAATTGCCGTGAAAGAATTGCGAAACATGAAGAACATGCGAAACATCACCGATGCATTGGTGAAAGTGAACAGCATCGAAAACCAGGCCGATGATATTTTTGATATGAGCATCGAGCGCTTGTTCGAAACAGAGCCAGATGCAAAAGAAGTGATCAAAAAAAGAGAAATTTATCAGGTAATGGAAATCGTTACTGATAAATGCGAAGATGCCGCCAATGTGATCGAATCCATTATTATTAAATACGCTTGATCAATTAGCTAATTTGATAATGTGCTAATGTGCTAATTAAGTTGAAGCATTGCCGCATTATATTATCGAATTAGCACATTATCAAATTAGCACATTAATTTATGTCTTTCCTCGTCCTCATCATCATACTTGCACTTGTTTTTGATTACATCAATGGTTTCCATGATGCTGCCAATTCAATTGCAACCATTGTTTCCACAAAAGTGCTGACGCCATTTCAAGCTGTGCTGTGGGCTGCGCTTTTCAACTTCGCCGCCTTTTTTATCTCAAAATATTATTACGGTGAATTTAAAATCGGCAATACCATTGCGAAATCGGTGAATGAACATTTCATTACACTAAATGTGATTCTCGCCGGTCTGCTTGCAGCCATTTCTTGGAATTTGTTCACTTGGTGGTTCGGCATACCTTCCAGTTCATCACATACATTGTTGGGAGGTTTTATGGGCGCGGCTTTAACGCACGCTGGAGGCTGGTCGATAAGTGGGCAAAGTGTAATCAATTATGCAAAAGTGATCCCCACCTTCTTATTTATTTTTCTTGCACCTATTATTGGTATGGTGATTGGATATATCATTACCGTTATTATTATTAATATTTGCCGAAGGGCTAATCCTTATAAAGCAGACAA
>Ga0265327_10005418_pt1 | contig 10643 bp, 12 predicted proteins | sample 41621metaG_FD_202089 | JGI IMG/M metagenome (GOLD analysis project Ga0265327, IMG submission 202089) | Rhizosphere microbial communities from Carex aquatilis grown in University of Washington, Seatle, WA, United States - 4-16-21 metaG | ecosystem: Host-associated > Plants > Roots > Rhizosphere... | reverse complement strand
GCGACGCGTCCTCGGCGAGACCCCGCTGGCCGTACCCGCGGTTGTGGCTGAGCTTGAGACGGACGAGGGGGGCGCCGGTGTCGTAGACCCTCGTGCCCGGAGCAGGCGACTGGGCGATGACGGTGTTAGAGGCGTAGCCGTGCACCTTGCCGACGACGTGCCAGGCGAACCCGTCGTCCGCCAGCGTGCTCTTCGCAAAGACGAACGCCTCTTTGCGCACGTCGGGGACGACGAGCTTCGTCGGCACCGCGGCCTTCTTCACGGGCGGAAGCGGGGCGACCTTGGGCACGCCGCGGGACGCCGCCCACGTGACGCCCGCCGTCAGCACGATTCCGAGAACGACGAGCGCGGCCGCGCGTGGAACGACCCCAGTCGGGATCTTCTTCAGGTCCATCGCCCCAGATGTCGGCAAAAACACGCCGAACCTCAAGAGCGAGGGCGGTTGAAGTACACGACGCCGTTCACGGCCGTGGGCGCCGGCGCGACGTCGAGAGCCCCTGCGGGCGTGGACTGGACGACCGCGAACACCGGCGCGCCCGCGACGGCGGCCGTGTCCGTGGACGTGCTCACGGATGACGCGAAGCGAAGCGGCTGCGCCGCCGAATCCGGGGTCGGCGCGTCCTGCCAGCTGAAGGCCACGCCGGCGAACGACTGGAACCACGCCTCGTTCTGCGGATAGCTCGTGGACGGATCGAGCTGGAGGTGCAGATGCGGGCCGGTGGCGTCTCCGGTGGAGCCGACGAGCCCGACGGGAGCGCCTGCGGCGAGCGACGCGCCGGCCACGACCGTCGGCTCGAGATAGGACAGGTGGCAGTACGTCCAGGTCTGCCCGTCGAACGTCTCGAGGGTGAGGCCGATGCCGCAGCTCGGGTCGGGCTGCGTCCACGATCGGAGGACCACCGACTGGGCGATCGCGTAGACCGGCGACCCAGCCGGTGCGGCGATGTCGGCGGCCGGATAGTCGTGATGCGTGTGGGCGACCGAGACGACGGCGGGACCGCCGCCGACAGGAAAGGCCCAGCCGTTCTGGAAGCTCGCGGCGCCGAGGACCGACGAGGCGCCGGCGGTGAACGAGGCACCCGCGGAGGCCTGGCGGGCCCGGGCGAGTGCCGCCTGCGCGGAGCTGAGCGTGGCTGCCGCGCGGTCGACGACGGCCTGTGCAGTCAAGCGCCGTTGCCCGGCGATCCCGGCGTTCTTGTCGTACTCGAGCCGGTCGGAGAGGAGCGGCGCCGAGTCCGCACGCTTCTGCCAGCGCGCCTCGACCCGGGCGGCTGCGCGCACCGGCGCGCGCGCCGCGACGAGGCGATCGCTCGCCTGGGCAACCGCGTCCTGGGCGGCGACGAGATTCTGCTGGAGCCGGTCGAGCGAGAATGCGACGCCGCTCCCCTGCCCGTACAGGTTCGAGAGCGACAGCACCTCGTTCACGTACCAGCCGGCGTGGTTGTACGAGAAGACGGCGCGCGAGACGTCCGAGGAGCCGCCCGCCGCGGCGAGGTAGCGGGCCGCCGAGTACACCGCGTCCTGCGGGTTCCAGGGGTCGGCGACGCCGTCGCCGTTCGCGTCGACGCCCCAGCGGAGCCAGGTCGAGGGCATGAACTGCATCCAGCCGATCGCACCTGCCGAGCTCGGGCCCATGTTGCGGCCGAAGTTCGACTCGACCTTGTTGATGGCGGCGAGCACCTGCCACGGGATGTCGTAGGCGGCGCCCGCCGACTGCCAGAGGCCGAGCAGCTGGCCGTACGACAGCTGAACCGGCGCCGCCGGGGGCGTCGAGAGCTGCGCCGGCATGGCGACCGTCCCGGGGACGTTGGGCAGCTCCGCGCTCGGCAGGGCCAGCGGCGACGTGGGAATGATGGTGAAGGTGTCGGCGCGAGCGGTGCCGGCGAGCCCCGCCAGCGCCAGCGCCAGCGTCAGCGCGATCGGCGCGAAACGGCGCATCGGGCTCAACCCGCCGGGGCGACGCGCAGCCCGAGCCCGCCGTCCGGCTGCTGCGGCTGCTGCGGCTGCTGCGTTTGCTGCGGCTGGGCGGCCACAACCTCGGCCTGCTTGACCGCTTCCGCGGCCGCGGCGTTGTCGGTGGCCCGCTTGCGCTTGATCGCCTGCTCGAGCGCGACGAGGAAATCGTGCCGATTCGTCGCCGCGTTGGCCGCGATCTCGCGATCGACCGTCCCGGCGAGGACGTGCTCGATCAGGGCCTGCGTGAACGTCTGCATCTGGAAGAACTCGCCCTCGGCGACCGCGTCGATGATGTCCTCGGACCTGCCCTCGCGGATCAGGTCGGCAATGCGGGCGTTCATGACCATCACCTCGACGGCGGCGACGCGTCCGCCGTCCTCCTTCGGAAGCAGGCGCTGGCTGATCACGCCGCGGAGGACGCCCGCCATCACCGAGCGGATCACCTCCTGCTTCTCCGGCGGGAAGAACTCGATCATGCGGCCCACGGTCTCGGCCGCGTCGATCGTGTGCAGCGTCGAGAGGACGAGGTGGCCCGACTCCGCCGCCTGGAGCGCGGTCTGCGCCGTCTCGGCGTCGCGGAGCTCGCCGATGAGGATGACGTCCGGGTCCTGGCGCAGCGCCCGGCGAAGGGCCTGGCCGAACGATTCCGTGTCGAGGCCGATCTCGCGCTGGTTGACGATGCAGCCCTGGTCCGGATGGAGGATCTCGATCGGGTCCTCGATCGTGATGATGTGCTGCCGGCGCTTCCGGTTCATGAAGTCGATCATCGCCGCGAGCGTCGTGGTCTTTCCCGAACCGGTCGCGCCGGTGACGAGGATCAGCCCGCGGTGCTCCTCGGCGAGCTTCTGGACGCCGATGGGCAGGCTCAGCTCCTCGAAGCTCGGCACCGTCTTCGGGATGACGCGGAACGCGAACGAGATGGCGCCGCGCTGGCGATAGGCGTTGACGCGGAAACGGGGCAGATCGCCGTCCTGATAGGCGATGTCGAGGTCGCCCAGGTCGCGGAAGAGCTGAAGCCGCTCGGGCGAGCGGGCGCCGATGATCTCGAGCACGCCCTCGAGGTCGGCGTCGTTCAGCGCGGGGAAGCCGTCGAGCAAGCCGAGATCGCCGTCCTTTCGGACAACCGGCGGCTGCCCGAGCTTCAGGTGGACATCGCTGGCGCCGACAGCAACGGCGCGCGTGAGCAATCCGTTCAGATCCATACGGCCTCAAACGAGGGATCGGCTGTATGGGCCTGAAGCTTTAGCTCAGCAACATAGGCCCTCGCAGGCACTGTTCTCTGCCGTCCAGGTGACCATCGCGTCGGCCTCGATCTTTCTGCAACGAGGCTCGCATCAGCCGAGCGAGCGTTCCTCAGGCAACGCGGCACAAAGCTACAATGCCGTCCCCCTGGGGGTGTGCCCGAGCGGCCAAAGGGAACGGGCTGTAAACCCGTCGGCTCAGCCTACGGAGGTTCGAATCCTCCCGCCCCCATCGCGCTCGGCGGGCCGCCCACGGGCGGCCCGCCGCCTTCAACAGAGGAATTGCCTGACGCTTGTTTTTCAGGCTGCGGGGCGTACACTCCCGCGCGGCTCGAACGGAGCCGGCGCTGATGCCTCCTACGCGAGAGTCACCTGTCTCGTCCTCTCTCTCCTCGCCGATTCCGCCGATAGCGAGAGCGAGAATGGATTCCCGTTTCGTCACTCCTTTGCGTGCAGGCATCGCGGTCGGCGGTGCGGCCCTTCTCCTTCTCTATGGGCTTGCTGCAGTCTCGGCCTCGGCGGGATCGACGGCTCTGCGTGCTCCGGCCGTCTCGCTGGTGGCACTGCCGTCGCTGAGCGCGCAGGTCACCGCCGCGGTGAACCGCGTTCGGCTCGCGCACGGCCGGCAGCCGCTGACCCCGGCGGCCGGGCTCAAGGCAGCGGCCTTGCAGCACAGCACCGAGATGGGCCGAGACGGCTACTTCGCACACGATTCCCATGACGGCACCGCGTTCTGGAAGCGTCTTCAGGCCTTCTACCCCGCGCCGGCCTCGGGCTGCTGGGCGGTCGGCGAGAACCTCGTCTACGCCGGTCCCGAGCTGACTGCCGCTCAGGCGATCCAGCTCTGGCTGCAGAGTCCCGAGCATCGACGCAATCTGCTCGATCCGCACTGGCAGCAGCTCGGCGTTGCCGCGGTGCAGGTGACCGGCGCCGCCGGTGTCTTCGGCGGACAGACCGTCACCGTGATCACGAACGACTTCGGCGCCCGCGTCTGCTGACGCCGTTCGTTTTCATCACAACAGGCAGCTAGGGTCACTGGAGAGCCCGCCCAGGGCTCTGCCTTCAACCTAGCCACGCATGCCCTGCGGCATTTCGCGCGTTGGCACAGGAAGGCTTTCCTCAGCTGCGGCGCTGCTAGGAGCTACGTGAGCACGACCAGAAGGATGGCTTGCCATGGTCCTGCACGATTTCCGCCGACTGCGCGGTCAACGGCATCTACTCGCTCTCGTCGTCTTCCTCGCCCTGGTGTCCGCGGTGTGGTTCGTGCCGCTTGCGTCGGCGCACAACTCGCTGATCACCGCCACGCTCGGCTGCGACGGAGGCGCGACGTATACCGCCACGGCCTGGGCCGGTCCGTCCACGGCGAGCCGGACGAACAGCGACGTTCGGGTCTTCCGGTCGACCGACAACGGGAAGACCTGGACGCAGGTCGGCCAGGGGCAGTTCAAGCAGGCAGACGCTTTCTCGTTCTCGGGCACGTTCTCCGTCGGCTCGAGTCCGACGGTCCGCGTGATGGTGCAGGAGTTCGCGAACTGGGGTGACGGCGTGCACCCGGCCCCGCCGGGCTATGCCACTGCGACCCGTCCTTCTCACTGCACGACAACGACCACCACCACCACGACCGGCACCACCGGTACGACGACGACGACGACGGCGACCACCACCACGCCGCCGCCGACCACGACGACGACCGTGACGACCACCCCGCCGCCGCCGCCGCCCGCACCTCCCACGACTCCGCCCGTGATCCCGCCGTCTCCCGCGATCGCGATCGTGAAGACCGAGCGGGTCGGCCACACCGGTGCGTACCGGCGCGGCCCGATCAGCGTCGCCGTCGGACAGACGCTCGACTTCCAGATCCTCGTGACGAACACCGGCGACGTGGCAGTGACCCTGACGCTCACCGACCGGCTCTGCGACGCCGGGACGCTTCGAGCCGCCGGCACGACGACACTGGCGCCCGGCGCGTCCGTCACGTACACGTGCACGCACCGGCTCGTCACTGCGGACGCCAGCCCGTTCGTCAACACCGCGTTCGTCACGGCGGCGACGGCTACCGGTGCGGTTATCGGGCCGGTCTCGAGCTCGGTTTCGGCGAACCGCGTGCGAGGTGTCCTGGGAGCGACGTTCAAGAAGGTCACACCCAAGGCAAAGCCGGCGAAGGCGGTCGCCGCTCCGGCGCACTTCACCGGATGACCGCGAACGCACTGCCGGCGACCGCCGGACGGGCCGGCACGAGCATCGTCGCGCAGGCCACCGGTTCCAGCGTCACGGTCTTCCGGACGCCGTCGGCGACGCGACCGTTTCACGTGTTCCGCAATTCCGACGCGGACGGGTCGCCGCTCGTCTTCCTCGTCCGGCGACAAGCGCGCGGCTGGGACCAGGTCCGGCTGCCGATGCGGCCGAACGGCAGTCTCGGCTGGGTGCGGGCACGCGCCGTCACCCTCGCGCTCGATACGTACCGGCTCACGGTGTCGTTGCGACGGCATCGCATCACCGTCTGGCGAGGCGGCCGGGCGATCGCCCGAGACCCTGTCGCGGTCGGACGATCCTCCCTGCCCACGCCGCCCGGCGTGTACTACCTCACCGATCTGCTCCGGCAGGCCGACCCGCAGGGCGCTTACGGCCCGTACGCGTTCGGCCTCTCCGCCTTCTCCGAAGTGCTCGAGACGTTCGGCGGCGGACCGGGCCAGATCGGCCTGCACGGCACGAACGAGCCCGGGCTGCTGGGAACGAGCGCGAGCCACGGCTGCATCCGAGTCGCCAACTCGGTCATCACCCGCCTCGCCCGGATCCTGCCGCTCGGCACTCCGGTGGTGATCGCCCCCTAGGGCCTCGTCCTCGTGCCGACCGGGAGACCTGCGCGGCGCCAGGCATTCATGCCGCCGCGCAGGTTGAGGACGTCGTGGCCGGCTCGGGTGAGGGTCCGGGCGGCGACCGCGCTCCGGTGGCCGCTCTGGCAGACGGTGATGATCGTCTTGCCGTTCGGGAGCTGCCTCAGCCGGCTCGGGAGCGCCCCGAGCGGGAGGTGGACCGCGCCCTGGATGTGGCCGGTCTTCCACTCGCCGTTCTGGCGGACGTCGACGACGACCGCGGTCCGGGCGGCGATCAGCTCGGCCGCGCCGGCGGCGTCGATCTGGGGCGTGCGTGTGAACAGCCCCACGTCTCAGGCCTGCGTCGCGCGCTCGACGACCGTCGCGAGCCGGCGCCGCACCTCTGCGGCGACCGGGGCGAGCTCATCCCTGCCGACGATGGAGAGCATCCGCTCCGCGTCGATGGCCGACACGTGGGTGACCCCGTCCTCCCGGTAGACGACGACGTTGCACGGCAGCAATGTGCCGAGATCGGACTCCGTCTCGAGCGCCCGGTGGGCGAGCGGCGGGTTGCACGCGCCGAGGATCACGTACGGCTCGCGGTCGACGCCGAGCTTCTTCTTCAGCGTCGCCTGGACGTCGATCTCGCAGAGGACTCCGAACCCCTCCGCATCGAGCTCCTCGCGGACGCGCTCGGTGGCAAGGGCGAATCCGAGATCGGTGGTGGCGCTCAGCGTGTAGCCGGTTGCAAGCATTCGCATTCCTCCTCGAGATAGCGGCTGCGGGCCTTGGCAGCCTTGAGCCGGTGCGCTTCCGCGTCCGGCGGCTCGACGACGTGCTCGTCGAGATAGCGGCGGATCGCCTCCTCGCCGGTCGCGACCGTTCCGTCCTCGAGCAGGAGGGCGGGGATCGTCTCGGTGCCGGTCAGCCGGCGGAGCTGGTCGCGCCGTTCCTTCTCGACCGGCACCTGACGGGTGACGTAGTCGACACCGAGCTCTGTCAGCCGTTCCCGGATCCGGCGCGAGGCCGGACACCACTCGGTCTGCCAGAGCTCGAGCATCGTGGTCAGACGGCCTCGACCGATTCGGCGTGCTTCTCGATCATCTCGTCGAGGAACTGCCCGATCGCGGCGGCGGGATGGGCGCCAACGAAGCCGGACACCGGCTTGCCGTCGCGGAAGACAGCGACCGTCGGGATGCTCTGGATGCCGTACTCGGCGGCGAGCGCCTGCTCCGCGTCGACGTCGACCTTCGCGAGCTCGATCGTGCCCTCGCGCTTGGCCACCTCTGACTCGATCGCAGGCCCGAGCGCGCGGCACGGACCGCACCACGCCGCCCAGAAGTCGACGACGACAGGGAGCTCGCGCGAGCGCTCGATCACGTCGCGCTCGAAGTTCTCGGTAGTCACGTCCATTGTTCTGTCACTCCTTGCTTGATTCAGTGAGGAAGCGGCTTCACGCCGCGCGTGTTGATGTGGAAGAGCGTGTAGACGGGGCAGAAGCCGACCGCGCTCGTCGCGAGCATCACGGCGGCGAGCAATAGGAAGACGATCCCGAGGATCGTCCCCGCGCCGACGATCAGCGCGGCGATCACGAGCAGCGGCAGAACGGCGAAGGCGCGGATCCTGCGGTCGAGGGTGCTCATGTTCCTGGTCATCTCGATCTCCTCGAGGTCGTTGATGTGGCGCCGACGAGCGCGGCGAGGCCGACGAGCTGTTGCTGCAGCGAGCCGCAGACCTGCTCGCAGAGCTCGAAGACGCCCTCGTCGACGATCCGGTAGTAGACGCGGGTGCCGTCCTTGCTGCGGGCGAGCACGCCCGCGTCGGCGAGCACGGCAAGGTGCTTGGAGACGTTCTGCTGGCCGGCGCCGAGCTGCTCGGCGAGCTCGTTCACGCTCAACTCGCCGTCGCGCAGCAGGTCGAGAATGCGCACGCGCATCGGCTCGCCGATCGCGCGGAAGCGGCGGGCGATCAGCTCGGCGAGGTCTTCGGGTATCGGGTGCGGAAGCATCATTATCTACTCTACGGTTGTAGAGTAGTAGATAAGAGGCCGGACCGCAAGCGGCCCCGATCCCGAGGCGCACGTGATCGGACTCGCAAGCGAGATGTGACCGGCGCGCTGCGGTTAACGTCTCCGCGGTGGATCGTCTGCGCCGGGCGACATTCGTTCTTGCTCTCGCCGTCGCGGCGGCCGTCCCGGCGGCCGCCGCCGCGGCGTCCTCGCCGGAGCAGCAGCTCGCCGACAAGTACGCGCCGATCATCGCGCTGAAGGACCAGACGAAGCCGTGCGACACGAAAGGCGAGCCGTACCGTCCGGTGCAGGCCGGCGTCGTGCTCGGCCAGCCCGACGTGAGGCTCGTCGACTCGAACGGGAACGTGATCGCGATCGCTCCGACCGCCACCGACCTGTTCGGCGCGGGCGAGAACGCGTATCTCGACCTTCCCGGCAACCCGCTGGACCCGGGCTGCAGCTACGAGAAGTGGGCGCGCGAGAAGGCCGCCGGCACGCCGACGACCGCGTACGCACACGTCGTCACCGAGGCGGGGAAGCCGGGCAAGCTCGCGCTCCAGTACTGGTTCTACTACCCGTTCAACGACTTCAACAACAAGCACGAGTCGGACTGGGAGATGATCCAGCTGATGTTCGACGCCGGCTCGGCGGCGGACGCGCTGAAGACGTCGCCGACCGAGGTTGGGTACTCCCAGCACTCGGGAGCCGAGCGGGCCGCCTGGGACGACACGAAGCTCGAGAAGCAGGGCACGCACCCGGTCGTCTACGCCGCCGCCGGCTCGCACGCGAATTTCTTCAAGCAGACGCTCTGGCTCGGTGCGAGCGCGCAGGAGGGGTTCGGCTGCGACGACACGCGCGGCCCGTCGACGAAGACGCAGACGACGGCTGTCCTCCTCCCCGCCGCCCCCGCGTCGGCCACCGCGCCGTACGCGTGGCTCGCGTTCACGGGCCACTGGGGCCAGAGGGAGAGTGGGCCGAACAACGGCCCCACCGGCCCGAACATCAAGACGCAGTGGACCGAGCCGGTCACCTGGGCGGATGACACGTGGCGGAGCAGCAGCACCGCGGTCCCCGGGACGAGCACGTTCGGGCCGAGCGCGACCTCCTTCTTCTGCTCCGCAGTCGCGAAGGGCTCGAGCATCTACCTGCGCTTCCTTCGCACGCCGTGGCTCGTGCTGGGCATCATCGCCGCGATCACGCTGCTCGGCGTCTGGCTGAGCCGGCGGACGCGCTGGTCCCCGCACGAGCCGCTGCCGATCGACCAGATTCGCTCGGGTGGACAGATCTACCGCGCGGCGTGGCGGCTCTACCGGCGGTACGCGCCGCTCTTCCTCGGCATCGGCGTCATCTTCATCCCGCTCAGCGTCGTCGCGGCGATCGTCCAGGGGATCGTCTTCAAGTACACCGGCCTCGGCACGCTCGTCGACGAGGCATCCGCCGATCCGATCGTCGCCGGTGCGATCGCGCTGCTCTTCGGCGAGCTGTCGACGATCGTCGCCACCGTCCTCGTCACCGGCGCCGCGGCGCAGGCGCTCGACCGGATCGACGGCGGCGACCGCGCCGACGCCGTCACCGCCTACCGCGGAATCGCGCCAAACCTCGGCGCGCTCGCGTGGGCATGGCTGCGGATCATCGTCGTCGCGAGCGTGCTCACGCTCACCGTGATCGGCATCCCGGTCGCGATCTTCTATCTCGTCCGGAAGGCGGTGACGACGCAGGCATGCGTGATCGAAGAGCTCGGCGCGTCGGCGTCGCTTCGTCGCAGCGGCGAGGTGATCAAACGCCACGAGCTCCGCGTGTTCGCGATCACGGCGCTCGTCAACGTCACGGCGTTCGTGCTCGGACCGATCGTCGGCGTTGTGTTCCTGTTCCTCACGTCGAGCTCCCTCGCCGTGATCGACATCATCAGCTCGCTCGTCTACGCGGTGGTCATGCCGTACGCCGGCATCGCCATCGCGCTGCTCTTCTACGACCTGCGGCGGCGCCATGCGGAGGCGCCGGCGGTCACTCCGAGCGGTGTTCCCGCTCCCATAGCGTCGCATTGAGCACGGCTGACCCGACCATGAGTCGGCTGAACAGGAACAGCCCGAGCAACAGCGACGCGGCAAGGCCGAGCGCGCCGTATGTCCCCTGCTTGCTCTCCGCCTCCGGGACGAGGTAGTACGCCGCCACGCCGTTCAGCACCTCGGCGCCGATCGCGAACGCGAGGGCGCCCGGGAGCAGCGCGATCCACCTCGCGCCGCGGTGCGGCAGCTGCAGCGAGATGGCGAGCCAGAGCAGGCCGTACGGGACGAGCAGCACGAGGGTCGCGACAAGGCCCGGACCGGGCGTCCGCGACCGCACCTCGCTGGCAATCGCCGTAAAGACGAAGAGCAGGACGATCAGCACGAGAAAGCGCAGGACGTCCTTCACCTTCACCTTGGGGACCGACCCGCGGACCTCTGTCCAGACGAGCCGGTGCGCCACGACGAGCGCCCGCAGGACGCTGCGCGTGGCCCAGAGCAGGAGCGGGATGCCGATCAGGAGCGCGTACCAGCGGCTGCTGCTCTTCGCCGCGCTCGCGACGGAGTTCGAGACAAGGCCGGCCAGGCCGAGCGAATTCGCCGCCTGCTGGGGCGAGTCGTT
>Ga0265327_10005417_pt1 | contig 10644 bp, 10 predicted proteins | sample 41621metaG_FD_202089 | JGI IMG/M metagenome (GOLD analysis project Ga0265327, IMG submission 202089) | Rhizosphere microbial communities from Carex aquatilis grown in University of Washington, Seatle, WA, United States - 4-16-21 metaG | ecosystem: Host-associated > Plants > Roots > Rhizosphere... | reverse complement strand
TAGATCAATTCGTAGCCAACTTTGATGTCGATGGTAATACTCACCTTGGAATGACGGGAATTGAAAGCTTTTGGGATGCCGGAAGGAAGAATCCGTTCAACTGTCGGTGATTTTCGATCGAACTCAGCGATCCATTCACGCCGACTGCCGAAAGATCTCTTGCGGGGACGAATGTGAGCGAAGGGTTTTTCCCGAGTTTTGCTGCATCGTCGGCACCCTCGCTCACACGTCAGGTTTGGAAGCTCGCGCCAGGGTGCATTCGCGCCCTGGCTCGCTTGAGCTTGAGTACGCACCTCTCGGGGCCTACCAAGTGTGCGGTTGTTCTTAGATGCGGCCCATCAGAACAAGAACCAGCAGGATCAAGATCACAAGTCCCAGGCCGCCACTGGGGCCGGGGCCCCAATTGCGGCTGTGGTTCCATGTGGGCAATGCTCCAAGCAACATCAGAATTAAGATGATTATCAAAATGGTCATCATGTCGTTCAATCTCTCGTTTTAAAGTGAGGTTATCAGGTCCAGGCTCATGGCTGTGACAAGTAACCGTTCACGGGTCGGGGACAGATGCATTTTCATGTCGAAAACCAAGCGTCTTCCATGGGCGAAATGCGACTCTGAAGCGACGTTTGCCCGTGAAAATGGGTCTGTCCCCTTGCTTGCCCGTCAACGGTTACTGTGACAACACCATCGTGCAACCATGACGGTTCTTTGCGTATTCCTGTTCCACGTCTCTGTGGAAGCCACGTAACCGTTCACGGGTCGGGGACTGACGCATTTTCACGGCGAAAAACAAACACATTCCATGGATGCGATGCGACTCGGAAGCGTCGTTTGCCCGTGAAAATGGGTCTGTCCCCCTCGCGTGCCCGTGAACGGTTACGAAGCCACCGATGCAAGTCAGAAGACTTGAACCATGATGCCGCCTGTCAAGGGATGAGCGACGTTGCCAGTGATTCGATGGTTCTTGCAGCCGACACTTCAAAACGAAAAAGCCGACACAATGAAATCCGTTTTAAGGGTTTCATCGCGTCGGCTTACACTAGAACATGCCGCCCAAAATTCTCGGGGCTGCGCTTTCTTTTGTCATCCGAAGTATTACCAAAGCGGCGTCGTAACTCGCTTGATTGGCAATAAACTCATTATAGCGAACTGTTACCGGATTAGACAGGACCGGCTGGCGTTTTTCATGAATCTGATCAAGATTGCTTTCACGGATCGATCAGCGGTGCCCGTAAGGCAGATCTGCGGGTAACCGTTTACGGGCCGGGGACTGACGCATTTTCACGGCAGAAACAACGGGCTGAGGTGGGTGCGACATGCCATCGAATTCGCGTCCGCCCGTGAAAATGGGTCTGTCCCCTTCGCTTACACGTGAACGGTTACATCAGCGGTGCCATGTGCGCGACACAATTCCCGGCGGCTGAAACGCGAGAACAGCGGTCTGCCGGCAAGAACACCGAATGAGCAGGTCGCACCGACCGACCCAGTTCAACGAAGCAGAGGTCAACAAGCGAAAAGCATTGGACGCTTCGTTTTAAGAAGTGCACCCGGCAGGAGTCGAACCTGCAACCCTCGGTTCCGAAGACCGATGCTCTATCCAATTGAGCTACGGATGCATGTCAAGGACGTCAGCGCTACGGCGTCCTCGATTTGTCGTGCGGGAGCTTAGCTACTTCGGAAACCAGACGCAACTGGTCCGACTGAATCCACCACGGCCATCGCCTTTTTCAATCTGGGGTGGCCGGGACTGGCGCCGCTTTGGGCGAAGCCCCGGTCCGAACCGCTCCGTTTCCGGGGTTTCGCGAACCGCTCCAACCCCGGCTACCCAAAGTCCTTCCACCCACCTTGAAAAAGGCGATGGCCCTGCTGAATCCACCGCCCTGGAATTCTGATAATAACTCAGTGTTCAAATCTGCGGTAAGGGATGGGGGATTGATACAATTCTCTGAGGAATCCGTTACCAAGTTCGCCGGCCATGCCAGGAGATCTCCCGTCGTGATCCCCGCCAATCTTTATTCCGAGAATCAACCTGATGGGGATAAGCGCCGCATCCTCGAATTTGAACTGGGCGAGATTCTGCTGGAGCATGGCATCGTGCACAGAATCGAATTCACGGAAAAACGCTGCAATTTGACTTTGAAAAACGTCTTCCCCAAACGAAAGTCGGTCCATGTCCGTGTTTGGATTCTCAATAAAGCACTCATCGAACTCTGGCGCCAAACGGAGCGTTGGAATCTGACGAGTCTCCAACCGGACCAGAGCCATCTCGTCAGTTGGGAGTTCAACCCGGCAGTCCCGGACGTCGTCTGGAATCAGAAGGCCCGGGAAGTTGCTCCCGCATGGATCATCGTGGATGTGCTCTGATTTCAGAATTCCCCGACCACTTCGCTGCCGGCTCGAGTGCTCAGCGACCGCCAGACGACGATGTCGATGTTTTCGCTGATCGTTCTGATCGTTCCATCCGCCAGAGCAGAATTGACGCATCCTGTGTGATAGCTGCGGGATGTGATTGCGGCGTAACTGGGGGTGGCGGGCAGTGTTCCCTCCTGCCAGCTGTTGTAGTCACACTGGTAATATGTGACGCCGCCGGCCACGCACGAGACCTTGGAATTGGGGTTCAGCACGGTCGTGAAACCGGAATGATGCACCTGGCCGTTCGCCCATTCCGTGTGCTCGGTGTTCTTGGCGTTTCCTCCTGAGGCCGTCATCAGGCCGGCGACGACGGACGATGTCGCCGGAATGCTGGTTGACGATGGCGGGACGTTGCGATGGTAGGGGCTCCACGATTTGACCTCGGACAGCAGCAGCGTGTTGCTCGTTCCGTCCGTGATCGAGGCAAAGCTGATCCGGGCGTTGGGGTGAAAAACGCCGTTGCCTCCCGTCCCTGTCGTCGGGTCCCAGACAAACCAGGTGCCGTAGTTGACTCCATAGGTGGTCGGACAGAGCTTGGGACTGGTGTCGTCACGAGTCGTCATCGCTTTTGCATCACTGGGGCAGACGTAGGTCGCAATTCTCAGCCCATCGATGGCCATCTGGCCACTCCACCCTTTGGACAAATCGACGACGTTGAACAGATTCGCCTGATCCAGATACGGCAAAATCCGGCCGTGAACCGACCAGGAACTGCTGGCGACGCCCGACAACAGCGTCGCACTGGGGGGAACCTGATTGAAGACGTCGGCATAGTTGTGAATCGAGAGGGCGATCTGCTTGAGGTTGTTCTTGCATTGAGTCCGCCGGGCGGCTTCGCGCGCCTGTTGAACCGCAGGTAGCAGCAATGCAATCAGGATCGCGATGATGGCAATCACCACCAGCAGTTCGATCAGCGTAAATCCCTTGCGATGACATCGGGCAGGCATTTTTTTTCCAAATGTGGATTAGCGGAGCTTCACATTACGTGAAAGTTATCTGGCAATTCGCGTGCCATGGCATATTGAACGCAAAAACGTGTCATTTTCGGGGTAGAGGGGATAACTGTGTCGGCAAAAACGACGCCGATGTCGGTTTCGCCGACAGCAAGGGTGCCGAGACCCATTGATCAGCCGGAAGTTGTCGCTGAGGTCGGCAGTGGGCGGAATATGGTCTGCGTGTTTGACTTCAGGAAAGACCGCCGATGCCCCGCCAGCGCGCCGCAGGCGGGAACCTCCTGAAAGCCCTGAAACAGATTCCAACTCATCCGTTGTTCAGCCGACGCATCGCCTACGTTGCCGAGCCGGGTTTTGTTACGATCGTCGCTCGCTCACTTGCAGGATCGGGAAATCTCGAAAGGAAGAGGTGGCGCGTGGCAGATCTGGATCGAATGGACCGGCGGAATTTTGCCCGCCAACTGGCTGCCGGGACGGGATGCCTCGCGGCCCTGGCCGCCCAGACCTCGACCGCGGCGGACGTTCCTCCGGCGCCAAGTCTTCCTCAAGATCCCGCGGCCAAGCCCGCCCCCGCCCCTGCCCCCGCGGTGGAGCGACCTGAGATTCCTCCCGCCGAAATCCTGCTGCTGACTCATCTGGTTCGAGCGTATCCCAGCGAGCATTTTGATGATGCCGCGATACAGGGGATCTTGCGGGACATTCGCGGGGATCTTGCCCGGGGAGAAATGCTGGCGGAGTTCGCCCTGAAGAATTCGGACGAGCCCGCATTTCAATTCCGTGCCTATCGAGGTCCCGAGGGGCTTCCTGCCGACGGCAGAGATTCTTGAATCCCCATTCTCAATTCTGCATCAGGCCCCGGTTGGATTCCGTATCCGATTCGCCCCACATCGAAAATGTCGGGCCACGATTTCAGGATCAGTCATGCCCAATCCCCTTCCGTCTCCCTTCGCATCCGTTCGCGATCTGGCTGCTCGGTTGCGTGCCAGGACCGTCACCTCTGTTGAACTCACGCAACTGTTCCTGGATCGGCTTGAGCGGTTCGGGCCGACGTACAACGCCGTGGCAACACTGACGCGCGACCTCGCGTTGCAACAGGCGAAGCAGGCGGATGACGAATTGAAGGGGGGCCGTGACCGGGGTTTGCTGCATGGGATCCCGTATGGCGCCAAAGACCTGCTGGCCACGCGTGGCATTCCGACAACGTGGGGGGCGCCACCGCTGAAGGACCAGGTGATTGACCAGGATGCCACGGTCATCACTCGATTGCGTGAAGCCGGGGCGGTGCTGTGCGCCAAGCTTTCGATGGTCGAACTGGCGGGAGGGTTTGGATACAAGCAGGCGGACGCAAGCTGGAACGGACCGGGCCGCAATGCCTGGGACAAAGACTGCTGGTCCGGTGGATCGTCATCCGGCCCTGGTTCAGCCGTCGGGGCCGGGCTGGTTCCCTTCGCAATTGGGTCTGAGACCTGGGGGTCGATTATGACACCTTCAGGCTACAACGGGATCTCTGGATTGCGTCCGACATACGGCCGGGTCAGCCGGCACGGCGCGATGGCGCTCAGTTGGACGATGGACAAGATCGGGCCGATGTGCCGCACGGCGGATGACTGCGGACTGGTTCTGAACGCAATTGCCGGCCCGGATCCTCTCGACGACAGCAGCATTGCCACCTCGTGGAATTACGCAGCCGCCAAGGAGACCAGGCCTGTCGAGCGTCCATTCCGGTTTGCAACGCTCGACGTCGATTTCTCGAAGTTGGAACCGGAAGTCCGAACCAATTACGAAAACGCACTGGAAGTCCTCAAGACCCTCGGAACGATTGAAGCGATCGAATTGCCCGATCTGCCGTATAACGTGGTCGCTTCCACGATTATCTCGTGTGAAATGAGTGCTGCGTTTGGTGACTTCATGACCAGTGGTCAGGTGTGGAGCCTGGCCGCGCCCGAGGATCGGTGGGGGGGCTTTTCGAATCTGCTGATCCCCGCGCGAGACTATATCAATGCACTGCGGATCCGGGGCCGAATCCAGAAAGAGGTCGATGCCGCCCTGCAGAAATTCGACGCCGTAGTCACTCCGACGTTGAATACCGAATCGGGGCCGATCTCGCGAAAATTTGCGGAATGGTCCAGGGGATATGTCAGCACCAATATCAGTGGGGCCGCCAATGCCGCGGGATTGCCGGGGATTACGGTCCCCAACGGATTTGGGGCTCGCGGCCTGCCGACCGGTATCGAGTTTACCGGTCGAGCGTTTGGCGAGAATGCGATCCTCGCCGCCGCGACGGCCTATCAGAAGAAGACCGACTGGCACTTGAAGAGACCGCCGATCGAGTGATGATGTGATGAACCGGGCTTGCACAAGGAACTGACGGATGCTGACGCTGATGGCTCGCAGTTACGAAAATGGCGAACCGTTGAAAATCACGGTTTCCGGCGACCGGATCCGGTCGGTGGAACCGGCGTGGCCCACGGGATCCGTGGCCGACTGGCCCTATGTGGCGCCCTCCCTGTTTGATCTGCAGATCAACGGCTATGGCGGAACCTGGTTCAGCAACGACGCACTGACTCGGGATGACGTGCTGCAGGCCCTGAAGCCGCATTACCAATATGGCACGACGCGGATTTGTCCCACGCTGATCACCAATTCGTATGAGGGGTTTGCAACAGGCCTGTCTGCCATTCGCGCGGCGTGCGAGGCCGAACCCTTCGCGGAGCGAATGGTCTGCGGCTGTCACCTCGAAGGACCCTATATCTCATCAGAAGACGGGCCGCGGGGGGCTCATCCACGCGAGCACGTCCGAGCGGCAGACTGGAACGAATTTCAGAAGCTTCAAGAGATCTCGGGAGGGCGGGTCAAGCTGGTGACGATCGCGCCTGAAGTCGACGGCGCCATTGATTTCATTCGCAAGGCGGTCGCCAGTGGCGTCGTGATTGCCATCGGTCATACAGGGGCCACACCCGAGCAGGTTCGGGCGGCGGTCGACGCCGGCGCCCGCTTGAGCACTCATCTGGGCAACGGCGCCCATGCGATGATTCATCGACATCGCAACTACATTTTTGAACAGCTGGCTGATCCCCGGTTGACGGCGAGCCTGATCGTGGACGGACATCACCTGCCAGCGAATCTGGTGCAAACCTTTCTGAAGGTCAAGACCCCGAAGCGAACCATCCTGACCTGTGATGCGGCGGGCTGGGCTGGCTGTCCGCCGGGAATTTACGAGAGCAAGCTGGGGCGGAGCGAGATCCTGGAAAACGGCAAGCTGGTGGTGGCGGGACAACGCGAACTGCTGGCCGGATCCGCTCAAGAGACGGACACGTGTGTGGCGAATGTGATTGAGTTCGCGGGGGTCTCGCTGAAAGATGCGGTCGACATGGCGAGTAAGAACCCGGCCAAACTGCTCGGATATGAAGTGGTGCGACTGCGACGCGGATCGCTGGCGGACCTGATGGTGTTCCGAATCCCGCCCAAGGGGCAGCGATTGGAAATTGAAGCCACGATCGCGTCGGGCGAGCTGAAGTACGGAGAAATCGCTGTCCGCTGACGCTGGGAACGCGGATGTCGAACGTGTCGGCCATGCGAGTGGGAAACTCCCTGGCGCAGACGCGTTTCCATTTGCTTCCGATCAAGACCCTGGCAATAATAGACGTTTTGTCTATTTCGTGGTCGATCGAGTCACGCGGCGTGGGCAATTCCTCAAAAGCAGCAAATCATGGAGCCAGCAAAACGCCGCCGAATCCTCAAGTGGGCGCTGGTGTCGGTGATCGTGTCCATGATGGTCGCCACGGCAGGCTGGTACTGGTTTTCATCACGACACTTCGAACCGTGGCAGTTCCTGGCGCATGTGGTTCAGCTGGAGCAGTCCGGCGTCGACCCGATGGCGCTGCAGAATCTGGGAAGCACTCTGGCGATCCTTGGACGCGATGATGAAGTCCGCCGTCTCGATTTTCATCCGCAGTTTCCGCATCCTCCCTCCCGGGTGAAGGTCGCCCAACTGGAATTGAACGCGATCCCCTGGAAAGACGCGATTGAGACCATTGCGGGCCAACACCGCATCGTCATGGTCATGGAGGATCACTTCTCGTCGAAGCACCGCGAGTTCATCGGCGCGACGCTTCCCCTCTTTCACGCCGCGGGGTTCACTCATTATGCGGCCGAGGCCATCGGTCCGGTCGATCAATCACTGATGCGCCGTGGATATCCCTCCTCCATGACGGGTCTCTACACCTCAGATCCCCGGTTTGGGAACGCCATCCGGCAGGCCCTGCAATTGAACCTGCATGTCCTTGGATACGACTTTCGTCCGTTCACACACGATGGGCGGGAAGAATTCGCCGCCACAGAATTGGCGAAATGCTTTCGAGACGCCCCTGACGTCAGGATGGTTGTTCATGCGGGATATTCGCACGTATTGAAGTTCAAAACGGACAACGGCGAACGCTGGCTGGCAGCACGATTGTGGGAACAGACGGGGATTGAGCCGTTTACGATCTGGCAATGGTCCGCCATGCATGATGCCGCCGACTATGACCGCCTGGTTCACATCGTGAAGGAGAAGGGTGTCTCGATGAAGGAACCATTGCTCCTGATGCCACCTCCTGGTGGGGACTGCGGTCTGCAGGATTCGCCGTACGGTCTGGCGAAGGTCGATGCCATTGTTCTCCATCCTCCTGATCGGAGCGTAGCCCCCTCAGATCGTACCGTCCTGTTTCCGGATCGCATGCAGCAAATCGACGGGCATTGGACGGGCGAGGACTGGCCGGTTGTGATTTCCGCCTACAAGAAAGGTGAACCCGCCTCGGCGATCCCATTGGATCAGGTGATGCTTCGCGAGAATGAATCGCGGTTTCGTCTGTGGATTCCCACAGGAACTGATCCGGAAATCCGAGTCTTCAACCGGCATGGATTGCTCAAATCGCTCGTCACAAGCTCACCGGACTCGCTTGAAGTGGGATTGCCGTGACGATGAGCGGCGAAGACCGCTGCCAGGCCGGCGATACTCCGCAAATCTTGCTGCTGTAAGCCATTCCGGACCGGCGAAAACTGCGGCGTCGGTCTAAAAAATGACCAGGCCCCGCGCCGCGTTAACTTGTTTCGCACAGGCCGATTTGAAGTACTCATCGTTTTATTCGTCAAAATTATCAAGACTGTGGACTGGCTGGCCGATCAACCTGTGTGCGTGCTGGATGGCACGAACGAGGTTTGGGCATCCGTTGGGGGTGTCCCCCTTTGTCTTGTCGCTTCGACCAAGGATGAATGATGCGACACCGTCTTCGGTTATTCACAGGCGATGAATCTGCGACTCCTGTCGTGGAACAACCGGTGAACGTTCGTCTGGCTGACGTTTCGCGTGCCTTGCTGGACGCCGCTCGACGCAATCGCGCCTGGCTCGAAGACTTCGCGGACGAAGAAATCCAGGTCTCACCGGATCTCTTTGAGATCCTGTCTGCCTATATTCGCATGCGACCCGGTGCCTGATCCGACGAATTCCCCGACTTTCGCGCCAGCATGAACCAGGACGCCACCTCATCGCGGCCGGATTCAGCTCGTGATGCCGAACGGATTTGGCGCGCGGGAGTCGATGCGGTTCGATCAGAACTCCTGGTGACCAATGCCGTCCAGCGCGACGGCACGTTCCTGTCCCTCTGCGGCGACACTTTCGATCTGGCGCGTTTGCGCCGGATCGTCGTTGTCGGCGCCGGCAAGGCGGGGGCCGGGATGGCTCGCGGTCTTGAACAGGCTCTCGGTACGGACATCGTCGATCAGAAAGTGGTCGGCTGGCTGAATGTCCCGGCCGATTGCGTGGCGCCTCCTCCCCTGCGGAAGATCCATCTGCACAATTCGCGACCAGCGGGAGTCAACGAGCCGACCGAAGCGGGTGTGGCCGGAAGCGAGAGAATTCTGGAACTCGTTTCGAGCCTGCAGGCGGACGATTTGTGTCTGGTGCTGATTTCGGGTGGCGGCAGTGCGTTATTGCCACTTCCGGTTCCCGGTATCAGTCTGGCCGACAAACTGGCGATGACGCGCACGTTGAGTCGTGGTGGCGCGACAATCCAGCAACTGAATACCGTCCGCAAACGCCTCTCGCGAATCAAAGGAGGCGGATTGGTTCGAGCGGCGACGGCGGGTCACATGCTGGCCCTCATCATTTCGGACGTGATTGATGATCCGCTCGACATCATCGCGTCGGGGCCCACCGTCCCCGATCCAGGAACGGCCGCGGATGCCCTGAAAGTTCTAGAACAGATCCAGCAGGCCGGCGATGGAACCGCGACAATTCCAACGGCAATCTGGGTAGAATTGCAGCGACAGGCGACAGTGGCCTCACCATCTCCAACCGGGGTCATCTCCTGTCGGAACTGCATCATCGGGAACAACGAAACGGCCCTGAATGCGGCGATGCGGCAGGCACGCGATCTTGGCTACGACGTTCGATCGCTGGGAAGTCGCCGTCAGGGGACAGCCCGGGAGATCGGCGTGGAACTCGCCGAACTTTGCTTACAGACACGTCGAGAATTCAACGGCGCTTGCCAATCGGACGACAGTCAGTCCGGCTTTGGTCAATCGAGATCCCGGCGTGTTTGTTATATCGGGGGAGGCGAACCGGTCGTGCAACTCGCCCCGACCTCCCGGCCGAAAAAAGGGGGACGGAATCAGGAAGTGGCACTGTCGGCACTCTGTCGGCTTTGGAAGGACGATTTGTCCGGTCTGACAATCCTCTCAGGAGGGACAGATGGTGAAGACGGTCCCACTGACGCGGCAGGGGCCGTATGCTCCGCAGAAGTTCGTCGTGCGGCCGAAGAACGTCATCTCGACCCATTCGACGCGCTGTCGATCAACGATTCCTATACGTTTTTCGACGCGGCGGGCGGCCTGTTGAAAACAGGGCCCACCCACACCAATGTCATGGATCTGCAGGTAGCCGTGATCCACCCGGAACCTGAACTCGACTTGTAGGGTGCGTGCAGTCTTCGGAACGCACCATCTTCGTGGCTCGATCTATTGTCGTGGTGCGTTTCGAAGACTGCACGCACCCTACGTGACGTCGATCGGCGAGTGGTCTCCTGACCCCGCCGTAACCCCCGACCGCAGGTCTCCTCTTCGATTCGCCCCGCTCTCGCACGAATTATCTCCGTCAGCGACCAACGGGAGCGACGATTACCGTGTCGGAGACTTGTAGGGTGCGTGCAGTCTTCGGAACGCACCATCTTCGTGGCTCGATCTATCGTCGTGGTGCGTTTCGAAGACTGCACGCACCCTACGTGACGTCGATCGGCGAGTGGTC
>Ga0265327_10005416_pt1 | contig 10645 bp, 9 predicted proteins | sample 41621metaG_FD_202089 | JGI IMG/M metagenome (GOLD analysis project Ga0265327, IMG submission 202089) | Rhizosphere microbial communities from Carex aquatilis grown in University of Washington, Seatle, WA, United States - 4-16-21 metaG | ecosystem: Host-associated > Plants > Roots > Rhizosphere >... | reverse complement strand
ACATGCGCATGGCCTGGCATGCAAAACGTAATCGTCTTAGTGGTGGTTTAACAGCACTGATTTTTATGGTCATTATCATCACTGGTTTTGGTTTGTATTATGGCAGTGAAGACTGGCGTGATATGACTAAATGGACTCATGTTTTTGTCGGACTATTTTGTATCCTGCTGCTGCCTTTGCATTTTTGGTGGGGCAAGCGCAGTTTGCATCCACATCAATACCATCTTCCGCACTAAGCTGTCGTTAATCAAACCAAAAGCAAATCATCATCGGTTAAACTATCGGGATGACACTTATCCCTGAAATCAAGCCCAATCAGTCGATTGAGCTACTCAAAGAACTGCATATCCTGACCCGCGATGGCAAGCTGAATCAGGATACTCGCCGCAAGCTTAAGCAGGTCTACCATCTCTATCAGTTCATCGAGCCATTGCTGCTAGAGGTCATAAACGAAAATCCTGAGAGCATGCTGGTGGATCATGGAGCAGGTAAATCCTATCTGGGTTTTATCCTGTACGATCTTTTCATGAAATCGCATCAAACTGGCAGGGTAGTAGGCATTGAAACTCGCGGTGAATTGGTACAACGTTCTCAGGATTTGGCGCAGCGACTTGGTTTTAGCCGAATGGATTTCCATCATCTCAGCGTAGAAGAATCGATCAGTTCTTCTGTACTTCCGGAACAGGTTGATATTGTGACCGCTTTGCATGCCTGTAATACAGCCACTGATGATGCGATCAGGTTCGGCTTGGAGAAGCAGGCTAAATTCATGGTGCTGGTACCCTGCTGTCAGGCCGAGGTGGCCGAGGTGCTACGTCGCCATAAAAACGAATCGTTCGCCATGACGCCGTTATCAGAGATTTGGCGCCATCCGATACATACGCGTGAATTCGGTAGCCAGATCACTAATGTGCTGCGTTGCTTGCAACTCGAAGCACATGGCTATCAGGTCACAGTGACTGAACTGGTGGGCTGGGAACATTCAATGAAAAATGAACTGATCATAGCCAAGTATCTGGGCAAGCCCAAGCTAAGTGCTAAAACCCGCCTGACTCAGATACTGGAAACCTTGAATCTGGGGGAACTTGAAGCACGTTTTCTCGCTTAAAGGAGGAAGCATTTAGTCCTGATGGCGACTGCCAAAGTACAACGCATATTGTCGGCTGAATATCGCGCCGAAGAAGAATATCAATGCTGAGTAATACATCCACAATAGCATTGCCACGACAGAAGCTGCAGCACCAAAGCCTGTAGCAATCACGCTATTCTTCAGATACAGGCTAATAAAATATTTCCCAACCGAGTAAAACAACGTGGTGAAAAGTGCGCCTGCAATCACATCTTTCCACAGTACTAGGGTATCGGGAAATGTCTTGTAAATAAACGCAAACAGCATGGCTGTAATCATGTACCCCGTGAGAGAAGACATGATATTCAGTATCTTGATGGTCTGGACGTGATCCGTAATCAGATAAGTTTCCACATAAGAGAAGCCTGCGTTCAGTAGCAGGGAAATCAGTAATAAGGCCGATAAAATTAACACAAACAAAAAAGACAGAATCTGTGTTTTGAGGTACACGTGAAACACCATGTTCTGAGGGACTCTGAGCTCCCAGATTTCATCCAGACTTTCCTTTAGCTCAGTCAGTGCGCTGGTGGCTGCAAGGAAAAATACTACGGTAGCAATCGTAGTGGTCATCATGTTGTGCCCATGATGATGGGCATTCGCCAAAATCGACTGAATGGTGCTCGCAATATTGCTGCCCATGATGAACTGCAACTGGTCGAATATCTTGCCATGTGCAGCTTCTTCGCCATAGAAGTAAGAGGCGATAGCGATGCTCATGACGAGGATCGGCGTGCTTGAGAACAAGGTGTAAAAGGCAAGGGCGGCAGCTTTACTGTAAGCACGATGTGCAAACCATGACTGAATCGAGCCAGCCAATACTTTTTTGATACGGTTAAATATGTTCACAATGACCTTATTGGCACTATCGGCGATGCAGTTTTTTTGTAAAATGCGCTATGTAATTTTACTTTATCTTAATTTGATTGGACTCAGGTAAAACAATGAAAAAATTCATCGCAGGTTTATTAACTTCCTTATTTTGCCTGACTGCGCAAGCCGCACAGGATTTTACTGGTGTCTATGATTGCACCGGCAACGATGCGCATGAGGGTAAATATACTGGCACGGTCACCATGAAGCTGAAGCCAGATCATAGCAAGGCCGAATATGCCAGCTACGACTTTAAACTTGAAGTGCCAGAGTATGGGACTTATCTTGGGCACGCAGCCGCTAATGGCAAGCACGTGGCCATGCATTTCGCACTGACTGACCAGAAAACCAAAGACTATGGTACTGGTATTGCCGTGATGAAAAAGACCAAAGACGGCAAGTGGAGTTTTCACAAGTTTTACTTCGAGCCTGAGTACAAAGGTGGCAATACCGGCACCGAAGATTGTACACAAAAGTAATTGCTGGATTAGCTGGCGGTAGGAGCAGTGTTGCCGACCAATGCTTGAAGTAACTTCAGCTCGTCATCATTGTGGTTCATAAAAGGCGCAGGCGAAATATTGCCATCGGCATCTATGATGCGCGCTTCGTCATGATGCAGAGAGACGATGGTTTCGTTTTTGTCCGGGCTGACGATGCTGCTGATATCCGTAGTGCCATAGCAAGTACAGATATAGGTGCTGTCATATCGTGATTCTACGTAAAGGCCGTTGCCACGTATGTCTATGCCCGCGGTAGCGGTTGTAACCAGATGGCGTGATTTCCCGAATATTGACAGCAACGCACCAGTCAGCAGCCGTAATCCACTGACTACGGCGTTGCCGCTTAAATATAGCTCACTGTTTTCGCGCAATAAAAATGCATCTTGGCCTACGACGAAGATAATCTGGCTATTGCGACTGGTGCTGATGGAATCTGTCGGTTTGATCATGGTGTTTTCATTAGCGGCTACACCATTAACCATTACTAATCCATGTAGGTGATAAATTGATCTGCCAGCCACCATTTTCGGCGACTGTTTGATATTCAAGTTTGCGCAGGCGCAGGGCATGACAGCCATTGCGCCTGTTGCCAGAAGTTTGATCAGGAAATCTCTTTTAGCCTCATCAATCAGATCAACCATTTGTTTCATTACCTTGTTGTTGGTTCGGGTAGATTACATCATCTTTCGGAGCAGGGCTAAGCTCTAGTCGCATTCTGCGCTAGGCTGGGCGTGTTAAAATCGCGCCAGTCTTTTAAATACACATCCTTGTGAACACAAATCTAAATCCCCGCCTTGCTATCTCTCAGTTAGAGAAACTGCTACCAGAGTGCATGCTGGTTGATCGTTTCCCATTGCGCAGGCGATTGCAGCAGACCAAAGCCTTGCTTGAGCAGAATAAGCCAGTTGAAAAAGTGCTGACGGAGATTGCCAATAAGCTACGCGATTCAGTGGCCAGATTGCAAACGCGCAAAGCTAACCTGCCAAAGCCGAAGTATCCTGAAGATTTGCCTGTGTCTGGCAAAAAAGATGATATCGCGGCTGCGATACAGAAGCATCAGGTGGTTATCGTCTGCGGTGAAACGGGGTCAGGTAAAACCACGCAGTTGCCCAAGATATGTCTGGATCTGGGGCGAGGCGTTTCGGGTTTGATCGGCCATACCCAACCACGCCGCATTGCTGCGCGCTCGGTGGCTTCGCGCATTGCGCAAGAGCTGCAATCGCCGCTGGGCGAGGTGGTTGGCTACAAGGTACGGTTTAACGATAAGTTATCTGAATCCAGCTATATCAAGTTGATGACAGACGGTATCTTGCTGGCCGAAACGCAGGGCGATCGATTTCTCAATGCCTATGACACCATCATCATTGATGAAGCGCATGAGCGCAGCCTGAATATCGATTTCCTGCTTGGTTATCTCAAGCAGTTACTCCCCAAGCGTCCAGACTTGAAAATCATCGTCACCTCGGCCACGATTGATGCGGACAGGTTTTCACGCCACTTTGACGGTGCGCCAGTGATTGAGGTTTCCGGGCGTACTTATCTGGTAGAAATACGCTATCGCCCGCTTGGCAAAGCTGGGTTCATGGCCAAAGAGATGGATACATCGGGCGATGATGATGACGACCTGGAGCTTCTCGGGCAAGATCTGATGGGGGTGAAACGCAAGCCCAGAATCGAATCGCGCTGGCTGGAGGAAGATGAGGCCGAAGAGGCGATGGAAGAAGCGATTCTCGATGTCGCTGATGACCTGATGCGTTTGGGTGATGGTGATATCCTGGTCTTCCTGCCGGGTGAACGCGAGATACGCGATACCGCAGACCATTTACGTAAATATCAGGGTCGTTCACCCAAGCTCAAGCATGTGGAAGTCTTGCCCTTATTTGCGCGGCTTTCGATTGAAGATCAACAAAAAATATTCCGCACTGGTGGTGCCAGACGCATCGTCTTGGCGACCAATGTTGCGGAAACATCGCTGACCGTACCCGGTATCAAATATGTGATCGATACTGGCCTGGCGCGAGTCAATCGCTATAGCGCCCGTGCCAAGGTAGAGCAACTGCAGATTGAGAAAATTTCGCAGGCGGCAGCACGCCAGCGGGCAGGGCGCTGCGGTCGTGTTTCCAGTGGCATCTGTGTACGGCTCTACGACGAACAGGATTTTAACGGACGCTCAGAGTTTACTGCCCCGGAAATTCTGCGTTCATCGCTAGCCTCTGTCATTTTGCGGATGGCAGCACTGCGCTTGGGTGATGTCGAAGATTTCCCGTTTATCGAAGCGCCCAGCTCGCGTCTGATTGCCGATGGCTATCTGCTGTTGCAGGAGCTAGGTGCGGTTGACCCCAATCGCCAGATCACCGAGCTGGGTAGCCAGCTGGCGCGCTTGCCGCTGGACCCTCGTGTCGGTCGTATGATACTGGCAGCCAAGAAGGAAAGCTGCCTGCGCGAGATGCTGATTATTACCAGTGCGCTGGCGATACAGGATCCACGCGAAAGGCCTATGGATAAGCGCGAAGCGGCTGATCAGGCACATTCCAAATTCGCCGGTGAGAACTCTGATTTCATGAGCTATCTCAAGCTCTGGGCATTCTATGATGACGCCCTAAAGACCAAAAAATCCAACAAGGATTTACTGAATAAATGCCATCAGAATTTTCTGTCATTCCTGCGCATGAAGGAGTGGCGAGAACTGCAATTCCAGTTGCTGGAAATCGCAGAGGATATGGATTACAAACTGAACGAACAGGAAGCCTCTTACGAGCAAATCCACCGTGCTTTGCTGTCGGGATTGCTTGGCAATATAGGCTTTAAAGATGGCGAAGCAGAGAGCTACCAGGGTGCGCGTGGCATACGTTTCAATATCGCTCCCGGTTCTGCACTGAAGAAGCAGCGGCCAAAATGGGTAATGGCGGCAGAGCTGATGGAAACCACCAAGCTCTATGCGCGCTGTGTGGCCAAGATCGAGCCAGACTGGATAGAGCCACTGGCACGCAACCTGACGCAAAGCCATTACAGCGACCCACGCTGGGATCGCAAGCCCGCACAAGTGATCGCATGGGAGCGGGTGAGCTTGTATGGGCTCACGGTTGTGCCGAAACGTCGAGTACATTTCGGCCCGATTGACCCAGTCGAGTCGCGCGAGATATTTGTACGCGAGGCGCTGGCCAATATGGAGTTCGATACCCGCGCCCCATTCTTTGAAGCGAATCGCAAGTTGATCGCCGATATCGAAGAGCTGGAACACAAAGCACGCCGTCAGGATGTGCTGGTGGATGAACATGCACTGTTTGCCTTTTACGATGCGATTATCCCGGCAGGCATCATCAATGGTGCGGGTTTTGAGAAATGGCGTGAAGAGGCTGAGAAACAGAACCCTAAACTGCTGTACCTGACGCGTGATGCTTTGATGCGCCATGGCGCTTCTGGCGTCACGGAGGCGCAGTTCCCCGAGACATTGTTAATGGATGGTGTTGAACTTAGCTTGAAGTATCGTTTTGAGCCCGGACATCCTCTTGATGGTGTCACCGCGACGGTTCCTCTGGCATTGCTGAATCAGCTAGACCCAACCCGAGCCGAGTGGCTGGTCCCCGGCATGCTGCGTGAAAAAATCACTGCGCTGATCAAGGCATTACCCAAGACATTGCGCCGTGTTTGCGTGCCAGTGCCGGAGTTCGTGACTGGCTTTCTGGAACAGGTCAAAGTAGGCGAGGGTGGATTAATCTCAGTCTTGATCGCCCATATCCAGCAGCGTACCGGCCTCAAGATGTCGGCAGATGAACTTAATCTCGACGCTTTGCCTGTGCATTTGCACATGAACTTCCGTGTCGTTGATGAAAAAGGCCGTGAGCTTGGTATGGGGCGCGACTGGAATGCGCTCAAGCAACAGCTAGGGCAGGCGGCGCAACTCACTTTCCGTAGCAGCTCTCCCGGCATTGAAAAGACTGGTCTTAAACAGTGGGATTTTGGTGATCTACCCAAGACCTTGAGCTTTAGCCGAGACACTCGCCAGCTCACGGGTTACCCAGCGATCGAGGATGAAGGTGAGAGTGTGGCTGTTAAATTATTCGATACCGAAGCAGCGGCTATTGCGGCACATCGAGCAGGTGTGAGGCGGTTGATGCGCTTCGAGCTCAAGGAGCAGATGAAGCAACTGGAAAAAGGCCTGCCCGGTTTTAATCAATATGCACTGTTACTGCGTAACCTGATCACACCCGATGAACTACGCGATGAAATGCTCACTGCTATCGCAGACAGGGCTTTTATCGGTGAAGACGAGCTGCCCAGAACCAATGCCGAATTCATGAACCTGAAACAGCGTGCCAGAACCCGCCTGCCAGCTGTGGCAGAGGGCGCTTCAAGGTTGGCAACCGCAATTGCCACTGAGTATCAGGTGCTGACGCAGAAGCTTGGTACGCTGCCACCCAATATGGCTAAGGTCAAAAGGGAAGTTGAAGAACAGCTAGCCAGATTGCTGCCCAAAAAGTTTTTTAATCAAACGCCTTGGGAGAAACTGCAACACCTGCCACGTTATATCAAAGCACTCAAACTCAGGCTTGATAAATACCCGGGCAGCATAGAGCGCGATACGCGGAGCGCACAAGCTGTGCAGGTAATCTGGCAGCGCTGGGAGGATAAAGTGACCGCGTTGCGTAAAGCCAATGCAGAGGTCAGCGAGGGTTTGCAGGATTACCGTTGGCTGATAGAAGAACTCAGGGTGTCCCTGTTTGCGCAGGAGCTCAAAACACCATTCCCGGTATCAACGAAGCGGCTTGATAAAATATGGCAAGAGCTTTAAACGTCGATTACCGCTTGGCAATTGGCCAGTAGCGTTGCATCTCCAGAAATAGAAACGAAGCGGACCATGTGATTAGCACCAGCCCTGTCAGCGCCTCAACACCAGTCAGATATCGCAAATACCCGCTCGCGACAAAATCACCATAGCCGACCGTGGTAAAGGTAATGAAGGACAGGTAAACACAATCAAGAAACAACCCATGATCGGACTGTGAGCCAAGCAAAGCGCCCATACCCTCAAGATGCAGCGTCACAAAATACCCTATGGCGAATATCCATATCTCAAAAACATGGGTAATGAAAATCACCCCCACACCCAGCAGAACCCTGAATCGAGGCGCAATCGTCTCAAGATTTGGTAACTTTTTTGCCAGGTGATAAAGCACTTCGTAATGGATCAGAATGGTCGTGATGACCAGTGCTGTATTTAAAATTAGAACGAGTAAGAATTTCATTATGATATGCGTATTATTTCCGCAACACGCCAACCGATGAAGAAAACTGCACCAGTAACAAGCAAACGGAATTGCCAGACTCCATAAAACTGAGCTTTTTTAACATTTTTCCCAAATGCGCTTTCTACACCCATAATCGCGGCTTCAAGAAGCTCCGGATGAGGAGGTTGGTCTGGGTGAGAGCCTCGTTTTAGTTGTAAGAGATTATAGTTTGCCATGATTGATGTTTGTACCCAGATTAAGTTTCTACAGCCAAAGTAGAAGCTTGCGCCCCAGCTAACAGTTGCTAAGGCTACAGGTAATAGCCACCATGACAGCGAGAGGCCTTCAGTTTTTTGGACAGCTAATCCTATTGCTGCTCCGGCAGCAGCAAGCAAAAAGTAGGTGTACTTATCCTGTCCAGATTGGTGTGCCTTATGAAGATCTGAAATTGCAGTATCTAATGACATAAGATTAGGTCCAATCTTCTAATGATGCGGTTTATCTTTCTCAGATATGTAATCCATGATTGCGAACAGCACACCGGATACGATGAAGGTGAAGTGTATGCCGACCATCCATGCCATTTGTTCTGTGCTGAGCTGCATGGTGCCTGTGCTCTGATGCACAAAAGCCTTGAGCAGGTCGATGGCTGAAATCGCGACGATGGAGCCGATCAGTTTGAGCTTGAGGCCGGAATAATCGACCTTGCCCATCCAGTCTGGGCGGTCTTCGCTGCCGCCAGTATCAATTTTGGAAACAAAGTTCTCATAGCCGCTGAAGATGACCATGATGAGCAGATTGGCGACCAGAGTGATATCGACAAGTGCCAGCAGGGAGAGTACGACTTCCTGCTCCTGCGCTTCCAGCACATGGCTGAGGGTATGCCAGAATTCCTGTACGAATTTGACCAGAAGTATGCCTAGCCCGCCAACGAGACCCACGTACATGGGGGCGAGTATCCAGCGGCTGCGGAAGATGACGGTTTCTAGCATGTGTTCGATAAATTTGATCATGGTTTCTGCTCTACAAATAAATTAGGGTTGAGGAATTATAAGTAATTGCTGGTGTTTTCGGCTATCAATCCGTTTGCATTGACAGCTAACGTGGGTGCTCAGATCTGCATCAATGCGTCTCGTATCTTCAGTTCATCCATCCCTTTGCCTATGAGCACGATACGGCTGATCGGTTCATCTTCATCCCAGCCAGTCAATAACGTGGGTTTGTAGATGGTGTGATGCACGGCATGGATGGCAATCGGGGCGGGTTGATCTTCAGCATGGATGATGCCTTTCAGGCGCAGTAGCTGATCGCCATAGGTTTCTGTCAGCCAGATCAACGCAGGTTCCAGCTGAGCCCATGTCAATGGCTTGGGCATGGCGACGGTGAAGCTGGTGATTTCATCATCATGCACTTTTTGTGGGAGCATGCCACGCTTGGCTTTGGAGCGGGTGGGCGCGCGTAACCAGCGTTGCGGCATTGCCTGTTTGTTCTCCGCATCAAATAAACCGATGTTGATAATGCTTTGTGGGTCTATCTCACCATACGTAATGCGATATTGTGTCGCGCCGGGGTTGAGCGCACTTAGCGTTGCCGAGAGTGCTTCGAGCTGTTCTGCTGTTGCAAGATCGGTCTTGGTGATGAGTAGCACATCTGCCACTGCCGCCTGTTTTTTTGCTTCGCTTTGTTTGTCCAGTTGCTCTGGCCCATAAACGCTGTCCACTGTCACTACCACTGCATCCAGCCGATAAGTGGAGTTGATGACGGGTTCGTTGAGTAGATTAGCCATGATAGGCCCAGGGTCGGCCATACCGGTGGTTTCTATCACCAGTCTTTTAAATTCTGGGATAGCGCCGAGTGCGCGCTTGAAAAACAGATCGCGCAATGTATCGGCCATTTCATTGGTGAGTGTGCAGCACAAACAGCCGGAGTTGAGTAATACCGTATTGTCTGCAATGTGCTCGCTCTCAACAGTACGCGCCAATATGTGATCAAGCCCGGCTTCGCCGAGTTCGTTGATGACCACGGCTGTGTCTTTCATGCCGGGATGATTCAGGAGTTTGTTGAGCAGGGTGGTTTTGCCAGAACCTAAAAAACCAGTAAGCAGGGTGACGGGTATGCGGTTATCCATGCCTTATTCTAGCTTTTAGCTTAAATCCGACAAAGCAGAATTGCGGTTACAGGTTAAAATACGCGCCATGAATATTTTTTATGAAGAAGATGGTGCCTTCAAAGTGGCAGCCATCATGTCCGAAACTGATAGCTCCCTGCAGGTTGAATCTATCAGTGGCAAGCGCTCCAAGGTTAAGGCTGGCAATGTGTTGCTCAGGTTCGAAGGTGCTTTGGCAGGCTTTATTGAGTCAGCTACGCATGAAGCAGAGGCACTTGAAGTCGATTTTCTATGGGAATGCTGTAGTGAACCTGAGTTTGGTTTTGAAGAGCTGGCGCAGGAGTACTACGGTGCCAAGCCAAACAGCCTGCAAGCGGCTGCGATTGCATTCAAGCTGCAAAGTGCACCAGTTTATTTTTACCGCAAAGGTAAGGGGCGCTATAAAGCTGCACCACCTGAAATATTAAAAGCAGCCTTGGCAGGACTGGAAAAGAAACGCCTGCAGGCCGAAAAGATCGCACAGTGGGTTGAGCTTTTGAAGTCCAGACACTTACCAGACGAGCTTAAGCTCAAGCTGGATATGTTGTTCTACGAACCAGACAAGAACAGCATGGAGTGGAAAGCGCTGGATCAAGCTTCTGCAGAAACCCATCTTAGTCATATTCGACTTCTGGCCGATGCAGGTGCTGTGAGCTCAATACATGACTATCATCTGGGTGCGTTTTTACGCGAGTATTTCCCTGAAGGTACAGATTCTGAAGCGTATGAAGCACCAGCTTTACCGGTTGATTTGCCCAAGGCCGAGGCAGCC
>Ga0265327_10005415_pt1 | contig 10646 bp, 6 predicted proteins | sample 41621metaG_FD_202089 | JGI IMG/M metagenome (GOLD analysis project Ga0265327, IMG submission 202089) | Rhizosphere microbial communities from Carex aquatilis grown in University of Washington, Seatle, WA, United States - 4-16-21 metaG | ecosystem: Host-associated > Plants > Roots > Rhizosphere >... | reverse complement strand
CGTCCGGCGTCGACCGCTTGTGTGAGCGTGTGGTAGTCGCGTTCGTTCTGGTCGGCGTAGGCGGTTGCGAAGTCGGCGATGGCGCGGTCGAAGGCATCGCTGCTGCCAAGGTAGGCGGCGATGGCGATGCGGTCTCCCGACCGGGCGTGGGCGCGGGCGAGCGTCCAGCCGCAGGCTCGGCCGTACAGCGCCATGCCTTTCGTCAGAGCTCCTGCTGTGTCGAAGGAGCCTTTCCAGTCCTTCAGCTGGCGTCCGTAGAAGTCGCGGGGTTGATCGTCGATGCCGCTTTGGACATGGAGCCAACCGAGGAAGATGTCGCTGGATGCCTGCATCAGGTGCTGGCCGGCTACGACTCGCTGTCCGTGATTGCCGAACTCGCTCTTGGCGGTGAACTCCTCGAGCACGGAGGCTTGCGCCTCTTTGAACTGCAGGAACAGCGGGTCCTGTCCGTCTCGGCCCAGCATCAGGACGATCCAGGCGCGGGTGCCGACGCTGCCGACCCCGACCACCTTCCGAGCGATGTCAACCATTCGGAACTCTTCCAGCAGTATTCGCCGATCGGTTTGCAGCGACTGGCGATAGCCGCGAAGCAGCGCGTGCATCGCTTTCTCCAACTCTTCGCCCTCACGGCCCGGCGCGAGATCGTGGACGCGTTCGATCAGTGGCGGGTCAGACACGATCTGCGGCTCGCCGTCAACCATCTGGGTGAGCTTGGAGAAGGCGGTCATGCTGTCGCGCGTGCGCGCCTTCGCCAGCGTCTGGTCGAGGCGCTTGGTCATCCTCTTCTTCATCTGGCTCTGCAGCTCCGCTGCCAGTTCGTCGACGTCCAAGCGGGAATACCAGACGTCCAACACGCGCATGCCGGCAAACCGGCGCATCGCACCGCGGTACGCCGCGACCGTCTCCCGCACGATCGACTTGCGCTCCTTGACCGTGTAGCCGTTCTCGCGGCCCGCTACCTCGAAGCTGACAGCCAGCCGCTTTACGTCCCACTCCCACGGTCCCGGGAGCGTCTCGTCGAAATCGTTCAGGTCGAACACCAATCGCCGATCCGGTGACGCGAACACTCCGAAGTTGGAGAGGTGTGCATCCCCGCACAGCTGGGCACGCAACCCCGAGTGCGGGGTAGCGGCCAGGTCGGACGCCATCAGCAGCGCAGCGCCGCGGTAGAACGTGAACGGCGATACCAGCATCCGCCCATACCGGATCGGCACCAACCCGGGCACCCGCGACGCCGCCTGCGACTGCAGCAGCTCGACCGGATCCGGCCTGTGCGCGGCCGGCGAGTACTCGGCATGGCTCGAGCGCGGCACCTCACGCCGCGCGGCGCGACCCCGCGCCGCCCGCTCGGCCACGCTCAGGTGCGGCACCTCCACCGCCTGAGACGCTCGCGGGCGCCCACCCTTCGTCGCAACCTCCACAACGTCGCTGGCCCTCGTCTCGGGTTCTGTCGTGCTCATCCTGTCTCCTCGTCGCTAACTGAGTCGCCGTCGCTCGCCATGTTGCTCATTCCGCCTCGTGCTCGCCGCGGGCGTCTGCGCTTTCGGCGACCGCGTCGAGCACTCGGTTGAGGGTGTGTTTCGACGCCAGCGAGACTGCCCAGCCGGTACCCGGTACGAGCGGATGGAACCGAGCCCTCCAGGTCATAACCGTGCCGCCTTCGGGCGACTTCTCGAGCGTCACGCCGCTCGTGTAGTCACGCACAGGAGCGCCCTTGGTCATGCGATAACGGATCTCGTGGCCGGGGCCGACGTCGGTAATCTCCTCGTGGACCGTTGCCAGGCCGACCTTCACGACCCGGACCAGCCCGGTGCCGTCGGCTGCTCCCGGCTGCTCCACACGGACGTCCACCCCGCGGCCGGGGGAGGTGCCGGGATTGCCGATGATCTCCCAGACGCGGTCGACCGGGGCGTCCAGCGACCTCGTGATCGTGAAGTGGTTCATGGGGTTCCCACGCCTACGCGCTCACTCCGTGTGCGACGGCGTGGATGCTCTCGTGCTCGTGCAGCCCCTTCTCGTCGTTGTGCGTGCCGGGCCTCAGGTCGAAGACGACCTTCTTGACCGTCCCCGTGAACGGATAGGGCGCCTTGTCCTCGTAGGCCAGGTCAACGACGAGGCCATTGTCACGGCTGACGTCCATGCCGGCGTAGGAGGTGAGCATTATCGGCGCGGTCTTCTCTACGCGGCCCTCGCCGATCTGCTCGCCGTTCGCCCACAGCGTGACGTTGCCTCCGCTGCCGGGCTTCTGCTCGTCGGCTTCGAACAGCATCTTCACCGTGACGTCGCCGGCCGCAAGCGGCCTGGTCGACGTCTGCCGGTAGCTCTCGACGCCCAGGAACGAGTAGGTGTGATTGAGCTTGCCGTCCTCGTCCACCCAGAGTCCGAACCCGCCGATGAAGTCGGCGTTGGCGAGGATCACGCCCTCCGCGCCGCCCGTGGGGATCTCGAGCTCCGCCTCGATTGCGTATGAGCGCCCGGCGATGCGGGGAACGAGGCCCTTCTGGACGTTCTGGACGTCGCCGGCGAATGTGTAGCGGGTCACGGTCGGCAGCGGCGGGAGGATGCCGAAGAAGACGCAGATGGAGCCGAGCAGCGGCAGCACGCGGTTGCGCTCCGCCTCCTGCCAGAACAGCTCCCTCAGCTCGGCGAGCTTCTCCGGCTGCTCGGCTGCCAGGTCGTGTGCCTGGGTGAAGTCGTCCGGTAGGTAGTAGAGCTCCCAGGTGTCCTGCTCGGGGTCCCACTTGCCGGGGGCGAACTTCGCCAGTGCCTCCGGCGAGAACTCCCAGGGCGCCTTGTCGAGGCGGGCGCACGCCCACCAGCCGTCCTTGTAGATCGCCCGCGATCCGATCACCTCGAAGTACTGGACCGTGTGGCGCTCCTCGGCCTTCGCGTCGTCGAACGTGTACAGGAAGCTTGTGCCGTCCATCGGCTCCTGCTCGATCCCGTCGACGACTTTCGGTTCCGGGATGCCGGCCGCTTCGAGGATCGTGGGGCCGATGTCGATGCAGTGGGTGAACTGGGAGCGCAGGTCGCCGCTTGCCTTGATCTTGTCGGGCCAGGCGACGACCATGGGATTGCGGGTGCCGCCCAGGTGGCTCGCCATTTGCTTGCCCCACTGGAACGGCGTGTTCCCGGCCCAGGCCCAGGCGGCTGCGATGTGCGGTGCCGTGTGGTCGTTGCCCCAGGCTTCGATGCCGCCGTACTTGTCGATCAGCTCGAGCTGCTGCTTGGGCTCGATGTCGACGCCGTTGAGGAACGTCATCTCGTTGAACGAGCCTGTCGTTGTCCCCTCCAGGCTGGCGCCGTTGTCGCCCCAGATGTAGAAGATCAGCGTGTTGTCGAGGTCACCCATCTCCTCGACCTCGTCGAGCAGGCGGCCGACGTTCCAGTCGGCGTTGTCCATGAAGCCGGCGTAGACCTCCATCTGCCGGGTGTAGAGCTTCTTCGAGGCGTCGTCGAGCGAGTCCCAGGCGTCGAACAGGTCGGGCCGCTCCGTGAGCACCGCGTCCTGCGGGATCACGCCCAGCTTCTTCTGCCGCTCGAAGACCTCCTCGCGGAGTGCGTCCCAGCCCTGGTCGAACTTGCCCTTGTACTTGTCGGCCCAGTCCGCCGCGACGTGGTGCGGCGCGTGTGCGCAGCCGGTCGAGTAGTAGAGGAACCACGGCTTCTCGGGATCCTGCGCCCGGACCCCGTGCAGCCACTCGACGGACTTGTCGGTCAGGTCGTCGGGGAAGTAGTACGGCTTGTCGTCGGTGCCCTTGGGCACGCCGATGGTCGTGTTGTCCTGCGAGATCATCGGGTCCCACTGGCCCGCGGCGCCGCTGAGGAAGCCCCAGAAGTGGTTGAAGCCCCAGTTCTGCGGCCAGTGCTCGAACGGTCCGGCGGGGCCTTGCTCGCGGTCCGGTGTCATGTGCCATTTGCCGAACCCGCCGGTCACATACCCGTTCTCCTTGAGGATGCGCGGAACGGCGGCGCAGCTCTTCGGCACCGCGCCCGTGTAGCCGGGGAAGGGGCCGGGGAATTCCGCGACCGAACCCATGCCGACCCGGTGCTGGTTGCGCCCGGTGAGCATCGCCGCCCTGGTCGGCGAGCACAGCGCCACCACGTGGAAACGGTTGTAGGTGAGACCCATCTCCCCGACGCGGGTCAGGTTCGGCGTCGCGACCGGCCCTCCAAACGTGTCCGGCTGCCCAAAGCCGGCGTCGTCGATCAGAATCAGCAAGACGTTCGGTGCATCCTGCGGGGCCTTTGGCCCGGGAATGATCGTCCAGTCCGGCACCGACTGATCGATCGTCCTCCCGATCGTGCCTCCGAAGTTGCGGTCCGGGAGCGGCAGCACGGTACGGTCGGGCACGAACTTGCCCATCGCCTCCGCGAGACCGTCCTTGAGCGCCTGCAATCCCTTCTTGTCCGTCTGCACGACCGACTTCGCCAGCGCCCCCGGCAGCGCCTGCTCCACAGCGAGCCGCTGCGAATCCTCGAACGAGGCGATGATCCCCGCCGTCCCCGGCGGCAGGTTCTCGCCGATCTTGTCGTGCATCTCCGTCTCAAGCCGCTTGTCGACGAACTTCCCGACCAGGCCGCCCGCGGCCGCGCCGGCGGCGGTGACCGCCAGCAGCGGCGGCGCCACCAGCCCCACCAGGACGCCCACTCCGCCGCCCCACTCGACCCCCTTGCGACCGCGATGGTCTGCAGTCTGCGAGACGTTCACTGAGCCGTCCTCGGCGTGTGTGATCAGGATCGCGGCCTCCACCTCGACCTGCTTGTCTCCGACGAGCTTGGCCAGCGCATCGAAGTCCTTCATCGCTGCCTGGATGTCCGGGTACGCGCCCACCAAGACATCGGTCGATGTGTCAGCCATCACTCTCTCCTGTCTGTGTCATAGGTTCTGCTGCTCTACTCACCTCGACTGCCAGGGCGCGGCCAATCGGGCAGGTGATCAACGCCGACGCCTCGTCCTGGTGACGCACCTGCCGCTCGGCCGAGGCTCACAAGACCCCCGCCCTCGCCGGCGCGTGTTGTGCGCTCGACGAGGGCGGGGGTTGGTTTTAGCGGCGTCGGGCGACGCGCCGCGAGGTGCGTCGGGCGACTCTGCGGGATCCCATCATGGTGTTCCTCCTAGCGTGTGGGTGCCGGCTTGGCGCCGGTTTCGATGGCGTGGAGCTGGTCGGCCTCCTCGGCGCTGACCAGTCCGATCTCGACCAGGTCGAGCGGGCTGATGAACCCGTCGCTGAGGCGGAACCCACCTGCGCGCGCGATCGCGTCGCGGAGTCCTACCGCCCAGTGGTGCTCGAGCAGGATCAGGGCTGCGGCGGAGTCGTTGGGGATGTCCTCGAGGATGTCCCACGCCTCCTCGTCACTGAAGGCGTGGATGCCGTCTTCGGCTGCCGCCTCGGCGCCGGCGGTGGCTCCGGCTTCGGCGCCTTCCTCACCTTCGATGCCAAGGCCGATCAGAGCACCGATCTTGGTGCCCATCTCGATCGCCTCGTCTTTGGTGAGGTTGCTGAGGTGCGCCACCTCGATCTCGCCCTCGGCGTCCTTGTAGACCGCCAGCGCATCGATCACCCGCACCGTGTCGCTTTCGCGCAGCCGCTCGAGTTCTGCAATGACTTCACCGTGGAAGTCGGGCTCGCTGAAGCCGAGGACAAGCAACTGTACTGGTCCAATAGCCACGGTTCACCATCCTTCTATTAGTTTGTTCGTGCGCCGCAGCAGTCGCAGGTCACTGACCAGACACCCCAAGAGGCGAATGGTCAGGCCGGGCTACCGCGTTGCAGCATCGCGGGTCGCGCTGCAAGTCGCATCCGTGCGAACCCTCAACGACCCATCCGAAGTTCGCCGAACCGCGCATATCGGTGGATCTAGGTCGCGACTGTGGTGTCGGCGGCGTGGGCTTCCTCGAGCGCCTCGTCGGTCACCTTATGAGACTCGGTGGTGCCGCCCAGCTCGGTGAGCTTGGCGGTCACAGCCTCGGCTTCGGCGACCGGTGCCAGCACGCCAACCGCGGCCTTGCCGCCGGTCAGTTCCGTACCGATCCGGTCACGATCGGCCTCGTCCAGTCCGAGCCCTTTGTGGTGGAGTGCGCCCAACAGGCCGCCGCCGATGACCCCAACGCCAAGGCCGACGGGAGTGAGGAGCGCCAGCGCAAGGCCGATACCCGCACCCTTGCCCATGCTGCGCTTGCCCACCTTCTCGGCTTTGACTTCGCCGTTCTCGTTGAGCACGAGTACGCCGATCGCGTCACCGCGAGCCAGCCCCGAATCCTTCAACGTCGTCGCCGCGGCGTCTGCGGAGGCCTCGTCATTGAAGATGCCCAAGACCACGATCTGATTCGCCATCACGGAATCCTTCCACTGGGGGATTAATCAGCCGGCAGAACTACCCGCGAGGTGACTTCACTCGAAGCGGGCCGGTCCGGCCAAGCCGTCGACTACTGACCCTATCACGGACCTGGGCGAGCTGGGAAACTACGTAGTGGGGGTTAGGGGCCGGGACCGACGCCGCTACCGCGCCTGGGAGCGAGGATTCACGAAGGAAGGAGGTGCAAAATGGCTACAGTCACAATGGACTCGGCAGCCCACCCGAAGGGTGAGGCCCTGAAGTTGACCGGGTGGACGGTATTCGCGAGCGTGATGCTGCTCGTGGTCGGTGCGTTGAACCTGATCAATGGGTTCACCGCCTTGCAGCACACTGGGTATTACACAAACCACCTCGTCTATACCAACCTGACGTTCTGGGGCTGGGCGTTCCTGATCTGGGGCGCACTGCAGATCTTGGCCGGTGCGGTCACGCTCTCCCGCAACACGTGGGGCGCGTACCTCGGCGTCGGTCTGGCGGCGACGTCAGCGATCCTCTGGTTCTTCATGATCTTCGCGGCACCATTTGCTGCGATGCTCGGAGTGGCCGTCAGCCTGCTGGTAGTTGGCGGGTTCACGGCCGGTATGCATCCCGACGAGTACTAGGACGCCGTCGGAACTGCTTCTCACCGCCGGGCGAGACTCGAAGCGCTCGCCCGGCGCTGGTCGAGTGCCTCAGTAGCTCAACATTGGGTCGCTAAAGCTTCGGCCCGACGTGGATCGTCTGTGGCCTTCGCGGGCGGCTGCTCGCTCACCGCTGTGTCACCGTCCAGATTCACGACATCGTGTCGGTCGACCCGATCGAGCCACTCGTCCCGGGATCGCGGGTGGCGCGTGAACACCTACCCAATATGTCGCGCGCCGGGCGTCGAGGTGACGCCGGTCAACGGCGCGGCCCGGCAGTTCATCGGCGGATGTCGCCGGACCATGTGGCTCTACCAGGAGACCGGCCAACTGAAACGAGTCGCACTCCTGGCCCCGGCTGGGCGGTTGCAGAGCAAGGCGTGGTCGCCATGACGACGACAGCTGTTCTGACACCAGAGATACCCAGGGAACTCGCCTTCCGCCAGCAGCGTTCCCTTGAAATCACACTCGCATGGCGACCCAGCGATGACTCGGTGTTCCTGCTGGTGCTCGACCGTATAACGCGGGACGCGGCAGTGGTTCAGTTGCCCGATCGGTCTGACGCCATGCGCGCATGCCGAGAGCCGATGACGTGAGATCAAGCTGGTCACCGGAAATCGTCGGGAACGACCACTTCTTCCAGGACTGAGTGCGTCCGCGTGCATGTCCTGGCAAGTCGAGGACGCCCCTGTCGCCGATGCTGACCTTGATGTCCAACCCCGTTCCGCCGTGAGTTCCACCGCGCAGGTCGTCTCTCCGGTGACGAAACCCGATCCGTGGCGTCTGGCCACGCCGTGCGCAACGGCGAAGCGTCCGATCCGCCTGTGCTTGGCCACGCGAAGCCAGTCTGGAGACCTGTATGGGGAGCCCCGACCCTCGAGGTGCGCTGGTTGCGCCGCGGCCGGCTCCCAACATCGATGGTCGAATGGTTCAGTCCGTTCCTGGGGCAGCTTGAGACGCGTACCGATACATACCTCGACAGCGGCGCTGCTGTTCAGCAGTCCGCTACCCGCTGGGCTGCGGCTGGGCAGCGCTGATGCGATGTCATACTCGGAATTCAGACTATGGCAAGGCACATACACTGCCTGGGCGAAGCGGCGCTCACGGTTGCCTGTGATCCCGAAGGTGGAGCAGTCCGTCCACGACCGCGTCGGCGACGTCGGTGAGCTTGCGGTAGCTGCTGCCCGAGTGGGTGCAAAGCAACTCGAACACTGGACCTCCATCGGAGGGGAGTTGACCGCCGCGCGGCGAGTACCAGCGAATCCTCGGACACGCCTCCACGCTCGGACCGCAGCTCGCCCACCTCGATCGCAGGATCTCGTTTGGGAGCCGCTGGGTCGACTACTCGTATTCCTTCCTTCGGCAACTCGCGCCTCCCGAGGCAGGACAGCATCTGTGCTCGAGCCAGGCATCACCGGGGCATCACGGCCACGCCATTTGGCACCCCTCGACGGCGTGAGCCGACGGCGCAGATCGGTGTGGTTGAGCGAAATCGCGCATGGATGCGTGTGCCGGTCTGAAGAATCCCGCTTACAGATCGGCTAACGGAAAGCCCTGCTTTACAGGGCTTTCCCATTCAGACAGGACTCTCGTGCATCACCGAGGCATCACGAGTACGGCGTCGCTGTCGCTATGGCTCGATGGGACGCGGGGACGAAGCGCCTGATTGAGCGGCAGCTGGGTCGTTCTTGCCGGCCGGCGACTGTCGCGAGTCCGGCGGCGACTTACAGCGACGATCGCTCCGTGGGGCGAGCCGCCGGAAGTGTCCGGAAGCTGGGAAGTCGCCGGTGGCGGTGTACCGCCGCGCTCAGCCCGCAGCGGAAGGACGCTGTCATCGGCGCAGGAGTCGGGATTCGCGGAGGGCGCGTGAGGGCCACCAGATTCGTGCGCCGAGGTCGAGGACGAGGGCGGGGACGAGCACGCTTCGCACGAGGGTGGTGTCGATTAGTACGCCGAGGGCGACGACGAAGCCGATCTCGGTGAGTGCGACGAGTGGGAGTACGCCGAGCACGAGGAAGGTGCCGGCGAGCACGATGCCTGCTGAGGTGATGACGCCGCCGGTGACGGCGAGGCCTCGCAGCATGCCTTCTCGGGTGCCGTGGCGTGGGGTTTCTTCGCGGACGCGGGCCATCAGGAAGATGTTGTAGTCGACGCCGAGCGCGACCAGGAAGAGGAAAGCGAGTAGCGGGAAGGACGGGTCGGTGCCGGCGAACCCGAAGAGCTTGGTGAAGATCACAGAGCTCGCGCCCAGCGCGGCCAGGTAGGAAACGACCACGGTTCCCACCAGGAGTGCCGGCGCGACGAGGGCACGGAGCAGGACGATCAGGATCACAAGTACCACGGCCAGGATCAGCGGGACGAGCAGCTTGTTGTCGCGGGCGGAGGCGGCGCGGAGGTCGTGTTCTTCGGCTGTCGGCCCGCCGACGGTGACCTCGTTGCCTCCGGCGTGCTTCACCGCGTCGCGGAGTCGATCGATGACGTCGAAGGCGCTGGTCGAGTAGGGGTCAGCGGCGAGCGTCACTGACAGTTTCGTGCCTGGTGGTCCCTGCTCGGTACGGGACGAGACGTCTGCGACACCGGGGACGTCTATCGCAGCTCTGGCGACGGCCGGGACGCGCGCGGCGTCGGGGACGATGACGACGGTGGGTGCGTTGGATCCGGCGGGGAATGACTGTGAGATCAGCCGCTGTCCGTGGACGGCCTCGGGGTCTCCGCGGAACGAGTCCGCGGTGGTGAGGTCGGTGGAGAACGTCACCAGCCCGGTGGCGAGCAGGAGCAGGATGGCGAGGCTGCCGATCCAGGTCGCGCGGGGGCGTCGGGCGATGCGATCTCCGAGCCGCCGCCAGCGGCCGTGCGTGGCGTCTGTTCCGGGATCGCCGGGGTGTGGCACGAAGGGCCAGAAGGCGCGGCGCCCGCCGATCAAGAGCAGCGCCGGCAGCAGCGTCAGCGATGAGATCATGGCCAATCCCACTCCGACTGCTGACAGGGGTCCCAGTCCGGCCGTTGAGTTGACCTCTGCGAGTGTGACGACCAGCAGTGCTGCGATGACGGTCCCGGCGGAGGCGACGATCGCGGGCGCTGCGCCGGCCAGCGCTGTGCGCATGGCCTGGTAGCTGCTGTCCGTGTGGCGCAGCTCCTCTCGGTAGCGGGCGACCAGGAGCAGGGCGTAGTCGGTGCCCGCGCCGAACACCAGGATCAGCGCGATGCCGGCGGTCTGCCCGTTGACGGTCACGCCAAGCTCGGTCAAGGCGTAGCCGGCCGCTCGCAGCAGCTGCTCGGCGGCGACCACCGAGAGGATCGGGATGATCCAGAACACCGGGCTGCGATAGATCAGCACCAGCAACACGAGCACCAGCACAAGCGCGGCGGCGAACAGGGTGGTGTTGATCCCGCTGAACACCTTGATGGCGTCGGTCGAGTACCCGGCCGGGCCGGATACCTCTGCCTGTAGGCCGTCTCCGCGCTCGGCGTGCGCGCGGGCTCGGATCTCATCCACTGCCGAGGTCAATGCGTCGGCGTCGCCTGACACGGCGAGCGGGGTGACAACGAGCGCGGACGTGCCGTCTTCGGACGGGAGCGGCGGTGAGGTCTGGCGGGAGCGCGCGACCGGGTCTGAGTTCAGTCTGTCGGCGAATGCGGCGATCGCCTGGCGATCAGCCGCCGTCA
>Ga0265327_10005414_pt1 | contig 10646 bp, 4 predicted proteins | sample 41621metaG_FD_202089 | JGI IMG/M metagenome (GOLD analysis project Ga0265327, IMG submission 202089) | Rhizosphere microbial communities from Carex aquatilis grown in University of Washington, Seatle, WA, United States - 4-16-21 metaG | ecosystem: Host-associated > Plants > Roots > Rhizosphere >... | reverse complement strand
TAGATGTGCTCGAAGCCGAGCACGTGCTCGAAGAAGTGCTTCGACCGCTCCAGGTCGGTGACGCTGATCGCGGCGGTCAGCTTGCCCGAGTAGGCAACCGGGCCTGCCTTCGCAACCGATGCTGCGGTGGGTTCGACAGTCATCACAACCTCCTTGCCCATGGTTCGCGTTAGACCATTTTTTATACTAGAATCACTTTCATGTCAAACGAGCCGGCACCGGGCGAGCGGCTGGCACAGCTCTTCCACCATCGCTGGGCCGTGCCCGTGCTGGCCGAGCTGCACCGCACGAGCGGCAGCAGGTTTGTGACCCTCCACCGCAGGCTCGGCATCGGGCGGGAGTCGCTTCGCCGCACGCTGGCGTCGCTGGCCGAGCAGGAGCTGGTTGCTCGCAACCCTGGCTACGGGCACCCGCTCCGCCCCGAGTACGTGCTGACGGCACCGGGCGCGGCCATCGCTCCGGCCTGCGCGGAGCTGATGTGCGCACTGGACGCCCTCGGCATCTCCTCGATTGGTCTCAACAAGTGGTCGATGCCGGTGGTCGCCGCCCTCGACGCCGCCGGCTCGAGTCGCTTCGCCCAGCTCCGCGAGTCGCTGCCCCCGGTCAGTCCGCGCGCCCTGGCGCTGGCTCTGAAGGCGCTCGCAGAGGCCGGGCTCGTCGAGCGGAACGTGGTCGACAGCTTTCCGCCGACCGCCGTCTACACGCTGGCCCGGCACGCCGACGCGGTATCCCCCGCGCTGCGCACCCTGGCCGCGGCCTAGATGACCTAGATGTTCGTCCTAGATCGGGTTGACGACGCCCAGAGGGCCGAGCACGGCGTCCGCGCGTACCCGCACGTCGGCCGCTCCGGCGGGGTCGCCCGCCCGCTCGAGCGCCCGCGCCAGATCGAGGTCCGAGAGCGCTGCCTCGAACGAAAACCCATACCAGGTCTGGACATCGCGAAGCTGCATGAGCGGCGCGACCGCATCAGCCGGGCGACCATCGGCGAGTGCCCGCAGGCCGGCCGCCGCGGGCGGCAGCACGCGGCCGGACGAGAACCGTGAGGGCGGCACCGCGAACGTCGCCTCGGCAGCAGCCAGCAGGTCGGCCGCGCCGACTGCCTCGAGGCCGCGCAGGACGCCGACGGGCGCCAGCGGCACCTGCCACGGGAACATCGAGATCGCCAGCATCCCGTACTCGCGGACATGTGCGGCGTCGCCGCGCATGACGGCGCGTGGGATGTCCAGGGCGAGCATGGGCACGATCCGCTGAGGCTCACGGCTCCGCATCGCCAGATCACGGAACTGATCGAGCTCATGGTCGGCCCTTTCGAGGTCGCCCTGGCGCATCGCCTCTCCGGCCGCCAGATCCAGGCGGATCAGCCGCGTGTTGACGTCCATGCTCTCGGGGAGCGACGCGACCAGGCGGTGCACCTCGTCCCAGCGGCCGCTGGGCTGACAGAGCAGCCGCGCCCGGGACAACGTCAGGTACGCCCCGTATGTCTCCCTGGGGAGAAAGCCCTGGAGCAGCGACGTTGCGCGGTCGACGACATCCTCTACCTCGCTGACCGGCGTCCACTCGACGGCCACCCACAGGTAGTTCACGATCGCCCGGCAGGCCTCGTCGAAGGCCCCGGCCTGGATCGCAAGCTCCATCGTCTCGCGAAGCTCCGCCTCCGAGAGGCCGGCCGCCTCCGGAACGTCGGTCGCAAAGCGGGTCACGCGCGCGTTCGCCTCGGCCAGGATGTCCCCCACCTGGCGGGCGATCGCGATCGTCTCGTCGGCGCTTGCCAGCGCGTTCGGCATGCTGCGGAGCATCTGGAGCTGGGCGCGCCGGCCCAGCGCGCGGGCCAGTTCCGGGGAGGCGGGCAGCCCTTCCTGCACGGCCACTGCCCGGTTCGCCGCCACGAAGGCGTCGTCCCAGCGGCCGGCCAGCCAGTCGGCGCGGCTCTTCCAGGACAACGCCTCGGCCAGCAGCAGCGGCTCGCCGAGACGCTCGAACGTGGCAACGGCGCTCTGCAGCCGGGCCCCCGCCGCCGAGCCGTAGCCCGCGGTCACGCGCGCCAGGCCAAGCTCGGCGACGCCTCGGGAGCGATCGTCCGGGGCGACCTCGTACGCGCGCTCGAAGTGCTCCCGCGCCGTCTCCACGGCTCCCTGGGCAAGCGTCCCGTCGCCCGCGGCACTGAGCTGGGCGCTGGCGAGCTGGGCGAGCTCCGCGTCCGGATCGCCGAGCGCGACCGCCTGCAGGTAGTGGTACGCGGTGAGCTCGGCCTTCTCCGTTGCCCGGTCGGGCGCCACGGCGCGGATCCAGTCGGCGACCTGCCGGTGCAGCGTCCGCCGCTCGTCGCGGGTGAGCGTGCCATAGGCGACGTCGCGGGTCAGCGCGTGCTTGAACCGGAACTCGCGCGATCCGGCGATCGACGTCGACGGCAGCTCATGGACCAGGCCCCGTCGGCCCAGCTCCTCGATCAGCCGGGCATCAACCCCGACCGCCTCGGCCCAGAAGATGCGACCGACTACCGCCGACCGGCGCAATGCCGTCCGCGAGTCGGCGTCGAGCAGGTCGATGCGCGCGGCGATGACGCCGAGCACCGAGTCGGGAATCGGCAGCTCCGCCATTCGCGCGTCGGCCGTCCACGTGCCGTTGCTGCGCGTCAGGGCGCCGCGGTCGATCAGCATCCGCACAACTTCCTCGAGGAAGAACGGGTTGCCCTCCGCCCGGTCGAGGATGCCGGCGCGCAACTGGTCGGGCAGGTGATCGGCCTCGAGCAGAGCTGCCACCAGCTCGCGCGAGCGCTCCGGCGGAAGCGGCTGCAGGGTGACGGTCGTGGCGTTCAGCCGGCCGGCGCCCCAACCCGGCCGGTGCTCGAGCAGCTCGGGACGAGAGGGGCAGACGACCATCAGCGAGGTCTCCTGGAGATCCTCTGTGATCTGGTCGAGCAGATCGAGCAGAGCCTGCGACGCCCAGTGGATGTCCTCCACCGCGAGCACGGTGAAACGCTCGCGGCCGAGCCCGGCCAGGTAATCGGCCCATCCGCGGCGCAAGAGGTCGCGGGTGTCGTCGGTCGTCCACACCGCAGTCTGGCCAGGCAACGTCAGGCCGACCGTCCAGGCCGCCGCCTCGAACGCCGTTCCGGCCCGCTCGGACGGAACTGCCCGCTCGACCGCCCTGCGGAGCTTGGCCAGGGCCTCCTCGACCGGATCGGTGTCGAGCACCCCGGCATGGCTCTTTGCCACCTCCGCCAGCGGCCAGTAGGTGATGCCGTCGCCGTAGGGCAGGCAGCGTCCCTTGAGCAGGCGCACGTCGTCCAGGCGGTCGACGAACTCCGCTAGCAGCCGCGACTTGCCGACCCCGGCCTGGCCGTAGATGGTGACCAGCTGCGGCGCCCGGTCGTTGGCCACGCGAGCCGCCAGCGTTGCCAGCAGCGAGAGCTCCTCGTCGCGACCGATGATCGGGGCCGCCAGGCCCTCCACCCCACGTCGGCGGTGGGCGCCGTCGACCGTGCTCTCCGCGACCCAGGCCGCCAGCGGGGCGCTCTTGCCCTTGGCGTCCACGGCATCGATCCGCCGGAAACGGATGCCCCGCTGCGCCTCCCGGTGTGCGCGCTCACCCACCGTCACGGTGCCCGATTCGGCATGCTGCTGCAGTCGGGCAGCGATGTTCACAGCGTCACCGCTGACCATCAGCTCTCCGCGGGCGGCCGCGTCACGCCCGCTCACGACCTCGCCTGTGGCGACGCCGATCCGCAGACTGACCTCGAGCCCGTGGGCGTCCGCTATCCGCTCCGCCAGCGCGCCGAAGCGCTGCTGCGCGGCGAGGCCTGCCCGGACGGCCCGCTCGGCATCGTCCTCGTGCGCCTGGGGGACGCCGAACACGGCCATCACCGCGTCGCCGACGAACTTCTCGGTGACGCCCCCATGCAGCCGCACCTCATCGTCGACGAGCGCGAACAGCTCGCCCTGGACGACACGGACGTCCTCGGGATCGAGCCGCTCGCCGAGTGTCGTCGACCCGGCCAGGTCGGCGAACAGCACGCTCACCACCCGCCGCTCCTCCCCGGTCTCGACCGGCTGGGCCCGGCGGGCGCCGTTGCCCAGCGCGGCGCCGCAGGCAGAGCAGAACGCAGCCGACACCGGCTGTTCGTTACCGCACACCGCGCACTCCCGCCACAACGCCGAACCGCAGACGCTACAGAAGCGGGCGCCCGGTGGATGTTCCGCGCCGCACTGGGCGCACGTCCCCGTTCCCACCATGGTGACGTAGGAGTCTAAAGCGCGCACGCCGTCCCCATCCCGCGGCGGGCCTGGATCAGTGCGTGATCTTGAAGTACCAGTAGCCCTTGTTCGCTCCAGCGAACTTGGGGCCGGCGGGGAAGTGGCCGAGCAGCCGGAAGGCAGGCCCGATCACCGACGTCTTGGTGTAGCGGATCTTGATCGCAGCCTTGCTCTGAGGCCCGAGCGTACCCGACCACTCGGCCACCTTGTTCCAGCCGCTCGAGGTGTGCTGCTGCACGATCACGTAGACCGCATGGCCGGCGTTGGCGGGCGCAAACGTCTCGGTGAAAACGGGGCATGAGGTTGCAGAGGTCGCACAGGAAGCGCGGTAGTGGTAGAGCTTGTACCCCGACTGGGTGGCGTACGGTTTGCTGAGGCTGCCGCCCAGCACCGGCGAGACGGTCACCGTGACGGTGCCGCTCGACGACGGGAAGAAGCCGGTGCTACCCGCAAACCGGGCGGAGTAGATGGTGCGCTGGCCGGGCTTGACGGTCACCGTGACGATGCCGTCGGCGTTCACCCGGCCGTTCGTCACGACCGACTTCGTACCGTTCACGTCCCGCGTGATGGTCACGACCGAGCCGGAGGGCGCGTCGGTCAGCTTGGCGGTCAGAGTTACGGTCTGGCCGTAGACGACGTGCGTCGCCGAGCCGTGGAGCGAGAGCGTGGTGACACCCCTGGCAACGGCGACCGTCGTCGAGGCCGTGCTGCCGAGGTGGGTGCTATCGCCGGCGTACGTGGCGGTGAACGTGTACGTCCCGATCTGGGACAGCTCCTCGGTGGGCATCGTGTACACGCCCCCGGAGCCCACCGTCACCGGTCCCAGGTCGGCCGTCGAGCCGTCCGGGCGCGTCTCGGAGATGTCGACCGTCGCGCCGGAGGCCGGCGCGGCGTCCTGAAGCGTGAGGATGCCCTGCAGCTGCACCGTCTGCCCGGGGGAGACGCTCATCGGAGTCGCCCCCAGGCTCAGCAGCGAGGCGGCGAGGGTCGGACTGTCCACGACGAAGAACTGGGGTGGCCCGGAGTCGGGCTGGGTGACGACGAACAGCTTGCTGCTGTCGGCCGAGAAGGCGAGCGCCCGCACCGAGCCGGTGGCGCCTGCCAGCGTGATCCAGTGGATGGGGGTGGTGCGGGTGGCGTTGAAGATGTCCACGCCGGGCGCGCCTCCAGCCAGGGCCAGCCCGGCAGCCATGAACGACGCATCCGCGTTGACCGCGATGCGGGTCGCCGACGGCCGGTTCGACAGTGTCTCGATGTGCGTGCTCAGCACCGGCAGGCCGTACTCCTGCACCGAGGTGCCATCGGTCACGAACAGGTTCGCGCCGTCGGGTGTGATCGCCGCGCCGTCGGCAGGCGCACCGACCCCAATGTCAGGCGCCGAGCCGAGCTGCGTCGGCGGATCGGGGCCCACGTTCCACACCTCGTCGACCGCCGGCGTCCCGTCGAGCGACGTGGTCACGACCCGCTTGGCGACCGTCGGACTGACCGCGAAGGCCGGCGACGCGGTGCCCGCGTCCGACCACTGCACCTCGGTGGTCGGGTCGTTGAACTGGATGTACGCGGGGTTCGAGAACCCGTTGCCCGTGTCGGCATCGAAGAGCAGCCGGCCGGCGGTCGTTGCCAGCGCACACGGGTAGCCCATGTTCTCCTGCAGGGTGATCGTCCCGGTCTGGGTCAGGGTCGCCAGGTCGAACACGGTGATGGTCGGGCTCCCGCACCCGGCGACGTAGAGGCTCCCCTTCGCGATCGCCATGCCCTCCGCCCCTGGCACGGTGAGCGCGGTGTCGAGGGTGCCGTCGAAGTTCAGCACCTCGACCGTCTGGTTCGTGTCGAACGGCGCTGCCGGAGGAAGCCCGGTCACGAACACGTGCTGGTTGAGGTCGTCGACCGCCATGTAGTCGCCGCCCGGCAGCGCGGAGAGCGTGGTCGGCCCCTCGTCGGCCAGGGAGGGCGCCGGGGTCGCAGCGGCCGTGGCGACGAGCGCCACCAGCAGTAGCGCCAGCAGGCCGCGCGCCCATATCTGCGTCCGGTCACCGACCCGGCGCACCGACATCACCCTCTCCCTCTCATCGCCTCGATTCCCACCGAGAGTATGCCCGCGTTCTTGTGATGTGTCTGTAGATCAGCTCGGGGTCTACGGCTGGGCGGCCGTGCGCGGCGCCGCGGGCATGGTGAACACGGTCTGCGCTCCATGCCCGGGTGACGAGCTGATCTCCACCTTGCCACCGGCCAGCCGGATCCGCTCGATCATCGTGTCCAGCCCCAGGTGGCCGTGCATCTGCACCGGGTCGCGCGCCTGCTCGACGTCGAAGCCGACACCGTCGTCAGACACGGTGAACTCCAGCACGCCGTCGCGTGCGCGTCCGGTGACGGCCAGGGTGTCTGCATTGCTGTGCTTGCGCGCGTTGACGACGAGCTCGCGGATCGTGCGGTAGCTGAGCGCCTCGACCGTCTCGGACTGCCGCGGCAGCTCGACATCCACCGTGGCAGTGCTCCACGGCCCGTCGCGCACCAGCTCGGTGACGGCCGCCTCGATCCCGTCGCGCTGGAGCGTGGCCGGGCGCAGCTCGAACATCAGCCGCCGGGTTCGTTCGATCAGCCCCGTCAGCATCTCCTCCATCTGGCCGCTGCGCGCCTCGTCGCCGCCCAGCATCCGCACCTGGTAGAGCAGCGCGGTCATCACCTGGACGGCGTCGTCGTGGAGCTCCCCGGCGATCCGCGCCTGCTCCTCCTCGCCGGCGCGGACGAGCCGCTCGACCGCGTCCTTGCTGCGCTGCTCGGCCTCGTGGAGCTCGGTCACGTCGAAGACGAGCGCCTGGCGCAGCGGCGCCAGGTTGCGCACCACGTGGTCGACCGACGTCACCCACCGTTCCCGGCCGTCGGCCGCGCGCAGCCGGTACGTGTTCGAGAAGGTCTCGCCGGCGGCGATCGCCCGCTCGAACCCTTCGGTTCGGTCGTCCGGATGCACCATCGCGCGGTAGGCGCCGACCCCGCTCGCCCGCCACTCCTCCGCGCTCCGGCCGGTGATGACCTCGAGCTGCGGGCTCGCGTAGGCGATCTCCCCGGTCCCCGGGTCGTAGACCACCACCGCGGCCGGCAGCGCCTCGATCAGCTCCTGGTACCGGGCCCGCTGCTCGACGAGGTCGGTGACGTCCAGCGTCACCACCTGGCGCAGCGGTGCGACCCCGGCGACGGTCTGGTCGGTGGACGACACCCACCGCGTCTCACCTGTCGCCCGGTTGCGGATCCGGTAGTCGCCCCGCCACGGCCGCTGCTCCTCGACCGCCGCGTCGTAGGCGGGACCGGCGGTAGCGAGGTCATCCGGGTGCACCAGCTCCCGCCAGAGCCCGACCCCGCCGTCGGCAAGCCACTCGTTCGACGGGATGCCGGACAGCTGCTCGAGCCCCGGGCTGACGTAGGTGAACCGGCCGATCTGCGGGTCGTAGGAGCCGATCGCCGCCGGCGTCTGCTCCACCAGCGCCTGGAACTGCTGCTCGGTGCTGACCTCCCCGGTGACGTCGCGCATGATGCCGTGCCAGTCGCGCATCGCGCCGTCCGCACCGAACACGGGCGCTGCCTCGAGCTCGATCCAGATCCAGCGCTCGTCGGTGCGCCGGAACCGCACCCGCGCCCGAAACGGCCCACCCCCGCGAAATGCTTCCTGCATCGCGGCGAACCGCGCGGCGTCGTCGGCATGGCTGTGCGCCTGCCCGAAGGCAAGGGCCTCCTCCCCCACCATCGCGGCGGCGCCGTAGCCGGTGATCTGCTCGACCTCCGGGGAGACGTACTCGAACTGCCCCTGCGGGGTCAGCCGCACCACGCCGATGTTCAGGTCTTCGACCAGGCCGCGGTAGCGGGCGCCCAGCTCGTCCGCCTCCTGACGCGCCGTCACCAGGTCGGTGACGTCGAGGGTGCTCCCCTGCCGCAGCCCGTCGGTTCCCTCCAGCGGCGCGTCCCGGTCGACCACCCAGCGCACCGAGCCGTCACGGTGGATGATCCGGTACTGGCCCTCCCACAGCGCGCGGCGAGAGACGGACTCGAGCCAGCCGGCGAGCGTCGACTCCCGGTCGTCGGGGTGGATCGCCTGCCAGCCCCACCAATCCCCGCGATGATCCTCGGACAGCCAGTACTCGGGCGGATACCCCGTGAGCTGCTCGACCTGCGGGCTCAGGTACAGCGTCGACGTGCCTGGTGCGTCGTACAGGGTGGTCACGGCAGCCTGATGCTCGACCAGGTCCTGGAACCGCGCCTCCGAGACCACCCGCTCGGTGATGTCGCGCAGCAGCGCCTGGCGGTAGACCGTGTGCCCGTCCGCCTCGCGCACCACGACCACCTGCAGCTCGACCCAGATCCACTGGCCGTCCGCATGCTGAAGCCGAAACCGGTCGGTGAACGGCTCGTCTGCCTCCCGGTGCGCCACCCAGGAGCTGATGCGGGCTCGGTCGTCCGGGTGAGACATCGTGATCCAGCGCTCGGGGACGGTCTTCCCGACGATCGATTCGGCCGCGCGCCCCGTCAGCCGCTCCCACTGGCTGCTGACCCAGAAGCAGGTGCCCGAGCCATCGGCCAGCAGCACCACCGCCGGGAGCTGCTCGACCAGTGAGCGGTAGCGCGCGTCGGTCTCGACCTGATCGGTGACGTCGAAGACGAGAGCCTCGCCGGCCGGCCCGGTGCTGGACTCGGCAGGCACCATCACGTTGTGGAGCCACCGCTGGTCCCCGTCCGGCCGTGTGAAGCGGTAGGTCTCGTCGAACGACTGGCCGCCGTCGAGCGCCGCGCGGTATGCCTGCTCGACGCGCTCGCGGTCCTCCGGGTGGATGTGCGAGAGCCAGAGCTTGGGGTCGGCAAGCAGCTCCTCGGGAGCCACGCCGAGGACGTCTGCTGCCTGGGGCGACACGTACCGGAAGCGCGCACCATCCCGGTCGTAGACCGCGGTCACCGCCGGCATCCGCTCGACCAGCCCGCGGTAGGCGGCGTGCTGGGCAGCAAGCCGGCGGCCGGTGCGCCGGCGCTCGACCAGCAGATAGCCGATCAGTACCAGCGCAGCGGCGTCCAGCGCGATCAGCGCCTCCTGCGCGTGGCGCTGCGCGGAGGTCAGATCGGTGAAGGCGGCGCTGCGGTCATGGGTGGTGAGCACGACCAGGTGCTCGGCGGTGGCCCGCATCTGCTTGTACAGCGACGTCGCCGGGCCGGCCGCAAGCGCTCTGGCTCGAGCGTCGTTTCGTGCCAGCACCGCAGAGTAGATGTGGGCGTCCAGCGTCTGGAATCCGCTGTTCAGATGGGCGATGTTTTGGATCAGGCGCAGCTCACCGGGCGTCTCGGCATGCAGGGTGGCAGCGGTGATCGCGTCGGTCAGCCCATCGCGGCTGTGGATGTACTCGTCTCTGCTGGATCCGAAGTCGAGCACGTAGCGGTTCTGGGCGCCGTTCATGTCGGCGGCAGCCAGCGTCAGGCCCTTCGCGGCCAGCAGGCTGGGGGTCGCCTCGTCGTGCAGCTCGCGGTTGTCGTTGGCGATCAGGCGGATCGCAACCACGTTGACGACCATCATCACGACGATTGCGACAGCCGCCGCCGCAAACAGCACGCGCATGCGGCGTTCGGTCGCAGGCGAAGGCGACAGCTCGAGGGCGGACGGGCGGAACTTGGTAGTCATCGCGACACGCCGAGGCCGAAGCCTAGATGGCAGCGAGTGTCACGAACCACGGGCGATAGGGTGCACGGCGTGCCGGAGCCGCCAGCAGCCGACCCGCAGGAGGAGCCGCGCGAGGCCGTGAGCAGCGCCGGTGCCCCGGCGCCCGGCTCCCGCGACTGGAAGCGGCTCGCCCGTAAGGCCGCGGTGCCCGTGATCGGGATTCTGCTGGTCGTCGCCATCTTCGTCGCGATCATCCCGCGGTTCGCGGACTACCAGGCCGTCTGGCACTACATGACCAACCTGACCGCCCAGGACTGGGCGATCATCGTCGTCTGCTCCATCGCGAACGTGGCGACCTCCGGCCCGCCCTGGATGGCCGCAGTGCCCGGTCTCGGCTACGGCCGTTCCATGCTGCTCACCCAGACCTCGACGCTGTTGACGACGGTGCTGCCGCTGGGCGAGGCGGTCGGCTTCGGCACGCAGATCGCAATGCTCCGGCGATGGCGGTTCCCGCCCCATGCGGTCACCGCCGGGTTCGTGCTGGTGGCCGTCTGGAACCAGGGGATCAACACGCTGATTCCGATCGGCTCCCTCGTGCTGCTCGGCGCCGGGCACGGGAGCCCTCTGCTGTTCACGATCGCGCTGGTCGCCGCGGGGGTGCTGGTGGCCTTCGTGGTCGGCGCCGTCGTCGTGTTCCGCAGCGAGCAGCGGGCGCGCACCATGGGCGAGTTCGCCGGCCGCCTGGTCTCGCGCATGATGGC
>Ga0265327_10005413_pt1 | contig 10653 bp, 8 predicted proteins | sample 41621metaG_FD_202089 | JGI IMG/M metagenome (GOLD analysis project Ga0265327, IMG submission 202089) | Rhizosphere microbial communities from Carex aquatilis grown in University of Washington, Seatle, WA, United States - 4-16-21 metaG | ecosystem: Host-associated > Plants > Roots > Rhizosphere >... | reverse complement strand
CATCCGCTCGAATGCTTCGGCGGCCTGCCCGAGCGGTAGTTCCTCGATTACGGCCCGCACGCCGGTCAGCGCGGCAAAGTGCAAGGTTTCCTCGACATCGCGCGCGGTACCCGACGGATGCCCGGTGACCGAGAAGCCACCGTTGATGAGGTCGAGTGGGCTGATCGGCAGTGGCTCGGGGGTGACGCCGACCGTCACGAGTTGCCCCTCGGGTGCGAGTCCCCCGACGGTGGCGGCCATCGCCGTCGAGCTTGCGGCGGTCGCGAGCACGACGGTCGCCCCGCCGAGTCGCTGCAGTTCGGCGGCGACATCCGCGGCGTTCGAATCGATGTAGTGATGCGCGCCGAGTTCCTTGGCGGCAGCCTCGCGCTCCGGACCCCGAGCGATCGCGACGGTCTCGAAACCCATCGCCCTGGAGAACTGCACGCCGAGATGGCCGAGGCCACCGATCCCGATCACCGCGACCAGATCACCGGCCTTGGCGCGCGTCTTCCGCAACCCGTTGAACGTCGTCACGCCCGCGCAGCCCATCGGCGCAGCCTCGGCGAACGAGAATCCGTCCGGGATGCGGGCCAGCGCAGTCGCGGGCGCCGTCACCGATTCGGCGTATCCGCCGGGATAGTGCCAGCTCGGTACCTGCATGCGGACGCACTGCATGAAATGGCCCTGACGGCATGGCACACACCGGTTGCAATTGCCGCCGAACCAGCCCACCGCCACGCGATCGCCGACGGCGAAGTCCTCGACGCCATCGCCCAGCTCGGCGACGGTGCCCGCGATCTCGTGGCCGAGGGTGATCGGCCACGAGAGCCCCGGAAAGTGCCCGGCATGGAACTCGCGGTCGGTGCCGCAGACCCCGCACGCCGCGACGGCGATGCGGACGTGATCGCGCGGCGGCGAAACGGTGTCGACGTCCGCAACTGCGAGCGGGCCGTCGGCTTGTGCGACGTGAACTGCCCTGTGAGTGGCCATGCGCCGACCCTACGAGGGATGTGCGGTTGACGGAACCACCGGCAAGCACCGGTATCTTTGGGCCCCATGACGACCACCATCGCCGCCATGCCGGGCTTCCTGGACCCGATGACGCTGATCGGCTACTTCGGGACGTGGGCGCTGGTCGGGTTGCTGGTGGTCATCTTCATCGAGTCCGGCGTGCTGTTCCCTGTGCTGCCGGGCGACTCACTGCTGTTCGTCGCGGGCCTGTTCGCCGCCAAGCTGGCCGCCGGCACCGCCGATGACAAGATGCAGCAGGCCAACTTCCAGCTCTGGCAGCTGCTCGTGTTCATCCCGATCGCGGCAGTCCTGGGTGGCCTCGTCGGCTATTTTGTCGGCCGGTTCATCGGCGTCGAGATGTTCAAGCCGAATGCGCGGTTCCTCAAGCAGAAGTACCTGGACGAGGCGCACGCTTTCTTCGAGCGGCGCGGTCCCTTCGCGATCGTCATCGCCCGCTTCGTGCCGATCGTGCGCACGCTGGCACCGCTGACGGCCGGAGCGGCAAAGATGAACTTCGCCGTGTTCACCATCTACACCGTCCTCGGTGCTGTGGTGTGGGGCGTCGGGCTGACACTGCTCGGCTACTGGCTGGGCCAGTTCGCCGTCATCCAGAAGCTCATCGAGCCGATCTTCATCGTCATCGTCGTCGCGTCGGTGACGCCCATGATCTGGCACTGGTACCAGCGGCGTAAGGCTGCCGCCGAGAGCTGACGCGCGCGGCTACAACCCCAGCGCGCCCGCCAGGTCACGCAGGCCCGGCCGCGGGTCGGCAGTGGGATGCTCCGCGAGCACCTGCACCACGACATGGTCGGCGCCGGCGTCCAGATGCGCTTTCACCTTGGCGGCGGCGTCTTCGACGCTGCCCATACCGACGATCGCACGGGCGAGGCGGTCCGACCCGCCGCGAACCAGATCGCTCTCGTCGAAGCCCTGGCGCAGCCACGAATTCCGGTAGTTGGGCAGGCCGCTGTAGACGGTGAGATGGTCGTGGGCGCGCCGCAGTTGGTCGGCGTCATCGCCGCCGATCGCGACCGCCTGCTCGGAGACGATCCACTTGTCCGGCCCGAGGATCTCGCGGGTCGTCTGCGTCGCGGCGGGCAGCACCAGGTACGGATGCGCGCCGTCGGCGTGACTACCCGACAGCTCGATCATCTTGGGGCCCAACGCCGCGAGTAGGCGGGGCGGCCGGCCCACGCCGGGTTCGATGGCGTCCGGCACCGCGGCCATCCGCTCCAGATAACTGCGCATGGTGGCGAGCGGCTTTTCGTAGGTGCCACCCATTCCGCGCTCCACCAGCGGCCCGTGACTGACGCCGAGGCCGAGGACGAACCGACCCGGGTACAGCGCGGTCAGCGTGCGGGCACCGGCCTCGGCGGCCGACGGCAGGCGCACATGGATGTTGGCGATGCCGGTGCCGACCACCAGGCGCTCGGTCGCGGCAAGGAACGCCGCTGACTCGGTGAGGCATTCCTTGCCGACGGTCTCCGGCAGGAACAGCGAGCCGTACCCCATCGCTTCGATGTCGCGGGCCACCGCTTGCGCGTCCGGCATGGCCCAGCTGTCGCTGGCCCACCAGACGCCGATACGGGACGGAAAGTCGATGCGCGCGCGTTCAGTCACCACTCCACCATCGCCTACCGCCGGCTGCGCTGCGGCGCGGGGGTCACCCCTGCAGCCGGCCCGACAACTCATGCGCCTGCTCGAGGAGCAGCCGCCCCAGTTCGCGTCGGCGGCCGGCACGGAACCGGGTCTCGACGCCAGTGAGGCTCAGCGCCCAGCCGGGCAGGCCACGCCGGTCGAACACCGCTGCTGCCATCCCCCAACTGCCCTCGACGAGCAGCGCGGGATTCGTCGCGTAGCCGGCACGCCGGGTCTGCTCGATGCGCTTGCGAATGGCCGCTTCGGAATGCGTGGGGCCCCAATTGGTTTCGGGCTGTTCCCGGGCGAAGTACTCGTCGACTTCCGTGGCCGGTAGATGACTGAGGATGGCCAACCCGGCGCTGGCCACCCCGAGTGGAAACCGGATACCGACCTGCAGGACGTGCGAACGCAGCGGGAAGCTGCCCTCCTCGCTGAGCACGCACACGGTCTGGTCGCCGCGGCGGGCCGAGAAGAACGCGCTCTCGCCGGTCTCGCGGGCCAATCGTGTCACGACGGCGCGCGCCTGGTCGGTCACATCGTGGTGCTGAGCCGCACCGACACCGAGCAGGTACAGCTCGGGGCCCAGTGACCAGCGCCCGGTTTTCTGGTCTCGGCTGACCAGATGTTCGTCGGCCAGTGCCGTCAGCAGCCGGTGCGCCGTGGGCCGGGCCAAGCCCGCCAGCTTGCCGAGCTCTGTGGTGGACGCCCCGTCGGGTTCGGCCGTGGCCACCGCCCGCAGCATCGCGCCCACCCGGGCGACGACATTCGGACCGGTCATCACCACATCGTAAGCGTTCACTGAATGAACACCATTGATGACAGCGCTCATCCTGTGAACACTTTTGACCGGCTTCGAGCAGAGACTTGCCCTGTCAACGGCCTGCAGTGTTGAGTTGGTCCCGCGTTTACTGGATGAACGGAGTGCCATGACCTCGAAGGTGTACGCCTCGGCCGCCGAAGCGGTCGCCGACATCGGTGCCGGTGCCACGCTCGCCGTCGGCGGATTCGGCCTGTGCGGAATCCCCGACCAACTCATCGATGCCATCGCCGCGTCGAATGCCACCGGTCTCGAGGTGTTCTCGAACAACTGCGGCGTCGACGGCGTCGGCCTCGGGGTGCTGCTCGGCCTCGGCAAGGTCCGTCGGGTCACCGCGTCGTACGTCGGGGAGAACAAGGAGTTCGCCCGCCAGTACCTGTCCGGCGAGCTCGAGGTGGAGCTCACCCCGCAGGGCACGCTGGCCGAGCGGATGCGCGCCGGCGGCGCCGGCATCCCGGCGTTCTACACCCCGGCCGGCGTCGGCACGCCCGTCTCCGACGGCGGTCTGCCGTGGCGGTACGCGGCCGACGGTTCGGTCGCGGTTGCCTCACCGCCCAAGGAGATTCGCGAATTCGACGGCAAGCGCTACGTGCTCGAGGAGTCGATCAACGCCGACTTCGCCCTGGTGCACGCGCTGCGCGCCGACACCGCGGGCAACCTGGTCTTCAACAAGACCGCACGCAACTTCAACCCGCTGGCCGCGATGGCCGGCCGGATCACCATCGTCCAGGTCGAGGAACTGGTGCAGCCCGGCGAGATCGACCCCGACGACGTCCACCTCGCCGGCGTGTTCGTGCAGCGCATCGTGCACACCGGACCGCAGGACAAGCAGATCGAGAAGCGCACGGTGCGGGCAGAGGAGTCCAAATGACCGGCTGGAACCGTGACCAGATGGCCGCCCGCGCCGCCGCCGACATGATCGACGGCGAGTACGTCAACCTCGGCATCGGCCTGCCCACCCTGATCCCGGGCTTCCTGACCGGCGACGTCCACGTCACGCTGCACTCGGAGAACGGCATCCTGGGCACCGGCCCCTACCCCACCGAGGACAACGTCGACCCCGACCTGATCAACGCGGGCAAGGAAACCGTGACGGTGAATCCCGGTGCGGCGTACTTCGATTCGTCGCTGTCATTCGGGATGATCCGCGGCGGCCACATCGACACCGCGGTGCTCGGCGGCATGGAGGTGTCCCGCACCGGCGATCTGGCGAACTGGATGGTGCCCGGCAAGATGGTCAAGGGCATGGGCGGCGCCATGGACCTGGTGCACGGCGCGTCGCGCGTCATCGTGCTGATGGAGCACACCGACAAGGCCGGCAACCCGAAGATCGTCCCGGTCTGCACGCTGCCGCTCACTGGTCAGGGTGTGGTCGACCGGATCATCACGAACCTGGCCGTCATCGACGTGCCCGGGGACGGCACGCTGATCCTGCGCGAGACCGCCCCCGGCGTCAGCGTCGACGACGTCGTCGCGGCCACCGGCGCCGAGCTGACGGTGCAGCTCGACTAGATAGTTAATTACGCCGTTCGGCTGATGTGTCGTACCCGGCTCGGCCCGATAGTGGCATTGATCGGATCCGAGGGAGACATCGATGACCATTGCCACGAACCCCGTCGTCGACGTCTCGGATGCCGGCCTCCCCCGCATCGACTACGAGACCATCGATGACCCTGCGGCGGCCCACCGGTTGATCAAAGAGGTCCGCCGACAGTCGCCCGTGGCCATCGGGCCGCACGCACCCGAGGTGCTCAGCTACGAATTGGTCCGTACGGTCCTGCGCGACTCGCGCTTTCATCAGCCCGGCGTTCGCGGGCTGGTACCGCGAGGAGTGACCGGAGGTCCGCTGTGGGACCGCATCGGCAGTGCGCTGCTCAGCCTCGACGGAGATGAGCACACTCGGCTCCGAAAGTTGGTGTGCAAGGCCTTCACCGGGAAAGCCGTCGGCAGGCTGGATTCGCTGATCGACGCGATCCTGGCCGAGTTGGTCGATCCCGTTGCCGCCGTGGGACGTTGCGATATCGTCGCCGACGTCGCCCAGCCCTATCCCATTCCGGTGATCTGCGCACTGTTCGGCGCGCCACGAACCGACTGGCGGATGATCTCGGATTGGACCGACGACATCTTCAAGATGTTCTGGTGGGACGTGGCTGCCCACGAAGCCGAAATCCTCACGGCTTGGCAGAAATTCGACGACTACATCGATGCGATGATCACGGAGCGCCGAACCACCTTGACCGACGACCTGCTTTCGGGTCTCATCCGGGCGGAGGACGACGGCGACCGGCTCAGCCATTCCGAATTACTCATGCTGTCCATGGGGATCCTTGCGGCCGGCACCGACACCACGCGCAACCAACTCGCCGCCGCGGTAGATACCTTCTGCGATCATCCGGACCAATGGGCGCTCCTCGCAACACATCCCGAGTTGGTACCCCAGGCGGTCGATGAAGTGATGCGGTTCGCGCCGATCGTCCTCAACGTGCCACGGTATGTCACCGAAGACGTGGAACTGTCAGGATACTTCTTTCCGCGGGACTCACTCGTCGTCGCCAATACCGCTGCGGCGAACCGTGATCCGCACGTGTACGACAACCCCGATCAGTTCGACATCACCCGACATGACGCGCCGCCGATGCTCACGTTCGGTGGTGGTGTGCACTACTGCCTCGGCTCGCACCTCGCACGGCTGGAACTGGTTCGTGCGCTCACCGTCCTGACGCAGCGGATGCCGAACATTCGCCGTACGGGTCCGGCGCCATGGAAGCCCTTGATGGCGGTCAGTGGGCCGCAGACGCTGACGGTGGAGTTCGACGCCGGGCACTGATCATGTGAGTGGTTGCGATTCTTCCGCGCGGGTACACCGAGTTCGGCAGGCTGTCAGGAGCCGCCATCGGGGTCACGACGCAGAAGAGGAGCACTTCATGAGGATCGGCATCATCGTGGGATCGATTCGAGATGGGCGCGCCGGGGCCGGCGTCGGCACCTGGGTGGCCGAACAGGCGGCCGGGCGCGACGACGCCCAGTTCGAACTCATCGACCTGAAAACCTTCGACGTGCCACTGCTCACCGCCGCGACGGTTCCCGCCGCGGCCAAGAAGCAGTACGAATCGGAGAACGTGCAGCGGTGGAGCGCCGCGATCGACGCGTGCGATGGATTCGTCTTCATCACTCCCGAGTACAACCACGGTGTCCCGGGCGCCTTCAAGAACGCGGTGGACTCGCTCGGTTCCGAATGGTTCGGCAAGACAGTGGGTTTCGTGTCCTACGGCGCCGACGGCGGAGTGCGCGCCGTGGAGCAGTGGCGGCAGATCGTCGCCAACTTTCAGATGCTCGACGTCCGCGCCCAGGTGTCGTTGTCCCTGTTCACCGAGTTCGGCGAAGACGGCTTCACGCCGCTGGACCGACGCCCTGGAGAACTCGCGGGACTGTTCGACCAACTGATCGCCTTGACTGCCCGGGTGACCGCCTGACCGCCCGGGCCAGGACCCCACGCACCAGTGGCACCGGTGACCACCAGAACCACCGGCCGAGTAGTCCGGCGATACCCGGCACCACGAACGTCCGCACGATCAGGGTGTCGATCAGCAGGCCGACGCCGATGGTCGTGCCCACCTGCTCGATGCTGAGCACATCACTCGACAGCATCGCGAACATGGTGATGCCGAAGACGATTCCGGCGGTGGTCACCACGCCCCCGGTACCGCCGAACGTCCGGATCATGCCGGTCTTCAGCCCGGCCGGCACTTCCTCCCGTAGCCGCATGGTCAGCAGCAGGTTGTAGTCCGCGCCGACGGCCACCAACGCGATCAACGCGATCGACGGCACTGCCCAGTGCAGGTCCTTGCCCAGCAGGTCCTGCCAGATGAACGTACTGACACCGACCGCGGAAACATAAGACACCACGACGGTGCCGATCACCACCGCGGCCGCCACCGGGCTGCGCAGCATGATCAGGATGATCAGGAACACGAGCGCCAGCGCGACCCCCGCAAGCAGGAGGAAGTCATCGGAGACATAGCCCCGAAGCTCCGCGGTTCCGGTGCCGAAACCGGTGACATACACGGTGTTTCGGACCAGCGTGCCCTCTTTCGTCGCCTCCCGGACCGCTGCCAGGATTTCGGGCGAGCGCAGCGCCCCGTCGGTGCCGAACACCTTGCCGTCGCCGTAGACGAGCAGCCGCGCCGACCGGCCGTCGGGCGCGAAGTACAGTCCGGCGGCGCGCTGAAAGCGCGGGTCCTGCCAAGCGCGTTGCGGCAGATAGAAGCCACCCGCGCCGCTGTCCTGGAAATCCGCGCGCACCCCGCGCAGGTAGTCCGTCAACCCGGAGAACATGCCACGGGTCTCGCCGACGGTCTTGGTCAATTGTGCTGTCACCGCACCGAGTTGGTTCACGGCGGCCCGCATCGCCTGTACCGACGCCTGCGCGCCGCTCAGCGAGCGCGCCATCTCCGCGGTGCCCGCGCCGAACCCCACGGTGCTCTCGGTCAGCGTGCCGGTGGCCGCCACCACGGAATCCATGGGTTCGACCACCCTGAGCACCAGTGAGCAGATGGCGTCGCCCGCGCAATTCGGGTTGGCGTTGGTGAAGCCGCGCAACGGATCCATGTACTGCGACACGGAGGTGACGTTGTCCCGCAGCTGCTGCATGCCGCCGTGCATGGCCTCGATCCCCGAACCGAGTTGCCCGAGGCCACGGACGCTGCCGCCCAGCCCGTTCTGCAGATGCGTTATCGCCGAGGAGAACTGGTCCAACGTGGCGGAGAGCTGATTGACCGCGCCGAGCCGCTTGCTCAGCTGGGCCACCCCATCGTCGAGCTGGTCGGCGATGGTGCCGGCCTGGTCGGTCAGCGCCGCCTGCTCGGGCAGCGAGCCCGCCGGCCGCGACGCCGACTGCACCATGCGAATACCCGGAATCTCCATGATCTTCCGCGTCACCCGTTCGATCGCGATGACGCCCGCCGGGTTGCGCAGGTCGTGGTCGGTCTCGATGGAGACGATCTCCGGTAGCAGCCGGTTGGGCGGGAAGTGCCGGTCCATCGCCTGGTATCCGCGGTTGGCGTGGGTGGTATCCGGTTGCGCGGCAAGCTCATCGAAGCCCAGCCGCACGCCGGCGACCGGGAGTGCGCAGATCACCAGCACCAGCGCCGAAGCCACCAGCACGGGCCCCGGCCACCGGGCGACGACGGTGCCGACCCGCCGCCAGCTCCGCCCCGGCACCGCGGCGGCGGTGCGGGCACGTGGTTGTGCCAGACCATGACGGCCGGCCAGCCCGATGAACGCCGGCAGCAAGGTGAGCGAGGCGAACATCCCGGTGAGAATGCCGATGGCACAAGGTAATCCGGCGCTGCGCAGCATGCCGACCTGAGCGAACAGCAGGCACGACAGCGCCGCCGCGATGGTGAGGCCAGACGCGGCGATCACCGGCGCGACGCTGCGGTTCGCGATCACCAGTGCGTCCTCGTGGTCGACACCGGCGCGCCGCTGTTCGTGATAGCGGCCCAGCAGGAAGATGCCGTAATCCGTTGCCGCCCCGAGCACCATCGCGGCCAGCAGGGACACCGAGAAGATCGACACCTCGATCAGGTCCCGTTCCCCCAGGACCGCCACGAGTCCCCGCGCCACCCCGAGTCCCAGTCCGACGGTCAGCAGCGGGATCGCCGCCGTGATCACCGACCGGTACACGACGAACAGCAGCACGGCGATCAGCACCACGGTGACCCCCGTGATCATCAGCATCTGCTTGTCGATGGCGGAGAGTTCGTCGGCGATGGTGGCGCCGGGGCCGGTGACGTACGCGTGCAGGCCCGGTGGCGCGGGCGCGGCCGCGACGATCCGCCGCACCCCGTCCAGCGCGGCGTTCGCCTTGGCGGCGCCGAGCTCGCCGCGAATCCGCAGCATCGTGTAGACGGCCTTGCCGTCGGTGCTCTGCGCGCCGGCTGCCGTCACCGGATCGGACCACAGGTCCATCACCGAATCCATGTCGTCGGTGTCCGCGCGCAAGGCGCTCAGCAGGCGGTCGTAGTAGGCCCGCTCCGGCGCGCCGAACGGGTGATCGCCCTCCAGCACCAGGTAGTTGAGGTTGCCGCCCGCTCCGTCGTGGAACTGCTGGTCCATCTGCACTCCGGCGAGGTTCACCGGAGCATCGGCGGGCAGGAAGCCCCGCGCGTGGTTGTGTGCGGTGGTTTCCACCTGCGGCACAAGGAGATTGCCCGCCGCCGCGGCCAGCACCCACAATCCGATGATCAGGGCCGCGAAGCGGCTGCAGAATCTTGCGATGACGTCCCACATGGGTGTCGAAACTACGAGCGACCGTGGTCCGGGCGCGTCGTGCTGCGGACGAGACCGGGCCTCCTACCGTGGTAGGAGGCCCGAGCCGCCCCGCGAATGATGTGTAAATCCCGGTACCGGCTCTACGCTGGCGGTATGCCCTGGATCCGCGACTTCGCCCTGCGACGACGCGGCCTGATGAACTACCAGTTCCCGTTCACCGTCCCGGTCGTCATGTACAGCGGGTCGCTGCTGGTTGCCGGCACTGCCGCGATGCAGCGGGATTTCACCCAGCCGTGGCTGCTGGTCATCGCCATCGGGCTGGTGTTCGCGCCGATCGTCGCGTTCATCGCGTTCGGCCACAAGCCGACGACGCTGACCACGGCGGCCTCGGTGCTCGCCGGCGTGGCCGTGCTCCTGCTGTGCTGGCCACCGGTCTTCCTCGACGCCGCACCCTTCCTGCTCATGTTCATGCTCGGCGAGGTGTTCGCGCTGGGCTCGGTGCGCGACGGCCTGCTGGGCGCGACGGGATGTGCGCTGCTGCTCGTCGGCGCCGCCCGCGCGGGGCACCTCACCACCTATGTGCCGTACCTGCTGTTCTTCCTGGCCATCGCCGCGATGATCGGCCGCATCCTGCAGTTGCAGCAGCGCCTCGTCATCGAGGAGCGCGCGCGGCAGGCCGCCCTCACCGAACAGGCGACGGCCGACGAGCGGCGCCGGATCGCCCGCGAGGTACATGACGTGATCGCCCACTCGCTGTCGGTGACCATGCTGCATCTGACGGGCGCCCGGCGGGCACTGCAGGAGGACAACGACGTCGACGAGGCGGTGGACGGACTGCTGGATGCCGAGCGCCTCGGCCGCCAGGCCATGTCGGACATCCGCCAGACCGTCGGCCTGCTCGGCGCGCGCGACGCCGCCCCGCTGCGGCT
>Ga0265327_10005412_pt1 | contig 10654 bp, 9 predicted proteins | sample 41621metaG_FD_202089 | JGI IMG/M metagenome (GOLD analysis project Ga0265327, IMG submission 202089) | Rhizosphere microbial communities from Carex aquatilis grown in University of Washington, Seatle, WA, United States - 4-16-21 metaG | ecosystem: Host-associated > Plants > Roots > Rhizosphere >... | reverse complement strand
AACCTTGTCCTTCTCAAAAATAATCGAAAACCATGTGGGTGCGATTTTTTATTTTATACACCATTACAATGACTCGATACGGGCAAGGCTTGAATTTCAATAAATCACTCGCTATTCAGGACTACCCGAAAAGGTTGTCGTTGCCGTCTATGTTGCCCGGGGCCAGAAGCGTGAGAGGGTCGCTGCCGGCAAACGAATCCGCCAGCGCCGTAACCACTGTTTGGGATGTGTCGTCGGCGGTGAAACTCAGGGTGTAATGGACGCCTGACAAGTCGAAAGTCTGGGTGAAGAGTTCGGGCGTGGCGGACGCCTGGGCGGAGACCAGGAGCAAGAATGGAAAACCAATAGTGTTGAGTTTCACGGGGAATCCATACAAATGTTATAAAAAAATAATGTGCCGAGAATTACAACCTTTTACAACCAAGCAAAAAATAATATTTTAATACAGGAATTTACCCCATTATTCATGTTCTTTTTTTATCCTTCACAAGGTCTACGTTGCTTTTCTGATTTCATGGGCGATTATTTATATATGGCTGGCATCTCCGTAATTTGAAATGTAACAGGATCAATTACATACTCTGTCAACCCGCCATCGCCCATAAATCCGGCAGGATACTCATTTGAACGCTTAAGCATAAAAGTTACAACATATCCCTTTGAACCATATCCAACTCGAATAGTATAGTTCTCAATTTTACTGATATACATTTGAAAATCATTTCTCTTTTTTTCGTCCATTTCCGAGGATTTGAGCTTTTTTTGAAAATTCAGTGTAAGCCGACATGATGGCGCTAAAATGCTCTCCTTTAATGACCACCTCTGGATTTGTCCATAAAATTTCATGGTTTTGTTCTTTTGTGTGAGCAGTTGATATGCTATTGCATAGCAATAGCACAAAAAATATAACTTTATTTTTTGCAGCCACATTTTCCAAGTATTTCACCGTTTGCTTGCCTACCGATTCCGCCAGTTCCGCGTGGGCAAACGATGGAGCCGTCTTAATTGCATTTTAAGGTGCGCGATGCGCACCCTACCCGGCTTATCGAAATGTTACCAGTGGGCTAATCAATATTAATGTCCAGAATATAATACCAGTTACTAAGGTGTACGCACCAAATCGGCTCAATCTTTTTTGACAGCATAACCCTTTATCGTCATAAGTGGAAATACGTGAGAGAAGCAGTCCAATTAATGCGGTCACGCAGGAAATCAAATAAAACAGAATTTGGGCACTTGTTCCTACTGTTATTTGCCCACCACCACCGTAACCGTAAAACTTGTACCACCCCCAAATAACAGCCCAGGTACGCTCCAACAGTACACTCCATTGTATGGCAGCTACAAACAAAACCAGCATTGTGCCAAACAATTGTGCAATACGGATTTTATTGTCCATCCTTGACGCTACCTTTCTCAATAGACTTGTACCTGCCTGACACCTTGGCATGTGCATCCGCATAAAGCTCGGAGCATATCCTGGTCCGCTTTGAATACAGGGTTATCCCGTCGGCCCAGTAGCCTACGGTGTTGGCTTTCCATAACAATTCGATGATCGAAGCAAAACCATAGGAATGATCTTGCAGTTTTAGCGCATTGACGGCTAAATCCCATCTTTGATCGTTGGTCAGATGCGGATTTCTTCGGATTTTGAGCAAGTGGCTTCCCATGTATTGGTAGATGTCGCTTACTCCCACCCCTTTGCGAGTGGCTTCGCACAGCGCCGCCGATCCTATATATACAGCCGCGTGTTCCCATTGGGCATGTTCCAAGGCGTACCCTTGTGCTTGGACTTTGCGTATGGCGTTTTGGATCAAACCTGAGCTTTAGGGCGCTAACCAGAATCAAATCCCCAGGAAGCCAAGTTGAGAAGTCTGCGCAGTAGCCCCAATTTCTTACTTTGAGAGGAACAGGGGCGCTCGGCGTCCAAGTCGCTGCCGCCAAGTGGGCTGCCGAGGGATCAAGATGCGACACGGAACATCCTTTATGTGGCAGGAATGGTGACTGATGTGATTTCTTGTGACTCGTCGTTGTATTCGACGTTAACCAGCTTGCCGTCCAGCAGGCCAAGCTCATTGGCGGTTTGTCCTTTATATCCTTTGATTTTGTCGAAGGAAAACACGGCCACTTCATTACTGGGCGTGACAGTGATATAGACCACACCGTTAGCGGCTGAGCGCAATACTTTGGCAGTTTTTATCATGGCTTTCTCCAGCCGAATGATTGTCGCCCTCTCCCGGCGGGAGAGGGCTTTCAAGGTTTTGCTAAACCGCCAACCCCCGCTCCCCGCGCAAGATGCCGGTGGTGCCCGAGCGCACGACTTCGATGATGTTGTCTTCGCCGACGGTGCGCAGGAAGGCGTCGAGCTTGGATTTCTCGCCGGTGATTTCGATGACGTAGGTGGTCGGGGTCACGTCGAGGATATTGCCCCGGAAGATGTCGGCCAGCCGTTTGATCTCCTCGCGCATTTCGTTGACGGCGCGGGTCTTCACCATCATCAGCTCGCGCTCGATGTGGGCGAATTCGGAGATGTCGATCAGCTTGACCACGTCGATCAGCTTGTTCAACTGTTTGGTGATTTGCTCAATGACCTCGTCGCTGCCAGTCGTGACCAGGGTCATGCGCGACAGCGTAGGATCTTGGGTCGCGGCGACGGTCAGCGATTCGATGTTGTAGCCGCGGGCGGAAAACAGCCCGGCGACGCGGGACAACGCGCCGGATTCGTTTTCGATCAGGATGGAGATGATATGGCTCATGGTTTCAGGCAAGCTCCGTGTCGGGGTTGACGCCGGGGGCGAGGCGCATGTCGTGGTGCGCCTTGCCGGCTTCAATCATCGGGTAGACGTTTTCGGTCGGGTCGGTGTGGAAATCCAGGAACACCGTCCGGTCTTTCAGACGCAGAGCCTCTTCCAGGGCCGGGCGCACGTCTTCATGTTTGTCGATGCGGACGCCGACATGGCCGAAGCTTTCCGCCAGCTTGACAAAGTCCGGCAGGGTCTCGTGGTAGGAATGCGAGTAGCGGCTTTCGTAGGTGAACTCCTGCCACTGCCGCACCATGCCCATGTAGCCGTTGTTGAGGTTGAGAATTTTGATCGGCGTGCGGTATTGCAGCGCGGTCGCCAATTCTTGGATGCACATTTGGATGCTGGCCTCGCCGGTGATGCAGGCCACGTCGGCGTCGGGGAAGGCCAGCTTGACGCCGATGGCGGCCGGCAGGCCAAAGCCCATCGTGCCCAAGCCGCCGGAGTTGATCCAGCGGCGCGGCTGGTCGAATTTGTAGTACTGCGCCGCCCACATTTGGTGCTGGCCCACATCCGAAGTGACATAGGCCTCGCCACGGGTGAGTTCCCACAGTTGTTCGATCACATACTGCGGCTTGATGATCTTGCCGCTGCGGTCGTAGCCTAGGCTGTCCAGGCCGCGCCAGCCGTTGATCGTTTCCCACCAGGCGGCCAGCGCGGCGGCGTCGGGCTTCTTCTCGCTGGCTTTGAGCAGTTCGAGCACTTCCTGCAACACCGGCTTGACCTCGCCGACGACCGGCACGTCCACGCGCACGACTTTGGAAATCGTGGCGGGGTCGACGTCGATGTGGATGACCTTGGCGTAGGGGCAGAATTCGGGCAGCTTGCCGGTGATGCGGTCGTCGAAACGCGCGCCGATGGCGATCAGCACGTCGCATTCGTGCATCGCCATATTGGCTTCGTAAGTGCCGTGCATGCCCAACATGCCGACGAACTGCGGGTCGGTCGCCGGGTACGCGCCCAGGCCCATCAGCGTGTTGGTGATTGGGAAGCCCAGCAACCGGGTCAGCTCGGTCAGTTCCGCCGCCGCCTCGCCCAAGATCACGCCGCCGCCGGTGTAGAGCATGGGCCGCTTGGCGGTCAGCAGCAAATCGACGGCTTTTTTGATCTGCCAGCGATGGCCTTTGACCGACGGGTGGTAGGAGCGCAGATTGACCGTCTGCGGATATTCGTAAGGCACTTTGATCTTGGGATCGGTCAGATTCTTCGGAATATCCACCACCACGGGGCCGGGGCGTCCGGTCGTGGCGATGTAAAACGCCTTTTTGACCGTCTCCGCCAGCTTGGTGACATCTTTCACCAGGAAGTTGTGCTTCACGCAGGGGCGGGTGATGCCGACGATGTCGGCCTCCTGGAAGGCGTCTGAGCCGATGACCGCCATCGGCACTTGCCCGGTGAACACGACCAGCGGGATGGAGTCCATGTAAGCCGTGGCGATGCCGGTGACGGCATTAGTCGCGCCCGGCCCCGACGTCACCAGCACCACGCCGGGCTTGCCGGTGGCGCGGGCGTAGCCGTCCGCCGCGTGGGTGGCCCCTTGTTCGTGGCGCACCAAAATGTGTTTCACCGCGTCCTGTTTAAACAGGGCGTCATAAATGTGCAACACGGCCCCGCCCGGATAACCAAAGATGAACTCGACACCTTCGTCTATCAGGCACTGGATCAGAATTTCCCCGCCGCTGAGCTCCACGATTCATACCCTCTAAAAATGAATAGGGGCGTTATTAAACGCCCTCCAATATGCAACAAACAAAATGAAAATGGGCGGTAAAACTACTCGCAATCGCCAGCCCAGTCAATAGCACGAAGGCCAGGGTTTTAGCGGCGAGGCTGTTCCCGGCCTAGCGGGCTTGCGCGCCTCCCAGCCCTGCCGCATACGCCGTCCAGTCCCGCGACTTGTCGCCGAAGACCAGAAAATCAGGGTTGATCAGAGAGGGCTTAGTGTTATAGGCCAAAGGTTTACCTTGCAAATCCGTCACCGCCCCGCCGGCCGCCTCGACGACGCACTGCACCGCCGCCGTGTCCCATTCGCAGGTGGCGCCGAAGCGGGGGTAGAGGTCGGCGACGCCTTCGGCCACCAGGCAGAATTTGAGCGAACTGCCGACGGGTTTCAGTTCATGCTCGCCGAGGCGGCTTAAATAGACTGCCATCTCCGGCGTGGCATGCGAGCGGCTGCCCGCCACGACCAGGCGTTCCGGCGCTTTGCCGCGCACGGCAACCGGCTTGGGTATCCCCGAGCCATTGAGCTTGAATGCCCGGCCCCCGGCTTCGGCGAAGTAGCACAGGTTCAGCGCCGGGGCGTAGACCACGCCCAGCACCGGCTTGTGCCCCTGGATCAGCGCGATGTTGACGGTGAATTCGCCGTTGCGTTTGACAAATTCCTTGGTGCCGTCGATGGGGTCGATGAGCCAGTAGGTTTCCCAGGCGGCGCGCTCCTCGAAGGATGCCGCCTCCGATTCCTCCGACAACACCGGATAAGCGCCGGGCAAGGCTTGCAAACCTTCCAACAGGCAATGGTGGGAGGCCAGGTCGGCGGCGGTCAGCGGCGAGTCGTCTTCTTTGTGGCCGACGCGGAAGTCGGTATGGTAAATGTCGAGAATTTTCTCGCCCGCCTTCAGCGCCAAGGCGATGGCCGCTTGCAATAAGGGGGAAGGGTCGGCTGGGGTCGGCATGGTCGGTTCCTCGATGTCTTGGGCGGGGCTGTGCCAATCCCGCATCGTGTCGCCGAAGCTCAGAAAATAAGGATTTTGCACGGAAGGCTTTAGATTGTAGCGCAAAGGCTCGCCGCGCAGATCCGTGACCGCCCCGCCGGCCGCCTCGACGATGCACTGCCCCGCCGCCGTGTCCCATTCCGACGAAGGGCTGAGGCGCGGATAAAGGTCGGCAGCCCCTTCCGCGACCCGGCAGAATTTCAAGGAACTGCCGAGGCGGGCGAAATCATGACAGTCGAGCTGGCTCAAATAAGCCACCAACTTGGCGACCTCGTCCGCCTCGCCGCCGAGCACCAAGGGCCGCTCAGGCGCCTGCATCCGCACTGAAATCGCTGCGGGGTCGGCGGCGCCGACTTGTTTGAACGCGCCGCAGCCCTCGGCGGCGAAATAACAGGTTTGCGACGCGGGCGCGTAGACCACGCCCAGCACCGGCTTGTGCCGGTGGACCAGCGCGATGCTGACGGCAAACTCGCCGCTGTGGCGGACGAATTCACCAGCCCCGTCCAACGGGTCGATCAGCCAATAAGTCTCCCAGCCGCCGCGCTCTTCAAAAGGCGGCAGCGCCGATTGCTCGGACAGCACAGGAAAGCCGCCGGCCAAGGCGGGCAGGCGTTCAGTCAAGAAATGGTGGGCCACCAGGTCGGCGGCAGTGAACGGCGCACCGCCAGCCTTGCGCCCGACGCGGAAAGCGGAATGGTAGACGGCGAGGATTTTTGCCCCTGCCTCCACCGCCAAGGCGACGGCGGCCTCCAAAAAACGCGACGGCGCCTTCATAATCGGCGTGCTAAAAGTTCCTTGGCTGCTGCTCACTTTAGTTCTTCACAGAGTGGGAGTCGGGGCGGAATAACCTGACCGGAATAGTAACCCATGATTGCTTGGGAAAACATTAACAGCGTGTTTCTTGATATGGACGGCACCTTGCTAGACTTGAACTTCGACAACCATTTCTGGCAAGCCTTCGTGCCGGCCCGCTACGCCGAACGCGCCGGGCTGGGGCTGGAGGAAGCCAAAGCCCTGCTGGCGCCGCGCTTCCGCGCCATGGAGGGGCGGCTGGAATGGTACTGCCTGGACTATTGGAGCGAACAGCTAGACTTGGACATTCCCGCCATGAAACAGGAAATCGCCGGTCTGATCGGCGTGTTGCCGCATGTGGTGGAATTTCTCGGCGCCGTCCGCCGCGCGGACAAGCGCCTGGTGCTGGTCACCAACGCCCACCGCAAGAGCCTGGGGCTGAAAATGGAGCGGACCCGGCTACAGCATTTTTTTGATGCCATCGTCAGCTCCCACGACCTAGGCCACCCCAAAGAAGACCCGGAATTCTGGCGCAAACTCGGCGGAGTGGAGCCTTTCAGCGCCGAGCACACTTTGCTGGCCGACGACAGCCTGCCCGTGCTGCGCTCCGCCCGCGCCTTCGGCATCCGCCATTTAGTCGCCGTGCGCAAGCACGACACCACCCAGCCAGCGCGGCAGATTGACGAGTTTCCGGCGATTGAGGATTTTCGGGAGATCATGCCGACCGGCCAATAGGCAGTGCGATCCGCCGGCTGGCGCAGGCCGGCCAACATGGCGCGACGGCCTTGGGTTTTCCGCCCGCTTTGCTTGACGGCGCAGCGGGGCGTACACTCGTTTTGACCGGGCCATATCCCGCCGCCCGGATGGCCCGGCATCCCCGCCCAGCGCGGACGCGGCTTTTATGCTTAATCTATAATAAGGGGAAACCGCCATGGCGAGTGAAAAAACGCTTTGGGAATCGCTGCCCGGCCGGCCCGCCGTGCCGCCTTCGCTGATTGTGCTTGGCTTGCTGGCTATCGTCGGCCTGTGGACGTCCTACTATACGATACCCGCCGAGTCCGAGGGCGTGTTGCTGCGGTTTGGCCGCTACCTCGCCAAGGTTCCGCCCGGCCTGCATTTCAAACTCCCCTTTGGCATCGACAGCGTCATTGCCGTGCCCACCCAGCGCCAACAGAAGTTGGAATTTGGCTTCGCCACGCCGGGGCTGACGCATCCAGACCAGGCCGGCACCGAGCCCGCCCAGGAAAAGTCCATGGTCACCGGCGACCTCAACTCGGCGCTGGTGGAGTGGATCGTGCAATACCGCATCACCGAGCCGGAAAACTACCTGTTCGACGTGCGCGAACCGGGGCAAACCCTGCGCGACCTGTCCGAGGCGGTCATGCGCGAAGTCGTCGGCGACCGCACGGTCGATGAAATCATCACCATCGGCCGGCAGGAAATCGAAGACACCGCCTTGGCGCGGATGCGGGAATTGGCGAAGCGCTACCAGCTTGGCATCACCATCAACCAGGTGCAATTGAAAAACGTCAACCCGCCGCTGCCGGTGCAACCCTCGTTCAACGAAGTGAACCGGGCGCAGCAAGACCGCGAAAATTCCATCAACCTGGCGAATGGCGAATACAACAAGGCGGTGCCGCGCGCGCGCGGCGAGGCCGACCAGAAAGTCCGCGCCGCCGAAGGCTACCGTTTCAAGCGGGTCAACGAGGCCGAAGGCGACGCCGCCGCCTTCGGCGCGGTGCTCGAAGAATACCTCAAGGCGCCGCAAGTGAGCCGCGCCCGCATCTACCTGGAAACCTTAGGGCAAGCCTTGCCCAAGGCCAGGCAAACCATCATCGTGGACGAGTCGGTGCAGCAGGTTTTGCCGATGCTGCCCTTCCCCGCCCAACCGGGAGCGCAAAAATGAAAATCCCGCCCGCCGCCACGCTGGCCGCCGCCAGCCTAGGCATTGCCGCCCTGCTGTCCGCCTTCACCGTCGATCAAACCGAGCAGGCCATCATCACCCAATTCGGCAGGCCCATCGGCGAGCCGATCACCCACCCCGGCCTGCATTTCAAGCTGCCTTTCGTGCAACAGGTGAACCGCTTCGACAAGCGCTACATGGCCTGGGACGGGCCGATGGTGGAAATGTCCACCAAAGATAAGACCTATGTGCAAGTGGACACCTTCGCGCGCTGGCGCATCACCGAGCCGATGCGCTATTACCTGAGGCTGCGCGACGAGCGCAGCGCGCAGTCGCGGCTGGAAGACATCCTCGGCAGCGAGACGCGCACCGCCATCGCCCGCCACGAGCTGATCGAAGTCGTGCGCACCGACAAAGACCGCCAGCCGAAACAAGACGAGACCCTCGCCGCGGCCAGCACCGACACGTTGGGCGTGCTGCGCCCCATCCACTATGGGCGGGCGGCGATTGAAAAAGGCATTTTCGACGCCGCCGCGCCGAAGCTGGCCGAATTCGGCATCGAACTCCTCGACGTGCGCTTCAAGCGCATCAATTACAACCCGGAAGTCCTGGAGCGCATCTACCAGCGCATGATTAGCGAAAGGCTGCAAATCGCGCAGCGCTTCCGCTCGGAAGGCGAAGGCGAGGCCGCCCGCATCAACGGCAACCGCGAGCGCGACATCAACGAAATCGAATCCACCGCCTACAAGCAGGTGCAAGAAATCCGCGGCCAAGCGGACGCCAAAGCCACCGCGATCTACGCCCAGGCCTACACGCAAAAACCGGAGGCGGCCGAGCTTTACCGGTTTTTGAAAAGCATGGAGACTTACGCGAAAGTGATTAACGGCGACGCCACCCTCGTCCTGTCGACGAACAGCGACCTGTTCGGCCTGCTGAAGCGCGTGGAGGGCCGGACACCGGCCAAATAGACGGGCGGGGGCGACTGATTCAGCGGATTTTTAGAGCGTGTTTTAAAAGCGTTACGAGCGGCCCGAGTGCAAGACGCCCGGAGCACAGCAACCGGAGTGTACGAGTGGTACATGAGGATTGCGAGCACCGCGCAACGCAGCAATCGGGCCGCGCAGTAGCTTTTAAATCACGCGCTTAAGGGGCGGCTTTGGTGACAGTCTCTTGCAGCAACGCGCTGCCGAGATACTGCCCATGGGCGTCAAAAAACACGGACAGCGTCTTCTGCCCCGATTTGCGCAGGCCTAGACCGAAATTCTGGCTGTAATACTGCCAGACCTCGGCGCTGTCCTCCGGAACCTTGGACAAGGGAAACGGCGCGCCGCCGAGTTTCGTCTGCAAGGCCTGCAAATTGATGGTCGTCGGCAACAAGGCCCGGCCCTGGGGGGGGCCGAGCTGCCTTTGCACGTCTTGCCGCGTGGATTTGCCTTTCTCCAGCCCGCCCCGCGCCTTGTCGTCGAAGCCTGCGGCGTCCTCGTCCAGGCGTTCGTGGTAGGCATAAGCGGTGAGCACGCCTTTGCTGAACTCGCAGGCCAGGAAGCGGTATTGCGCACTGCCGCCCCGGTCGCCGTTGTCCAGGTAGACGTACACTTCGGCCTGGAAGGATTCAAACCAGCGCGTGTCGATTTCGTCGGGTGCGCCGTATTGGCGGACAATATCGTCACGCGAGGTGGCCCCCAAAGTGGCGGCGGTCAGCGGCGCCAATGGCGTTTCCCGGTCGTAAATCGCTTCGCGCAGCACGCTGCAAGCGCCGAGCGCAAGACATGCCCCGAGTAAAACAAGCCGTTTGCCTGTCATCATCGCCCCGGCCATTGCGTTCACTCTTTAAAGCTTGGGCCAGCCACGCCGAGCTGCGCTTCCGGCGCCAGCGCGGCATGCTCCAGTTCCAAGGCGACCGCGATCAGATCCGCCAAGGACTGGGCGTTTAATTTTTCCATGATATGGGCGCGGTGCCCCTCGACCGTGCGGTTGCTGATATCCATGGCTTTGGCGATTTCCTTGGACGAGTAACCGGCGGCGACCCATTTCAACACCTGCTTTTCACGCGGGCTCAGGCGCGCGCATGACTCCTGCAACAATTTCCGGCGATAATGGTTGTGCCACTCCTCCGCATCCCGCGACAAGGCCTGCTGGATTCGCTCCAGCAAAATGTCGGTGTCAAAAGGCTTTTCCAAAAAATCCAAGGCGCCGCCGCGAAAAGCCTGGGAGGCCAGCGGAATGTCGCCGCTGCCGGTCAGGAAAATGACCGGGATGGAAATGCCGCGCTCGGCCAGCCGCTGCTGCAATTCAATGCCGGACATCTGCGGCATGCGGATATCGAGCAACAGGCAACCCCGCATGTCAGCCTCGCAAACCGCCAAAAAGTCGGCGGCGGTGGCAAAGCCTTTGGCCTTCAGCCCCTCGGCGGTGAAGAGCATCAGCAGCGCGTCGAGGATGGCGCG
>Ga0265327_10005411_pt1 | contig 10654 bp, 15 predicted proteins | sample 41621metaG_FD_202089 | JGI IMG/M metagenome (GOLD analysis project Ga0265327, IMG submission 202089) | Rhizosphere microbial communities from Carex aquatilis grown in University of Washington, Seatle, WA, United States - 4-16-21 metaG | ecosystem: Host-associated > Plants > Roots > Rhizosphere... | reverse complement strand
CCGGGCTTCGCCGCCGCCAACAATCCGGCCCGGCTGACCGAAGTCTTCGCCAATCTGCGGCGCGGCAAGGTCGATCTCGCCGGCGTCCTCATGCTGGAGCCGCAGCTCACGGTCATGCCGGAGATCGAGCAGAACGGAATGATGCGCTTTGCAGGCTTCTTTCCCTCGGCGCCCCAGCAGCTGAATTTCGAGCTCCTCTACGCGCCGGTCGACGGCCAGTGGAAGCTCTTCGGCATTTCCGCCAGCCTCGGCTCCACGGCGCCCGTCGCGCCGCCCGCTCCGGGGCAGCCCGGAAAGCCCAAGCCGTAACGCGGCCTTTAGGGCTCGTCCTCGCCGAAGAGCCCGATCTGCGCTTGCGCCTGTGGCGGCTCCTTCAAGCCGAGATGCCGGAAAGCCGCCGCGGTCAACACGCGCCCGCGCGGCGTGCGCTGCAAGAAACCCTGCTGCAGCAGATAGGGCTCGATGATGTCCTCGATCGCGTCGCGCGGCTCCGCGAGCGCCGCCGCGATGGTCTCGATCCCGACCGGCCCGCCGGAGAAATTCACCGCGACCATGTCGAGATAGCGACGATCCATCACGTCGAGTCCGATGTCGTCGACCTCGAGCAGCGTGAGCGTCCGCGCGGCGAGCTCGCGCGTGATCTCGGGCGCGCCCTCGACGATCGCGAAGTCGCGCACGCGACGCAGCAGGCGGCCGGCGATGCGCGGCGTGCCGCGCGAGCGCCGCGCGATCTCGCGCGCGCCCTTCTCGTTAACCGCGATTCCGAGCACGCGCGCGCCGCGCGCGACGATCGTCTCGAGCTCCTCAACCGTGTAGAAATTGAGCCGCACCGGAATGCCGAAACGGTCGCGCAAAGGGGTGGTCAACAAGCCGGCGCGCGTGGTCGCGCCGACGAGCGTGAAGCGCGCGAGGTCGATCTTGACGGAGCGCGCCGCCGGCCCCTCGCCGATGATGAGATCGAGCTGGAAATCCTCCATCGCCGGATAGAGGATTTCCTCCACCGCCGGGTTCAGCCGATGGATCTCGTCGATGAACAGCACGTCGCGCGGCTCGAGATTGGTGAGCTGAGCCGCGAGGTCGCCCGCCTTGGCGATGACGGGGCCGGAGGTGGAGCGGAAATTGACGCCCAGTTCCCGCGCGATGATCTGCGCGAGCGTCGTCTTGCCGAGGCCGGGCGGGCCGACGAAGAGCACATGGTCGAGCGCGTCGCCGCGCGCCTTGGCCGCCTCGATGAAGACCTTGAGGTTTTTGCGCGCCGCCTCCTGACCTGTGAAGTCGGAGAGCGCGAGCGGGCGTATCGACGCGTCCTCGCGGTCGTCGTCGCGCTTTTGGGGCGTCAGCAGGCGACGGGGCGGGCTGGCCAAAGCGAATCGCTCCTTTAGGGGCCGATGGGCGGGTTTAGGGCGTCGCGCAGGAGAAGCCAAGCGAGGAGCGGCGGCCTTGAGGCGGAGCGCGCGGCGCCTCGGCGGAAGGCGTCAAGTCCCTCCACGCCCTCAATTTTAACTTCTTTGTCTGCATGATCGCCCGTGTCGTGGCAGCGGCGAACCCGAGCGCGAATCGCGCGCTTTCAGGGTTGAAACCGATCCTATTTCCTGCGTTTGGGCGAGCCCGCACGCAGCGAAATCCAGCCGGAGGCTCGAAAGCCCATGCGCCGATTTCTTCTCGCTTTGCCGTTGGTCTTTCTTTGCGCGTCGCCGGCCGGCGCGGGCGAGGCGGTCGTGGACAGCATCCTGGGCGGCGCCGCGGGCGGACTCGTGCTCGGTCCGGTCGGCCTTGTCGGCGGCGCGCTGATCGGCGCGACGGCAGGGCCGGGGATTTCGAAGAGCTGGGGCTTGAGCGGGCACAATCACGGACATCAGCACCGCGCCAGGCGGCACACCCAGCAGCAGGGGTGAGCGCCGCGAGTTTGCCGCTCCCGCGCCTGCAAGAGCGCTCAAGCCTTTTTCAGAAACTCCGTTCGCAGCACCAGGCCCTTGATCTTGTCGGACCGGCACTCGATCTCGGCGGGGTCGTCCGTGAGACGGATGTTCTTGATCACGGTTCCGCGCTTCAGCACCGCAGACGAGCCCTTGACCTTCAAATCCTTGATCAAGGTGACCGAGTCGCCGTCCTTCAGCTCGGCGCCGTTGCTGTCTTTGACCGTGACCGTCACTCGCGCGCCTCCTCTATGCGTCAGTCTTCGCGTTTCGCTCAATGCGCTCCGGGCTTGGCCTTATGCGCCTGCGATTTAGCCTTTGTCTGAACCTGTGTTGCTGCGGCGGGAGGCTGGGCCGCCGGAGCGGGCGGGGGAGCGGGTGGCGCAGAGGTCGCTGGCTCCGCGACGGTCTGCTCGGCCGCGGCGGGGGGCGCGGTCACCGCGCTCGGCGCCGGAGCGGAATCCGCGCTGCCGCTCTCGCTCGCCGCCGGCTGCGGCTCGACCGCCGCTGAGGGGGCAGGCGCGGCGACAGGCGTCAGCGCCGTCGATGCTAGCGGGACCCGCAGGTAAACCACCAGCAAGCCGAGGGCTCCGATGATGATCGCTGCGGCCGCGGCCAACAAAAGCTTGCGCATTTCCAGTCGCTCCAGGATTCTTATTCGGAAGGGAAAAACCGAATCGGCTTTCGATCCGCGCCGCCACGCCGCTCCGGCTTAACGGCTGTGGGCTCCAACACAAGGGCGCCGGCGAGTTTTCCCGAGCACAATCGCAGGCGCGCTTTCGACCCGCCGGCTCGCGCCCGAAGCGCTTGGATGACGGTCGCCGCGCTTGCGGCGCCGCTGGCGCATTGAGAATGCTGGCGACCCCGGCAGGATTCGAACCTGCGACCTACTGCTTAGAAGGCAGTTACGGTGCTTAGAAAAGGCCAGTCAAATCAAAGCGATCATGGGGAATTTTGAGTTGCGCGGCATTTTGAGACACGTGGGGAGACACAAAGCCTCGGGGCGGGATCAGGCGTCGTCTCGCCGAGGCTCATTGGTCTGTGGGGGAGGCGTCGGTTCGGGCGGCGGCTCGGGCGTTGGCTCAGACGTTTTCTTTGCCCGCCCCGGCGTGTAAGCGACCGGCGGCCCCTGAAACATCGAATCGACAGGCGTCAACGGCTTTCTAATGCATTTCATTGGCTGGCGACCTTGGCCCGTGATCGGTTCGGCATTCTGCCATCATGCCGCACCGCATGTCGACCTCTCGGCGCGCTCTCCAGCACGGCGCCGGGGCGATCTTGCATTTGCCGACACTTGAGCGAATCCACCTCGCCGCCCATCGGCCGCGCCCCCGCCGGCCTAGCGCGGGCACAGGGCGAAGGGAAACGGGAGGTGAGCGCGAAAAACCGGCCTACGATGATGAGTGTCACGGCCGCTTTTCGAGGGTGAGCGGACTCGCTCATGGCAGCGCCGGACGGTAGAAGATGACCCCAAGCCGCCATCAGCCTTGAACGTGCATCGACGTCGAGGAGCTGAGGCATCGGAGGCGGGCTTCATGAGCATGCGGACACGTGGTCTTGGAGACAGCTTCCGCCAAGCCCGTTGCGCGGCCCCCAAGAGATTGAGCGAAGCAGCGCGACGAAGATAGGTCTCCTTTAACGGCCGTCTTGTACATTACGATTCTTAGCAAGATGGCCCGCTTCACAGGCTCGTGGATCGGCGGAAACCGTAATCAATGTCCACTCAAAGGCTCCGCCGTAATTTTCCAGCCATTCGCCTCGGGCTCGGCGCGGCCGCATTGACGCTGGCTTCTTGCGCCTCCGACGGGCTCGCGCCCACCAATCGGCAGAGCAGGGACTTCCTGGCGCTCGCGAACGCAAGCCCCGGCGAGCCGGCGCCCGTGCAAATGTTCGTCGCCTCAACACGGGAGAGCGAAGGCGATGCCGAGACAGAGGGTCGCGCGCGTTTCGCCCTGGTTTCCATCGGCGTGCCACCCAACCATCGGATCGGGATCGTCGAACGGTCGAACTTCGGCGTCAACGACGCGCGTCGAGACTTTACCGTCCTGTCGCGCCGGAGGGTAGAGGAAGCCGATTTCCTGGGTGAGATGGCCGCCCGGGTCTCCGGCCGCTCGGGCGCGGGTCGCGATGTGCTGATTTATGTTCACGGCTATGACGTGAGCTTGGAGGAGGCGCGCTTCCGCGTGGCTCAAATCGCTACCGACACGCGATTTGAGGGCGTCCCGAGCCTCTTCACATGGGATTCGAACGGGCGCAGCGGCCTTCGCGCCTATGAATCGGACAAGGAAAGCGCGACGGTCTCGCGCGACGCTCTCGAAAAACTGATCGACGAAGTCGCGCATGTTCAAGGCGTGCGACGCGTCCACATCCTCGCGCATTCCATGGGCGCGTGGCTCGCCATGGAGAGCTTGCGCGCGCTGGCGATTTCCGGCCGCTCCGATCTCGACGGCAGGCTTGGGGAAATCATGCTGGCGGCGCCGGACATTGATCTTGGCGTCTTTGGCCAACAGGTCGCGCGCGTCGGCCCCGAGCATGTCTCGATCTTCGTCTCCGGCACGGATCGAGTCCTCAGCCTGTCCTCCCATATCGCCGGCGACCGGCCGAGGCTCGGCGGGCTGGATCCGAACAATCCCAGGGATCTGAGGGAGCTGGAGGCTTTGGGCGTTCGCGTTTACGACGTCTCGAGGCTGAATGCGGATTTCATGGGCCACAACAGCTTTGCCGAGGTTCCCGTCGTGGTGGGGGCGATCGGCGCCCTCCTGGCCAAGAGCGACGGCGACGGGGACAGCAGCAATCAAGGCGCCGCTCACCCTCCTGCTGCGGAGCTGGCGAGCGAGGGGAACGAATCGGCGCTGTCGCGTCCATAGGCCAAGTTAGGCAAGACCCCTTGAGCGCTCAGCGGAAACTGAAACGGTTAGGCGACCCCGAGGAAGTCATCTCAAACCTGACAAAACTCGACTCGCCCTCATTGCGAAACGGCGGGGCGCGGAAAACGCCGTAAAAGCGAGACTCGTGGCCTGATTCCCCCCAAGAATCGGGACCGGGATCCACAGGACCAGCCCATGGGTACTCACAAGCTTTCCGTCCGGGTCTATTATGAGGACACGGATTTTTCCGGATTCGTCTATCACGCCTCCTATCTTCGCTTCATGGAGCGCGGCCGCACGGAATTGCTGCGCGAATTGGGGCTGCTACAGCGCGACCTGGCGCTGTCAGAGCCGGCCGGCGCGCTGTTTTTTGTCGTGCGCGCGATGGACATCGACTTCCGCCGGCCAGCGTATATGGACGATCTGCTCTCGGTCGAGACGAGAGTGGAAGCCGTCGGCGGCGCGTCCTTCACAATGGGCCAGGAAATTCGCCGCGACGACGCCCTTCTCACTGCCGCCCGCGTGACCGTGGCGCTCATCTCGAACAGAAAGCCGCAACGGCTGCCAGCGGTGATTCGCGAGAAATTCGAGCGCCTGCTGGACGGCCGAGCGGGAGGCCGCGCCGGCTTGGCCGATGGCGGATTAGGGCGGACGGAACAAAAGTCACCTACCGCGAAATGAACGGAGCGGCGCGCATCGCGGTCCGTCATACCATCCATGTCGCCAAAGAAAAAATGGTGCACCTGGAACCGCGGCAGCGCCTGCAATGGTGCCGGATTTTTTGGTGGAGGAGGGGGCTTCCTTTGCGTGAGGGGTCGTCGGACCGGTTGCCCTTGGTGCACCCCCCGTCGGGCAAGGTGACGGAATGGCGCATCTGTGCCCTTCGGTCTGCTCAGCTGACGGTCTCGACCGTCGCCACAGAGAAGCGCCGCGACCCTTAATGTGAGGGCGCGGCGGCTTTATCGACGCAGCTGCTCTAAGTGGCCCCCGGGATCGTTGTCGGCTCTCCGGCCCGGTTCATGCCCCCGGCGCCAAAAGCCGCACAGCTAGCCCTCGCGACCCTCTTCCCGCTTACCAACCCCAGCCATAATAGCCTGGAGGGCCGTAATATGGCGGGTATCCGTAGTAGTAATGCGGCTGATTTGCGGCTGCGACTCCCGCCGCCATGAGGCCGAGCGCCGCGCCTGCGAAGATCGCCCCGCTCGGGTCGTAGCCATAACCACGGTAGTAGCGCCAGTAGTGGCGTCGATAATGCACATAGTCGACCGGGCCAGGTAGCCGCAGGATCGCTTGATCTGCGAGGGTCGCCGGACCGGCGTGAACCTCAAGCGGCACCACAAGAACAGACGTCGCTACGCACAGCGCCCCACAGAGAGCGAAATTAAAGTTCCAACGCATCTTCACCCCTTCTCGAGTTCACAGGATTCACGTCATTGCCCGCGTCCCGGGCGTAGGATTGCCGACTCGACGTTCGCCGGCATCGCTTTTCCCGCGCGGCCTCCGATCGTCACTCGACCGGTTGGCGATACCGCGTCGACGCCGCTGCGGCTTGCGACCGATACCGCTCCGAGGGGCGCTCGCTTGATAAGCCAGCGCAACGATCGCCTTCCCCCTAGTTCGAACGCAAAATCCATGAGCGGCGGCCCTGGATCAGTTCAAAACGACGACTTTTGTACCTACCTTGACCCGCCCATACAGGTCGATGACATCACGATTCGTCATGCGAATGCATCCCGAGGAAACCGCCGCCCCGATCGTGTCGGGCTCGTTGGAGCCGTGGATGCGGAATTCGCTGGAGCCGAGATAGAGCGCGCGCGCGCCGAGTGGGTTCTCCATCCCGCCAGCCATGTATCGCGGCAGATCGGGACGCCGCTTCAGCATTTGCGGCGGCGGGCGCCAGTCCGGCCATTCGCGTTTGCGACTGATCGTTTTTGTTCCCGACCAGGTGAAGCCTTCGCGACCGACGCCGACGCCGTATTCGATCGCGTGGCCGTGGTCTAGCACGTAATAAAGTCTACGCTCTTTCGTCGAAACGACGACAGTCCCCTTCTTATACTCGGGATGCCTCCAGATAACGACCTGACTCGGGATCGCCTCCTCGCGGAAGAGAGTGAGAAAATCGGCGAGCGCGCCCCGATCCAGCGGGTTGTCAAACGCCAGTGCGGGAAAAGCAACGCTCAGAGCAATGAAACCAGCGCAGAACCAAGCAAGTCTACGAACCATTTTCCTAACCTTTCTGGGCGCATTCGTTGGGACGCCCAAGCGCACACGCGAAGCACCTCTCCGTCGTCGAGAGAGTGCCGCGCCCCCGAATGTAAGGGCGCGGCGTTTTTTGTAGTGTATTTCGCAGGGACCAGCCTGCCTTAACAATAGTGACGATGGTGCCGCACGCAGCCACGCGCGTAGTAGTAACGCCGCACAGGAGCGGTAGCCGCTCCAATAACTGCGCCAGTCGCAGCTCCTAGCGCCGAATAGGCCAAGACCGGGCCGGCAAGGCCGCCGGTGGCCACGGTTCCGACTGCCGCACCGCCGAGGCCGCCAATCACAGCGCCGCCCGCCGCCCGTTCGCCGGGCGTGTAGCAGCCGACGAGCGGCAGCGTGGCCGTCAGCATGGCGGCGACAAGGAATGGTTTTTTCAGCGTTCCGCCGAAAGCGAGACTGGCCACTGAAGTTCCTCTCCTTTTGATGTGTTTCCGTCCGTCTCGGTCGAATTCCCTAGAGGATGGTCGCGAAGGGCGGATGTTTCTCTGCCGTGGATGGATGACATTGCGAACCAAATCGCCTCCGGCAAACCCGGGGCGGTTCGGGGCCGATCGCCCGGCCCCGTCGCGCTCGACCCTCGCGTAAAGGGTTCAATTACCGTCAAGGGTTAAGCGCCATTGCGCCTTTTTCAGCCTCAAGCCTTGTCCTTCCCCGTTGTCTTCGACGAACACGATACCGGCTGATTCAAGGGCTGAGCGGAGCTTGGCGATGGTCGACCGGCCGGCCACCAAAGGCCCGGGCTTGGCTTCAAGGCGGCGCACCGTGACGTGCGAGAGGCCCGCCGCTTCGGCGAGAGTCTTCTGGTCCCAACGGAGGAGCATTCTGCCGGCGCGGATAATTTCGGAGGTTAGAGGCGCGCTGATCTCTTGTTGCGATACCTGGTGTATCATGATTCTTGACAGCCGTTAATTTGTGATACATGATGTATCACGAGCGAGATACATCATGTATCACAAAGCGCCCGGTCGAGCAACCGCCGCCGAACCCCATCTCGGGAAACTCGCTTGGCTTGTCCAAAGCGAGGTCCGCCAATTTCAGCGGTAGCGCCATCATGAAGGAGGCTTGCTTGCTCGCCCAGTGGGGCGTTCTGACGGTCGGCGGCTCCTATCGGGAATGGTTCGCCAAGGCGCTCGCTTCCGAGTGGAAGAAAGCCAAGGAGCGCGCCGCTCGCCGGGAGTGGAGCGTCCGCGAGCCGCATGCATGGAGAGCAGTCTCGGCTGCCGAGCCGCCCCTTGCCGCCGAGGTCGCGCCTCGCTCTGGCGTCTTCGCTGGGGTCGCTCCGCCCTCTCGCCTTTTCACCCACATGTGGGGCCCCGCATCGCCGGCTTGTGCGCAGCCTGACCGTTCAACCTCAGGCCCAAGGAGACCCGACACATGCCTGAACGCAAAACTACAGCTGCTTCCAGCGAGAACTTGGCCGAGTTCGTGGAGCGCCTGGAAAGCGCGTGCGTCGCCAGACCGCTTATCGACGCGATGATCGAACGCATTCGCCATGACGAGGCCGAAGCGAAAGCCAAGGCCGCGCGGCTTTTCTTTGGCAAGGACAACGGCGAGAGGGTGAGCCCTATCGATTTCAGCGAAGAACTCGGGAGGGTGACGTCGCGATGCTTCGGTCTCTGCGTCGCAATTCAAGGCATGCTGACCGACGAGGACGGAAGATTTGCGACTGGCCTCTATCAGCTGGCCATCGATATTGCCGAGCAAATGAACCGGTTGCACGAAGCCTATAGCGCCGAACAGGCGGTCGACGTTTTCGCAAGACAGGACACTGACGCAGATGGGGTCATCGGATGCGCCTACGTGTTGGGCCGCCGAGAAGACATGCGCCCCGTTTCGCAGGGAGCCGCCGACTCGGTCTTGAGCGAACCGGAGGCGCGCCAATGACAACGCGCCAGACTTCCCCCGGCACGATCGTCGCCGGAATTGCACCAGCGCCCGTCGCTGCCCCCACGAAGCGGGCCGATCTAAAGCCCACCAATTCGATTATGTCAGCCGTCGCGACGGCTTGGGATCTTGACGTGCGCCGCCGCGTGGCCAAGTTCGGGGTGAAAGATGCCGGCCGTGAAGAGCGGCAAACCAACCGCGAACCCTCATGTATCCGTCATATTCTCCTGACGTTAGTCGAGTCGACATAAAATAGAGTTGAGCCGTGCCAAGATCTTTTAGGGGCATTGCGTGGAGAAAACGCCATGATTACCATAAAAGAATGCGCGGACTTGGCTGGGCTTGCGCCGGACGAGCTGGGTTTATGCGCCCTTCCCGCCGCACGACATAAATCGCTGCTTGCGAGCTATCTGCTGAACCTCCAGCGGGGCGAGAAAGCTGTGTGCCGCCAGATGGTCGGAGATTTCTGGCGCTTGATGGACCTCGGCGCGAAAGAGCGGGCTGGCGACGTGTTCCATGTCTTGCGGCTGTTTCTTTCCACCCATCCGCGAGCCAAAAGGGAGCTTGCCCATGCCAATTCAGGTAATTGATACGGCTAACCAGTTTCGCGGCAAAGTCGTCGAGATCGTCCTCGGCTCAGTCGTTTCCGAAGTCGAGGTCGAAACCCCTTGGGGTAAGGTCGCCTCTGTGATTACCACGCGCGCAGTCCGCGAACTCGGTCTTGAGATTGGCACCGAAGTCATCGCCTTCGTCAAGGTGACGGACATGGCGATCGCCACACTTAGAGACGATCGGGGTCTGACATAACGACAAATCGGGCCACGCTGCACTCGGCGCTGACAAAGGACGCAGTTCCGCGAGCATTGGCAAGACGTCCGCGAACAGGTCCCATGGAGTGGCGACCTTCACCCTATGGCGAAGCATCGCTTCGCTCGCTGACTCAGCCGACAAATGACCGCTAATGGCGCCAACCGGAAGCGCGAGAACGCGTGCGTGGCAGCGGCAATGTGGGGAAGAGCGGACTCGCTGGGGCCACGCGTTCACTGCGCAATTTGACCCTGAGCCGCCATCGGAAACGCTGACCAGGATCGGCCCGAAGGTGGTCGGCCACGCCCAAGACACGATTGTCTCGCGGCGTCGGCCTTCTGCACCGCCCCGAGCTCCCATCCCTCGCTTCAGGACGCGCGGCCGAGCCTCTCGGGCTTGCCCGCAAGCGCGTCGAGCGCGCTTTCGACGAGCGGGGCGATTTGATCCACGATGCTGCGAACGCCGTCGCGATTGGGATGAATGCCGCCCCAGAGAACGCGCTTTGGATCGCCGAACACGCCTTCCAGGAAATAGGGAAAGAAGGGCAGCGAATGCCGCGCCGCGAGCGCGGGGAAAAGCGCGTCGAAGCTCTGTCTCTTCGCTTCGCCCAGCGTTCCTGGACTGGCGCGCATGCCCACGAGAAGAAGGGGCGTTCCCCTGGCGCGCAGTTGAACTATGATCTTTTCCAAATTGGCCTCGGTGAGTTTTGGATCGAGCCCGTTCAACATGTCGTTCGTGCCGAGCTCCAAGATCACGAGATCGGGCTTGAGCGCCTCAACGCTCGGGAGTCTGGCTAGCCCCTTCTGCGTCGTGTCGCCAATGACGCCGGCGTTGACGACGGATGCATCATAGCCGTCCTCGCGGAGCCTGCGGCCGAGAACAACCGGAAAGGCCGCGCGGGGCTCTAAGCCATAGCCC
>Ga0265327_10005409_pt1 | contig 10656 bp, 11 predicted proteins | sample 41621metaG_FD_202089 | JGI IMG/M metagenome (GOLD analysis project Ga0265327, IMG submission 202089) | Rhizosphere microbial communities from Carex aquatilis grown in University of Washington, Seatle, WA, United States - 4-16-21 metaG | ecosystem: Host-associated > Plants > Roots > Rhizosphere... | reverse complement strand
CCGATCCCGATGCAGCGACCGAGTCCGCTCGACGCGCCTACCACCACCGCTCGCACTCTTGCGGAACCTCCTGCTCGACCCGGTTACCAGAAGTCGTACAGGCGGCGGGCGTTGAGCTCGCCGATCTGACGCGCTTCGTCGTCGGGGATGTCGTGGACGGCGTCGGCGAGGACCTTGCGGCTGTCGGGCCAGTTGGAGTCGTTGTGCGGGAAGTCGCATTCCCACATGAGCTTGTCGAGACCGATGAGGTGACGGTTGATGATCGCGTAGCGGTCGGCGACCATGCAGACCCAGAAATGCTGCGCGAACACCTCGGAGGGCAACCGGCTGCAGTCGACGCCCTCGTAGCGGCTCCGCTGCCACGTGTAGTCGAGGCGCTCGAGCACATAGGGCACCCAGCCCGCACCGCCTTCCGACAGCGCGATCTTGCAGTTGGGATGCGCCTCGAGCGCGCCCGAGAAGATGAGATCGCCGAGCGCGCTCATCGAGTTGATGCCACACAACGCGATGCCGACCGACGGTGTCGCGTCGGGCGACGGTGAGATCAGCCCCGACGACGTACCGATGTGCATCGACAACGGCAGCCCCGTGCCGGCCGCGGCCGCGAACACCGGGTCCCAGTGGCCGGACGGAAACGACGGTAGCCCGATCGGGTACGGGTTCTCGACGAAGATGATCCCCTTCGAGCCCTTCGCCGCGCACCGTTCGATCTCACGCGCCGCGAGCGCGGGATCCCACAGCGGGATCATCGTTTGCGGGATGAACCGGTCCGGGTACGCGCCGCACCACTCGTCGAGCATCCAGTCGTTCCACGCTTGCAGGCACGCGAGCGCGAGGTCCCTGTCGTCGGCCTCGAGGAAGCGGTTGCCGCCGAAGCGGGGAAAGGTGGGGAACAGCAACTCGGCCCACACGCCGTCGTCGTCCATCGAACGCACGCGCTCGTCGACGTCGTACGCGGCGGGGATCATGTCGTCGTAGCGGCGCGCGAACAGGTCGTCGCCCTTGCCCGCCTCGCCGGCGCGGAACCGGCGGGTGTGCACGTTCCCCTGGAACTGCAGCGGATAGAAGCGACCCTCCCACTCCCAGCCCTGGACCCCGGGCTCAGGCTCCACGATGCGGGGCGCCTGCTCGCGGAAGCGCGGCGCGATGTGGTCGGCGAACACCCCCGGCGGTTCGATGACGTGGTCGTCGACGGAGATCAGCCTCGTGTCGGCGGTGAGCACGCGGCGAGTGTAGGCCGGAAATCTTCTTGACGGAATTAGAGAATATGATTTCGCCGACGAGGGGGAGTACGCGGATGACGACAATCGAACGAGGGCGCGCGCGGGCGACGAGAAGGCTGCGCGCCGCCGCGATCATCTGCATCGTCGGACTCGGCGCGACGGCCTGCTCGAGCGCCAAGAACAGCACCGAGCCGAACATCCCGGGCCCGGTCGCGACGACCACGACGACGACGCGACCGCGCCCGACGGGACCCGTCGCGGACCTGTCGACCGCCCTCGTCGGCGGCAAGGGCGTGTTCATGGGCGAAGGGTCGCCGACCAACCTGGCCCAGGCCGGGTACGTCGAGCACGAGTACGCCGCGGCGGGGACGGCGACGTCGTACAAGCTCGATGGCGCGATCACACGCGACGGTCGTTGGAAATTCGTATCCGACACCAGCGCGCCGTACCGCACGCGCGTGCTCGTACGCGAGCCCGCGGATCCCAAGCGGTTCAGTGGCACCGTGATCGTCGAGTGGCTGAATGTCAGCGGTGGCGTCGACGCCGATCCCGATTGGACGAGCCTGAGCGAAGAGATCGTGCGCAAGGGCGACGTGTGGGTCGGCGTGTCGGCGCAACGCATCGGCATAGAGGGCGGGCCGGTGCTCGTGAAGGTCTCCGGTCCCGGCACCGACGCCGCGGGCAAGGGGCTCAAGACGATCGATCCGGCGCGCTACGGCACCCTCCAACACCCGGGCGACGGATTCTCGTTCGACATCTTCACGCAGGTCGCGCGCGCCGTCGGCACGGGCGCGGGCCTGAATGGGTTGGCGCCGCAACGGGTGATCGCCGCGGGCGAATCACAATCCGCGTTCGCGCTTGTCACCTACTACAACGGCGTGCAACCCCTGTCGCACGCGTTCGACGGGTTCTTCGTGCACAGTCGGGGCGCGGTCGCACTTCCGCTGGTCGCGCCGGGCAAGTACGCGGACATCGCGAGCGCGATTAGCGGCACCGCGAGCATCTTCCGCACCGATCAGACCGCACCGATCATGGATATCCAGACCGAGACCGACGTGGCGAGCATCCTGAACTCGTACGCGGCGCGCCAACCCGACACGGATCGTTTCCGGCTGTGGGAGGTTGTCGGTACCGCGCACGCGGATCTGCATCTCATCGGGGCGAGTGCGAAGTACATCGATTGCGGCGTGGCGATCAACGACGGCCCGATGCACCTCGTGGCCAAGGCCGCGCTGCGCGCGCTCACCAACTGGATGGAAACCGGCACGGCTCCCGTCATCGCGCCGCGTATCGACGTCGTGGCGGGCGCGTCCCCCCAGATCCGCCGCAACGCCGACGGCATCGCGCTCGGCGGCATCCGCACTCCTCCGGTCGACGTTCCCGTCGCGGCACTGTCGGGGGCGCCCGGACCCAACCCGTCGACGATCTGCTTGCTCCTCGGTTCGACCAAGCCGTTCTCCGCGGCGCGGATCGCGCAGCTCTACCCGTCGCGTGCCGCGTACGTGCAGCGCTACGACGCGGACGCGGACGCGGCGATCAAAGCGGGCTTCGTGCTCCCCGAGGACCGGGCCGCGCTCGTTGCCTTCGCGCAGCCGGCACTGGTCGCGCCGTAGTAGGCGGATTCCGCGTCTGATGTGACTGGATAACACTTGTGTGGTCAGTGTTGTTCGTGGTTACGCTCTCGTCCGGGCGGGCTACCTCCAATCGCGAGCACCGAGGTACGTCGTGCGCTTCTCTCCCATCTTCGTCTCGGTGGTCACGGTGAGCATGGTGATGACCGCAGTCCCGGCGGCGTCGGAAACGATCGGGCGCGCGGCTGAACGCGCGGTCGCGCTGCGAGACGAAACCGAAAGCGTCGGCGTCGCGCGCGACATCAGCTTCCCGCAGTGCGGCGGGCGGCTCCCCGCGCTGAGCTCCGGATCCGACGGCGTGCTCGGTGCGAACGACGGCTCAACGTTTACGACCAATCCATGCCTGGTGAAGGAGCTGGCGTGGGCCAAGCGGCTTCCGTCGGCGCCGGCGTTCTACACCAACACCGGAGACCCGGGACCGGTGCGCGCCAAGCATTGGCCGATCGGGCAGACCTCGCCCAAGGTGTGCTCGGGGGCCGACCCGAACTCGGTCGCGTGCTCGTTCGACTACGGATGGAACGCCGGGTGGCAGGCGTTCGGGGTCGCAGCCGAAGCGGCGCGGCGTCTGCATCACGTCGATGTCGAGTCCGCGCGCCGCCGCGCCGCGAATGTCGAGTGGTGGCTCGACGTCGAGACGATGAACAGCTGGCTCGCGGTCAGCGGCTCACCGACGCGCGCGGCCGAGCAACGTGACACCGCGTCGCTCGTCGGTCAGTACGACGCACTCCGGTTCGCCGGGGTCGAACAGATCGGCATCTACTCGACGGTCTACCAGTGGGGACTGATTACGGGTGGCACGCGCGCCGTCAATGCGCAGTTCGGTCCGACCGCGCAGTGGCTCGCCGGCTACGCGTCGAAGGCCGCCGCGACCGCGGGGTGCTCGGACAAAGGCTTCATGCCCGGCACCGTGCGCATGACCCAGTACCTCGCAGCCGACGGATTCGATGCCGACGTGATCTGCGCCGGACCCGACCCCGCGTGACATCCGAACGATGCCCGATCAGTGCTACGAACGGGGTGCGTAGGTCCAGTCGGGTTGCTTGCGCATCTGCGAGTCGTCGTACGTCGCGATGCCGTCGTGGATGTCGACGATCTTCGGTACGGGAAGGGGCTCGAGCGGCGACGCATCTTCGAGCTCGGCGGTGAAGTCCTCGGGAAAGGCGCGCAGCAGGCTCGCGACGACGCGCTGTTCCTCCTCGCCGAGGAAGCAACGGTTCTGATCGGTGATCCCGAGCAGTCGGGCGCCGATGAGCCCGATGTCGCGCATGTTGCCGCGTGCGTCGGCGATCTCGTCGAGCTGGCGGGTGATCTCGCCGCATCCGAACTTGCACGCTCGGCACTGGCCGCACGATTCGACGTAGAGGAAGCGCGAAACCATCCGGGCCACCGACACCATGCTGCGAGTGTCGTCGTAGACGATGAACCCGGCCGATCCCAGCCCGCCACCGGCCGCGCTCAGGCCCTCGTAGCTGACGGGTGCGTCGAGTTGCACGGCGGTGAGCACCGGATTCGACACGCCGGACAGTACGGCCTTCACCGACCGACCGGCCGGCACGCCGCCGCCGACGCGGTCGATCACCTCGCGCAGAGTCGTGCCGGGCGCGATCTCGGCAAACCCCGCGTGCACCACGTCGCCGACGACAGTGCATATCAACGGTCCCGGCGTCTCGGACGTCCCGAGTGTGCGATACCACTCGGCCCCGCGTGTGACGATCAACGACACGTTCGCGAGCGTCTCGACGTTCGTCACGAGCGTGGGGTTCGACCCGACCGGCGCATCCGCGTCCGCGTCGATGGTTTCGGAGCCCGCCGACCAGCCTTCCTGTGGTGTCGTCGCGTACAAACCGTGCAGGTACGGAGGAAGCCAGCGCGGCATCGGATCGTTGCCCTCGATGACCTCGAGCAGCGCCTTCTCCTCACCGAACAGGTATTCCTCGGGGCCGCCGATGAGCGTGACCGGCGCGTCGCCCAGCAGGCTCGCCGAGGCCATCTCGCGCAGGGCGCGTTCGAGCGCCGCGATCTCGGGCGCGAACGACGCCTTCACCGCGACGAATGCCTCGCGTGCACCGACGACGTACGCGGCCACCGCCAGGCCTTCGAGAACCTGGTAGGGGTTCGCGCGCAGCAAGGGTCGGTCCTTGAACGTCCCGGGCTCGCCCTCGGCGCCGTTGGCCACGACATAGCGATCACCGAGCGCGGCGCCGCCGGACGCGACCGACCGCCACTTGCGCCCGGCGGGGAAGCCGGCGCCACCCCGTCCGCGCAAGCCGGCGCGGTCGAGCTCGTCGAGTACCCACGCCGCGCCCCGGGCGCGCGCCCCGGCCAGCGCGTGTCCACCGCCGGCCGCGACGTACTCGTCGAGGGACCGGTGCGGGCTCGCGGGCAGTAGCAGATGCATCTCCATCTGCCCAGTGTTATCCCCATCTGCCCGCTGTTATCCCCATCTGCGCGGTCTCAACCCGCGGTAACACCCCGATCGACGGCGAGGATCGCGCCGTGCACGCTACGCGCTTCGTCCGAGGCGACGAACGCGAACATCGCGGCGATGTCTTCGGGTGATCCCATGGGCCGAAAACCCATGTACGGCCGCATGAGGCTGCCGTCGACGTCGGCGGGGATGTGGAAGTTGTCCGAGAGCGTCGTCTGGATGCCGCTCGGCGCGATCGCGTTGACGCGCAACTTCGTCTTGACGAACTCCATCGCGAGCGCGCGGGTGAGTTGCACGACCGCGCCCTTCGTCATGCAGTACACGACCGTGTACGCCTGGCCCATCAAGCCCGCGTTCGACGCGACGTTGACGATGTTGCCGTCGGTCTCGAGCAGGTGCGGGATGGCGGCCTGCGCGGTGAAGAAGTAGCCGTCGATGTTCACACCCATCATGCGCCGGTACTGCTCCTCGGTGACGTCGAGGACGTGATCGGCGCGTGCGATTCCGGCGTTGTTGCCGAGCACGTCGAGCCGGCCGAAGGTGTCGACGCACGCCGCGACCGCGGCGCGGCACTCCGCGGCTTGCGAGATGTCGCCCGACCGCGTGGCCATCGTGGCGCCCGCGCCGGCGACCAGCTCGGCGGTCTCGGCGAGCCCCTCGGCGTTGAGATCGTGGCCGAAGACGCGGGCGCCTTCGGCGGCGAGACGGAGCGCGGCGGCGCGCCCGATGCCCGACGCCGCACCCGTGATCAACGCGACCTTTTCCTCGAAGCGACGGGATGCGATCACGGTGTACTCCTGCTAGTGAGACGGAAGGTCGAGGCGAATGCTTTCGGGTCTCGGGTCCTCGTCGCCAACTCCGGGACACGCCCGCCGCCGACGGCTCGGCGTCGATTACCCTGCGGAGGTCGAACGGGCGACGGGGTACTGGAGGGACGCATGACGCGCCATCGGGTCGGGTTGGTTGTTGCGGCGGCGGTTGCGGCGCTGAGTCTCGTCTTCGCCGGTGGCACGGCGAGCGCGGTGAGCACCACGACGAAGAACCTCATCAAGAACGGCGGCGCGGAGAAAGGCGCAGGTAGCGCGGACGGCTCGGTCGTGGCGGTACCCGGCTGGACCGAATCCACCGGCGCCACGTTCACCGCGGTGCAATACGGCGCGGGTGGCGGCTTTCCGACTTCGACGTCGCCGGGACCGCCGGCTCGAGGCCTCAACTTCTTCGCCGGAGGCCCGTCCGATCCGCTCGACACGATCGTCGCGGTCCAAACGGTGAAGCTGAACACGTACAAGACCGCGATCGACGGCGGCCACGTCTCGGCGGCGCTCCTCGGTTGGCTCGGCGGCTTCTCGACCCAAGGCGACCAGGCGTTCGTCGAGGTCGACTTCAAGGACGGACACGGCAACTTCTTGTCCTCGTTGACGATCGGCCCGGTCACCGAGGCCGACCGGGCCGGTGTCACGAGCCTGAAAAAGCGGACGGCTTCCGCGCCGGTGCCGGTGAAGGCACGCACCGCGTTCGTGCAACTGAGCCTCACGCGCACCGACGGCTCGTACAACGACGGCTATGCCGACGGCCTCTCGCTGAAGCTCAGCGGCATCTGACCGAGACCGCGACGAGTCGTGGCAACCGATTTCGAGACGGTGTCACTTCCTGCCCGCGCGGACGCAATCGCACCCGACGGCTCGGAGGTACGCCTCCTTCCGAGCCTCGCGCGCGCAAGCATGGCGCACTTCACGCTCGCGGCCGGAGCGACCTCGCGAGCCGTCGAGCACCGGACCGTCGAGGAGATCTGGTACTGCGTACGCGGGCGCGGGGAGATGTGGCGGAGCACCGAGGGCCACGTCGAGGTCGTTGCGCTCGCGCCCGGCGTCGCGATCACCATCCCGCTCGGTACCCGATTCCAGTTCCGGGTGCTGGGCGACGAACCGTTCAGCGCGGTCGGCGTGACGATGCCGCCCTGGCCGGGCGATGACGAGGCCGTTGTGGTCGCGGGACCTTGGGTCCCGTCGACCTGAGGTGCGACGGAGCCGGACCGCCCTGGGCTCAGGCTCGTTGATCGTCGCGCAGGTCGACGAGCGCGCGCAGCGCGTCCCGCGCGGAGACCATTCCGGCGGCGACGCCGTGTTCCATGATCGGAAGGTGGCGCACCTCCGCATCGAGCATGCGATGGGCGGCGTCGAGCACGTCGTCGTCGGGCGCGACCGTGATGAGGTCCTCGCTCATCATGTCGGACACCGTCCGGCGAGTCGGGTTCGCACCGTCGGCAATAGCGGTGACGATGTCGCGTTCGGAGACGAGACCGATCGTTCCGTGCGCACCGCGTACCAACGCGGCTCCGATGGACTCCTCGACGAACATGACGGCGAGTTGGCGAAGCGTGTCGTTGGGGTGGGCGTACACAACCGGTCGCGCGACGAGCGCCTGCACCCGGGTGTCGTGATCGAGGTCCATCATCGTCTCCTTTCGACGACCCTGAGCCTGGTCCTCGCGCTCCACGCGGCGATAGGGACCATCGTCCTCGGTGAGGGGTGACGACCGACCCTCGGTTAGGTGGCGTCGGCCGGATCGCGCTCCCCGGTCTCGTAGACGTCGTAGGCCCGGCCGACGAGCAGCGGATCGAGAGGACCGATCTGATCGGCCCGCTTCCCGGAGTACGGCAGCTTGTGGAGCACGTAGCGGATCGCGTTGAGCCTCGCGCGCTTCTTGCAGTCGGACTTGATGACCGTCCAGGGTGCTTCGACGGTGTCGGTGTGCACGAACATCGCCTTCTTGGCCTCGGTGTACTCGTCCCACTTGTCGAGCGACGCGAGGTCGACCGGTGACAGCTTCCACTGCTTGAGCGGATGCTTCTCGCGTTCGCGGAAGCGACGACGCTGCTCCTCGCGGCTCACCGAGAACCAGAACTTGATCAAGTGCACGCCGCTGCGCGTGAGGTTGCGCTCGAACTCGGGAGCTTGGCGCAAGAACTCGCCGAGCTCGTCGTCGGTGCAGAAGCCCATGACGCGTTCGACGCCCGCGCGGTTGTACCACGAGCGATCGAACAACACGATCTCGCCGCGGGTCGGGAGGTGCTGAACGTAGCGTTGGAAGTACCACTGACCCTGTTCGACCGTCGTCGGCTTCTCGAGCGCGACGACGCGCGCGCCGCGAGGGTTGAGGTGTTCCATGAAGCGCTTGATCGTGCCGCCCTTGCCCGCGGCGTCCCGCCCCTCGAACAACACGACGACCCGCTGTCCCGATTCGCGTATCCACGCCTGTAGCTTCAACAACTCCACTTGCAGGTGGTACTTCTGCGCTTCGTATGCCTTGCGCGACATGAGATTGCGGTACGGGTAGACACCGCTGCGCCAGTGCTCGACGAGCTCGTCATCGGTGCTCATCGGGATCGTCCCGTACACCGGCTCGTCCTGCTCGAGGATGACCCGGCGCAGCGTGCCGAAGTCGTCGGCTGAGGTCCCCGCGAGCACTGCATCGAGCCAACGTGCGACGGCGGCCATCTCCTGCGGCTGTGCGTTCGCGAGGACGTCACGCACGGCATTGACCTTCGTCTCGCGTGCTCCCGCGATCGCGGCGTCGACCTCGAATCGTTCGATTCCCTCCGCGCTCAGGTCGGGCGAGGTGTCTCCCTCGGCCGCGGAACGCGGCTCCGGGTTGCTGTCAGCGGTCACGGCCGGCGACCTCGTTGTGGGGATCGCGCGCTTGGTACCAGGGCGTGTTCGAGGCACCGCTCGGGTGGGCGGCGGTCGGGTAGACGAGCGATCCGATCACGCTGAACCAGGGTTCCGCCGCCGCGCCGGCGCGGTGATGCTCGGTCGGGTACGCGTCGCCGTCGACAATCCGGAATTCCGGGAGCGGCGATTGGCCGTCGGGATGCGCCCGAGTTCGGAACGCGAACCGATCCGTCAGCGCGTACCACGGCTCGCGCGAAGGCCCGTGTGGGTGGGAGTACACGGGGTACCAATGCAACATCCTTCCTACGCGACCACAGCCGCCGGTGTGCGGGTAGGGCCGGAAGTCCTCGCGATCAGGGACCAATCAGTGACTCAGGGTACTGAGGAGCCGATTTCGGCGCCCGCGCGAATTGGGAAGGATGCATCCGAATCAACGCGCGAAGAAGGGGAGAGTCACCATGGCGACCTACCGGATGGTCTACGGCGACAGCGAACAGGTCGTACGGGAGACGTTCAGCGACGTCGAGGTGCAGCGCGAGGACGGATGGGTCGTGCTGTTCCGTGGATCGGATGCCATCCTCCGGATCCAGGAGGAACACGTGCAAACCCTCGAACGAGTGGAGTGATCTGCGCGAGCGCCGTGCGTCAGGCGAGTGGTGCGTAGAACTGTGCGGCCCACTTGCGGAACGGGAGTATGGGGCCGTCGCCGTCCGCGAGTGCCGGACTGACATTGTGGATCTTGTTGTCGAAGATCACATTGTCCTCGGCCATCTGTTTGCGGAGGTCGCGAACGAGCGCTTCGCCGACGCGTCGCGTCGTGGCGAGTGCCGCGGGGTCGTCGCCGATCTTCTTGACTCGGTAGAGCTTCAGCGACTCGGTCCATTCGAAGTCGATCGGAGTCGTCGTCGAGAGAAACACGGTGTCGATGATTCCCGTGAACCGCGCGACCGAGAACCCCGGTCCCCAACTGTCGGTGTCGATGCGTCCGGGTTGCGGTCCACGCGGCGTCGCGAAGTCGACGCGCGCACGAATGTGGTTGAACCAGCCGTCGTAGGTGATGCTCTCGATCTCGGGCACGGTCGCGGCGCCGTGCACCGTCTTCAGGTGCACGAAGTCGGGTCCGTTCTCGGCGAGCTCCTGCCACGGGCACCGCACGTTCCAGATCGCCTCGATCGGCTCGGTCCAATCGGCGCTCGCGTACTCCGGGAGATCGGGGACCTCCCACAGCGGATCCTGTTGCGGATCCGGGTGGTACCAGAACATGACGAACCCGTTGATGTCGACGGTCGGGTACGAGCGGACCCGCGCCTTCGCATTGGTCAGGTCGCTGTACGGGATGCGTACGTTGCGACCGTCGCCGTCGTATTCCCACCAGTGATACGGGCACACGAGGTTGCAACCTTCGACGCGGCCGCCGAGCGCCAAGTTGGCACCGAGGTGCGGGCAATACGCGTCCATGACGCGGGGTGCGCCGCGCTCGTCCCGCCAGAGGACGAGGTCGCGCGCGAGCAGTCGGACCGGCCGCACCGAGCCGGCCGCGAGGTCGGAGGTGTTGCACGCGCGGTACCACGAGAAGGGGAACGTCGTGTAGTACGGGAATCGTTCGCTCGGCGTCATCGCGGTCGGTTGGTAGCCGCCTTGCTTCGCCAGCGCCTGCAACGGCGTCTCGCCGGCGAAGTCGCGGATCTTCGTCGTGAAGGTCC
>Ga0265327_10005408_pt1 | contig 10657 bp, 7 predicted proteins | sample 41621metaG_FD_202089 | JGI IMG/M metagenome (GOLD analysis project Ga0265327, IMG submission 202089) | Rhizosphere microbial communities from Carex aquatilis grown in University of Washington, Seatle, WA, United States - 4-16-21 metaG | ecosystem: Host-associated > Plants > Roots > Rhizosphere >... | reverse complement strand
TCGCCCTGGCCAATATTGAGATGAAGAAGTTCAACTCAGACCAGTTCGATTACATTCGAGTGGATGACAACTTCTACCGCATCACGAATATTGCGATGGACATCCCGGACAAGCACGATTGGATCTATTTCGATTATCTCTACTACGTCATCATCCGGCCCATCCCCCGCGTCCTTTGGCCCGATAAGCCCATCGATCCGGGCTACGCCATCACCCTTATGAGTGCCCAGGGAACCCTGCTTTCGTGCACCATCTTGGGCGAACTTTGGATGAGTTGGGGCTACGGTGCGCTGGCCATCGGCGGATGGCTCTTGGGGCGCGCCGCGCGCCTGAATTTTGCGTTATACCGCTCTGCCACCGGGTCGCTCGCGCCGCTGTTTTACGGCTATATGACCATGTGGCTGTTTGTGGGCTACCGATCCCTGCTCGAAATCGTTCTTTTTACCTATCCGCTGATACTCTGGATGGCGATCGCCTGGTTGATGCGTGGAACCCTGGCCCGTGCCCGATAACGCTTCCTCCATCACCCGGCCTCACCGGATTTGGCTCGTCAACCAATTCGTTCCTCCGGACTTGGCACCGACAGCGCGCCTGCTTGGCGATCTGTCCGAGGGGCTCGGCAATCGCGGATGGACCCTTCATTTTCTCGGCCGAAAGGCGGGCTATCGCGCGAAGTCCGTAACTGGTCTCCAGCGCTGGCTGCGTGACCTTGGAGCGCATGTGTCCCTGTTCGTGCGCGGTTTGTTTGCGCCGCGGCCGGACATCATCCTATGTCTTACTGATCCGCCCGCCCTTGTCTTCACCATGAAGTGGCTCAGTTTTTTGCGCGGCGCCGAACTCGTCCATTGGCCCATGGATGTCTATCCGCAGATTGCTGTCGCATTGGGAGCTCTGAACAGCAGCTCGACCTTGTACAAAGTGATCGACGCGGCATCCTCCTGGGCGATCCGCCGAAGCGCTGCTGTCGTCTGTCTGGATGACGATATGCGCCGCGCACTTTCGCTTCCGGCCGCCGCCGTCATTCCACCGTGGGTGTCTCGGGAAATCAGAATTCCCGAGCACCCGCCAGTTCCGGGTGAAACGAAGATCACGTGGCTCTATTCTGGAAACCTTGGACGCGCGCATGATTTTGAAACTGTGCTGCGCGCCCAAAAAGTCTTGGAAGAAGCTGGTGCACCCTTTGAACTGGTGTTTCAGGGCGGCGGCGCTTGTCTGCCTCCCGCACAAGCGCTGGCCGCTGAACTGGGGTTTCACTCCTGCCGGTGGCAGGGCTATGCAAATGACCAGCAGCTCGTGGCTTCGTTGCTCGCGGCGCATGTGGTCGTCGCTACCCAACGGGAGGAGACGCGCGGTCTCCTCTGGCCCTCCAAGCTGGCCTTGCTTCAGGCGCTCCCACGGCCCATCCTCTGGATTGGCGCGCCGGCGGGCGCCATTGCAGCCTCCCTTCGTTCTCGCCCAGGACTCAACGGCGTCTTTGCCCCCGGTGAGGCCACCCAGCTCGCCCAGTGGCTCCTTTCGCATGCGGAAGATTTCAAGGCGGCCGCCCGGCAGCCTGCCTCACCCCAAGCCATTCGCGAGCATCTTGCCTCTACCCGTGAAAAATCGTTGGATGCGTGGCATCAGTTGTTGGGCCAGGTGCTTTCTTCACGCCCCTGTGCTTAGTTGAGATTGCTCCTGATGAATCCCGCCCCATCGGCCATTACTGTCTGCGCCATTCTCGCCGCCACAGCGGTGAGTGCGGGCGTGACCGGCTTGGTGCTGCGTACCAGCACCGGCGTTGGCATCGACAGCCCGGATGAGCGGCGGAAAAGCCATCCCGCGCCCGTGCCCCGCTTGGGCGGCCTGCCGATCTTCATCACGCTGATTTGCGGTTTCATTTTTGCTTCCTGGCGCAACCCCGACTATTGGCAACATTGGCGGCCTGTCATCATCACCTGCACGATCATTTTTATCGTCGGTTTTGTGGATGATCTCCGGCCTCTTGGAGCCCGTGCCAAGTTGCTGGGGCAGCTCGGCGCTGCATGCATTCTCTACGCCTTCGGGGTTTCCATTGATGAAATTTCCAATCCCTTCGGTGACTCCACACTGTCGCTGGGTTTCTGGGGGTTTCCCCTTACCATCCTGTGGCTCATTGCCATCCCGAATATCATCAACCTCATCGATGGCATGGATGGCCTGGCCACCGGTTTCGGTCTTTTCCTTTGCGTGACGCTGGGCTTCGTCGGCCACGTCAACGGTCGGCCTGAAGTGGTGTTCATCGCCGCTGTCATGAGCGGCGCTCTCGCCGGCTTCCTCATCTTCAACTATCCTCCGGCGCGCATCTTCCTGGGAGACGGCGGCGCTTATCTCATCGGTTTCTTCATTGCTTCCACATCGCTCGTGAGCGCCACGAAGGGCTCCATCATGGCCGCTCTCCTGGTCATGATCGTCGCTCTCGGCGTGCCGATTCTCGACACCTTCTTTGCCATCGCGCGCCGCGCCCTGCGGGGAGTTCCGATTTTCCGCGCGGATGCTGAGCATATCCACCACCGGCTCATCCTGCTGGGCTTCAGCAAGACCAAGGCTCTCATCGCGCTCTATTCGGTCAGCGTTGCGCTGAGTTTGATCGGCATCAGCATTTTCATCAGTCGCGGTTTGGCGCTTCCCATGGCGGGCGCTGCGCTCTGCCTGCTGGCCTTGGTGGCCGCGCGTTATCTTGGCTATGTCAAAAGCTGGACCATGCTTCGGAAGCAGGTCCAGTCGGCGATGGAGCGGCGTCGGGACATGCTCTTCACCCATGACTGTGGCCGCGTCGCGGAGTGGGAAGCGGAGCGCTGCGCTTCAGCGGATGAATTCGTTCGCGAGCTTCGCCATTTGTTGGAGAGGGTGGGACTGCAAATTTCAGCCTCCGGTCAAACCCGGGCGTTGCCACTGCAGATTGATCCGCAAATTACCTGTCGCCTTCACCACATTCCAGATTCGGATTCACCCCAGAGTCAGGAGCGCTGGCTCGCCAAGGCAGATGCCTTTCTCCCGGCCCTGACCCGCGCCGTGGAGCGCTGGGGCATTTTCCCCGGCTTGGACATTCAGGGTTCTTCCCGCAATGGTCAGGATCATCCCGGACCTTCCTAGTCATTTTACCACCGGATTCATTGCAGCCTGTGCCCCAACCATCCGATCCGCCTGCGGAAGAGCCGGAAGAGAATACGGAAACGTTGGCAGAAACCATCGGCAGCCGCTCTGCGGAGCCGGCGCTGAAGAAAGCTTCCCTATGGCTCACGCTTGCCGTGCCCGTGGTGGCCTGTGGCTTTGGCGGCAGCAAGGAGCCTTGGGCTCTTGGCGCCACTGCTTCCCTGGTGGCCTTGAATCTCTTTTTGATCCGCCCTTCGGTAAGGCCGCCGCGCACGGTGATATGGACGCTGGCCTTGGCGGGACTCTTCATGCTGGCGGCTTTTCTCCCTCTTAAGATGGAGTTGTGGCCAGATTGGCGCCTGCACTTTGCCGAGGATTTTGACGTTCCCTTGCCGGAACGAAATTCACCCCAGCCTTGGATCAGTTTCGAAGCATGGGTCCTCGCCATGGTGGGATTCGCATGGCTGTGGAGCTGTTTCGGCCGTGGTTTTGATGTCGCGGAGCGCCGCTGGCTGATGCGGCGGCTTGTGATGATGACCGCCCTCCTTGCCCTGTTGGCGATCATCGTCCGCTACAACGACTGGATCGTTCCCTTCTGGCGCACGGAATGGCTGTCCGGCTATTTTGGACCGTTCCCCGACCGCAACAACTTCAGTGGCTTCCTTGCCATGGGCGCGGTGCTGGCCTTCGCTACCGCCTACGATGCCTGGCGCAGGCGCAGTGTCTTTTGGCTGATCGTTGTTCTGTGCGTCGTCTGCATTGTCTGGGCGCTTGTCTCGAATACCTCCCGCGCCGGCGTCGTGCTCTTTTTTGCGGGGGTGGTGGCTTGGATGTTCTTCGCCTCCTTCAGCCGCCGCTCGGCCCAACGCATCGGTGTGTCGGCCGCGGTGGTGCTGGTCTTTGCCGCTGTTTTCATCCTGTTTGGGAAACCCATTCTCGACCGCATGCACGCCTCGGGTGGTGTTGCCCAAGTTATCTCGGAAGACAATCGCGTCCATATCGCCGCTTCCACCCTTCGTATGATCGCACAGTCGCCGTGGTTTGGCGTGGGTCTGGGCAACTTCGATCCTGCCTTCGCCTTTGTCGTGACCGATACCGATCCCTATTCGCGTTTCGTTCATCCGGAAAACGACTGGCTCTGGTTGGCGGCGGATTGTGGAGTGCTGGTTCTCGCTCTTTTCTTGATCGCCTTGGCAGCGTGGTTCTGGCACACCGGTTCGTGGAGCAGGGGGAAAGAAACCCGATCCGGCCAGCGCGATCGCCGTCTGCGCAACGCGTGCGCCATCGCGGTGTTCATGATCGTGGTGCACGGTCTTGTGGATGTGCCGGGCCATAGCCTCGGCGTTCCCTTCACGATGATCCTCGTGGCCTCGTTGGCTCTCCGTCCCCGGCGTCTTGTGCCTATCCCTTACGCGAAGTTGTCCACGGTGCTGTGGCGCTTTGGCGCCGCCATCTTTTGCGTGTTCGCCGCGATCATGTGGTTTTCCGTTTCCATGGGGAATCCTCTCATTCCCGGCAAATCGGAGGCGCGCCGTCAGATCAGGAAGGCGGAATGGCTCGCCTCCCATGGCGATCTCCAAGCCTCCCGCGAGGCCTTTGATCGTGCGATCCAGATCAGACCTCTCCAGTGGAACTATTACTACCAGCGCGCGATTGTCGAGCTGGCCCTCGGTTGGCCGCCACAGGCCGTGCTGCAGGAGTTCGCCCGCATGCGCTATCTGGAACCGCACAGCGCCCTGGTTTGCATGAATGAGGCACAACTCTGGGTGAAATATCATCCACCCTACGCGTTGCCTGCGCTTCGCGAGGCCATGAAGAGGCTCAAGGTGCGCAGCCAGGAGTTCTACAACACCATCCTGGCAGGGGTTGCCGGAAATCCGGAACTCCGACGCGAGATGTTCGATCTCGCCACCGATCCCAAGTACAAGCTGGTTTATCTCTACAGTGTCAGTGGCGCGGAATTCAACGATTGCCTTGAAAAGCTCCTGGAGCAGGACCCTCGGCTGGAAACTCTCACGCCTGAGGAGCGCCTCGCCATGTTCAAGCTGTGGTATCAGCGCGGCGACCGGGCCCGTCTCATCCGCATGCTCGGCGAGGAAAAAAGCTGGCGCACGGATGGTTGGCCCGTGCTCGCGGACGATCTTGCTTCCAAGGGCGACTACCGCGGCGCCTGGCAGCTTGCCATGGATGCGGTCCATCCGCCCGCTTATAAACCCATCAGCCGGGGTGGCGACACCGCCCAGCTCAGCCGCAACTTTACCATGCACCCGACCGACTCCTCCTACGGTCTGGAACTTTACGAAATTCAAAAGACCAAGGGCCTCTGGGATGATGCCCTTATGACCTTGGGCAAACTTTCTCAGCTTCCAGAGGCGCCCAAACGACTCATCTATGAGGAGAGCGTGATCTTGGCGCGCAAGGGCGACTACGTTCGCGCTTGGGAGAGAATGAACCAGTACATCCAATCCTCCCGATAGGGTAGGGGGACCCGGTCAAACTCTGTCCAGACTTGCGGGAGAGAGTTCCACGCGGCAGCGCCCGCCTTCTCAAATTTGCCTCTCCCTGCGCCGATTCAATAGATTCATTCAAGCCGTTAAAAAAAACCACATTCAGTATTGACCAATTTCTAGAAATTGATTAGCTTATACTAAGCATTATTGAGAATCTTTTCGTCCCTCCCTTCGTATGGCCAAAGTCGTGATCATCGATGATGAAGCCTCCATTTTGGAGCTCATGGCCAAATGTTGCCGCTCCTTGGGGCATGAGGTGACCCCCTGCGAAACCGGTGCCGCCGGGATCGCGGCCCTTCGGTCGATCCGACCGGAAGTGGCCATCGTGGACCTTCTCATCCCGGATGCCAATGGACTGGATCTGATTAAGCTCTGCCGCGCCGAGCTGCCTTCCACTGCCGTCATCATGGTCACCGGCCACGGCAGCGTGGAAAGCGCCGTGGAAGCCATGCGCCTTGGCGCTTTTGACTACCTGAGCAAACCTTTCGATATCGCCGACCTGAAGCGCACTGTGGATCAGGCGCTCGGCAAGAAGCCCGCCGCGCCACCCGCCACCGCCGTCTCCGGCCCCCAGACCGCCAAAATCATTGGCCAGAGCAACGCTGTCCGCAAAATCCTCAGCACTATCCAGCACGTCGCAGACAACGACAGCCCCATCCTGCTGGAAGGGGAGTTCGGTGTCGGCAAGCAGCTCATCGCCCGCGCCACGCACGATGCCAGCCGGCGCAGCCACGCTCCTTTCAAGGCCATCCAGTGCAGCGCGCTGCCAGAGGACCTCATGGAAGTGGAGCTCTTCGGCCAAGGCGCCGCCCAAGGCAGCATCTTCTCCCGCGTGCGCGGCGGCACCGTCCACTTGGCAGAGGTCCACCACCTCCCCATGCGCATCCAGGCGCAGCTCAATGCACTCTTGGATCAGGCAAGCAACGGTGCCTCCAGCGGTCTTGCGGGTGCCCGACTGATCACCTCTACCTCCCAGCATCTTGAGGATGCCATCCGCGCCGGTCATTTCCGCGAGGATCTCTATTACAAAATCTCCGTTGTGCCCATCGAAATTCCGCCCCTGCGTGAACGGCGCGAGGACATCCCGCCCCTCATCGAGCATTTCCTGCGTGAGCACGCCCTTCGTGTCGGAGGCGCCATGAAAAAGATGGAGCGCTACGCCAGCGACTTTCTGGAGAAATATTCCTGGCCCGGCAACATCAGCGAGCTGCGCAACTCCGTGGAGCGTGCCTGCGCCCTCTCTGAAGGCGACAGCATCACGCCCGCCGATCTCCCCTCCAAGGTCACGCAGAAGGTGGAGGTACCCGTCAATCCCGCTGCTCCGGAAGCCGGCGCTGTTCAAGCTCTCCCCATCGGCTCCACATTGGACGACTACATTCGCGGCCAAGAAAAGGTCTTCATCAACGAGACCCTGAAATACAACAACGGCTCCCGCGAAAAGACCGCCAGCATGCTCGGCATCAGCATCGCCACCCTCTACCGAAAAATGGAGCTCAACGTCGAGCGTCGCACCACCTCCTAAGCGGAACGCTCTACCAGCTTTCACATCCTTAGAAGACGCGCTCATCAGCGCGTCTTTTTTGTCGTCATTTCCAATTGGAGGCATTGATGCTGCCAACATTTCGCTGACATCCAACGAGTTAGACCCTTAACCCTGAACTTTGAACCTGCCAACTTCCTAAATCCTACTTGTCATATCGGAAAAGCGGTCTAATGTAGTCGCCCCATGGCCGCCGCTCTCGCCGCCTCCCTCAATGCCGCTGTCGCTTCCCTGCCTCCGCTGCAGGCCATCCGGCATATTCTCGAGGAAGTCGAAGGCCGCGCCATTGTCACCACGAACTTCCGGCCCTACGAGGCCGTCATTCTCCACCTCGCCACCCAGGTCCAGCCGGATATCCCGGTCCTTTGGGTGGATCACGGCGCGAATCTCCCAGAGACCTACCAGTTCGCCGATGCCACGCACAAGCAGCTTAAGCTGAATCTGCGTCCTTATCTTCCGAAGATGACCTCCGCCCACTGGCTCGCGCTCAACGGCGGCAATCTTCCCATGCCGGACGAAGTGGAGCGCGTCGAGGATTTCAGCCGCATCATGAAGCTGGAGCCCTTTGAGCGCGGCATGCGCGAACTCGCGCCGAAAGTCTGGATCACCGCACTCCGCCGCGAGCAGAACCCCCAGCGCGCCGCGAGTCTCCAACCGGTCGCTTGGGATGAAAAATTTCAGACCCTCAAGGTCAGCCCGATCCTCGAATGGACGCCAGTGGAGCTCGACGCCTACCTCGCCGAGCACAAGCTGCCCAACGAGCGCACCTACTACGATCCCGCCAAGGGCGACGAAAAACACGAGTGCGGCCTTCACGCCCGCCTCACCACGGACAAGGCCCTGGCCTTCGACTCCGCCAATCAGGTGTGAGCGCCCGACCCCAGATTCAACTTGATGCCTTTCCCCCCTCATGAGTAATAGAGCCAGCCTTCGCATGCCTGGAATCACCCATCTTCAGTTCCTCGAAAGCGAGGCCATCTACGTGCTCCGCGAAACCGCGGCCCAGTTCACCAAACCCGCCATGCTCTTCTCCGGGGGCAAGGATTCCATCGTCATGGCATGGCTCGCCCGCAAGGCCTTCCATCCCTCGCTCCTCCCGTTTCCGTTGCTCCACATCGACACCGGCCACAATTTCCCGGAGGCCATCACCTATCGCGATTGGTTTGCCAAGGAGGTCAAGGCCAAGCTCGTCGTCGGCTCCGTCCAGAAGAGTATTGATGAAGGTCGCGTCGCTGAGGAAAAAGGCCACACCGCCAGCCGCAACAAGCTGCAAACCGTCACCCTTCTCGACACCATCGAAGAACACCAGTTCGATGCCTGCCTTGGCGGTGGCCGGCGCGACGAGGAAAAGGCCCGCGCCAAGGAGCGCTTCTTCTCCCACCGCGACAGCTTTGGCCAGTGGGATCCGAAGAATCAGCGCCCCGAGCTCTGGAACATCTTCAACGGCCGCAAGAATTTCGGCGAGCACTTTCGCGTCTTCCCGCTCAGCAATTGGACGGAGATGGACGTCTGGCAGTACATCCGCCAGGAAAACATTCCGCTGCCCAATCTCTATTTCTCCCACCAGCGCAAGGTCATCGAGCGCCACGGCCAGTTCCTCGATGCCGAGACCGGCTTTGTGCAGCTCCTCGATGAAGAAAAGCCCCGCGTGAAAGAGATGACCATCCGTTTCCGCACTGTGGGGGATGCTACCTGCACCGGCGCCGTTCTCTCCGCCGCCAAGTCCATCGACGAAGTCGTGGCCGAAGTCGCCGCCGCCCGCCAAACCGAGCGCGGCACCCGCGCCGACGACAAGCGCTCCGAGACCGCCATGGAGGATCGCAAAAAGGAAGGCTATTTCTAAGCCTCCTCCTCCTTCCCATAGGTCCCATTAGACCTATTCGTCCTATCCGTCGTTTTCTCTCTGACTCTCGTTTTTGCCCTCATGGACCTCCTCGTCAATCCTTCCGAATCCAGCCTCCTCCGCTTCACCACCGCCGGTTCGGTGGATGATGGCAAGAGCACGCTCATCGGCCGCCTGCTCTATGATTCCAAGAGCATCTTTGAGGACCAGCTTCTCGCTGTGGAAGAATCCTCCAAGCGCCGAGGGGACGAGCACGTCAATCTCGCGCTCCTCACCGATGGCCTTCGCGCCGAGCGCGAGCAGGGGATCACCATCGACGTGGCTTACCGCTACTTCGCCACGCCCAAGCGCAAATTCATTATCGCGGATACTCCCGGCCACATTCAGTACACGCGGAACATGGTCACCGGCGCTTCCACCGCGGACCTTGCCATCATCCTCGTGGACGCGCGCCAAGGCGTCATGGAGCAGACGCGCCGCCACGCCTTCATTGCGTCGCTCCTGCGCATCCAGCGCCTCGTCCTCGCGGTGAATAAAATGGACCTCGTTGATTTCGACGAAAGTATCTTCAACAAGATCGTCGCGGACTTCACCACGCTTTCCAAGGGCCTCGCCAATCCGGTGGAGTTCACGCCCATCCCGCTCAGTGCGCTTCATGGCGACAATGTGGTGGAGAAATCCACCAGCATGCCCTGGTACAGTGGGCCCTCACTTCTTCAGCATCTCGAAAGCGTGAACGTCCACGCCGGCGAAAGCCACAGTGCCACCCGCTTCCCCGTGCAGTGGGTTATCCGTCCACAGTCGGATGAATACCCTGACTTCCGCGGCTTCGCCGGACGCATGGCCAGTGGCTCCCTGAAGGTGGGTGATGAAGTCATTGCCTATCCCAGCGCTCTCAACAGTCATGTGACCGGCATCCACAGCTATGACGGCGCGCAGCAGGAAGCCGGCCCGCTCCTCAGCTACGCCATCACGCTCGCGGACAACATCGACATCAGCCGCGGTGGTCTCATTGCCAAGGCCGATGAACCACCCCTGCACAGCCCGCACATCGATGCGATGATCTGCTGGTTCACCGACAAAAAGCTGCGCCCCAAGTCCCGTTTCTATCTCCGTCACATGACCAACGGCGTGCGCGCCAGCGTCACCGATCTTCTCTACAAGGTGGACATCACCACTTTCGAGCGCACCCAAGGCATTACGGAGTTTGGCCTCAACGACATCGGCTGCGTCCGCTTCCAGTGCGCTACCCCTCTCTACTTCGATCCCTACGCCAAGAACCGCATCACCGGCAGCTTCGTCCTCGTGGATGAACAGACGAACAACACCGTCGCCGCCGGCATGATCCTCCGCGCTGTCGGCACCGAAGACCTCAGCAGTCCTGACGCCTTCGATATTTAGAGTCCGTCGAACCTTCGGCGGTCATTGAATGGAGGCGGGGTTTTCAACCCCGCTTATTCTCTTGGGTCGTAGGAGTGCGCCGGTTCTGCGGCGCTTTCGTTTCCTCACAGCAGAACGAAAATCACGCCGCCTTCTTCTTCCCAGCCTTCGGCTTTGTCTTTTTCTTGGCAGCCGTCTTCCTCGCTGGCGCCTTTTTCTTCCCATGCCCGTGCCCGCTCTTCCCCAAGCTCTCCTCCAACACCTTCACCAGAT
>Ga0265327_10005406_pt1 | contig 10661 bp, 11 predicted proteins | sample 41621metaG_FD_202089 | JGI IMG/M metagenome (GOLD analysis project Ga0265327, IMG submission 202089) | Rhizosphere microbial communities from Carex aquatilis grown in University of Washington, Seatle, WA, United States - 4-16-21 metaG | ecosystem: Host-associated > Plants > Roots > Rhizosphere... | reverse complement strand
TCCTCTCCGACCCCGACCACGAGGTCATGACGGCCTACGGCGCCTGGGGCGAGAAGACCATGTACGGCAAGAAGACCGTCGGCACGATCCGCTCGACGTTCTTGGTCGACGCCAAAGGCAACCTGGCGCGGGTCTGGTACAACGTGCGGGCCGACGGTCACGCCGCCAAAGTCCTCGAGGAACTCGCTGATCTCTGATGGGGGTGCTCCCCCACCCTCATCGTTGATGGACCGGACACCACCAGGTGGTGCGACCCCCGACGGCAGCCGAGACCAAGGCCGACCCGTCCCCCGGACAGTGGCCACCCGGCCGACGCTCCTCGATGAGGTCACCGGTGTGCGAGCCACCACGGGCCGCCAACTCGTCAAGCGTGGTGCGCAGGTGCCGGTAGAGCCGCCGGAGCTCGGCACCGGTCAGCGACGCCGTCGGCCGCAGCGGCGAAAGGGACGCTCGCCACAGGATCTCGTCGGCCAGGAGGTTGCCGACGCCGGCCAGATGGTGCTGATCGAGGAGCCGGGCCTTCAAGGGCGGCCCTCCGCCGGGCATGGCAGAGCCCAGGGCGCGCCGTAGCTCCGCCGGAGAGACAGTGGCCGCATCGGGGCCGAGCAGGTCCTCGTCGGGGTCGAGCAGTACCCGGCCGAACCGCCGCGGGTCGTGGAGGGCGAACTCCCCGCCGTCGGCAAACCGGATCCGCAGGCGCACCCACTTGGCTGTGTAGCGGCCGGCCGAATGACGAAGACGGTCGAGAGCGGCTCGATCGTCCACCAACAGGCCACCGGTCATGCCGAACCTCACCCCGAGCGTGGGACCGAGCTGTCCGTCGGGCGATGCCGTGTCGAGGAGGAGGAGCTTGCCACGCCGGCGCGCCGCGCTGAACTGTCGGGCAACGAGGGCACGACGTAGGCCGCTGGCCGTGGTCGGCGGCCCGACCACGCGGCCGTCACCGGTCCAGAGCGAGGAAATCGGCCGGTCGAGGGCGGCCGTCGCCAGCTGGCGGTAGAGCTCGACTTCCAGCAGCTCGGGCACCGATTGACGGTACCGGGTCGGCACACAACGGTGGGCCGGCCGCCTGGTCCTGGCTGGGTAGGGTGTGCGCCGTGCCTCCCGAGAAGCTCCACTGGGCGCACCTCTACGAGGAGGTGGTGACGTCCGGCCTGTGTACCGGCTGCTCGGCCTGCGTGGTGGTCTGCCCTTACGACGTCTTGGGCTACGACGACACCGACGGCCGCTACAAGCCGTTCCACGTGGAGGCGGACGGGGGAGCCAAGGACTGCACGCACGGGGTGAAGGGCTGCACCCTGTGCACGCGGGCCTGCCCGCGCTTTCGGACCTGGGAGCCGGAGATCGACCAGCACCTCTTCGGCCGCGAGCGCACCGACGACGAGGTGTCGGGAGTGGCCATCGACATCGTGCTGGCGCGGGCCACCGACCCCGAGATCCGCGACGCCGGCCAGGACGGCGGCTTCGTGTCGGCCCTGCTCGTCTTCGCCCTCGAACACGACATGATCGACGCCGCGCTGGTCTCGGCCCTCGAGGGCGACGGCAGCACCTGGAAGGCGCTCCCGGCGGTGGCCCGCACCCGGGCCGAGATCCTCGCCACGGCCGGGTCGCGCTACACGTATTCGGCCAACCCCATGGCCTACGCCGAGGCCATCGAGGGCGGCGCCGAACGGATCGCGCTCGTCGGCATGGGATGCCAGGCCTCGGCCCCGCCGGTGATGGCCGCTCGCAAGGCCGGCAAGGTGGCCCGCCGCCTCACCTTGTCCATCGGACTCTTGTGCTCGAAGACCTTCGACGACGCCATCTTCCCCGAGCTGTTCGAGGCCCGCTACGGCCTGAAACGCGAGGAGATCGTGAAGATGAACATCAAGGGCGTCTTCCAACTCTGGATGCGCGATGGCGCCTACCACGAGGTCCCGCTCAAGGAGGCCCACGCCTTCACCCGTGAGGGCTGCACCGCCTGCCCCGACTTCGCCGCCGAACACGCCGACATCTCGACCGGCGGCATCGGCGCCTTCAACGACTGGACGCTCACCCTCATCCGCACCGAGCGCGGCCGCGAGCTCTTCCACGCCATGGTGGCCGCCGACGCCGTCGAGGTGCGACCCTCCGACGACGACCCGGGCGCGATAGCCCTCCTGCGCAGGCTGAGCCGGGTCAGCCGGAAGCGCTGGCCTGCCACCGCCGTCCCCATGCCCGGGCGCCTCCCGGCCAGCTGAGACGAGCCGCTCAGGCGGCCAGCTTTCGGGCCCGGTCGAAGACCGCGTCCAGCATCTCCTCGGTCAGCCGACCGGTGAAGGTGTTCTGCTGGCTCGGGTGGTAGGAGCAGAGCAGGACCCGGTCATCGGGGAGCGGGTACTCGGCCAGGTGGGCGAAGCGGGGCCGGGGGCGGACCCCGAACAGACCTGCCACCGTGGCCGTGGCCAGTCCTCCCAGAGCCACAACCACCTTCGTTGTGACGAGCAGGCCGAACTCGCGTTCGAGGAACGGGAGGCAGTTCGCCCGCTCGAAGGGGTCCGGCTTGTTGTCCGGCGGGGCGCAGCGCACCGATGCCGTCACCCAGGCATCGCGCAACTCGAGCCCGTCGTCAGCCGCCACGCTGGTGGGCTGATTGGCGAAGCCGGCCCGGAAGAGGGCGCGGTAGAGCCAGTCGCCTGAACGGTCGCCGGTGAAGACCCGGCCGGTGCGGTTGGCGCCGTGGGCGGCCGGGGCGAGCCCCACGACGGCCACCCGCGCCCGTGCATCGCCGAATCCTGGGACCGGTCGACCCCAGTAGTGCTCGTCAGCGAAGGCGGCACGCGGTTTTGCCGCCACGGCCTCGCGCCAGGCCACCAGGCGCGGGCAGCGACGGCAGTCGGTGATCTCGTCCCCGAGCCTCGCCAGGTCGAGGCGGAGGTTGGACGCCACGGGCCACAGCCTACGATTGGGGTCCGTGGCCGCCTCTCGGAGTCCCCGCGCCGCCGCCCGCCGGGCCACGCAGAAGGGTCCCCGCCCGACGGTCGTCCTCCTGGTCCGCCACGGGCGGACCCCCACCACCGGGGCCATCCTCCCCGGGCGCTCGGACGGCCTGCACCTCTCCGAGGAGGGCCGCGCCCAGGCCGAGCGGGTCGCCGCGCGGGTGGCCGAGCTGTCCCACCCTCCTGGCGCCGTCTACGCCTCGCCCCTCGAGCGCACCAGGGAGACGGCGGCACCCATCGCCCGGGCTCTCGGGCTCAGGGTCCGCCGTGAAGCGGGTTTGCTCGAGGCTGACATGGGCGAGTGGACGGGCGGCCGCTTGCGGCGGTTGGCCCGCACCAGCTCCTGGTCGGCCGTCCAGCGCTGGCCGTCGGGATTCCGATTCCCCGGTGGGGAGTCGTTTGCCGAGATGTCCACCCGGGCCAACGCCGCGGTGTTGGGGCTGGTGGACGCGCACCCCGGCCAGACCATCGTCGCCGTGTCCCACGCCGATCCCATCAAGGCGGTGGTGGCCTCCGCCGCCGGCGTCCCCCTCGACCTCTTCCAGCGGCTGGTGGTGTCACCGTGCTCGGTCTCGGCCATCGTCTACGGCGCCACTGGGCCCCACGTGCTCTGCGTCAACTCCACGGCGTCGCTCACCGAGCTGGCCCTGTCGTGAACGAGCCCGTCTCCTTCGAGGAGCCGCACCGCTTCAGCGTGGCCGCCGTCGGACCGGTGGGGTCCAGGCTGTTCCTGCTCCACGCCGCCCAGGGGGCGGCGACCCTCACGGTCAAGGTGGAGAAGCAGCAGGTGGCGATCTTGGCCAGCTACCTGGCCCGCATCGTCCGCGAGCTCGGCCGCCCCGGTGAGCTCCCCGCCGACCTCGAGTTCGAGGCTGACGACGAGCCCGAATGGGCAGTGGGCACCATCGGGGTCTCCTACGACGACGAGATCGACCGCCTGGTGGTCGTGGTCGAGGAGTCGGTCCGAGACGAGGACGAGGACGACGAGGAGCCAGGGGAGGCCGAGCTGGACGACGGGATGGTGGCCCGCATCCTGGTTACGAGGGAGCAGGCGGCGGCCTTCGCCATCCGGGCCACCCAGCTGGTCGAGGCCGGCCGGCCGCCCTGCCCCCTGTGCGGATTGCCGCTCGACCCCTCGGGCCACGACTGCCCACGGACCAACGGGCACCGACCACCGGTCACGTGATCGCTGGCGACCCCGACCGCCCGCTTCGGGTGCCCGACCCCGACGGATCCGAGGCGGCGGAGGTCCTTCGCCAAGGGGAGATGACCGTGCACGGGCGCATCGCCGGCAGCTCCAACGCCACGCTGCTCGTCACCTGCGCCCTCGACGGTGCCGAGTTGGCCGCCGTCTACAAGCCGGCGCGTGGCGAGCGGCCCCTGTGGGACTTTCCCTCAGGGCTCCACCGGCGCGAGGTGGCGGCCTACGAACTTTCCGCCGCACTCGGGTGGGGCATCGTCCCGCGCACCGTGGCCCGCACGGACGGCCCCTACGGACCCGGTTCGGTGCAGCGGCTCGTGCCCGAGGACGGCCAGGCCCATTACTTCACCCTGCGCGAAAACCCGCGCTGGCATCCGGCCCTCGTGACCATCGCCGCCTTCGACGTCCTGGCCAACAACGCGGATCGCAAGAGCGGCCACGTGCTCCTGGCCGAGGGCCAGCTGTGGGCCATCGACAACGGCCTGTCGTTCCACACCGAGGAAAAGCTGCGCACGGTCATCTGGGACTTCTGCGGCGAGCCCCTCCCGGCCCACCTCCTCGCCGACATCGAGCGCCTGTCGACCAAGGGCGTCCCCGGTATCTTCGGCGACCTGCTCGCCCCCGACGAGGTCGAAGCCCTCGGCCGGCGGGTGGAAGCGCTGGTGTCGCAGGGCTGCCTGCCGCTGCCCGACGAGGACCGGGAGTGGCCGCCGTATCCATGGCCCCTCGTGTGAGGCCCCGGTGTCACAATGAGACCGCTCCTCGTCCCCTCGCCACACAGACCGCAGTGATCGCACCAGCGCACCTCCCCTTCCGGCCCGTCGCACGCCCACTGGATCGGTCGCGTGCCTAAGCCGGTCGAAGGCACCAGCCCCTACGTCCCGGGGCTCGACGGCCTGCGGGCGGTGGCGGTGCTGGCGGTCATCGCCTTCCACCTCAACTTCTCCTGGGCCGGCGGCGGCCTGCTCGGGGTGGGGGTGTTCTTCGTCATCTCCGGCTACCTGATCACCGACCTCTTGGCATCGGAGTTCCACCGCCGGGGCGGGATCGCGCTGGGCATGTTCTGGATCCGGCGGGCCCGGCGCCTCTTGCCGGCCCTCTTCGTCATGCTCTTCGTGACGGTCGGGTGGGTGACCCTCTTCGACCGGGCGCAACTACCGGCGATGCGCAGCGACGTGCTGCCCGCGCTGTTCTATTACTCGAACTGGTGGTTCGTCTTCCAGCACGTCTCGTACTTCGCCAAGTTCGGGCCGCCGACCCCCGTCGGTCACCTGTGGTCGCTGGCCATTGAAGAGCAGTTCTACCTGATCTGGCCGTTCGTGATGTTGGCCATGCTCAAGTGGCTGCGCAGTCGCCAGGCCATGATCGCCCTCATCCTGGCGGCCGCCTTCGGCTCGATGATCGAGATGGCCGTTCTCTTCCACCAGTACGCCGACCCGACCCGCATCTACGACGGCACCGACACCCGGGCCTTCGCCCTCCTGATCGGGGCGGCCCTGGCGTTGGCCCTCCCGCGCAACCGCGTCTATCCCCCCGTCACCGTCGGGGCGCGCCGCCTGCTCGACGCGGTAGGGGTGGTGGCGCTGGTCGGCATCTTCGCCATGTTCTGGCGGACCGGCGAGTACGACCCCTTCTTGTACCGCGGCGGGATGGTGATGCTCTCGGTGCTCACGGCCATGGTCATCGCCGTGGTGGTCCACCCCGGGGCGCGCTTCGGGCACTGGCTGGGGTTCGAACCCCTGCGATGGATCGGCGAGCGCTCCTACGGCATCTACCTCTGGCACTACCCGGTCATCATCCTCACCACCCCGGCCAACGCCGCCCCCAACCCGGCCCGCGCCCTCCTCCAGACCTCGGCCAGCATCGGGCTGGCCGCGCTCAGCTGGCGCTACATCGAACAACCCGTGCGTCACGGCGCGCTGGCCCGGGCGTGGCGACGGCTGCGGGCCCGCCGCTGGACCTGGCCGCCCCGGCTCCGGCCGGCCGCGTGGGCGGTGGCCGGCGGGGTGACGGTGAACCTCGCCATCTGCCTGGTGGGTCTCTTGGGGCTGGTGTCGGTGCCGGCCCTGGCGGCGGCGAGGGCCCACCACCACACAGTCCTGCCGCCGGCCCACCACCAGGCGACGTCGTCGACCACCACGGTGCCCACCGGCACCGGCACCACCGCCACCACCGGCCCGCCGCCGCCGGGCCAGGGGGTGACCGCCATTGGCGACTCGGTCCTGGTCGATGCGGCCACAGACCTCCAGCACCTGTTGCCCGGCATCGTCATCGACGCCAAGGTCGGCCAGCAGCTCACCCAGGTCCAGAACACAGTGGCCTCCTTGAAAGCCAACGGCGACATCGGGACACGGGTGGTCATCGAGCTCGGCACCAACGGGCCCTACTCCGCCCAGCAGCTCACGGACCTGTTGAACGCGCTCGGTCCCGAGCGCGAGGTGGTGCTCGTCAACACCCGGGTGCCGCGCCCGTGGCAAACACCGGTGAACGCCACCATCGCCTCGGTGGCTCAGAGCTACCCGCACGCGACCTTGCTCGACTGGTACGCGGCCAGCGGCACGGTCCCGCAGGATTTCTACACAGACGGGATACACCTGAACCCCAACGGGGCCCAGTACTTCGCCTCGCTCGTCGCCGGCGCCCTGGCCACCCATGCTCCCACGCCGCCCGGCACCCACGACCGGCTCGGCTCGCGCCCCTAGGTCAGCCCCTCGACTTGAGGGCCTCGATGAGGGCCGGCAGCACCTTGTGCACGTCGCCCACGATGCCGAGGTCGGCCACCGAGAAGATGGGGGCGTCCTGGTCCTTGTTGACGGCGACGATGTTCTTCGAGCCCTTCATGCCCACCAGGTGCTGGGTGGCCCCCGAGATCCCGCAGGCCAGGTAGACGGTGGGCTTCACCGTCTTGCCGGTCTGGCCGACCTGGTGGGAGTAGGGCACCCACCCGGCGTCGACGATGGCCCGGCTGGCCCCGGCCGCGCCGTGCAGCAGGGTGGCCAACTCTTCGACCAGGGCGTAGTTCTCGGCCGCGCCCAGTCCCCGACCGCCCGAGACGACGACCGCCGCCTCGTCCAGCTTGGGGCCCGTCCGCTCCTCGGCGTGGCGGGCCACGATGCGCGCCGCGTTGGTGGCCCCGGCGTCGGGGGCCGGAGCCGCCACCACCTCGGCCGGCCCTCCGCCCGAGGGCTCGGCGGTGAAGGACTTGGCCCGGATCACGAAGATGCCCGGCCCGGGCCCGGTGAAGCGGGCCGTAACGATGTGGCTGCCACCGAACACCGGGTGTTGGGTGGAGAGCGTGTCGCCGGCCACCAGCCCGGTCACGTTGGTGAGCACCGGACGGTCGAGCTTGGCCGACAGCCGGCCGGCCACGTCACGGCCGTCGTAGGTGGCGGGGATCAAGAGGGCGTCGGGGCCGTTGCCGGCCTCGACCAACGCGGCGATGGCCGAAGCCACCGGCACGCCGGGCAGCGCCCCGCCCAGGTCGCCCACGTCGTGGACCCGGGTGGCGCCGTACTCGCCGAGGGCGGCCGCCATCTGCTGGGTCTCGGTCCCGAAGGCCACGGCCTCGACGATCGAGGCCACCGATCGGGCCTCGGTCAGGAGCTCCAGGGTGATCGGGGTCGGGCCGGACTCCCCGGCCTCGGCCAGCACCCACACCTTCTCAACGCCCATCTCAGATCACCTTCAGTTGCTCGAGGAAGGAGACGATGCGCTGCGCGCCGTCCCCCTCGTCCACCACGATCTCGCCGCTGCCGCGGGCCTCGGCCTCGGAGACGTCGGTGATCTCCTGGCGCGAGCCGGCGACGCCTACCTCTCCGGGGTCGAGCCCCAGATCGGCCACCGTCAGGTTGTCCACGGGCTTGGACTTGGCCGCCATGATCCCCTTGAAGGAGGGATACCGCGGCTCGACGACCCCGGCGGTGACCGTGACCAGCACCGGCAGCGGGCTCTCGACCTCGTCGTAGCCCTCCTCGGTCTGTCGCTCGACCTTCACGCTCTGGCCGTCGGTCTCGATGTGCTTGGCGAAGGTCACCGAGGGGAGGCCCAGCAGCTCGGCCACCTGGACCGGCAGGGTCCCGGTGTAGCCGTCGGTGGACTCGGTGGCGGCGATGACGAGGTCCGGCTCGGCCCGGCGGATGGCCGCCGCCAGCACCTTGGCCGTCGACAGGGCGTCGGAACCGGCCAGGGCGTCGTCGCTCACCAAGATCGCCTTGGCGGCCCCCATGGCCAGGGCGGTGCGGAGCCCCGAGGTCTCGCCCCCGGGGGCCATGGAGACGAGGGTCACCTCGCTCCCTTCGACGTTCCCGGCCAGCTGGAGGGCCATTTCCACGCCGTAGGCGTCGGAGTCGTCGAGGATGAGCTTGCCCGACCGGTCCAGGGTGTGGCTGGTCGGGTCGAGGGACGAGGGGGCGGCGGGATCGGGGATTTGCTTGACACAGACAACGACGTTCATGGGCCTGCATTGTTGACTACCCGGGGGCCGCCCCGCCATTCGGGCCCCCTCGGGCCACGGCCAGCGCGGCGGCCGGTCGGTCGGTGATCACGGCGTCCACGCCGAGGTCCACCATGGCGCGGAGGTCCCCGTCGGAGTTGACGGTCCACGTCCGAAGGGCCAGGCCCGACCGGCGCGCGCCGTCCACCAGCGCGGCGTCCACCGAGGCCACGAAGGGGTGGACGCCCTCGAAGCCGCGCTCGACCGCCTCGTCGAGCAGGGCCGCGGCATCGGCTCCCGGCCCGAGCAGCCACCCGAGGGGGAGGGCGGGTTCGGCCCGACGCACGGCCACCAGACAGTCGGGATCGAAGCAGGAGACCACCACGCGGGAGGCCCATCCGAGCTCGACCACCGTCGCCGCGGCTTCGGCGGCCAGGGCGTCGACACCTTCGTTCTTGAGCTCGACGTTCACCACCATCCCGTCGCACGCCGCCAGGGCGTCGCCGAGCAGTGGCACGTGCTCGGGCAGGTCCCGCACGCGGGCGCTCGAGACGGGCCCGACCCCGGGCACGGCCGCATCGTGGTGGACGACCAGGGCGCCGTCGGCGCTGCGCCGGACGTCGAGCTCCACCCCGTCGGCCCCCAACCGGCGCGCCTCGGCGAAGGCGGCGAGGGTGTTCTCGGGCCATGACCCGGTGGCGCCGCGATGGGCGAGCACGAGGGTCACCGGGGCCCCTCCGGGCAGCCGGGCCTGGTCGCGACGGTGCCGCTTGCAATAGAGAGACCGTTCCGTATAATGAGCACGTCACACACCGTTTCCTAGGCGGTCACCAATTGCGGACCGACCTTGTGAAAAGGTTCACAATTCTGCAGGTGGAGGCCCGCAATGGCGTTGATGTGGAACCGTACTGTCGACTGGGACGCGGACGATTGGCGCAAGGTGGCCGCCTGCCGCGACACCGAGCCGGACCTCTTCTTCCCGGTGGGCACGACCGGCCCCGCCGTGGACCAGATCGAGGCGGCCAAGCGGGTCTGCCGGGCCTGCGAGGCCCAGGATCCCTGCCTCGACTTCGCCCTCGCCACCAACCAGGAGTCAGGCGTCTGGGGCGGCACCTCCGAGGAGGAGCGCCGCAAGCTGCGCAAGGCCTGGCTGGCGGCGCGCCGTCGCGCCAGCTGAGCCGCACGACAGCCACCCACCTCACCCACCGATCCACGAGCCACCGTCGGAGGGAACCCTCTTCGGCACGGTGATCACCACCCTGGTGCCCCGGCCCCCCTCCCCGGCCTGCATGGTGATCGACCCGCCCAGCTGACTCATCACCAGGTCGCGCACGATCGACAGCCCGAGGCTGGACGTGCGGTCGATGTCGAACCCCTCCGGTAGGCCGCAGCCGTCGTCGTCGACGGTAACGCAGAGCTCCTCGCCGCGCGGGACCAGGCCGATGTCCACGTGGCCGGGCGCCTGGTCGGCGCCGTCGTCGTGGTGGGGGAAGGCGTGCTCGACGGCGTTCTGGACCACCTCGGCCAGGATGACGGCCAGCGGGGTGGCCACGTCGGCTGTCACGTCGCCCAGGTCCCCCGAGACCGAGAACTCGACCGGACGGGAGGAGACCACCGAGTCCTCCGCCATCTGCACCAGCGAGACGACGATGTCGGCGAAGGGGACCTGGTCGCCGGGGTCGCGGGCGAGGATCTCGTGGACCACGGCGATCGAGCGCACCCGGCGCTCCGCCTCGCGCAGGGCCTCGCGGCCCTCCCCCACCCCCAACCGGCGGGCCTGGAGGCTGAGCAACGACGAGATCGTCTGCAGGTTGTTCTTGACCCGGTGGTGCACCTCTCGGATGGCCGCGTCCTTGGAGAGGAGGAGGCGGTCGAGCTTGCGCACGTCGGTCACGTCGCGCAGCAGGATCACCCCGCCCGTCACCGACCCGCCGACCAGGAGCGGGATGCAGTGCACGAGCACGATGACGTCGGGCCGTCGCTCGACCTCCTCCACCACCGGGCGCCCGGTGGCCAGCGCCCACTCGACCGCCGACTCCTCGATGCCCAGCTCGGTGAACCGGTGGCCCTC
>Ga0265327_10005405_pt1 | contig 10661 bp, 5 predicted proteins | sample 41621metaG_FD_202089 | JGI IMG/M metagenome (GOLD analysis project Ga0265327, IMG submission 202089) | Rhizosphere microbial communities from Carex aquatilis grown in University of Washington, Seatle, WA, United States - 4-16-21 metaG | ecosystem: Host-associated > Plants > Roots > Rhizosphere >... | reverse complement strand
GGAGAATAGAAATACGGCGAGGCTTCCAGATCGGGGTTGATGATGGAATGTAGTTCATACGGTCCCTTGATCGAGCCGAAATGATTTTTCCCGCACATCGAGATTCCGGTCTGACCGCTGTCACCGTGATCCATTTCGTTGTAGGGATAGGAATGCGCCTTAAGAATGGCGAGGTTGACGAGATAAGTCGCGTCCTTGATTTGCTGTGGGATGAGCCGTGCGTCCTTGAATTTTTCATTGTCGCGCGAATAGGTGATGCCTTCGACCCAGTTCACTTTTTCTAAATTGCGATAGTCGCCGGTCGCGGGGTTTTTCGGCTGCGGCTCCGCCGGCGAGGATTGCTGGACAAAACGCACGTCCGGGAAATCGCCCCAGACCTTGCTCAAGAGGTAAGGCGGAATGTAGCGGCGCACATCGTAAATCACGATGTCCTGCGGGCGCACCTTCGCCTCGTTTACCAATTGGCGCACCATCGCCAGAATCGTCTGCGGCGTGGCGTCAATATAGTTGTCCGCTTTGCCCGGCTTGGTGCTGTTGTTCAAATTGACCTTCACCGCGACGATTTCGCCGGGCTGGTAGCCGCGTGCTTCCAGCTGGCGCGAATGCAGATTGTAATACTCAAAAATCGCGCGCCAGGCCTCCGCGCTATTTGTTTTGCCGGTAAGTTTGGTCAACGTGCTGGCAAGCAAATGGTCCACACGCGCTTGATCGGTGTTTTCGTCAAGCCACCACTGGTCGGTTTTTTGCTGCCAGTGGCCGGCCCACTTGGTTGCCAGCGGGTCGCGCGCCCAGACGACGCGGCCGGGAAAAACGCCGCGCGCCACGCCCGCCGGCTGGTTCGGTGGCGCCGGAATGAAATTCCAATCGGACGGTTTCTTGGGCGCGGTATTTTGGGCCGCGCTGTCGCCGGTGAAGGAAATATTCGTCCACACCACTGCGGCCAGCAAAACCAAGGCACCGCCGCCGGCTGCCAGCCGACCGCGCGAAAAATATTTTCCGCATGTCTTGATCGCCAGCATGCCGCAAAGCCATATCACAAAGCTGGACGCGAGCGGAAACGCCGCGCGCTGGCATGGGTAATTTGCCCGGCTCGGCTTGGGAATCACGCGGATCAAAAACCACGCCAGCGCCAGCGCGCCGGAAAAATTCAGGGCGAGCCGCGGCCACGAGCTTTTCGTGATGTCAAAGATTCGTTTAATGGTTCGGCTGATTGCTTTTCGCATGATCCAATTTAAGTTTTCTAAATATCTTTTCCCCGGCCTGCCATCGCTGCGCCAGTTTCAAATTCTAAATTGTCCAGCCTCAGCGCTCGAAATGGTTTTAAAGTGGATTGTTGATGGTGCGTTATAGCAACTCATCTTTGGCCCGGCTCATGAATCTGCCTTTGGCGGGGGATTCATTTTCATTTTGCCGGCTCAGACCATAATGGGTTGGGTTTGTCGGATAGCTCGAAGTTCAGCCGCGCGCCTTGGCGAATCTGTTCTTGCGTGATGACCAGTTTGGTGAGCGGCTGGCCATTGAGGGTGACCGATTGGATATAGCAATTCTTTTCGGGATCGGGGCCGGCGGTGATGATGAAATCTCTGGCTGCGTAACCATCGGGTTGCAGGTGAATCACCACGCGGTCCAGCAGCGGCGCAGTGAATTCGTAGCTGGGATTCACCTCGCAACCGCCGCGCAACTGAAACAGTCCCATGGCCATGATTGCGCTGAGCGAACCCATCTGGCCCTGATCCTCGTCGTCATGGGCGTAAGCTTCGGCCGAGGTCGTGGTCAGGCTGTAATTGGCCGCAAAAACCTTGCGCACCCAATTTTGTGTCTTCACGGGGTCACCCAGCCCATGGAACAGATGCGCATGATGAAACCCCGTATTGTTTTCATACTGCAACCAGCCAAACCTGAAATTTTGCTTGGCGGCGCGCTCGAATTGTTCGTTCAGCCGCTGGATGGTTTTCTCCCGGCCACCCATCATTTGCATCATGCCATCCAAATCGTGAACGGGAAACCAGGTGAGCACCGCCGAGTAGCTTTCCAGGAAATGGTGGCTGCCATAGAGGAGCGGATCAAAGGGTGTAAACCAGGTGCCATCTGAATTACGCGGTTGCAGCCACCCGTTCGCTGGATTGTAAAGATTGGTCCAGCCACGCGAGCGGCGCAAATAGCGGTCGGCATCTTCCCTGTGACCGAGTTTTTGCGCGACCTCGCCGAGAATCCAGTCGCACCAAGCATTTTCCACGGTGCGGGTGACCGACCATTTGTGTTCGCCCAAATCTGCCGGCATCCAGCCCCCATACTTGGCGTAGATGTTCACGTCGCCCATCGGGCGGTTTGTGCCCCTGTGCAGGGCTTTCATCGCGATCAATGCATGTTCGCCGTCCACGCCCGGCAGGTTCATCTGAACCGCCCGGCCCAGCAGCGGCGCGGCCTGGTCGCCCGACATGATGTAATCCAAGCGCCCGACACTCGCGCCCATGGGTAATTCGCCGGTGTCGTCATAAAACCGCAACCATGAATTGCAGAACTCGCGCAGGATATCGGGGTAAGCCAGGCCCCAGAGGGTATTGAGATTTTGCTGCGTCCACCAGAACGCGTCCGAAACGTGCATTGCAAACGCGGGCTCACCCTTTTCGTTGAGGGGAACGGATTTGATTTCGGTGGATTGTTTTTTGCTGCCGATGGGATACTGGCCATTCACATCGTGGTTGATCTCGCTGAACTGGCCATCGTGGTAGATCGGATATTTGCCGTTCACATCGCTGAAAACCCCGCGACCCAAAAGGCTGTGCCAAAGATCGGTATAAAACTTGATCTTGCGCTCTGGCGACCCGGTGATTTCGATGCGGCTTAAGGCGGTGTTCCATTCGGCGCGCGCCGCCTTGCGCACCGCCGCAAAATCCCACCCGGGCAATTCGGTGTTCAGGTTCAACCGCGCCTGCTCAATCGAACAGTAGGAAATGGCCACCTTCAACTGCACCGTGGTGCCGGCGGCTACTTTGCCAAAATTAAGCACGAGGCCACTGTTCTCGCCTTTGATGCCATTGATGTTCCGAACCATTTCCTGTGTGCGCCATCCATCCAGTGACTTGATCGGACGGTCGGTCGCGATTATAAAGAAAACTTGCGTGGGCACGACTAGCCGGGAATCTGTCGAAAGCCGCGCGTCGGCGAAAATTAAACTGCCTTCAATCGTGTCGGGGGCGGTGCGTTTGACCTCGCCGCTATACATCCGCGCTTCGTTCCATATCCCCGTGAGCGGCATGAGCGCGGCGGCTTCGTCTGTCCGCTCGAACGTGTAGCGATGAAATCCGACCCGGCGCGTGGCGGAGATTTCAGCCGCAATGTCATAGCGATCAAGGTGAACTTTTTGGTAGCCCGGCGTGACGGTTTGCGCCGTCGGATTAAATCCTGATTTCCAGCGTTCCGGTCCGGGAATCGGGTTGACCTTGCCGGAAACCGGCATCACCGCGAGCCCGCCCATTTGGAATTCATGAATATGGCTGAAACCCAGAATATTTGTTTGGGCGTTCTGATAGCCGGTGCGATAGTAGCCGAAAATCTCCGTGTCGGGCGCGAGTTTCACCATGCCGAATGGCCGCGCCGCCGCCGTCATGAAAAAATTGCGGCAGCGGTCGGATCCGATGAGCGGATGCACCAAGTCCACCGGTGCCTCGGAAACCGGCTCCGCGAAAATTTTCGCTGTCGTAAGCAAAACGGACAGAAACCAGGCCAACCGGGTATAACCTCTTTGTTTGGCGGTTTGATTCATATTTTCTGCTAAAAACGCCGCATGAACGGATTTTTCTTCGACGTTCCGTTCACTTGACCGAGCTGAAAATGACCACGCTGCGCGCTGGCAGGCTGACGTTTAAGCCAGCGGCCAAATCCGCCTTCGCCAGAATCTCTTTGGCCTGCGGGAAACCATTTTTATCCGTGTGCTTCTCGTCGGGGAAATAATTGTAGCGTGCCAGATGTGAAATCTGCTTGCTGCCCGGCACGCGGAAATGAATTTCCTGCGGAGCATCGGAATCGTTGACGAGCGCGATGGAAATCTCTTTGCCCACCGTCGCCGCGAGCGTGCGTAGGCCGGGCGCCAGCGTCTCCGAGGTTTTTAGCGTGGTGCAGCCCGGCGGAAAACTGCGGGACAGCAGCGACCAGGTGAAAAACCATGGGCGCAGATTCATATCCTCCGGATGGCCGATTTCGTCGGCGAGACTGTTCCAGAAACCCCATTTTTTGAAGCGGGTTTTGGTCACGTCCGGCCACTTGGAATCTTTGTCTTTATTGATGTGCATCGCGTCGTCTAGGTTCCATGCAATCGTTCCCGCCATGCCGGCGCGGGCGCACTGCACGTTGTAGTCGGCCATCCAGACGCCGTAGTTGTGCCCGTAGATGTGGGGTTGGCTGTCGCTGCCGCCCTGCGGTTGGACGGGGCCGCCGGTCATGCCGGCTTCGCCCATGAAGAACGGCTTGGCTCTCCCGCTGGGATCGTAGCGGTCAATGTAATTCTTCTTCATCCAGCAAAACTTTTCCAGATAGCCGGACTCGAGATCCGCCGCGGGCGCGTAATAGTGAAAGTCATACGCCGCAACTTCCTTGGGACATTGCTGCACGTTGAGTTCAATCCAAAAGCCGTCGCGCGGCAGAAACGTCACGTCCGGGCCGACCATTTGGACATCCTTCGCCAGACCGCGTTTGGCGAATTCGGCGTTGAGTGAAGTGATGGCCGACTTCCATTTGTCGAACGGGATGCGCCCGGATGAATTGCTGTTCGGCTCATTTAATAAATTGAAATAGACGATGCAGGTGTAGTGCTTCACATTCCGCAGGTATTCCACCTCGTCCGCGATGATGCGATGCCAGCGCGGATCGTTCTCGTCCATGTGATATTGCTGCAGTTTGTCCGTGGCGATGTCGGGGCGATCCTGCTGCGATGAGGGATGATCCCATTCGCCGAGAATCACTTTCACGCCGTGCGCCTGGCAGTAGTCGAGCAGGCGATACATCTTTTTCATGCGGTTGTTATCCCAGTTGTAGATGGGCTTGCCGTCCGCATCGAAGCCGTCGCAGTATGTGTAGGAGCGCGTCATCAGCCGGACAATCGGCACGCGCATGTAGTCCAACCGCTCAAAGATCTTCTGCCACGCCGCCTCGGTGAGGTCGAACCATGGATAGGCGCTCCACTGCACGCCGAAGCCGAGAAAATTTGTGCAGAGCGGCGCTCCCGGGTCGGCGGTGATTTGAATTGGTTCCGCCGGTGCCTGAGTCGCTAGCATGGCGGTGCCCGCAACGAGTGAAAGGATTAGTTTTTTCATGGGAATAATTAAGCTGGAAATTGCAGAACGTAATTCACCAGCTGGTCGAAGTTGGCGGTGGCGACCCCGATGAATTTATCGGCGCAGCCGTAATAGACGAACAGCTTTCCGTTCACGACCACGTTCGCCGTCGGAAACACCACGCCGTGCGGATAAAGCCCTTTCCATTCGTATTCCGCTTCCGGCGACATGATTGGTTCCGGCGTGCGGGCGATAACTTTGCACGGGTCTGTCAAGTCCAGCACCATCGCGCCGACGTGGTAGATGCCTTTCGCGTCCACGGCGTGGTAAATGACGAACCAGCCCTTCTTGTGCTTGAGCGGCGGCGTGGAGCCGCCGATTTTGCGTTCCCAGTGAAATTTGCCCTTGGCCAGCAGCTGATCTTTGCCCCACTTGAGCGCGTCATCGCCAAAACAAATCCAGATGGCCGGATATTTTGTGCCGTACTTTTTGCCAGCCCACTGCATCGGGCGGCGGAGCAGGGCGTATTGGCCGTTGATTTTTTCGGGAAACAGAATCACGTCCCGGTCGTCCAGCGTCGGGTCGGAAATGCGGCCCAGCCGGCGATATTTTTTGAAATCGGTCGTCATCAGCAGGCCGGACGACGTAAGGTTTTCGCCAAAGGCTTTGGGCTGCGTTCGGTCGCGCGGATTGAAAGCGGAGTTGTCGGCGGCCAGCCAGTATTTGCGCGGGAAATAAGGGCGATAGGCGTAGGTGATCAGATACCGGCCGTCAATTTTCACGATGCGCGGATCCTCGATGCAGCCGGCGTCCTCGCCATCGGCGCTCGGTTCCAGATTTGGCTTGGTGGAGGTGCGCTTGAAGTGGAAGCCGTCCCGGCTGGTCGCGAGTCCGAAGCGGATGACATGCTGCGCATCGTTGCCCGCGCAGCGATAGAGCATGTAAAACGTGCCCCGGTCGTAAATCACGCCGGGATTGCATACCACCAGGCTTTCCCAAGGTTGCTTGGGATTCGGTAGAAGGATGGGATTGCCGGAATACTTTTCGAGTTTCATAAAATATTTTAGCGCCAGATGAAAACAAAGATGACCGCCGCCAGCAGCAGCAGCGCGGACAGCACGCGGAAGTTTTTAAACCACGGCAGCCCGGCCAGCTCTTTCGATTCCTCGCGGAAGAATGACATGTTCCAGACGAACCGCTCCACCACTCGCGCACTCGGCGGCGCGGTCAGCAAGCTGACCACGGCGATGATGATGAGCGACAAAATCAAGACGACCGGCGCGACGTAGAGGAAATTCCAGCTCGCCAGCGGCGTGGATTTGATGCCGAACATCAGGCTGACGCCTATCACCAGGCCGGAAAGCAGCCCGGCAAAGGCGCCCGTGGCGCTGGCGCGTTTCCAGAACAGGCCGGTGAGGAACACCGCCACCACCGGCGGCGCCATGTAGGCGAGGATTTGCTGAAAATATTTAACGATGGAATCGAACTGCTGAATGTGCGGCGCCCAGATGGCCGCTACGGTGATGATGATGATGCCGGCCGTGCTGCCGGCCACCACCTGCTGCCGGCCCGTCATATTGGGACGCAGCTTGCTCACCAGGTCCATCGTCACCAGCGTCTGTGCGGAGTTGAGCGTGGAGGTCAGCACCGAGGTCATCGCGGCGACGAATCCAATCAGCACCAGACCGAGAATGCCCGGCGGCAGCATCTCAAAAACGAGTTTGGGATAAACTTGATCGCCTTTTTCCAGATTTGGATACAGCACGCGCCCGGCGATGCCCGGCAGAATCATTAGGAAAAAAATCACGAAGTTCAACCCGCCCGCCAGCAGATTGCCCCAGCGGCCGTGGTTGGTGTCGCGGGCGCTCAGCGTGCGTTGCACCATCGTCTGGCTCAAGCCCCAGAAATAAAACCCCGCCAGCGGCAGGCTGATGAACAGCGCCGGCCACGGCACGGACGGATCGTTCAATGGCCGGATCAAACTCAAATGTCCCGGCGGTGCGGCGTGCATCACCGCCGACCAGCCGCCCGCTTTTGAAAACGCAGTGAAAGTCAAAATCGCCGAGCCGCCCATCAGCACGAAGGCCTGGATCAATTCCACGCGCATCACGGCGGATAGTCCGCCGACGAGCGTGTAAGATGCGCCGAGAATGGCCAGCCCCCAGATTAAAACCGGGAGGCTGAATTGCGGGAATACCATGTGCAGCATCAGCGAGCCGGCATACAGCGTCACCGCCAGGTCGGCGAACATATACCCGATGACCGTCAGCACCGAAAGGTAGGTCCGGCTGCGGGCATCAAACCGGTCTTCAAGGAATTCCGGCAGGGTGTAAATCTTGTTCCGTAGGTAAAACGGCAGAAAAAACACGAGGAAGAAAACAATGGGCAGGATGGCCGCCGAGATGCCGTAATTAAAAACTGAAATGCCTGTATTGTAGGCATCGCCCGACCAGCCGACGAGCGACGAACTGGAAACCACCGTGGCAAACATTGAAAGCCCGACTACGAACCACGGCATCCCGCGCCCGCCGAGAAAATAATCCTCCGCATTTTTCCGTTTGGAGTTAAGCAATCCCCAGCCAACAATGGCTACGAGATAAACCGCCATGACGACTAGGTCGAGGGTGGATATTTTGGCATTAAACATAGTGTGTCGCCCATTATGATAAACCCATCGCTGTTTCGCTCCTACCGCCATTTTGCGCAAAGCAGGAACAATTGCGCATTTTTTACTAATGACAAACACGCAGATTGATAGTCGTCCATGAAATTTTTGGTGAGGAGAAATCATGTCTCATTGTGATTCGCCACTACTAGGCATTCCGCTTTTGATGAGACAGTTTCCGGTGGAAGGCGGGCGATGTAATCGCGACATTTTATTCAGGGGCAATCCAGCGTTTTATGAAAACGCAGAAATATAATTGCTTCTAAGAACCAGGATAGACCACACTTTTATGGCAAACAACTTAGTGGGGTGGGTGATTAATCCTTTTACCGCGAAGTGATCGTTCAACTCGAGTCATGAAAATGAAAATTCCTATTAGTAGGCTATTGTCCATCTTGCTGATTTCCGGGTTGTCGCTCGTGCCGGCTGGCGCGGCGGCGCCGAAGGCTTCGGGACCGAAATTCCAGCCCAATCCCCACAAGTTCAACCCGCCGCCCGGTGTGGCCGTGCCTCCCGAGGTGAGGGCCGAACTAATGGCGGGAGCCGCCTCGCTCGGCAAACTGATCGAGGCCTTGCCCGTCGCGCTCAGAAATAAGCCACAACTCCTCGCCCTTCTGCCCGACGTCCAAATTTTCCACAATGCCGTTCGCTACGCTCTGGAGGACGATATTTTCACCAGCACGAACCAGTTCAATTCCGCGCGCAATCTGCTCCAGCAAGGCACGGAGCGTGCGCAGCAGCTCGCTGCCGGTCAGGCGCCGTGGAACACCAAAGCCGGCCTGCTCGCGCTGAAGATCCAGACGGAGAACGCCGCCGCCGAGGCCGCCCGCAGGAAGAAAATCACGCCGGCCCCGATCACGCATATAACGGTGGTGCGCGGCTATGTGTCGCGCATTGACAGCTCGGTGCAGCCTTACGGACTGAGGGTGCCGGTGACCTATCTCACCGGCGGCGACCAGCCGCGTCGCCTGGACATCTGGCTGCACGGGCGCGGCGACACGTTGAACGAAATGGCGTTCATTGAGGGCCAGTTGCGCGGCAATAGCGCGTTCCTGCCGGACGACGCTTTCGTGCTGGAGCCTTATGGCCGCTTCATGAACGCCTTCAAGTTTGCGGGCGAGACGGATGTGTGGGAAGGACTGGAAAATGTGGCGAAGCACTACCCGATTGACCGCAACCGTCTCGCCATGCGCGGCTTCTCGATGGGCGGCGCAGGCGCGTGGCATCTCGGCGCCCATCATCCGGACCAGTTCGCGGCCGTGAATCCCGGGGCGGGTTTTGTGGAAGTAAAAAACTACCAGAAACTCGGCGACAAGCTCGACACCATTCCGTGGTGGGAGCAGAAGCTCTGGAATCTCTACGACCCGCTCGCGTGCCCCATCAACTTCGTCAACACCACGCTCGTGGCCTACAGCGGGGAGATTGACGCTCAAAAAGCCGCCGCTGACCTCATGGGGGTAGCGCTGCTCAAGGAGGGCGTGAAGATGACCCACATTATCGGTCCCAATACTGGTCATGCTTACGAGCCTGAAGCCAAGAAGGTCGTGGCGAGGTTGGTGGATGAGGCTGCGAACAAGGGGATTGATCATCAGCCGAAACAGGTGAAGTTGGTGACCTGCTCGCTGAAGTTCAACTCTGTGCACTGGGTGACGATTGATGCGATGGATAAACATTGGGAGCCGGCCAGGGTTGAGGCTGAACTGACGGCGGATGGCATAACGGTGAAAGTGAGCAATGTGGCTGGAATCAGTCTTGCCATTGCACCGGATAGTTTCAGGAATCGCCGGCCGCGCATCATCATTGACGGTCAGAAAGTGGATGTCCCCGCAGTCGTTCCCGGCGCGAAGTGGTCGGCTCGCCTGGTCAAAACCAACGGCCAGTGGTCGTTGGATGCTGCATCGGAAATTGGAAATCGCAAATCGGACATTGCCAAGCGCCACAATCTTCAGGGACCGATTGATGACGCCTTCACGGACTCGTTCGTGATGGTCCGGCCCACGGGCCAGCCGTTGAATGTGGCGGTTGGCCAATGGGCGAAGACGGGCCTGGCCGAAGCCGTATTCCACTGGCGGCGATTCTTCCGTGGCGAGCCGCTCGTGAAGGACGATTCCGCCATCACGGATGAGGATATCAAGAAACGCAACCTCATCCTCTGGGGCGATCCCTCGTCAAACCGGCTTCTGGCCCGCATCGCCGACCGTTTGCCCGTCAAATGGAGCGCGAAGGAGATCAAAGTCGGCGACCAGAACTACGACGCCACGAAGAACGTGCCCGCGTTTATCTACCCCAACCCGCTGAATCCATCTAAATACGTGGTCATCAACTCCGGGTTTACCTTTCCGCAATACGCCGGCATGTCAAATGCCCAGCAGACCCCCAAACTCCCGGACTGGGCCATCCTCGACCTGGGCGTGCCGCTTGACGAGCGTGTCGGTGGCAAAGGCGTCGTGGCTGCAAACTTTTTTGGCGAAAAATGGGAAGTCATGATCAAGTGAGCGTGGCCTATGGCGTGGCATTTAACTTATTTTGGAGGAAACATGAGCCATCTGTTTGCAGACATGGTCACCATTTTTCCTTTGAGAAAATCCTGCGTTTCTATCCACTGAACAGAGCCTGGACAGAAAATACACAACGCTGTGGAGCGAGGATTTTCGATTTTTGACGAGGCTTTGGACTGGGAGCATGCCCGCTGCGGCCTGTGACCTAGCTAAAACGAAGTCAAA
>Ga0265327_10005404_pt1 | contig 10663 bp, 9 predicted proteins | sample 41621metaG_FD_202089 | JGI IMG/M metagenome (GOLD analysis project Ga0265327, IMG submission 202089) | Rhizosphere microbial communities from Carex aquatilis grown in University of Washington, Seatle, WA, United States - 4-16-21 metaG | ecosystem: Host-associated > Plants > Roots > Rhizosphere >... | reverse complement strand
CCATATCCAGCGGGCTGGATCAGAATAGCGCAAAGGCCAATCCCGCGCAGGCTCTGGATAATGCCCACGCCAGCCTGAATATCCCGCCGAGTCGGTGCGGCATCGCACAGACTCAAACCCAGTCTTACGATTATTCTATTGACCAGAGCGATGGGAATCTTTATTCCTGCGCTCCAGTCATGCCTATCCGGTCATGGCTTACCCATCTGGAGACCGTCATGAACAAAGACCAAGTAAAAGGCCGAGTCGAAGAAGCCAAAGGTAAAGTCAAGGAAGTCGCCGGCAGGATACTCGACGATGCGGGCCTGGAGATAGAAGGAAACGCCCAAAAAAACGTCGGCAAGGTTCAGGCTGGCGTCGGTGATCTCAAGGAAGATGTCAAGGAAAGCATTCGGAAACATAGCTAAAGCCCGCGCTGTCGAGCCATGCGGCCTATTCCTCAACAGACTGGGCCGCGAACAAATGCTTTTTTTCTAGGAAACAAATATGAAAATCAACCGCTCAAAACTTACTCGCGGATTGCTAGGCGTCGCTTTGTTAGTTTTCCTATCCAGCGCGTACGCTGAGGAAAACCAAACCGTCGCCCCCGTCAACAAAGACCAAATCAATGGCCGGGTCGATGAGGCCAAAGGCAGCGTCAAGGAAATCACCGGCAAAGTGCTGGATGACAAAGGCATGGAAATCCAAGGAAACATCCAAAAGAATGTCGGCAAAGCCCAGGCGGGCTTCGGCGATCTTAAGCAAGATATACAAAAAGGCAAGTAAACCCAACTTGGGTTTTCGCCTCCCAGTCCTGTTGACTTCGATCCGAAAACCCCTGGCTTGGAACTGATGCGCGATTCAATAAAACGAGGATTACGGCGATGGAGCGAGATACGTTGGCAAGGGTTTTTGGCTGGGTTTGGCGGATGTTGGCACGACCACGGCGGCGGACAAGCCTTGCCGCGCCGACTGTAGGCAGAGGCATTGCGCCATACGCCTCGGCGATTGCGCTATTATTATGCGGATTCAGCACACAAGCCGCCGCACTGAGTAGCAATGACTGCCTGTTTACGTGGGCAGAGGGCCAATATCCTAGCCTGTTTGTGCCGTCGGCCTCTCCGACTTTGGTTGCGGGCGGCTATACCTATCGCTACTACGCCAAATCCAAGACTTACCTGGGTATCTCAGCAGCCGACAAACATGTCTATTACATAGGGCCAGATGGCCAGTGGCAGGATCAAGGCGCAGTTTCCGACTGGTTGCCAAAAGCCAATTGCCCCGCCCCCGCCCCGCCACAGATCGACTGCCTGTTCGATTGGGCGGAACGCAGTTATTCTGGCTTGTTCCTGCCGACCGGGGTGCCGACCACGATCAGCGATGTCTATACCTATCGCTACTATTCGGCCAGCAACACTTGGCTATGGGTTTCCTCGCTAGACAATCATGTCTATTTCATGGGGCCGGATGGCAAGCCGCAAGATGAAGGTTTGTTGTCGAACTGGCTGCCCAATGTCGCTTGCCAGAATGTGTTTGACAAGCCGGCGTTCCCAGTCATCTTTATCCACGGCCTAAATTCTTCCGCGCAAGCCTGGGCGGAACCGGGATCTTCACTCAAGGATTTCCTCATCAATAATGGCGGCTGGACGTTTGGAGGCTCGCCGGCTTATGACACGAATACCAAGACCGTCAATGGCATTCTGGGAACCGGGGACTTTTATACCTTGGATTTTTCTGGCAACCCTTATTTCGGCCTGGCGTTGCAAGGCGGCGAATTATCCGCGATCATCAAAGCGGTATTGTCTAACAATCCCGGCAAAGGCAAGGTCATCCTGGTCGCGCATAGCCTGGGCGGCTTGGTCGCGCGTGAATATTTACAAGGATTGTCCACGGATTTTAGCAATCTGCAATCCATTCCTTACCAGGGTGATGTCGCTAAACTGATCACCGTGGGCACGCCGCATCAAGGCACTGACATCGCCGACACCTGCTTGCAATATCGAATCATTTGCGATTGGCTAGGCTACGATGCCTCCAGCCAGGCGATTTCAGATCTTCGACTAGGCAGCCTTGCTATCAATACGCTCAACGACTTGCAGACACACCCCTTGCCCGCGACTATTGCCTATTATTCCATTTTAGGTTCAGGCGCGGACACGATGACTTCGCTATATCCGCCTCGCTTTGAAGACGGTGACTTTATCGTCACGCTGACTTCGCAGAATCTCAGCAAGCTCAATGGCACCGCTACGCTTTATCCCAAAACGGTCACGCTGGATATCGTCAGTCGCAGCGCTTGCGAGTATCAGGGCATTGTTGTCCCGCATCGCTGCGAACCCGCCGATCCGGGCGTGTGGGAAGCGATTTTGCTGGATTTATAATATGCGATACTGCTGGCTTCGCTAAAATCATCTGCTGATGAGTAAGATGCCCAAGCCACCGCCATACCGGCAAGGATGCCGGTATGGCGGGATTTTCCCCGCAAGGCGTCGCAAAGACAAGATCATGCAGACGGCCGAAAAGGCCGGGGTTTTAGCGCATCGTGACGTCGAGGTCGCGCAGCGCGGTGCGCAAGCCTTCTTCGAGGGTCGGGTGATAGAACGGCATTTCCAGCGTCTGCGCGACCGTCATTTGGCTTTGCAGCGCCCAAGCCAGCAGATGTGCCAGATGCTCGGCGGCAGGCGCCAGCATTTCCGCGCCTAAGAACCGGCCCGTGCCGGGATCGCCGTAGACATTCAGCAAGCCCTTGTTTTTGAGCAACACCCGCGCCCGGCCTTGATCTTCAAAACTCGCCTGGCCGGTGGCGAAACTGCCAGGTTTAAGTTTATGGAATCCGCCGCCGACAATGGCAATTTGCGGGTCGGTGAACACCACGCCAATCGGGGCGCTGCGCAAACCCGGCATGACCGGCTTTCCCTGCGCCAGACGAGCCGCATTCTCGCCGGCGATGCGTCCTTCGTCGGCCGCCTCGTGCAGCAGCGGGATGAAGTTGCTGACGTCGCCGGCCAGGAAAACCGCGCTGGTGCCTTCAGGATTCAGCGTTCGCGTGGTCAGCGGATCGAATTCAGGCACGCCTTTATCGTCCAGCTTGAGGCTGGTTCGGTCTAGGCCGATGCCTTGCACATTGGGCGTGCGGCCCGTAGCGGCCAAGACATAATCAAAGATTTCAGTCTGTTTCATCAGTTCCGGGCCTGTGTGTATCACAGTGATAAAGTCACCGTCACGCTGCATGGCGGTGATTTTCGCGTCCGGTTCCAGCGTGAATTCTTCGTTAAACGCCGCGATGGCATAGGCGCGGATCGCCGGATCGCTAATCGGGCCGACGCGCCCGCCGCGACCCAGCACCACGACCCGAACCCCCAGCCGATGCAAGGCTTGGCCTAGTTCCAGGCCGATGATGCCTGGCCCGATCACCGCCACGGCTTTGGGCAGATCCTGCCAATCGAACACGTCGTCGCTGATGATCAGACGCTCGCCCAAGCCTGGGAACGAATCCAGCGGGGTGGCGCTGGAGCCGGTGGCGATGACGATGCTCTTGGCGGTGACTTGGGCTTGCTCGGCGACCGCAAGCGTATGGTCGTCCAGGAAACGAGCCACGCCGCGCAGCCGCTCCGCGTCGGGTATATCATTCACATCGTCCAGCACGAAACCGACAAAGCGGTCACGTTCGCGCCGGACCCGCTCCATGACCTCGCGCCCGTCGATGCGGATGCCGCCATCGATGTGGATGCCAAAGCCCGGCGCCTGCCCGACGGCATGGGCGGCCTCGGCGGCGGCAATCAGCAGCTTGCTGGGCATGCAGCCGACGCGGGCGCAAGTGGTGCCATATTCGCCGCCTTCAATCAGCACGACGCTTGCGCCTGCGGCTTTGGCGGCGTGATACGCGGCCAGGCCCGCCGTGCCCGCGCCGATGACGGCGACGTCAACAGACAAGGTTTTCATAGCGTCCACATTCAAGCCGTTTTATGCGCGTCGAAGTACGCTTCCAGCGCGTCCGCACTGCCGATGAGCTTGCCGCCGATGAAGACTTGCGGCCAAGAGCCGCTGCCGGAAACCCCCCGCAGCGTGCTGGCGGTGATGTGCCCGCCGAGGCTGATCTCGTCGTAGCGATAACCTTTGGCGGTTAGCAGCCCCTTCGCCCGCGCACTGTGCGGGCAACCTGGCTTGGCGAAGATCACCACCGGCTCGGGTATGACGGCCTGCGGGTTGATGTACTTGAGCATGGTCTCCGCGTCGGAGACTTCCAGCGGGTCGCCGTCTTTTTCCGGTTCGATAAAAATCTTCTCGATGACGCCGTTCTTGACCAGCATGGAATAACGCCAAGAACGCCTGCCAAAGCCTAAGCTGGATTTGTCCACCAGCAAGCCCATGCCCGCCGTGAACTCGCCGTTGCCGTCGGGTAGTAAAGTCACATTCTCGGCCGGTTCAGCCTGTTTCCACTCGTTCATGACAAAAGCGTCATTGACCGCCAGGCAGACGATTTCGTCCACGCCATTGGCCTTGAATATATTAGCCAGTTCGTTATAGCGCGGCAGGTGGGCGCTAGAGCAGGTCGGCGTGAACGCGCCGGGCAGGGAAAATACAACGATAGTCCTGCTTTTAAATACTTCGTCCGTGCTCACTTCTTTCCATTGGTTGTCGGCGCGGGTTTTAAAAGTGACAGGGGGGACGGATTTGCCTTCAAGACTGGCGGCGGTGGGGAGCATGGTCATTCCTTCCGTAATTAAGTAAGCGTGGGGGAAGGCCATCATCCACAAAAATCCGTCCGGCATCTGTACGTTGCCACGCACAGCCAAACTAATCATCTCGCCGTTTTGCAGCGTCGATTGCCGCCCAGCCAGCTTATCGTGCGGGAAATGCGGTAAACCAAACAGCTTGGTATGTCCCGCCGCCCGTTTCATCCATCTTCTGTCCCATGCCGCCGTTATGCGCAGAACAAGGGCAGATTACAGTGGCCCCCCCTCAGTCAAGACAGTTTTAGGTCGAATTTAAGAGGGGGGCGGGTCACTTGCAGCGGAACAGCGGCTGACTGCTTGCCCAGGATAAACCGCTATGACCCGACATTCCGCATCCATCTATTATTCGTCGCCGTCGAGGATGCCGTCCAAATTACGGTCCCGTGCGAGGCGCTGGCCGTTGCCTTTGGGCACGCAGGTGTAAGTCACTGCCCCGCCCACGCTAGCCCGTGCGCGCAGTTGCGCGTCGGTCAGTGGCGGCAGTCCGTGCTTGTTGCGCAAGAACAGGTTGCCGCTCAATAAAAACCCTTCGCCCATCTTTTCGTCGCGGGCGATCAACTGGCATTCGTCGGCCTTGGCGCGGGCGGTCAACAGGTCGACCCGTTGCTTGGCGGTGGCCGCGTTGGATGCGGTCAAGGTCACTTGCTGGCCGGTGATCGGCGCGAAATTGGAATCGAAGGCCAGCAAGAAAGCCTCCAGCGCCCGGCGGGTGTGGAAGCCCTGCGCGTTGTACGGGATGCCTTGCGGATTGTTGATCGGCACCCCTAGAAACGGCGGTGCGACGGTCTGGACATCGCCGGTGCCGAAGTTTGAGACAAAGGTGAAGGTGAACACCGAGTCTATGCTGCCGTCGTTGAAAAAGCCGAAGCCCCGGATTTGTTCGCCCAGGAATTGGCCGTCATGGGGCGGGGGCAGCCAGGCCGGCGTGGAGGTGAAACCGAATTTGCCGATTTTCTGGTACAGGTTGCGCAGTTGCGGGATTTTCGTGTTTTCCACGCCGCCCACGTCCGCGCTCAGGCCGTTGCTGCCGAAGAAGCCGGGCTTGCTGGTGGAGCCGGCGTTGGCGGCGCGGTCGAGGGTGTGGCAGTCGTTGCAGGACAGGATACCGCCGCCGGGGCCGCCGTGGGTGCCAGGGCTGAAAAAGACTTTGGGGCCGGAGAAGAAGTCCGAGCCTTCTTTTTGCAGCGCGGTGAGCGAATTGTCCAGGTTGCGGACCGGGTTGGGCGGGTACATGAGTTCCAGCGTGAAATCCGTGAAGGCTTGCAAGTCGGCTTCCGGGATTTGCGAATCCCGCCCTTGCAGGCCGGGGAAGGCCACCCGGAAGGCTTTGAACGCCAGTTTTTCGTTAAACTGCCCGGAGTTGGGCTGGGCGGAGGGCTGCGAATAGGCGCCGGTGCGGTCGCCGCGCCAGTGCATCGGCCCGTGGTTGTCCATGCCGCGCAGGCTTTGGGTGGTCATCACGCCTTTCATCGAGGGGAAGACGCGGCGGAAGTCGAAGCTCTCGTCCACATAGGTGTTGGGGTCGGGAAGGTTGGCCTCGTCAGGATTGCCAAGATTCCAGGCCAGATGGTCCATGTCGCCGAAGACATGGCAACTGAAACAGGCGGAATCGCCGTGGCTGGAGCTGAACGAAGCGTCATATAAAAAGCGGCGGCCTTTGACGATGGCCGGCGGTTCGGGATTGAACATCTTGACCCCGCCCACTTCCGCCATCGTCTGGGTGTTGACGATCTTGACGGCGTTGTCGAACCGGGTCAGCACATACAGGCGCTTCTTGCCTTCGTCCAAGGCCAGCCCGGTCGGCCCGCCGCCGCTGACTTTGATTTGCCGGGCGGCATCCGGCACGAAGGTGTCGTTTTCCAATTGGGCGGTGCGGTAAACCGCGACTTCGCTGCTGCCCAGCGCCGCGACATACAAGGTCTGGCCGTCACGGGTGACAGCCATGTCCAGCGGAAAGGCGACGCTGCGGTTGTTTTCGTCATTTGGAATCGGCGCACAGCACAGGCCGTAGTCAATATGCTTGTTCAAATGCCTGGGCGTGACGTGGCCGGCCGGGTCCAGCACGGTGATGCGGTTAAAGGCGATCTGGCCGCGCACCGAGGGGTCGGGCTGGGTTTGCGGGCCGGCAAACGTGTTCGCACCCTCGAAGCGCTGCTGGTTGTTGGCCTCCAGGTTGGAGACATACACCTTGCCGTTCACCGGATTCACGACCATGTTGAACAGCGTCGTCCCGACATGCGCATACACCCCGGCAGGACCGGCGACGGGCGCAGGCGGATTGGCGTTCGCGTCAATCGCAAACACATCGCGGTCGGGCAGGGTGAACATCATTTCCGAATCCCTCAGCCGCCCCGTCTCGTCCTGCCAGTGCTTGCCGTCATATTTGACAATGGCGGCGGTGAGCGGCTGCTCTTGGCCTGAGGCGTTGACGGGAGCGTATTCACCCGGAAACAGGTTGGAAGGCGCGGCCGGTTGCAGCCCATCGCCAAAGCCGGCATAGGTGACGACAAAGGTGGAGGCGGTGCCGTTGCCACTGTTGAAGGCGGCGGCATAGACCTTGGAACCGTCCGGGGTCGCCGCCAGCGCGCGCGGCGTGTCGGCGAAGAAAGTTAAAATGTTTAAAGGCTTGCCGCCCAGCGTTTTCGCATCAGCCGCTTGCCCTGCGTCAAACACCCAGACATCGGCCCGGCCCACGCCGGGCGTAGTGAGCTGGGGGGCAACCGGCGAGTTCTGGCCCCGATGGGCGGTGGTGATGAAGGCCCGGTTCTTGCCCGGCCCGGCGAACACGATGTCACGCGGCTCGTCGCCCACCAGCAAGGTGCGCTCCACATGCGACTGCTTGCCCGCCAGCTTGACGACGCTGACGCTGTCGGACAGGTGGTTGACCACCCAGGCTTCGTCGTTGCCGCGCACGGCGACGGCGACCGGCTCCAAGCCCACCGGCACGGACGCGACATGTTTCAAGCCTGTTTCCAGGACTTGGTAGATTTCCAGCTTGGCGTCCGGGGTGTTGGCGGCGAGCAGGAGCTGCTTGTCGGGTGTGAGCGCCAGCGGCCTCACTTGGCCGCTTTCAAACAGGGTGTAGGGTTGGCTGTAAGGATTGGCGTCGGCCAGGGCCGCCGGGTTTTGCCCCGCCGCCAAAACCAGCGGCAATCCCACCTGCAAAGTCTTTTGGATTGCCAGCCGAAAGCGCTGCCCGGCCTCGGATAAGATAGGTGGATTCATATAAAAACCTTTCTTGGTCAATTTCACAAAACGCGTCATCCACGTCCGCCGAATAGGCCGGGCGCAGTTCCTTTTCATAGAACTTCCCGGTATTTGATATTAAGCGTCTGCTGATGCCGGGATAGGCGCGTATTCTAGGAGTGCTTGCATGGCAATGACAGGCAATATTACCCAGTTTGGCAGCGAATTATTTCCGCTCTTGCAGGGTTCCCTTCTTAAGTTTTGGTCATGGACGTGGCTAAACTACAGAAAATTGATTACAACCCGCCACGGCAAACCGACATGACGCCGATCCACGAACGGCCCGCCGAGGTCGAGGGGCGGCAGGTGCCTGGCCACTGGGAGGGTGGCCTCGTAGTCCGACAATAATACAAAATGTTGGGCGCAAAGAGATGCGCCCAACTCACGATACTGGAGCATCATCCAGCCATCGAACTAATGGTGTTGCGGAAGCGGGCCAGGGCCAAAGCGAAAAACACGCCGCCTATCCCCAGCAAAGCCAGAAATTGCGGCCAGACCACGCTAATACCCGCCCCGCGATAAAGAATAGCCTGGGCCAGCGCGACAAAATGCGTGGTCGGCGCGGCCAGCATCAGGTTTTGCGCCAACGCGGGCATACTCTCGCGTGGCGTCAGACCGCCGGACAGCATCTGTAATGGCAACAGAATAATCAGCATCAACAGCCCCATCTGCGGCATGGAGCGGGCCACCGTGCCTAAGAAAATCCCCATGGAAGTCGTCGCGAATAGATGCAGCCCCATGCCGGCGATGAACAAACTCATCGAGCCTAGCATCGGCACGGCCAGCAAACCCTGCACGATAAACACCATCGACGCCATCGCCACGACGACGACGACCAGCGCCATAGCCCACACTTTCGCCAGCATGATTTCAAACGGCGTCAGCGGCATGACCAATAAATGTTCAATCGTGCCATGCTCGCGCTCGCGGATCAGCGCCGCGCCGGTCAGCACGATGGATAGCATCGTGATGCTGTTGAGGACTTCCATGACCGAGCCAAACCACACCGAGCTGAGGTTTGGATTGAACAGCACCCGCGTCTCCAATTCGACAGGCAGAGGGGCGGCGGCGCGATGGCCCTGCACGAAAGCCGCCGCCTCGCCATTGACGATGGTTTGAATATAGCGATTGCCGATGAACGCCTGCGACATGCGCGTCGCATCGACATTAAGCTGTAGCGTCGGTTGCCGCCCGGCCAGCACGTCGCGCTGGAAATTGGGCGGGATGTCGAGGATGAAGGTATACAGACCGGTATCCATGCCGGCATCGGCGGCGTAAGGTTCGATGACCGCCGGGGCGAGGAAATGCGGCGGATAAAACGCATAAGCGATGCGCGCCGACAGCGGCGAGCGGTCTTCATCGACAATGGCAATAGGCGCTTTGTGCAGCGATTCGGGCACGCCGGTCGCCGTCAGGTACACCTGTCCGCTGAACGCGAACACAATCAACACCAGCATCATCGTGTCGCGGCGCAGGCTGCGCAATTCCTTGACGCCGAGATAGAAAATATTTTGCAGGCGGTGGCGCATGGCTATCGCTCCTGTTTCTTCAACAACACGACGCTGAGGCCGCCGATGACCGGAATAGCCAAGGCCAAAGGCAGCAGCGAGGATTGCAATTCGGCGAAGCCTAAAGCCTTGGAAAACGTGCCCCGGCAGATCGTCAAAAAATGCGTGGCCGGGAAGATTTCGCCGATGAACCGCGCCCCGCCTTCCAGCGAGGCGACAGGATCAAACATGCCGGAAAAGCGGGTGGACGGAATGAACGTGACCAGAAAAGTGGCGAAGATCGCGGCGATTTGGCTGCGGGTCAGCGTCGAAATCAACAGGCCGATGCCGGTGGCGTCGGTCACATACAGCAGCGCGGCCAGGCTTAAAAACAAGAAATCGCCCTTGTGCGGCACGCCGAACACGAACACGGCCAAGGCCGCCATCAAGAAAAAATTCACCAGGCCGATGGCGATATAAGGCAGTTGCTTGCCGACCAAGAATTCCAGCTTGCTGACCGGCGTGACATACAGATTCAGGATGGAGCCCAGTTCCTTTTCGCGCACGACGCTGAGGGCGCTCAACATCGCCGGAATCAGCATCAACAGCATCGGAATCACCGCCGGCACAATGGCCGGCAGGCTTTTCACATCGGGGTTGTAGCGAAAGCGGGTTTCGATGCTCATCAAACCGGCGGGGTTTCGGCTGCTCGCCCGCTGCCGCGCATTGTCCAACAACCAGCCTTGGTGCATGGCCTGCGCATAGCCCAATACATTCTCGGCGCGGGTCGGCATCGCGCCGTCGATCCACGCGCCGATTTTAACTGGCTTGCCGCGCTCCAAATCGCGGGCGAAATTCGGCGGAATCTCCAAGGCCAAACTCAATTCGCCGCTGCGCATCCGCTGGTCGAGTTCTTCGTAATCATTGATCGGCGGCTGCGCGATGAAATAGCGCGAGCCGCCTAAGTCCAGCGCGTAGTTATTACTGAGAAGGCTTTGGTCACGGTCTAGCACCGCGAAATGTAGATTCTCCACGTCCATGCTGATACCGTAGCCAAACGTGAACATCAACAACAAAGTGCCGAACAACGCGATCAAACCGCGCAAAGGGTCGCGGCGCAATTCCAAGGCTTCGCGGCGGGTGTAGCTGAATAGGCGCAATAGGCTGAAGCGGGGAACGCCCTCTCCCCCAACCCCTCTCCCCCTGGGAGAGGGG
>Ga0265327_10005402_pt1 | contig 10669 bp, 8 predicted proteins | sample 41621metaG_FD_202089 | JGI IMG/M metagenome (GOLD analysis project Ga0265327, IMG submission 202089) | Rhizosphere microbial communities from Carex aquatilis grown in University of Washington, Seatle, WA, United States - 4-16-21 metaG | ecosystem: Host-associated > Plants > Roots > Rhizosphere >... | reverse complement strand
CTCATTCAATGCATCTGATTGCCATGGAGATAAAAGAGAGATTAAATATTCCATGGGTGGCAGACTTTCGCGATCCATGGACCGACATCGATTATTACAAAGAGATGAGGATCTCATCGTTTGCTGATCAAAAACATAAAAAGCTCGAATTAAAAACAGTTACCAGTTGCAATGCGATGGTAGTTGTAAGCAGGGAGATGAAGGAAAATTATGAGAAAATGGGTGGAAAGAATATTCATTTGATCACAAATGGGTTTGATCCGGAGGATATGGGTGATAAATCGTCAATAATTGATACAAAATTCTCAATTTCACACATTGGTACATTGCCTCCCGCCTTTAATATGCAAGGATTGTGGAAGGTACTATCTGAAATCTCGGAAACGCTTCCCGGTTTTCGAAACAACCTGGAGATCAAGCTAATTGGCAATGTTGACGATTCAGTGATAAATGATTTGTCTATTGCAGGGCTCGAAAACCAACTGATACTTCCTGGATATGTATCTCATGATCAGGCTGCTCTATTAATGAAGAAATCTGCTGTCCTCCTGTTAATTATTAATAGTAACAGCCCTAATTCCAAGGGTATACTAACAGGCAAGTTTTTTGAATACCTGGCCTCAGGCAGACCAATTCTGGCAATTGGTCCCACTGAAGGTGATCTGGCTAGTCTTCTTAGGGAATCGGAAGCTGGTACAATTAGCTTATATGATGATTTGGAGCAGATTAAGAAAACTGTACTGGAACTGTATGATCGATTTATTCATAATAAACTGGTTAATAGTGAAAAAAGGATGGATAAATTCACCAGAAAAAGTCTAACCGCTCAATTGGTAAATGTTTTGAATGATATTAATTGAGTGGAAAAGGGAGTTACCTGAAACTTTAGCAAAATTATTAGCAATTTTGTAATTTCTATTAATAAAAGGAATATGGCGTATTCAATAAAAATGGTTGACCTTCACGGACAATATCTTAAAATAAAGGGAGAGGTTGATCAGGCTATGGCTGAAGTGATTAATTCCTCTGCTTTTATTAACGGGAAACCTGTTGAAACATTCAGCTCTGAATTGGCCAGCTTTCTTGATGTAAAGTATGTCGTACCTTGTGCCAACGGCACCGATGCGCTCCAAATTGCTTATCAATCTCTCGGACTTAAGAGCGGGGATGAAGTTCTTATGCCATCTTTTAATTATGTAGCTTCGGCCGAAGCTGCAGCACTAATCGGACTCAAACCCGTTTTTGTTGATGTTTGGGAGGACTCCTACAACATTAACGAAAATCTTATAGAAGAGCTTATTACCAGTGCAACCAAAGCTATTGTAGTAGTCCATTTATTCGGTCAGTCCGCAAATCTGGAGCCAATTCTTAAAATCGCTAAACGTTTTGATTTAAAGGTGATTGAAGATAATGCGCAATCACTGGGAACTGATTATGCATTCTCAAACGAAAAAATGCAAAAGACCGGAACAATTGGCGATATGAGTATTCACTCCTTCTTTCCGACAAAAAATCTTGGCTGTTTCGGTGATGGTGGGGCCATTTCAACTAACGACAAAGATCTTGCAGCAAGAGCATTGAAAATTTCCCGTCATGGCCAGGGTCAAAAATATGCTTACGAGATGATTGGTTGCAACTCGCGGTTGGATACCCTTCAGGCTGCAATCCTCAGTGTTAAGCTCAAATACATTGAGAATTATCTTCAATGTCGCAAGGAGGCCGGCAAATATTATGATCAATTTTTATCGAATATTCAGGGAATAATCAGACCTGTTGAATCTCCCTGGACTCATCACACCTATAATCAGTATGTTATAAGGGTACCTGAACGGGATAAGATCAAGGAGAGTTTAAAAGTTGCAGGGATACCTACAATGATTTATTATCCATCACCACTTCATCTTCAAAAGGGGTACTCCTATCTTGGATATCAGCCCGGAGATTTTCCCGTAGCTGAGAAGCTTTGTAATGAAGTGTTGGCACTACCCATGCATACTGAATTAATGCATGAAGAGCAGCAATATATAATTAACCAGCTGATTAATTCAATCAACTCATTATGATACAATATTATGCGCATCCATCAGCTATAATTGATGAAAATTGTGACATCGGAGAGGGGACTAAGATCTGGCATTTTAGTCATATCATGTCAGGGAGTAAGATTGGGAAAGGATGCAATTTAGGGCAAAATGTGGTTGTATCACCGCAGGTTGTGCTTGGGGATAACGTTAAAGTTCAAAACAACGTATCTATCTATACCGGGGTGATCTGCGAGGATGATGTATTTCTGGGCCCATCCATGGTATTCACAAACGTAATTAATCCGCGCAGCGCAATTATTCGCAAGGATCAGTACCGTACAACTATTGTGCACACAGGAGCTTCAATTGGTGCGAACGCTACCGTGATTTGCGGAAACCAAATCGGAAGATATTCCATGATTGGTGCCGGAGCAGTAATAACAAAAGATGTGCCCGCATACGGGTTGTTTTACGGTAATCCTGCCCGACAAAATGGGTGGGTAAGTGAATATGGGCATAAACTTGAATTTGATAACCAAGGAATTGGTATTTGTCCGGAGAGTGGAGAGAAATATATCCTTTCAGACATGGGAGTTAAAAAAGTCGGATAATGGGTTCCAAACTGATCAATTGAAATAAAGAACTTTTGAATGATAATAAAACAGGTATTATTTAAGCTTTTGGGTGTAAAGAACTATTTAATTGTAGTGAGCAGATTGTTCTTTGTCTCTTATTCATTGGGATTGCTTAAGAAAAACAAGACCTTTGATTGTCATTACTTTATAAAAAAACTGATTCGGAAAGGGGATCATATTATTGATATAGGTGCTAACCTGGGATACTACTCGAGATTGTTTGCCGGGTTAGCCGGACCAAAAGGAAAGGTTTACAGTGTGGAACCGGTAACTATGTTTCGTAAAATACTGGCAATTAATACTTTGAAATTTAAAAACACGAAAATTGTTCCATATGCATTGGGAAGTGAGGATGATAAGGCTATTGAAATGGGGATACCAAAAAGTAATAAATATCTGCGTCACGGATTAACAAGAGTTCTGAACGGCGAAGAAAAGGAGCTATTTGAATTAACTTTTACAGAAAAAATGTTTACTCCCCTTACCCTTTTCGGGAATCTGGAACAGTGTGATTATATAAAATGTGATGTGGAAGGTTATGAAATTCACATAATTCCTAATCTGGGTTTTCTGTTGGAAAAATTTCATCCGGTTATCCAAATTGAAATTGAACCCGCTAACAGAAAGTTAATCAGTGAATTTCTGATCGCATATTCTTATAAGGCATTTTACCTCAGAGATGAATCACTTTGGCCGGTTGCAAAAGATGGAGATGTTAGCGAAGGCGATCTTTTCTTTGTCCCTCAAAACAGAATGAAATTAGTAGAACCTTTTATGTCTAAAATAAATGACTGATATTAAGAATTTTGCACTAATTGGTGCAGCAGGGTTTGTTGCTCCGCGCCACATGAAAGCGATCAGGGATACCGGAAACAGGCTGGTAGCGGCTTATGATCCCTATGATGGTGTAGGAGTTATGGATAGTTATTCGCCGGATACCAAGTTCTTTGTTGAATTTGAGAGATTTGACCGTTATCTCGAAAAATTGAAATACGATAAGGGGATGACGATTGATTATATGAGTATTACATCACCTAATTATCTGCACGATGCCCATATCCGTGTTGCGCTTAGACGAGGCGCAGATGCTATCTGTGAGAAACCTTTGGTATTAAATCCTTGGAATATTGATCCCTTGAAGCGGGTGGCGCTCGATACCGGGAAAAAGATCTATACTATTTTGCAGCTTCGGCTTCATCCCGTAATCATAGCCTTAAAGGAGAAAATCAAAAGTTCACCGGCAGAAAAGGTTTATGATTTGGATTTGACCTACATCACTTCAAGGGGTAACTGGTATTATACATCCTGGAAGGGAGATATTTCGAAATCAGGTGGGATAGCTACTAATATCGGGATCCATTTTTTTGATATGCTGACCTGGATATTTGGCGATGTCAGGGAAAATATTGTGAATCTGCACACACATGACAGAGCTTCAGGAATTCTTATGCTTGAAAAGGCGCGGGTCAGATGGTTCCTGAGTATAAACAGTGAAACGCTACCTGTCGATGTTAAGGAAAAGGGAAAAACAACATTCCGTTCAATTACTTTGGAAGGGGAAGAGATCGAATTCAGCGAAGGATTTACCGATTTGCATACCCGAAGTTATGAAGAGATTCTTAAAGGAAATGGATTTGAGATAGAAGAGGCCCGAAAATCGATTGAGATCGTTTACGACATTCGAAATCAGACTCCCGCGGGTTTAAAGGGAGATTTTCACCCTTTTGCAGGTAAGCCGCTCTCTATTCACCCATTTTCCCGAAATGATTAATTGAACTCAAAATGGCTAAGCGATCGATTCTTTTTTTTTATGTTAATTTCTCTTCGTTCGTCAAAGCTGATTATGAGATTTTGTCGTCATTTGCAAACGTCACAAAGTATCAGTTTGATCCTGGCAAAGGGCTCATAAACACTGGAATAAAAGTGCTAAAGCAATTTTTGTTTCTGATGATTCATATTTGGCGTCATCAAGCCGTTTATGTGTGGTTTGCTGATTATCATTCACTTTTGCCAGTTATTTTTGCACGTCTCTTCGGAAAAAAGTCGTATGTTGTGATTGGTGGATACGATATTTGTCGTGAAAGATCTTTGAATTACGGAGCATTTTGCTCTTCATTCCGTGGTTTTTTCACTGCCCGGACGATCCGACACTGCACTGTAAATCTTACCGTTTCAAACTATGTAGATCGCAAAGTTCAGTTTGTATTTCCCAGGGTCAGGCATGAAATGATTTACAATTGTATCCGGCTAGATTCACCTGAAAATGGTTATCATGCAAAAGAAAATCTGATTTTGTGTGTTGCGCTTTTAGATTCCAAACGCACTTATCTCAGAAAGGGGATTGATACTTTTTTAAATTTATCACTCAGTTTGCCGGAATATCATTTTGTTCTTATCGGACCCAATCGGGACTCACTTTCATTATTCCCCAATCCTCTTCCCGAAAATGTAGAAGTTTTTGAAAGATTACCTCACCACGAATTGATTGCCTATTTCCAAAAAGCCACTTTTTACTGCCAGTTATCACGTGTTGAAATTTTTGGTGTGGCGATCGGCGAAGCGATGCTCCATGGTTGTATTCCATTGGTGACAAATGTTGGCGGAATGCCTGAAGTAATTGGCAAAGAAGGGTTTATTGTTTCAAGAAATTCTGAAAAGATAGCTGTTCAGATCCGGAATCTGGCAAAACAAGATAACACTGCAATGCGTGAAGCTTGTCGTCAGCAGATATTAAATCATTTCAGTGTAAATCAAAGGAGAGATTCAATCATGAAAATTCTAACTTTTTCCTGACGCAGAAGAGCCCTACGAAATTTAAGTGCATTATTTATACGATTCATTACCAATGAGTTTGGCGAGCCATTCAATATCCATCCTAAAAAGACTAAAGAAAAGTCCCACTGCAGAACGGAGTTTCCACACAGGTTCTGTCCAGCCGTAATGAGTGATGGAATGGATATAATCTTTCCGGGCGCCTTTAAAATCCTTCCTGATCAGCTTGTAACGTCCTGATCGTGAATAACTAATTACAAGGCGCATGCGAAAATGGTCATCGATCTCCTTTTTGGTCAGTCCTTTCGACTCAAATAAATCGGGAAATCGTTTCATTACCGATTGAATCAAAGCATAATAACTTGTTGTCATCTGTCCGGTATAGGTTTTGGTGGCCTGATTAGGATAGATGCGCCACCGTCCCACGGGTTGGTCAATATAGGCAAATTCACCCCTTAGCAGTAATTCCAGTGTAGTTGGAATATCCACCAAAGGGAGGTTGAACCCCTGAATAAACCCTCCGATTTCAAGTAAGTCCTTTTTTCGGATTAATATTGTAAGAGCAGGGATAATTGTCTTGTAAATAAATTCTTTAAGAAATATTCCAGGTGGTTTATTGTAGAAAAGGTGCTTTTCGTCCGTATTTGAAGGTGCCAGAAAATAATTGGAAGACAGATCGATCGAAGATAGATAGGCTTTGCCCCACGAAAGGACGCATTCCGGATGATTTTCCATTACTTCTACCTGCAAGGCAAGTTTTTCAGGAAGCCAGACATCGTCACACTCAAGGATGGCAATATACGAACCCTGACATTGACTTAATGCGAAATTGTAAGATTCGCCTAACCTGAATATCCCAATATTATCCTGAGTAAAAGGTTTAATTCTGCTCTCTTTTTCCGCGTACTGAGTTGCAATTTTAAAAGTCCCATCAGTACTTCCATCATCAATAATTATCATCTCCCAATTACTGTAGGTCTGGTTTAAAACCGACTCAATACAGTCGGCAATGAATTTTTCGTGGTTATATGTCGGTGAAATAATTGATACGAGGGGTTGCTGTTTATTCATAATTGCTGCTTTTGAAAAAAAACCGGTTTTCTGAGGCTTTAAAAGTATACTTTTTCTCCCATAAAGTATTTCCATTTTAGAGGTTAAAATCATTACCTCAGTTCAATTACCCCCTTTTAGGAATGACTTAATAAAAATGTTTAATTTTAGCACTTTAATGTTATGGGTAAAATGGATGGGTGTAAGTAATTTAAAGAGAAAAGCTGTCAACGGATTCTTTTGGAGCATGCTTGAAAGTGTTCTGAGCCAGGGGCAAGGGATGATTTTTGGGATAATTCTGGCCCGTATGCTTTCGCCAAAAGAGTTTGGTCTGGTTGGCATGATTACGATCTTTATCGCTATTGCTCAGGTTTTTGTAGATAGCGGACTTAGTCAGGCATTGATAGGGAAACAAAATTGTAGTAAACTGGATTACAGCACTATATTTTGGGCAAATATTGTGATTGGTATTCTGGCCTATATCATTATTTGGTTTTGTGCCCCTTATATTGCAGGTTTCTATCAAAAACCGGAGTTAATTCAGTTAACTCATTTTTCCGCAATAGTGATTTTAATTGGATCCATAACGCTTATTCAGCAAACAATTTTAATTAAAGAGATTGATTTTAAGATTATTACTAAAATATCTACAATAAGTACTTTTATATCAGGGGTATTATCAATTGGCTTAGCCTATTATGGATTTGGAGTCTGGAGTCTAGTTTGGAGAACCATCATTAACCAGGGATTACGCAGTTTAATGATTTGGAAACATAGTCATTGGGTACCCCGGATGGCGTTTAGCAGACGGATATTCAGGGAGCATTTTACTTTTGGGTCCAATATTCTTCTGATATCGGTAGTTGCTGTAATCTATAAAAGTTTTTACAATTTCATTATCGGGAAAAACTATTCGGATACGGTTTTGGGATATTACACAAATGCTGACCAGTACAGCACCATACCATCAAGTAATCTGACAAATATAACCGCCAAAGTGAGCTTTCCCGTCTTGGCACAAATGCAAACGGATAATGAGAGGCTTAAACAGGGTATTAACAAACTGATAAAGACAGTCATGTATGTATCATTTATTATCATGTTCGGACTGGCAGCTGTGGCGCACCCTTTGTTTTATGTTTTATTCGGGGAGAAATGGCTTCCATCAGTCCCTATATTTCAGGCACTTTGTCTTGCTTATTCCATCACTCCAATGCATATTATCAATCAAAATATTCTTAAAGTCAAAGGGCGCTCTGACCTGTTTTTAAGGACTGAAATTATTAAATATATACTTTTCACTCCTATTATCATCTTAGGAATTATGTACGGACTTAAAGTTTTAGTGGGGGGAATCGTATTGTTCTACTGGATGGGATATTTTATCAATGCATTGTATGCTAAGAAGTTAATAAACTATTCCATATTCGCCCAATTCAAAGATTTTTTTCCGTTGGTTCTTATTATGGGTATTCCTGCTCTGCTTGTATTTGGAATTAGTTTTGTATTTCCACTAAAACCCTGGCCGTTATTGTTTTTTCAATCCTTTGTTTATATCCTGATAACCGGAGGTATATCTATTCTCTTCAAATTGGCTGGCTTTCTGGAGATATCAGAGATTTTCAGGAATAAATTTACATTTTCGAATGTGGTTAAAACATTTAAAAACTAAATACTTATGAATATACTTCAACGTTCATGGCAGAAAATTATTCCCTACAGATTATTGGTTTTTGTCCGTTTTGTGCTTGAACCCAAAGATCTTAAAGCAAGAAGAATGAAGGTGTTGGATCATTTTAAAAATACAGATCCCAACACTCTTGCACCTGAAATTAGGGAAGGACTGAAATATTTAAAATCACAAAAATATGCTTCATTCCCATTTCGCTGGACTCAAAAGTATGACACCTTACTTCCTGAAGTTTATCGTGATGAGCCGAATCAATGTTTTTATGTCCTTTTTGAAGGCAAGAGAATGTATTTTCCAAAAAGGTACAATGAAACCAGGGTTATCTGGTCGATCAGAAGTATATTTAAGGAACAGGACGCCGAATCTCCGCATCTTTATCTTACCCCCGAATTTCAGGTCGATCAGGATAGTATAATTGTTGATGCCGGAGTTGCCGAAGGAAATTTCGCCTTGTCGGTCGTTGAAAAGGCTAAGTGTCTCTATTTAATCGAATGTGAGGCGGAATGGGTTGAAGCATTGAAGTTAACCTTTGCTCCGTGGAAAGAGAAGGTGATTTTTGTAGAGAAGTTTATGTCTGATAGCCAAGGAGAATCGACCGTTTCCATCGACAGTCTGATAAAACCAGTTCCAAATGAAAAATATTTCATTAAGATGGATATAGAGGGGTTTGAGCAAAAAGCACTTGCAGGAATGAAAAATCTTGTGAACTCAGGAAATCAAATAAAAATGAATGTATGTACTTATCATCAACCTACAGCATTTCAGGAGATTAGTGAAATATTGCAGGATTATGGTTTTGAATACGAGATTTCAAATGGGTATGTACTTTTTTTTCAACCCGATGAAGAGCCATCGTTTCGAAAGGTGTTGATCAGAGCTAAAAGATTGCAGTGATTAAACAAACACGGATCTAAATTCACCTGACGGGGAAGATTTTATCTATTTCGCTAATTAACAGATACCTAATTTTAAAAAATGAAAAAATTATTTTGGAAAAGCTCATGTGGATTGTTATTTCTTTTACTTTTTAGTCAATGCAATCTAAATCAGGGAGATGGTCGGGTCATCCTGAATTTTGGCAAGGATTGGAAATTTCAAACGGGTGATAAACCCGGCGCTGAGAGCAATGGATTTGACGATTCGGCATGGAGGAGTCTGAATGTTCCGCATGACTGGAGTATTGAAGGAGAATTTAGTGAGAAAAATCCAGCCACACCCGGTGGGGGCGCGTTACCAGGAGGTATTGGATGGTACAGAAAGAGATTTAAAATTTCAGAAAATGATCTGAAACGATCTGTATTTATTGATTTTGATGGTGTTTATCAAAATAGCGAAGTGTGGATCAACGGTCATTCACTGGGTAAACGGTTTTATGGTTATAGTTCCTTCAGGTACGACCTTTCGCCTTATCTTGTGACAGGTGATAAAGAAAATGTAATTGCGGTTAAAGTTGATAATTCTTCGCAACCAAATTCACGGTGGTATTCAGGTTCAGGTATTTACCGGAATGTTTGGCTCGTCACAACCGGGAAGACGTATATTGACCATTGGGGCACTGTGGTTACTACACCCGAAATCAGATCAGATTTGGCAAAAGTAAACGTAACTACCCAAATCAAAAATAAACTCATACAGGGTCAAAAACTGGTTTTGAAAACAGTTATTTGGGACCCTTCCGGAAAAGAGGTAGCTACAGGTAAGATGGAGACTGATGGGGTAAAGGATTCAGTTTTAAGCACAATATTCGATTTTGCAATTAAAAATCCGGTCTTGTGGAATCTTGAACAACCGAAACTTTATACCGCTGTTTCTAAGGTTTTTGTGGAAGGGGAACTCGTTGATAACTATACCACGTCATTTGGAATTCGTACATTTGAGTTTACTTCTGATAAAGGATTTTTCCTGAACGGGAGGAGTTTGAAAATAAACGGTGTTTGTAATCATCACGATTTAGGATGTTTGGGTTCTGCAATCAATACAAGGGCTCTTGAACGTCAGCTTGAAATTCTTAAAAATATGGGATGTAATGCTATTCGCACTTCCCATAATCCCCCTGCCCCTGAGTTGCTTAATCTTGCCGATCAGATGGGATTTCTTATTTTGGACGAGGCTTTTGATATGTGGAAAAAACCCAAAAGCAAGTTTGATTACAGTACTGTTTGGGAGGCCATGCATCAGAGAGATATCCAGGACATGGTTTTACGTGACCGTAACCACCCAAGTATTATTGCCTGGAGCATAGGTAATGAAATTCCTGAGCAGGGTGACAGTACTGGAATTTCTATTGCCAAGGAACTTTCCTCGATTGTTCGTGGGCTTGATGCTTCACGACCACTTACTTCAGCTTGTGACCAGCCAAAACCCGGCAATTTTATAATTCAATCCGGAGCGCTTGATCTAATTGGATATAACTATCATCAAAAAGATTTTGAATCCTTTCCGCAAACATTTCCTGGAAAGAAATTCATTGGAACCGAAACGGTTTCAGCCCTGATGAC
>Ga0265327_10005401_pt1 | contig 10671 bp, 11 predicted proteins | sample 41621metaG_FD_202089 | JGI IMG/M metagenome (GOLD analysis project Ga0265327, IMG submission 202089) | Rhizosphere microbial communities from Carex aquatilis grown in University of Washington, Seatle, WA, United States - 4-16-21 metaG | ecosystem: Host-associated > Plants > Roots > Rhizosphere... | reverse complement strand
CCGGAGCTTGACGAGGCCGACGATCTCATCCCCGAGCCGCGGGTCGGGGATCCCGATCACAGCGGCCTCGAGCACGTCGGGATGCTCGTACAGCACCTCCTCGACCTCGCGCGGATAGACGTTGTAACCGTTGCGGATGATCATGTCCTTGAGCCGGTCGACGATGAACAGATACCCGTCGTCGTCGACGTGGCCGAGGTCACCGGTCGCGAGCCAGCCGTCGGATGAGATCTCGGCTCCGCCCCAGTACCCCGGGATCACGCTCGAGCCGCGGAACCGGATCTCGCCGACCTCCCCGGCCGCGACGACATCGCCGTCGAGCGTGACGATCTTCAGCTCGGTGTCCCCGAGCGGCCGGCCAACCGACCCCGGCTTCCGCGGCTCGCCGGCGCGGTAGGTCGTGGCGATCCCGGAGATCTCCGTCAGCCCATACCCCTCGTAGACGTCGGCGCCGAAGGTCTCCTCGAAGTCGCGGGTCACCTCGACCGGCACGGGGGCGCCACCCACGTGCGCGAGCCGGAGCGGCGGCAGCGCGGGCGCGGAGCGAGCGGCGTCGCAGAGCGCGATGCACATCGTGGGAACGCCGAGCAGCACCGTCGTCCCCGTCGCGACCATGAGCCCGAGCGTCTCGACCGGGTCGAACCGGGGCACGACCGCCACCGCGCCGCCGGTCGCGAGCGTCGCGATCAGGCCGGTCGACTGGCCGAGAACGTGCGAGAACGGCGCGGCGCCCAGGACGACATCCTCCGGGCCGAAAGCAAGCGCCTCGGCTGCGTTTCGTGCAGCAGCGCCGATGCTGCCGTGGGTCAGGACGGCTCCCTTGGAGACGCCGGAGGTTCCCGAGGTGAAGAGGATCACGGCGGGATCGGCGGAATCGCGCTCGACGAGCGGCGCGCCTTCCCCCGCTGCAGCCTCGGCGTCGAAGGCGATCTGCGTGATCCCGAGCCGCTCGGACGGCCCGGCCACGAGCGGCGCTCGTTCGGCGTCGAAGACAACGGCCGTCGCGGAGACCGCGCCCAGGCGCTCCTCGATCTCGGCCGGTCGTAACAGGACGTTGACCGGGACCACGACCGCCCCGAGCCGGAGCGCGCCGAAGTACGCCTCGACGAACGACGGCGCGTTCGGCAGCACGATCGCCACACGGTCACCGCTCTCGACGCCGTGGCCCGAGATCCTGGCTGCGGCGCGCTCGACGCGTGCGCCGAGCTCCGCGTAGGAGATGTTCGTCCCCTCGTGGATCAGGGCCGGAGCATCCGGGTTACCGGGCTCGCTGAGGATGCCTGCGAGGTTCGCGTTCACGGCTCCGGCGAACAATCGCAGGTTATCTGACACTATGCGGAGGTTGCCGTGTCAAACAAACCCTCCGATACATATGAGACGATCTCCGTGATGAGCGAGCCGGCTTTCGCCGGGGAGCGCGAGGAGGTCGGCGAAGCGCGCATCAGTTATGTGATCGCCCGGCTCGAGCGCGCTGTCCGTGCGGCGATCAACGAACGCGTCAGCCCCTACGGCCTGACCACCCTCCAGTACACGACGCTGAGCGTGCTCGGCCGCCGCGGCGGGCTCTCGAATGCCCAGCTGGCGCGCCGTTCGTACATGACACCGCAGTCGATGAGCGAGGTGATCGAGGCGCTCGAGAAGAAGGGGCTGATCAAGCGCGACCAGCATCCAAACCACCGGAGAGTCTTCCCTGCCACCCTCACCGCAACCGGGCTCAAGGTGCTCGAGGCCTGCGACGAGGCAGTCGGGACGATGGAGGAGGACATGCTCCGCGAGCTCGACCAGGACGAGCGCGACGCGCTGTACCACGGCCTCGTGGCCTCCGTGCGCGCCTTGCACGCCGGACTGCCCGAAGCTTGATTATCAGGTAGCCTGACGCCCTATGACGACGGTGCTCGACGGCAAGGCCGCGCTCATCACCGGATCTGCGCGTGGCATCGGGCGCGCTGCCGCCGCACTGCTGATCGAGCAGGGCGCGAGCGTGATGATCGCCGACCTCGACCAGGATCTGGCGGCCGAGACCGCGGCCGAGCTCGGCGGGACGACGGCTGTGTTCGGCGGCGACCTGACGAGGGACGGCGTCTGCGAGGCGCTCGTCCAGGCGACGGTCGACGCGTTCGGCAAGCTCGACATCGTGGTCAACAACGCCGGGTACACCTGGGACGGGATCGCGCACCGCATGAGCGATGACCAGTTCCGCGCGATGCTCGAGATCCACACGGTCGTCCCGTTCCGCATCCTGAAGGCGGCGGCGCCACACTTCCGCGACCCGGCCAAGCAGGAGGCGGCCGAAGGACGTGAGGTCTTTCGCAAGGTCGTCAACGTGACGTCGATCTCGGGCACGCAGGGCAACGTCGGCCAGGCGAACTACTCGTCGGCCAAGGCAGGCCTGGTCGGGCTGACGAAGACCCTGGCCCGCGAGTGGGGCCCGTCCAAGGTGAACGTGAACGCCGTCGCGTTCGGGTTCGTCGAGACGCGCCTGACTGCCGCAGCGGGTGAAGACGCCGAGACATTCAAGTCCGGCGACGTCGAGATCCCGCTCGGGATCCCCGAGAAGATGCGCGCGTTCGCGCCGCAGATCATCCCGCTCGGGCGGGCCGCGACTCCCGAGGAGGCCGCGGGGCCGATCTTCTTCCTCTGCTCGCCCTGGTCGAACTTCGTCCAGGGCCAGGTCATCACTGCGAGCGGCGGTCAGATGACCGGGATGACCACATGAGCACCCAGATCGAGCAGCTCAGCCTTGCCGGGCTCGGAGTCGCCGGCGCGGAGGTTCGCTACGAGGTGACCGCGGACGCGATCCGGGCCTACGCCGCAGCCACCGACGATCCCTCGCCTGCGGCGCAGGAAGGCCGCATCGCGACGCCGGTCTTCGCGATCGTTCCCGTGTGGGAGGCGATCGCGCCCGCGTCGCGCTCGATCGCGACCGACGAGGCCCGTAAGCGGGTCGTCCACTTCAGCCAGGACATGGTCCTGCACCGGCCGATCGAGGCCGGGATGACGCTCGTCTCGACCGCCACCCCGATCGCTCTGCTTCAGCGCGGCAGCGGCACGGCGCTCGTGATCCACACCGAGACGCGTACCGTCGACGGCGAGCTCGTCAACGAGCAGTGGGTGACCGAGTTCTTCCGCGGGATCGACACCCCGGAGAGCCGCGGTGACCAGCCGGCCGACCACCGCCTTCCCCCCGAGATCGCCGAGTCGACACCCCTGGCCGAGATCACCCAGCCGGTCGCCGCAGACCAGCCCGACCGCTATGCAGAGGCATCGGGCGACCGCTTCGAGATCCATCTCGACGACGAGGCAGCCCGGGCCGTCGGCCTTCCGGGGCGGATCCTGCACGGTTTCTGCACGCTCGCGCTCATGTCGCACGCGATCTGCGAGGCGGCGGGCTCCGACCCTGCGAACGTCTCCCGCCTGGCAGCGAGGTTCTCGGCTCCCGTCTTCCCGGACGGCACGGTCACTGCACGGATCTGGGAGCTGGCGGACGACGAGTTCGGCTTCGAGGCAGTCGACGGCGAGGGCCGCACGGTTCTCAAAGACGGCCGCGCCGAGTTCCGCGGCTGAGTCTCTAGGCGGGCGGCTAGGCCCCGAGCGGCTTCCCGATCTCCCACTCGTGGCCGAACGGATCGACGATCCGGCCTACGCGCCAGCCATGCTCGTCGTCGGGCGCCGCGGTCAACGTCGCGCCGGCGCGAACAGCCTGTGCGACGACGGAGTCCGGGTCGTCGACCACGAGCAACGTGCGGCCGGTCGTGCCGCCGATCTCGAGCGGGCTGAAGCGCTTCATGCTCGTGTCCGCCGACACGACCCAGAACACCGCGTCACCCACCGCGAGCTGCGCGACGATCTCGTCCCCGTCGCCGACGAGGTGCTGAACGACCGCGCCGAACGCCGCCTCGTAGAACTCGACGGCCTCGCCCGCACGCGCGACCCACAGCTCGGGCTGAATGCCGTTCACGTCGGCAGCAGCAGCGTCCTCGGCGGGCCGCACCCGAGCGAGGGGCTCTCGAGCAGCGAGATCGTGACGTGACCTCCCGGGCTGCGACCGGAGGACGTCGAGATCTCGAGCCGGCAGACGGAGCCCGAGCCGGTGAGCACTTTCCAGAAGTAACCGCCCGGCATTCGAGAGGCGAGCACTTGTCGCCAGCTCCCATCCTTGCGGCGGAAGACCTCGACGGAGGCACTCGCGGGCGGCGCCTGCCCTCCGGAGACCTTGGTCGCCACCACCACGACCCGGAAATCGGGGGTCTGGGACGTCGCGACGGTCTGCGTCTTCGCCCCGCCGGTGCCTGACGCCGCCGACGCAAGGGCGCCGACCACGAGCAACGCGACGAGCGCGACTGAGATCCGGATTGCTTTCAGCGGCATGGCGTCTCTCACGCTACTTACCCGGCGTCACCGCCTGCTCTGCGTCCACCAAGCGGCGAAGCCGATCAAGACGACCGCGATCCCGCCGAACAAGGAGGTTTCGATTCCCTGGAAGAGCCAGAAGCGGCTCGCGGGCTCGTAGACGACGTGGCTGTAGACCGCGGCACGCTCGACGAGGCAGCTCACCTTCCCGGGGTGGACGCCTGCGGCGCGGAAGCACGCCCCGAGCTTGACGTCGATGTGGTGGCCGAGCCGGTCGCTCGGATACTGGTTCAGGATCCAAGCGTGGTCGAGCCCGGCGGGCGGCGAGCCCGACGGACCGCCCTTGCCGGCGAGCTCTCGCCACGTCGCGGAGATTGGGGCTACGAAATGCTGGCGGAGCCAGGTGTCGACGAAGATCCGAGCTGCGACGTAGCCGACGAACGCAACGACGAGTGCCGGAACGGTGCGGCGCCAGACGGCGCCCACGGCGAGGGCGAGCCCCAGCGCGAACAGGGCGTACCCGGCGGCTACGGTGCCCTCGAAGTCGTATGCGCCGTTCTCCATCCGCCCCTCGAGCCGGACGAAAGGCGCACGCCACCAGGTGATGAGCAGCGTCATCGCCAGGGCCGCGACCAGCGCAGCGGCGATCGCCGTTCCGAGTTTGGTCGTGATCCACCGCCGCCTGGTGATGCTCTGCGTCCAGGCGAGCCGGTAGGTCCCGCTCTCCAGCTCGAGCACGAACGACGCGGCGAGCAGCACGCCGATCAGTCCCGGCACGAGCGTGAACCACGAGGTGAAACCCGCGACCGTCTCGAACCGCGAGGTGAACGACCGGATCACCCCGCCGCAGGCATCCGAGCCGTTCGCGCGGATACAGGCCGAGATCCCGTCGCGGTCATAGGCGTTCGCCATGATGATCCCGGTCGGGACGAGCAGAGCCGCGAGCAGCGCGATGATCGCCGCCGTAATGACGGTCTCCGTGCGCTGAAGTCGCCAGCTGACCCAGATCACGACCTCACCGCCTCTCCGATCGGGCGTGCTTCGGCGACACGAACGGTCCGCTGGCCGAGATAGGCGAGCACGATCTCTTCCAGGTCGACCTCGTTCTGCTCCCAGCTCGAGTCGTACACGTGGCCGCGGGCGCAGACGAGCAGGCTCGACTGCCGTTCGGTGTGGCTCTCGCGGATCACGTCGTGCACGCGCGCGACCGCCGCCGAATCGGTGCGCGGACCGGTGAGCAGCCTGTGCGAGGCCAGAAGGTCGTCGATCGAGCCGGAGAGCTGGACTCGCGACTGCGAGAGGATCACGAGGTGATCGCATACCCGTTCGAGGTCGGCGACGATGTGCGAGGAGAGGATCACGGTCATGCCCGTGTCGGCGACGACCTCCATCACCGACTGCAGAAACTCCCGCCGCGCGAGCGGGTCGAGTGAGGCGACGGGCTCGTCGAGCAGCAGGAGCTCCGGCTGCTTTGCGAGCGCGAGCGTGAGCGCCACCTGCGCCTGCTGCCCGCCGGAGAGCTTCCCGACCTTCTTGCCGGATGGGAGCCCGAGCAGCTCGATGCGCCGGACGGCGATCTCCTCGTCCCAGCTTGGATTGAGCTTGCGACCGAGCTTCAGCGTCTCGCCGATGGTGAAGCCCTTGTAGAGCGGGTGATCCTGGGCGACGAATCCGACCCGCGGCAGGACAGACCGGGCCTCCTCGCGCGGCAAGCGGCCGAACACCAGCACCCCGCCCGCGCTCGGCTCGCTCAGTCCGACCGCGAGCTGGAGGAGGGTCGTCTTCCCCGCTCCGTTCGGGCCGACCAATGCCGTGACGCTGCCCGGCGGGATCTCGAGCGTGCAGTCCTGAAGCGCCCAGCTCGAGCCGTAGCGCTTCCCGAGCCCCTGGGCGGTGAGAGCGGAGACCTGGCTCATGCGGCCCTCCACGAGGCGGGCGGGCGGACGGTGTCGGCGAAGAGCGCCGTCATGCTCTCCTCGTCGAGCCCGGCGGCCCGAGCGTCGTCGATCCAGCGGAGGAGCGATGCGCGAAGCGCCTTGACGCCATCAGGAGGGATCGGGGGAAGATCGTTCGAGACGAACGTCCCCTGACCGCGCCGCCCCTCGACGAGCCCTCCGAGGTCGAGCTCGCGGTAGGCCTTCAACACCGTGTTCGGGTTGATCGCGAGGCTCCCGACCACCTCCTTCACGGTGGGGAGCTGATCCCCAGGCTGCAGGATCCCGAGGCGCACGGCCTGCTGAACCTGCTGAACGAGCTGGAGATACGTCGGGACGCCGGAGCGTGCATCCAGATGGAACTCGATCACGATAAGCCTCTTTATCTAGTTGACTAGATAAAGCTAACACAGGGCAGCACAGGCCGCCGCAATCGTTCACGGCGGCCTGTGCCTCTCGAGATCTACGCCTTGAGAGCCGCCCGCACGTACGCAGGCGTCATCGGCATCCGGTAGAGCCGGACACCCGTGGCGTCGAAGAACGCGTTCGCGATCGCGGCCGGGACCGCCGCGGTCGTGGGCTCGCCCGAGCCGGACGACGGCAGGTCGAGCCGCTGCACGACGACCGTCGTCACCTTCGGCGAGTCCTTGAAGCGGAGCGTCGGGTACGAGACCCAGTCGAGGCTCGTCTGGCGCGCCCTGGAGAATACGACCTCCTCGAGCAACGCGCGGCTGGTCCCGTGGACGAGGCAGCCGACCATCTGGTTCTCGACCGAGGCCGGGTTGACCGTCGTGCCGGCGTCCTGCGCTGCGTAGAGGTGGTCGACGGTGATCACGCCGCTCTTCTTGTTGACCGTGACGTCGGCGATCACCCCCGGGAACGAGCTCGCGAAGCCGCCGAGCGCGACCCCGCGACCGGTGACCACGTTGCCCGACTTCAGGTTCGAGGCCGCTACCGCCGGCTTCCAGCTCGCGGCCTTCGCGACCGCCTCGATCACTGCCGCCCAGCGGCCGACGCCGCTCGTCTGAGTGGCATCGATGTTCTGGAGGCGGAAGGCGATCGGGTCCATGTTCGCCGCGTGGGCGAGCGCGTCGATCGTCTGCTCCGAGGCGAACGTCGCCTGGGGAGCGCCAGGCGCCCGCAGCCAGATCCCCTTGAGGAATCCCGCGTAGCCGTTGACGACCTTGCTCGTCACGCGCCGGTTGACGTTCTTGTAGAACGAACCGGACGCGGTCGTGTCGACCTGGCCGCCCGGAGCCGCCGGAAGCGGCGTCCCCGCGAGCTCGGCAGCCGACTCGACCACCTGCGTCCAGCCGTGGTTGTAGGCCGTGTAGTCGTAGGCGACGATATTCCCGGCCGCGTCGATCCCGGCGCGGACGTCGGTCGCCTGGGCTGGGCCGAACTGATCCCAGCCGTGCTCGTCCCAGCGCATGAACTGCACCCGGACCGGCTTACCGACCAGCTGCGACATGAGCGCTGCCGAGATGCTGACGTCGTCGTAGGTGCTGTGGCCGTAGGTGCCGGAGCCCGGGAAAACCTCGACGCGAACCGTGGTCGCCGGCACGCCAAGCGCAGCGGCGACCGCAGGACGGGTCTGGAGGTACGGGCCCTGTGAGGCACAGAAGAGCGTCGTCCCGTTCGGCGTGACCTCGGCGACCGAGCAGTTCGGGCCGAGCGCGCCGTGCATCTGGTACGCGGTGAAGTAGCTCGCGGTGACGGTCTTCGCCGCTCCCGCAAACGCCGCTCCGACGTCTCCGGTGTTCACCGGGACCGAGGCGCTCTGGAGGTTGGCCGGGTTACGCAGGGCGCCGTTCAGGTTGCCGCTGCCCGGAAGCTTCGGCGTCGAGTCCCACGTCACCTTCAGCTGTGCAGCCGCCTGGATCGCGTCCCACTCGTGCGGGGCGACGACGCCGACGAAGCTGCCCTTCTGTACGACCTGCACGCCAGGGATGTGGGAGACCGAGCTCTTGTCGATGCTGAGCACGGTCGCTCCCTGACCGAGAGCCGCCTGCCCGCGCGGGCGAACTACGCGGCCGTGGAGCATCCCGGGGATCCGGACGTTCTGGATGTAGGTCGTCCGGCCGGTGACGATGTTCGGGATGTCGATCCGCGGAACCCTCGTCCCGATCAGCTTGTAGCTGCTCGCCGGCGTGAGCGACGCCTTGGCGGCGGCGATCGTGCTGTTGAAGAGCTTTCCGGCGGCCAGGTCGGAGTACTTGACCGTCTTGCCGCCGCCCGAGACGACGCCGTTCGAGACCGACAGGCTCGCCGCCGGCACCCCGAGCTGCGCCGAGGCCATGTTCAGGAGCAGCTGCCGCGCGGCAGCCGCTGCCCCACGCATGCTCGTCGCTCCCATCGCGGTCGAGGTCGAGGTGCTCCCGACCGTGAACGCCGACAGCGACACGTTCGTGTCGACCTGCACCTGCGTCACCTGGTCCATCGAGAGCCCGAGCTCCTCCGCCGCGATCATGCGAACGGCGGTCGGGGTGCCCTGGCCGAGCTCTGTCCAACCCGCGAACAGCGTCACGGTGTTGTCCGAGTTCACCTGCAGCCACGAGTCGACCTGGGTCGCGTCGGGCGGGCCGGGTAGAGCGCCCGTGTGTGACACGGCGATCGCGGTCGGATTGTTCGTGGCATCGGCCGCCTGGGCCGCAAGCCCTCCGACGCTGAGCCCGATCACGAGCGAGCCGCCTCCGCGCAGGAAGGACTTGCGCGAGAACTCGCGGTCGCTCAGTACACGTGCACCGGCAGACATCTTCACCATCTCCTTCGAATCTCTCGTGGCGGGCATCACGCGCCCGCCTTTGCCATCACTGCCGCGGCCTTCTGGATCGCGGTCAGGATCCGCGGATACGTCCCACAGCGGCACAGGTGGCCGTTCATCGCTGTGCGGATCTGATCCTCGGAAGGGCTCTTCGTGGTCGCCAGCAAATCGGCGGCCTGGATCATCATTCCATTCTGGCAATAGCCGCAATGCGGAACCTGAACGTCGATCCACGCCTGCTGGAGTGGATGCAATGCCGGGGCCGCCGCCGCCGTTCCACGCTGAGACGCCCACAGGGCCGGAAGGCCCTCGAGCGTCGTGATGCTCTTCCCGCTCACCGCAGCCACAGGCGTGACGCACGAGCGGATCTCCTTGCCGTCCAGCAGCACCGAGCACGCGCCGCACTGCGCGAGACCGCAGCCGAAACGCGGGCCGTGCAGGTGAAGCTCGTTGTGCAGGACGTAAAGGAGAGGTGTATCGAGGCTTGCACTCACGCCGTGCGTGAGGCCGTTCACCTTGATCTTCAGGCTTGTCGCCATCCCATCCCCCTTGCGGTTTCTTCTTGTGTACGCAATAACTCCTACTGGGGGCGGGGTATTCCGGATTTGCCGGATACGCCTATTTAGGTTCGGTTAACACAGGCCAATGCGAGGGGGGTCGCGGGGCCGGGCTGCCTGCCTGCTGCCCGGCCCCACTCGCGCTACGACCAGTGCAGCGTGACGGTGTCGGCGTTCGTGCTCTCGCTCGTCGGCACCGAGACGATCTCGCCGGTAACACCCTGGTAGACGCCCGTGCCACCCACCACGACGATCCGGTCCGGGGCGTTCCCGTAGAACTCCGTCACGGCCATCGCCAGCAGCGTGCCGCCGGCGAGCCTGAAGGCGCCGTAGCAGGGCCCTTCGGCCCGCGTGCCCCCGCGCGCGACCATGCAGGTCGCCTCGAGCCAGCCCGCATGCGCGCCGGTTTTCGTCACCAGCTCGGAGCTGAAGGCAAGCTGGTCGCCGATCAGCGGCGGCGCCTTCGGCCCCTGCCGCGGAGGGTTGTCGATGAAGTTGAAGCCGGCGTCCTTCTCGGTGACGTGGAACGTGACCGTCTTGCCGGTGGTGGCGGCGCCCGAGGCCGTGGCGGCTCCGAGCGCGATCAGCGCGGCAGCCGAAACGCCGAGCGCGCCGAACGTGAACCTTCTTCTCATTGCTTCTCCTTCTCGGTTGGGGGTCGCCCACGGGCTCGACCGTGGCCGGAGGATCGAGAGAGCCGCTTAAGACGCACTTAAGGCGCCGACGCTCAACCCGCGCTCCGTATCCTTGAACCACCGATATGCCGCACCAGGGATCAGGCCCGGCGTTCCGCGTGCTCGGGCCGCTGGAAGCGCATCAGCAAGGTGAGACCGTCGAGACAGGCGCTCCGAAGCAACGGCTTCTGCTGGCGGTCTTGCTCCTGAGCGCCAACGGTGTGGTCTCGCGCGAGGCGGCGATCGACTGCCTCTGGGACGACGACCCGCCGAGCCGCGCGGAAGCGGCGATTCAGGTCTATATCCACAACTTGCGCCGCGTCCTCGGTCGCGACCGGATCGCCACGCGCGGCACGGGGTACCTGCTGCGCGCCGAGACGGGCGAGATCGAC
>Ga0265327_10005400_pt1 | contig 10672 bp, 8 predicted proteins | sample 41621metaG_FD_202089 | JGI IMG/M metagenome (GOLD analysis project Ga0265327, IMG submission 202089) | Rhizosphere microbial communities from Carex aquatilis grown in University of Washington, Seatle, WA, United States - 4-16-21 metaG | ecosystem: Host-associated > Plants > Roots > Rhizosphere >... | reverse complement strand
GCCCATCGTCTTGGCCAGGATGCCCAGCATCACCTCGTCGGCGCCGCCGCCGATCGAGGCCAGCCGGCCGTCGCGGTACAGGCGCGAGACCCGGTTGTCCCAGGTGAAGCCCATGCCGCCCCAGAACTGCAGGCAGGTGTCGGCCACCTCGCGCGTGAGGCGGCCGGTCTTGAGTTTGGCCATCGAGGCGAGCTCGGTCACGTCCAGGCCCTGCACGTGCAGGTCGCAGGCGCGGTAGGTGAGGGCGCGCAGGGCCTCGACCTCGGTCTTGAGTTCGGCCAGCTTGAACTGCACCCACTGCTGGTCGGCCAGCGTGCCGCCGAAGAGCTTGCGCTGCTGCGCCCATTCGATGGTCTCGGCGATGCAGTCGTCGAGAGGCACCAGCGAGCTCGCGGCGCACCACAGGCGCTCTTCCTGGAACTGCTGCATCTGGTAGACGAAGCCCTGGCCCTCCTCGCCGATGCGATAGCGCTGCGGCACCCGCACGTTGTCGAAGTAGATCAGGCCGGTGTCGCTCGAATGCATGCCGATCTTGCGGATCTTCTGCGCCTTCTCGATGCCGGGGCTGTCCATGGGCACCATCACGAGCGACTTGTTGCGGTGCACCGGGCCGTCGCTGGTGTTGACCAGCATGCACATCCAGTCGGCCTGCAGGCTGTTGGTGATCCACATCTTCTGGCCGCTGATGAGGTAGTCGCCGCCGTCCTTGCGGGCGTGGCTCTTGAGGCCGGCGACGTCGCTGCCGGCACCGGGCTCGCTGACGCCGATGCAGCCGACGGTCTGGCCGGCGATGGCGGGTGCCAGGAATTCGCGGCGCAGTTCGTCGCTGCCGAAGCGCGCCAGCGCCGGCGTGCACATGTCGGTCTGCACGCCGATGGCCATCGGCACGCCGCCGCAGCGCACGTGGCCGAGGGCCTCGGCCAGCGCCATCGCATAGGAATAGTCGAGGCCGGCGCCACCGTAGGCCTCGGGCTTGTTGAGGCCCAGCAGGCCGAGCGCGCCGAGTCCGGCGAACACCTCGTGCGCCGGGAAGGCTTCGTCGGCCTCCCAGGCGTCGACATGCGGATTGATCCGCTCGTCGATGAAGCGGCGCATCGTCTTCTGGATCTCGAGGTGTTCGTGCGTGTAGTTCAAGGCCTGTCTCCGGTCGTGGCTGCGGTCAACGTCGGCCACTCTAGGGTGCGCCCGCGTGTGGCGCTTGCGGGAAGTGGCTAGCGCTGCGGCCGGATCCGGTAGAGCGCGTTGTTGCGGTCGGCCGTCATGTAGATCGTGCCGTCGCTGCCGACCGCGACGCCGGTGGGCACGTAGGGCGGCGGCATGCCGGGGCCGGGCTCGAGGCCGATCGGCAGGTTCTCGGCCACGGTGCGGCGGCTGCCGCCGACCGGGTCGATCTCGACCAGCCGGCGCGCCGCGGTCTCGGCCACGATGAAGCTGCCCCAGGGCGTCTGCGCCACGCCTTCGGGCATCGCCAGCCCTTCGGCGACGGGGCGCAGCGGCGCGCTGGCGTCGAGCGGGATGCGCGTGAGCTTGCCCGCGGCCTCGGTGACGTAGAGCGCGCCGTCGCGGCCGACGATCATCTGCACCGGGCCGCCGAGCCCGCTGGCCAGCACCTCGCGCTGTTCGAACTTCGGGCCGCTCGCCCGCGTCACGCTGCCGGTCGCGATCTCGGCCACGAGCACGCTGCCGTCGGCCATCGGGATGGCGTCGACCGGCGCCTTCAGGCCATGGATCACGGCCGTGGTCTTGAGCGTCTTGCGGTCGACCAGCTGCACGGTGCCGGTGAACCAGGAACTGAGCGCGAAGTGCGTGACCGACAGCCCGACCGCGAACGGATATTCGAGATCGGGATCTCGCTGCATGCGGAAGATGTCGCGCACAGCGCCACTGGTGGCGTCGACCTGCCGGAAGCCGAAGACGTCGGCGACGAAGAGATCGTTGCCGTCGATCTTGAGTCCGGCCGGCACCGCCAGCTTGCCGCCGGTGAGCAGGCGCAGTTCGCCGGTCGCGGGGTTGAAGGCCTCGATCGAGTTGTCGGCCATGTTCGAGACGTAGATCGTGCCTTCGGGCGCGATCGCCAGGTTGTCGAGCGAGGGCTTGAGCTGCTTGGCCACCGTCTTGCGCCCGCTCGCGAGATCGACCCGCACCAGTTCGCCGCTGCGCGCATCGACCACCCACAGTTTGCCCTTGCCGTCGAGGTTGGCGGCGGCCGGGATCTTGAAGCCGTCGGCGATCACGGTCAGGGCGCCGTTGGCTGGATCGATCTTCACCACCTGGCCCTTGAACCACAGCGGGCCGTAGAGCATGCCGTCGGGGCCGACCTCGAAGCCGTTGAAACCGCCCATGTCCTTCTTGATCAGGCGCGGCGGCTTCTGGCCGGCCGGGTCGATCTCCCACAGCGCGTCGCCGAGGAACACCTGCGACGCATAGAGCTTGCCGTTGCGGCGATCGAAATCGAGCGAGTTGAGGCCCGGCAGGTCCTTGGCGACGACGCGCATCGGCGCCGTGTCGCTGTCGCGCATGCGCAGCGCGCCCATCAGGTAGTTGGTCCAGGCGAGCTCGCCCTTGGGGCCGACCGCGATGTCGTCGGCCTGGCCTTCGGGGGCCTTGACCAGCACGCGGGCGGCGCCGGTTTGACGATCGACCTCCCACAGCGTGTTGCCGACCACCGAGCCGGCGAGCAGCCGGCCCTTGCCGTCCACCGCCAGGCCGTGCACGCCGGCGAACGAGGAGGGCGCGACGATCGCCTCGGGCGTCGACCAGGCGGCGGGACGGGTCGGCGGCGCGACGGTGGTGCAGGCGCCGAATGCGAGTGTGGCTGCCAGCAGGGCGCCGCTCAGGATGCGGTTCATGGTGTCTCCTCGTTGTGACCGGACCCTAACAGCGCAGGCCCGCATTGCAGTCACGCAGGAGACATCCGTCCCGCAAGGGCTCAGGCCTTGAAGCGCCTTCGCGTCAACCCCAGGGCGACCCAGAAAGCCACCACCGTGTAGGCCACGAGCACCAGCGCATGCTGCCACCAGTCGGCCGGCCACTGGTCCATGAAGAGCGGCCGCACCAGCGCCACGGCGTTGGACAGCGGCAGCCATGCGGCGACGCTGCGCACCACGCCCGGCAGCTGCTCGAGCGGGAAGAACACGCCCGACAGGAACATCATCGGCGTCATGAACAGCGTGAAGTAGTAGGTGAAGAAGTCGTAGCCCTTGGCCAGCGCATTGAAGATCAGCGCGATGCACGAGAAGGTGATGCCGACGCCGACCAGCACGAACCAGGCGACGAAGAGCTTCGGGCTGTGGCTGATGCCCAGCGCCAGCATCACGAACAGGATCGCGGTGGTGGTGAAGATCGCCTTGAAGCCGGCCCACAGCATCTCGGCCAGCACCACGTCGTCGAGGCCGACCGGCGCGTTCATGATGCCGTCCCAGGTCTTTTGCACGTGCATGCGCGAGAAGGCCGAATAGAGCGCCTCGAACGAGGCCGCGTTCATCGCGCTCATGCAGATCGAGCCGCTGGCGAGGAACAGGATGTACGGCACCGCGGTGCCGTCGACCTTGACTTCGCCGACCAGCGCGCCCATGCCGTAGCCGAAGGCCACCAGCCAGATCAGCGGCTCGGCGATGTTGCCGATCAGGCTCGGGATCGCGAGCTTGCGCCAGACCAGCAGGTTGCGCAGGAACACCGGCCACCAGCGCATCGAGAGCTCGGGCGGGCGCCACACCGAGGGTGCCGCGGGCGGCGCCGGAGGATTTGCGAGCGTGGAAGTCGTCGGGTCCGCCATCGGGTTCAGCCATCCTCTCTGATCTGCCGGCCGGTCAGCTTGAGGAACAGGTCCTCGAGATTGGCCGGCCGATGGAAGGTGCGCAGGCCGCTGCGGTCGCCCAGCGCCGCCATCAGTCCGCGCGCGTCCTGCGTGTAGAAGAACACGGTCTCGCCGCTGACCTCGACGCGCGCCGCGAAGTCCGCGAGCGGCGACTGCGCGAGTTCGAGCGCGCCGTTGCCGTAAAGCTCGACGACGTCCGGCTCGAGGTGCTCGGCGATCAGGTCGCGTGGCCGGCCCTCGGCGATCTTGCGGCCATGGTCGAGCACCAGCAGGCGCGAGCACAGCCGCTCGGCCTCGTCCATGAAGTGCGTCGTCAGCAGGATCGACTTGCCCTGCTGCAGCAGCACCTGCAGCCGCTCCCACATCAGGTGCCGTGCCTGCGGGTCGAGCCCGGTGGTCGGCTCGTCCAGCATCAGCAGCTTCGGGTCGTTGACCAGCGCGCGCGCCAGCGACAGCCGCCTGCGCATGCCGCCCGACAGCTCGCCGGGCTTGGCGTCGGCCTTGTGCGAGAGCGCCGCGAATTCGAGCAGCTGCGGAATGCGCGGCGCGATCTCGCTGCGCCGCATGCCGAAGTAGCGCGCGTAGACCATCAGGTTCTCGGCGCAGGTGAAGTCGGGGTCGAGGGTGTCGAACTGGCTCACGACACCGAGCTGCGCCTTGATGGCGCGAGCGTCGCGCGGCATCGACAGGCCGTCGAGCGCTTCGATCGTGCCGCCGTCGGGCGCGGTGAGCCCGAGGCACATGCGGATGGTGGTGGTCTTGCCGGCGCCGTTGGGACCGATCACGCCGAGGCATTCGCCCGGCGCGATCTCGAAGGACAGATCGTCCACCACGGTGGTCGTGCCGTAGCACTTGCGCAGGTGTCGGGCTTGGAAGAGGGGGGTCGGCACGGCGGCATTGTGGCGCATGTCGATCCGGCCGCCGGTCAGAGCGAGAGGCCGTCGAACTCCTGCTTCATCCAATCGATGAAGACCCGGGTGCGTGCGGGCAGCAGCCGCGCGTGCGGATAGATCACGCTCACCGGCCGTGGCGGCGCCTCGAAAGCTTCCAGCAGGATCTCGAGCCTTCCGTCGGCCACGTGGGGCAGCACCTGGTATGACAGGAACATGCCGCAGCCCATGCCCGCCGCGCAGGTCTCGATCGCCGGCGCGATGTGGTTGAACTCGATGTTGCCCTTGACCGGCACCGCCAGCGGCCGTCCGTTGTCGCGGAACATCCACTGGCCGGCGGTGTTGGGATGCACGCAGACGCAGTTGACGTGCGACAGCTCGCGCGGATGGCGCGGCCGGCCGTGCGCGCGCAGCCAGGCTGGGCTCGCGACCACCACGCGGCGGATGCTGCCGAGCTGCTGCGCCACCAGCGACGAGTCGTCGAGCTTGCTGATGCGGATGCCGACGTCGACGCCTTCCTCGAGCAGATTGACCGTGCGGTCGTGCAGCAGCACGCTGCAGCGCATGCGCTCGTAGCGCTGCAGGAAGCGGACGATCGCCGGCGCCACGTACATGTGGCCGAACAACACCGGCGCGGTGACCGTCAGGTGCCCCGCCGGCTCGGCCGCATCGACCTTGAGCGCGTGGTCGGCGGCGTCGGCGGCCGTCAGGACCTCGCGCGCGCTGTGCAGGTAGCTGCGCCCCTCCTCGGTCAGCGAGATGCGCCGCGTGGTGCGGTGGAACAGCCGCACGCCGAGGTGCGCTTCGAGTGCGGCCAACGCGCGCACCACCGCCGGCAGCGAGCTGCCGAGCGCGTCGGCGGCGCGCGTCAGGCTGCCCTGGTCGGCGATCTGCACGAAGGTCTGCATGGCTTTCAGGCGATCCATGGCGCGATTAAACCGGAAAACGCAGCAGTCAAGTGCATTCGAAGCCATTACTTCACAAGAGGAAGCAAAGAACAATCGACCTCTTCGTCCACGCTCCTGGAGAAAACCCATGACTGCATCATCCCGTCCCGCCGCGCCGATCAAGGTCTACAGCTCGGTGATTTCCGGCCACTCGCACCGGGTTCGACTGTTCCTCTCGCTGCTCGGTCTGCCCTTCGAGACGGTCGAACTCGACTTGCCTGCGCGCGAGCACAAGCGACCGGATTTCCTGCGCCTCAACGCCTTCGGCCAGGTGCCGGTGATCAAGGACGGCGACCTCACCGTCTGCGACTCGAATGCGATCCTGGTCTATCTCAACGAACGCTACGCGGACCAGCCGGCGCGCTGGTATCCACGCGACCCGTTCGGCGCGGCGCAGGTCCAGCGCTGGTTGTCGGTGGCCGCCGGCCCGCTGGCGGCGGGGCCTGCGGTGGCCCGCGTGATCGTGCTGTTCGGCCTCGACCGGGACCCGGCCGAGGCGATCGCGCGCTCTCACGACCTGCTTCGCGTGATGGAGGGCGAACTGGCGACGCGGCCCTTCCTGGCGGGCGCGACGCCCACGCTGGCGGACGTTGCGAACTACAGCTACGTGGCGCATGGGCCGGAGGGCAATGTCTCTCTCGAGGCCTATCCGCAGGTGCGCGGCTGGCTGGCGCGCATCGAGGCGCTGCCGGGCTTCGTGCCGATGGTGGCCTCGCGCATCGGGTTGTCGGCATGAATGCCGCCGACACCGCCGTCCGCGGGGCGTCGCCATGGCACGAGGGCGAGCGCGCGATGCAGGCGCGCGCCGGGGTGCGCGAACGGATGGAGGCCTTCGGCTCGCGCGTCATCCGCGATCACATGCCCGACCAGCATCGGGATTTCTTTGCCCAGCTGCCGTTCCTGGTCGCGGGCAGCGTGGATGCGGATTCGCAACCCTGGGCCAGCGTGCTGGCGGCGCCGCCCGGCTTCGCGCATTCGCCCGATTCGCGGCGTTTGCGCATCGACACGCTGCCGCTGGCCGGCGATCCGCTGGCGCAGGCAATGGTGCCCGGCGCATCGATCGGGCTGCTCGGCATCGAGCCGCTCACGCGTCGCCGCAACCGCATGAACGGCGTGGTGGCGGGCGTCGATGGCGTCGGCTTCGACGTCGACGTGCAGCAGAGCTTCGGCAATTGCCCGAAGTACATCCAGGCCCGCGAGCCGGTCTTCGTCGATGGGGTGCGGGCGGCGTCCGTGTCGCTGCGCGCCGATCAGCTGGATGCCGCGGCGCGGCGGCTGATCCGCCAGGCCGACACCTTCTTCATCGCCACATCGCACCCGTCCGCCGGGCATGCCGGCGCAGCGCAAGGGGTCGATGTCTCGCACCGCGGCGGCCGACCCGGTTTCGTTCGGGTCAACGCCGACGACACGCTCACCGTGCCCGATTTCGTCGGCAACGCCTTCTTCAACACGCTCGGCAACATCGCCGTGAATCCGCGCGCCGGACTGTTGTTCATCGACTTCGAAAGTGGCGACCTGCTGCAGCTTGCCGTCACGGGGGAAGTGGTCTGGGACGGGCCGGAGCTTGCCGCGTTCGAAGGCGCCGAGCGCCTGCTGAGAATGCGCGTGGTGTCGGTGCTGCGGCGTCCGGCCGCGCTGCCTTTGCGTTGGGGGCGCGCTGCGCAGTCTCCCTACCTCGATGCGACCGGGCGTTGGCCGAATGCGGCGTGAGCGCGTGCGTCATTGGAAGACCGGGATTCGCGCGTTGACCGAGGGGCGGTAGTGCCATCCGCGCTCCAACAGCGCATCGGTGTCGAGGCCGTTGGACAGCAGGGCTTCGAGGCCGGCCGCGGCAAGGGTGCAGGCCAAGGCTTGGCCCGGGCAGGCGTGGCTGCCGTGGCCGAAGCCCAGGCAGCGCCGGTCGGGGCGCATCAGCTCGAAGGTGGCCGGCGCCGGGTTGAGTGCCGGATCGCGGTTCGCAGCCGCCAGCACCAGCAGCACCGCATCGCCCGGCGCCAGCGGCTGGCCGCAGAGCGTGGTGGCTTCGGCCACGAAGCGGCGCGTGTTCTGCACGGCGGGGTCATGGCGGGCGACCTCCGCCACCAGGGCGGGCAGCCGTTCCATGCGGTCGCCGATCTTGCGGCGCAGGCCGGGCTCACGCGCCAGGGCCGCCAGGCTGTTGCCGAGCAGCCCGGCGGTGGCGTCGCAGGTTTGCGACAGCAATCCGACGAGGTTGGCCTGCAGTGCGCGCGACAGGGGCGCCGGAGCTGCGGCCTGCACCGCTGCGAGCAGGCTGCCTGCGGGCGCCGATCGTGCGGCGACCAGGCGTTCGAAGCGGTCCATGAGCTCGGTTGCGGCGGTGCTCGCCGATGCCAGCTCCAACGGCGTGGACAGGGGCGACAGGCAGGCCACGAAATCGCGCGTCCAGCGCACGAGCTGCGGCAACTCGCATTCGTCGAAGCCGAGCAGTTGTGCAACTGCACCGACCGGCAGCGCGAAAGCGATGTCGGCGAGGCTCATCGTGCGCATGCCGACAGCCGTCCGCAGCGTTGCCGCATGCGCCGCCGCCAGGTCGACGCTGGCCAGCGCGCGCTGCAGCACCGGCTTGTGCAGCGCATGCGCCTCGCCGTCGTTCATGCGTATCAACAGGCCAAACAACTCGCCGGCCGGCGTGCCCGCGATCGCGCGCGGCACAGGCTCGCTCGGCGGCCGCACGCGCAGCGCATCGTTGGCGAGGGCCTCGCGCACCACGTCGGCGCGGCTGGCGATCCAGAGGCGCAGCGCCGGGTCGAAGACCAGCGCCGGCCCGCTGCGCAGGCTGGCGTACCAGGGATAGGGGTTGGCATGGGTGACGGCGGCGATCGCGTCGGTGGGCTGAACGGCGGAATGCATGCGGTGCAGTCTGGCCTTTCCATGCAATCACGCTTCGCTTACGATCGAAATATGGATGCATCGACTGCCGACTCCCAACTCGCCCGCCTGGCCGGCGCCATCGCCGAGCCCGCGCGGGCCCGCATGCTGTGCTGCCTGTTGGACGGCCATGCGCGCACCGCCACCGAACTCGCAGCCGTCGCCGAGGTCGCCGCGTCCACCGCCAGCGCACATCTGGCGCGACTCAAGGCGCAGCGGCTGGTCGAGGTGCTTGCACAGGGCAAGCATCGCTACTTCCGTCTGGCCGGTCCGGAGGTGGCGGCGGCGCTCGAGGGCTTGCTGGTGGTGGCCGGCGTGCCGCGCAGCAGCTTCAAGCCGAACACGCCCAGCCCGCTGCGCGCCGCGCGCACCTGCTACGACCACATGGCGGGGACGGCGGGCGTGGCGATGCACGACCGGCTGCATGCCGAGGGCTGGCTCGAAGCGTCGAGCGCCGATGCCCAGGCCTATGAGCTGACGCCGGATGGCGAAGCTGCGCTGCAGGCGCTGGGGCTGGATCTGCAGTCCGCGCGTGCCAGGCGACGCCGATTCGCCTGCGCCTGCCTCGACTGGAGCGAGCGCCGCCCGCATCTCGGCGGCGCGCTGGGCGCCGCCATGCTGCAGTTGTCATTGCGACGCGGCTGGGTGCGGCAGGACCTGGACAGCCGCGCGCTGGCCTTGACGCCACGCGCGCGGCGTGAAGTGCCGGTGCTGTTCGGTGGCGCTGCGGCGGTTTGAGGTCGCGATGGAATCGCCGCACCGCCTGGCGCTGGCCAATTATTGAAACGCCACTTCCGCAAAGCTGCGCAGCTTGCGGCTGTGCAGGCGGCTGGAGCCTTCCTGGCGCAGGATGTCGATCGCCGCCATGCCGATGCGCAGGTGCTGCTCGACGCGCTCGCGATAGAACTGGTTGGCCATGCCCGGCAGCTTGATCTCGCCGTGCAGCGGCTTGTCGCTCACGCACAGCAAGGTGCCGTAGGGCACCCGGAAGCGGAAGCCGTTGGCCGCGATGGTGGCGCTCTCCATGTCGAGCGCGACCGCCCGGCTCTGGCTGAAGCGGCGTTGCGGCTGGTTGTTCGGCAGCAGCTCCCAGTTGCGGTTGTCGGTGCTGGCCACGGTGCCGGTGCGCATGATCTTCTTGAGGTCGGGGCCCTGCATGCCGGTGACCTCGGCCACCGCCTTCTCCAGTGCCAGCTGGATCTCCGACAGCGCCGGGATCGGCACCCACAGCGGCAGTTCCTCGTCGAGCACGTGGTCTTCGCGCACGTAGGCGTGGGCCAGCACGTAGTCGCCGAGCTGCTGCCCCTGGCGCAAGCCGGCGCAGTGGCCGAGCATGACCCAGGCATGCGGCCGCAGCACCGCCACATGGTCGGTGATGGTCTTGGCATTGGCCGGGCCGACGCCGATGTTGACCATGCTGATGCCGGTGCAGTCCTCGCGCACCAGGTGGTAGCCGGGCATCTGCGGCAGGCGCGGCGGCGACGTGCCCTGGCTGCCGTCCAGCAACCCGCCGTACATCGGGCTCGATCCTGCGGCCAGCCCGCGGCGGCGCGTGATCACGTTGCCCGGTTCGATGAAGGCGATGTATTCGCTGTTCTCGTCGGTCATCGCCTCGTGGCCCAGGCGCACGAACTCGTCGATGTAGAACTGGTAGTTGGTGAACAGCACGAAGTTCTGGAACCACTCGGGCGCGGTGCCGCTGTAGTGGCGCAGCCGGTGCAGCGAGTAGTCGACCCGCGCCGCGGTGAAGAGCGACAGTGGCTGCGCCTCGCCGGCCTTGGCCTCGTAGGTGCCGTTGGCGATGCCGTCGTCCATCGCGCCGAGGTCTGGCAGGTCGAACACGTCGCGCATCAGCGCCCGACGCTCGGCGCTCATCGTGCCTTCGATGTGGTCGTTCTCGGCGAACGAGAAGTGGATCGGGATCGGCTGCGTGCTGGTGCCGATCTCGAGCTCGACCTGGTGGTTCTCGAGCAGCAGGCGGAACTGTTCGCGGTAGTAGCGCGAGAACAGGTCGGGCCGGGTCAGCGTGGTCTCGTAGCGGCCGGGCCCCGAGACGAAGCCGTAGCTCAGCCCGGCATTGGCCGCCGGCGTGCTGCGCGAGACCGTGTGCGTGTGCACCCGCACGAAGG
>Ga0265327_10005399_pt1 | contig 10675 bp, 6 predicted proteins | sample 41621metaG_FD_202089 | JGI IMG/M metagenome (GOLD analysis project Ga0265327, IMG submission 202089) | Rhizosphere microbial communities from Carex aquatilis grown in University of Washington, Seatle, WA, United States - 4-16-21 metaG | ecosystem: Host-associated > Plants > Roots > Rhizosphere >... | reverse complement strand
GTGGGCGTCGGGGTAATCCGGTTGCAGGCGCAGGGAGGCCTCATATTCGGCGATGGCCTCTTTCCTCCCGCTCGGCGTCCGGGCGAGCTGCACGGCCAGGTTGTAATGAGCCCGGTAGTTCTCCGGTCTCTTCCGGACGGTGTCGCGCCAAAGCGCTACGGCATCCCGATAATCCAGGTTGCGCTGCGCCGTCAGGGCGCCGCCGGCAACGGCGAGCACGGCGACAACCGCCAGCGCGCCTCGCCCGAGGAAGCGGAAAAGAGTCAGGACCACCCCGGCCACCACCGCGGCGAGGGGCAGATACATCCGGTGCTCGGCCTCGGTCTGGCCAATGATAGGGATCACACTGGAGCTCGGCGCGAGGATGAGAAGGAACCAGGTCCCGAGGTATCCGATGGCCGGTCGCCGCCAAAGTGCCGTCAGCGTGGCGGTGCCCAAGACCAACAGCAAACCCGCCTGCGGTGTGACGGCCCAGAGAGTGGACACGGCATCCACGCCGTAGTCGAACACGAGCGGGCTGGGCCAGATCGCGAGGCGCAGGTAATGCACGATGGCCTCGCATTGCTTGAGCGCGTAGGACCACCAGGCAACGCCGAGTCCCAGCCCCGCGCCGGCGCCGCGCGTGCCCCCGCCGGCGGTCAGCAGGAGGACCAAGGGCACCCACGTGGCGGCCAAGCCGAGATAGAACCACCGGCGCTGGCGGAAGGCCGCGGCAAAGGAGCCGGCAAAAAACGTCCGGTCGTGGAGCAGCACCACCAACGGAGCCGTCGCCATCGTTTCCTTGCAGCCCATCCCCAGCGCGCAACTGCCGACCGCCGCCGCCAGCCACCCGCGCGAGCCGTTGTCAGCCCCGCGGACGAAAAAGTACAGCGTGGCCAGATAGGTCAGGCCCATGAGCGATTCCGCACGCTGCACGACAAACGTCACCGACTCCGTCTGCAGGGGATGCACGGTCCACAGCACTGCCATGGCAACGGCCAGCAGGGTCGCGGAGGCGGCGAAGGGATCGCGGCAGACCGGCTGCCTTAGCGTGCGGCGGACCGCGCCAAACAGCGCGAGCGCCGCGAGGGTGTGGATGACGAGGTTGAGGAAATGGTAACCCCACGGATTGAGCCCACCCCACGAGTAGTTGAGCGCGAACGTCAGGTTCACGAGCGGCCGGCCGGTGACCGTGCTGCCGTCGCCCGGCGGGGACAGCACGGACCGCACATCGGTGAGATGCCGGATGGTCGGGTTGTCCACGATCGACGGCAGGTCGTCGAAGACGAACGGTCGGTGGAAGCTGTTCCCATAGCTCGCGATCGCGGCGACGACGATGATGGCCGCGGACAGCAGCGTTGGCCATCTGGTCGGATCGGGTGTCGGCGCGATCGGGATAGATTTTGTCGGGCGGGCCAAGAGGTGCGAAGCGATGAGCCGCGGGAATCGGCGGGGGATGGGGGGATTCTGGGTCGCCCGGGCTGGCGGCCGGCCCGCAAGCCGGCGCGCCGGCCGGACGCGGCGTGAACGTTTGAGGTGAGCCATGCCGCATTAGCGGCATTGGCTCTGGTGATTGGTTAGGCTCTTCAGTTTTTCTTCAACTTAGCTTCTCGCAACTTCCGATCAATCTGGCGCAGGCGGAAATACCAAAACCAAAGCAACGCGGGCAGGCAGAGTGACTGAATGCTGGGCTTGTTGATCGCCCATCCTGCGGCCCAGAAACCCACAGGGATCAGCGCCATGAATAGCGTCGCGATCAGAAACATAATGCCTGCTTCGACTTTCATGTCCGGTATCTTGTTTAACGTAGAATCCACCGGTCAAAACGAAAGCCGAAAAGGCCGGCCGGGGGCCTTCGGGGGCAGCCGGTAAGCGGCACGCCTGGTCGAGGCGCCGTCGCCGGAACAGCGCGGCGGGATGAGAAGCCAGCTTGCGCCCTGGCATAGGCGATGGTGCCGGGGAGCACTCGTGTCAGTTTGCACTTCCGCGGCGCGGCCGTCGGGGTATGGTAGCGCCATGCACCCGATTCGCCGTTTGTCGCTTTTGTTAATGGCCGCCCTGGGCACGGTCGCCAGTGCGGTCGGAGCCGGGGTGGCGGCGCCGTCGCCGGCCGGCAGTTTCGCCAGCCGCGCGAACACGCCGCCGCGCAAGCTCATCGTCGCCTCGGCGGTGGTTGACCTGACGGGCTCGGTCGCGGAGCGCGTCGCGCGGGTGACGACGATGCTCGAGGCCGCCGCGGCCGAGGCGGCCGCCCGGCATCAGGGGAAAGGGCTCGACCTGATGATTTTTCCCGAGTTCGCGATCTGCCGGGAAACCGGCGCGACCGCGTCGGAACGGGCGGTCGAGCTGGCCGGCCCGGCGCTGGAGCCGTTCAAGGCCGCCGTCCGCGCCCATCATACTTGGGCCGTGCTGCCGATGACCCTGCGCGAGCCCGATGCGGGGGGGCGGCTGAGCAACGCCGCGGTGCTGTTCGACCGTGCGGGCCAGGTGGCGGGAATTTTCCGGAAGGTACACCCGGTGGTGGATGACCACGGCGTTTTCGAGAACGGCGTGGCGCCGGGCGACGCGTATCCGGTGTTCAACTGCGATTTTGGCCGGCTGGGAATTCTGATCTGCTGGGACATGTCGTACGAAGAGGCCTGGGATGCGCTCGGGGCCGGCGGCGCGGAAATCGTGGCGGTGCCGACGGCGTCACCGCAGAATCTCCGCCCCGCGGCGCAGGCCCAGCGTCATCACTACTACGTCGTGAACAGTGCTCCGCGCGACAACTCCTCGGTTTTCGACCCGATCGGCCGGACCATCGCGCAGGTGACGGCGGCGCCGGGGTTCGTGGTACAGGAGATCGACCTCGCCTACGCGATGCTGCACTGGAGCGAGACGCTGCACGAGGGCAAGGCGCTGACCGACCGCTTTGGCGCGCGGGTCGGCGGCACCTATTCCACCCGGGAGGACACCGGGGTGTTCTGGTCAAATGACCCGCAGGTGAGCATCGGGTCGATGATCCGCGAGCTGGGCCTGAAGGAAATGCACGAGATGGTCGACAAGATGGAGAATGCGCGTCTGAAAGCCGGGCCGAAGAAGTGAGCCGGCGGCCCGAGTGTCGTCGCGGCCCGGGCTCACTCCCGCGCGGCGGCGATTTCCTTCCGGATTTCCTCGCTGCGCTTGTGTGCGGTCGCGATTGGCCCTGAGCCCATGTGGTGTTCCAACTCGTCGCGGGTCTTGATGAAAGTGGCGTTGCCCGATTCGGCGGCGAGAATGAGCCAGGCCAGCCCCTCAATCCGGCTCCGCGGCTTCAACTCGCCGCCAGCGTAAACGGACCCGAGGTTCGCCTGTGCGGCGGGCCAGCCTTGGACGGCGGCCTTCAGATACCAGGTGACCGCCTTCGAAAGGTCCTTCTCGACACCATTGCCGTTCGCGTACGCCCAGCCGAGGTTGTTCTCGGCCTCGGCCGATCCCTTGTCGGCGGCGACTTGAAAGCACTTCAGGGCGGCGGCCTCGTCCTTGGCGACGCCGAAGCCGACCGTGTGAAGCAGGCCGATCCGCGACCAGGCGTCGGCGAGGCCCTGGTCGGCCGCCTTGCGGTACCATTTGACCGTCTCGGCGGAGTCGCGCTCGACACCGAGGCCGTCGGCGTACATCGCGGCGAGGTTGTACTGGCCGCGGGCGTAGCCGTGCTTTGCTGACTTCTTGAACAGCTTGAAGGCGGTGACGTTGTTTCGCGGGACACCCCAGCCGTTGGCGTAGAGTTCGCCGAGGTCTGATTCCGCGGCGGCGTTTCCCTGATCGGCGGCCTTGCGGAGCCAGTTCAGTGCCTGGGCGTAGTCCGGCGGGAGGCCCTCCCCATGGGCATACATCGAGCCCAGCTTCGCCTGGGCCTTGGCGTCGCCGTGGTCGGCGGCTTTCCGGAACCAGGTCGCCGCCGTGGCCCGGTCGCGGTTGCCACCCGTGCCGTCGTAGCACTCCATCCCCAGCTTGAATTGCGCGCCGGCGTCACCCTTCTCCGCCTTGGCGAGGAGCGTGGCGTCGGCGGCGATCGCCGGGAGGGCGGCGAGTGCGAGGGCGAGGAGGATCGAGTACGGGAAACGCGCCATTTGGTCTGGATGCATGAGGGCGGAGGGCGAGTCAAGGGGGTGGTGGAGTCCGGCCGCGGAATGGGTCGGCGCGACGGTGAGAGCGGCTTGGCTCCACGATTGTTCCCAAAAGTCGGCGCGCGACCTTCCGCCGTCGCCAAGGCGATGCCGGGACAAGCCGGCGCGGTCGAGACGCGTCCGGAGGCCGCGTTCCACCAAAACCCATGCGAGCGGCGTCAGTGATAATTGTGGCTCGATCCGGCCGGCAGGCCGAGGTCGGGCAGGCCGGTGATCGTCTCGGCCATGATGTGGATGACGCCCTGCTCGTTTTGGAGCCGCCCGGTGATGACGAGCGCGGGTTCCAGGTTGATGACCAGCCGCGCCTCCTCGAAGAGCTTCGGCCGGACAATTGCGTTCGCGAGGCCGGTCTCATCCTCGAGCGTGATGAAGCAGAAACCCTTGGCCGTGCCGGGGCGCTGCCGCGTGATCACGGCGCCGCCGATGCTTACGCGCTCGCCCGCGCGCAGGCGGACCAGTTCGCCGGCCGGCCGGATCCCGGGCAGCCGGTCGCGGATGAGCTTCATCGGGTGCGCGCCGGCGGTGAGCGACAGGTGCCGGTAGTCGGCCTGCAGGCGCTCGAGGTGGGTCATCCTTTCCAGCGGGGAGAGATCCGCGGTCTCGGCGGCCGGGGCGTGGCGGAAAAGGTCGTCGCCGCTTTGCACCGCCTCCACCTGCCAGAGGGCGGCGCGCCGGTGCCCGGCGAGGGCGTTGAGCGCGCCGGCGCCGGAGAGCGCGCGCTTCTCCGCGGCGGACAGCTCGGTGCGGCGCAGGAAATCATCGAGCGAGGCGAACGGTTGCGACCGGCGCGCGGCGAGGATCGAGGCGAGGGCCCGGGCGCGCAGCCCGTGGAGGGACGCCAGGCCGAGCCGGATGGCCTCGTCGCTGTCCACCCGGCATTTCGCATCGGAGGCCTGGACGCACACCGGCAGGAACCGGACGCCATGGCGGCGGGCATCCTGCACGAGGCTGGCGGGCGAATAGAAACCCATCGGCTGGCAGTTCAGCAGCGAGGCGTAGAAGGCGGCCGGCCGGTGGACCTTGAGCCAGCAACTCGCGTAGGCGATCAGCGCGAAGCTGATCGCGTGCGACTCGGGGAAACCGTAGAGGGCGAAGGAGGCGAGCGAGTTCTGGAAGTACTCGGCGGCCACGTCGCTGACGCGGTTCTGCCGGAAGCCCTCGCCGAGCCTCGCCTTCATCCGGTTGAGGCGTTCGGGCGAGCGGGTGAATCCGATCGCGCGGCGCAGTTCGTCGGCGTCCGCCGCGGAGAACCCGCCGAGTTCCATGGCCAGGCGGAGGATCTGCTCCTGGAACAGGACCACGCCCAGCGTCCGCTCGAGGATCGGCCGGGCGCGCTCGTCGGGGTAGGTGACCGGCTCCTGGCCCGCGCGCCGCGCCAGGTAGGGATTCACCGCGTTGCCCTGGATCGGGCCGGGCCGGATGATCGCGACCTCGATCGCGAGATCGTAGAACGTTTGCGGCTTCATCCGCGGCAGCGTCGACATCTGGGCGCGGCTCTCGATCTGGAAAACGCCCACGGTGTCCGCCGCCTGGATGAGCTTGAACGTCGCGGGATCATCCTTCGGCAGCCGGGCGAGGTCGACCGGCTGCCCGCGCTGCGCGCAGATCTCGAGCGAGTCCTGCAGCACGGCCATCATGCCGAGCCCCAGCAGGTCGATTTTCACCATGCCCATGTCCTCGCAATCGGACTTGTCCCACTGCAGCACGCTGCGCCCGGGCATGCGCGCGTTCTCCAGCGGCACAAACTGGTCGAGGTGGCCCGCGCTCAGCACCATGCCGCCGGAATGCTGACCCAGGTGGCGCGGCAGCCCGTAGACCTGCCCGCAGGTCTCGAGCAGCGCGGGCAGCCGGGGATGGTCCGGCGCGACGCCCGCGGCCGTCAGCTGCTCGGCGCGCTCGATCGTCTGCGGGTAGTCGCCGCCATGGTACAGGCTCGAGAACCGGTCGAGCACGTCGTCGGGCAGCCCGAGCACCTTGCCGACCTCCCGCATCGTGCTCCGACCCTTGAACGTGATGACGTTCGCCGTCATGGCCGTGCCCCGGCGCCCGTAGCGGCGGTAGACCTCCTGGATGACCTCCTCGCGGCGGGCCTCGCTCGGCAGGTCGAGGTCGATGTCCGGCCAGTCGGTGCGCCCCTCCGAGAGAAACCGCTCGAACAGGAGCCGGCTCTCGATCGGATCGACCGCGGTGATGCCGAGCGCGTAGCACACCGCGCTGTTGGCGGCGCTGCCGCGCCCCTGCACGAGGATGCCGCGCTCGCGCGCGAACGCGCACAGGTCCCAGACAATGAGGAAATACCCGCTGAACCCGAGCTTGGCGATCAGCGCCAGCTCCTTTTCCAACTGCCGGCGGACGTCCCCGACCACCGAGCCGTAGCGCTGCTGCGCCCCGAAATACGTCATCTTCCGCAGGAACGAATCCTGCGATTCGTCCGCCGGCACGCCGTAGTCGGGAAACCGGTAGCCGAGGTTGGCGAGGGTGAACTCCAGCCGCGCGGCGAGGGTCGCCGTGTTGGCGACGGCCTCCGGCAGGTCGGCAAAGAGCGCGTTCATCGCGGCGGCGCCCTTCAGGTGACGCTCGCGGTTGCGCGCCAGCCGGCGGCCGGCCGTGTCGAGCGTCGTGTGCTCGCGGAGGCAGGTGAAGACATCGGCGACGTTGCGGGCGGCCGGCGTGGCGTGGAGCACGCCGTTGGTCGCGAGCAGCGGCCGGCGGCGGCCCCGCGCCCAGTCGACCAGGAATTCGTTCTCCTCGTCCTCGTCCGGCACGAAATGCCGCTGCAGCTCGACGAACAGCCGGTCCGGCCCGAAGAGCGCCCCGAGCTTGTCGCCGGCCGCCGCCGCCGCCGCCGCCCCGCGCTCGCGCCACGCCCGGCGGACGGGTCCGTCCTCGTCGCCGGTCAGCGCGATCAGACCCTCGTTGTCGGCGAGTTCGGCCCAGGCGATGCGGCCCTCGCCCTTGGGCGCGCGCAAATTCGCCGTGGTCAGCAGGGCCGACAGGCGGCGGTAGCCGGCCTGCGTCGCGACGAGCACGGGGACGACGTCGCCGTCCTCCATGGTCAGTTCGCAGCCGACCAGCGCGCGGACGCCGGCCTCCTTGGCCGTCATGTGCAGTCGCACGGCGCCGTAGACGCCGCCGCGGTCGCAGAGGGCGAGCGCCGGCAGTTGGAGCCGGCCGGCCTCGCGGGCGAGTTCCTCGGGGTGGGAAGCGCCGCGCAGGAAGGAGAACGCGCTCCGCGCATGCAGTTCGACGTAGGGGTTCAAGCGGTAGGCATTAAGCGATAAGCTGTGAGCTTTAGGCCGTAAGCTCCAGGTTCGGGGTGAGGCGAGGTAGGGTGGGTCGCCGAACCCCGCCGTTTGAGAAGCGGGAACGGCTTGATGCAGACGCCGCTGTCACGCTACTTGAGGCGGGGTGCAGAGACCCCGCCCTACAAGCCGCGGCCCGCGGGGACGCGGGCCCTCCATCTGGCGCTGACGTGATCATGGTTTTCAATCTCTGCTCCCGCTTTTCGTCCGCAGCTTTCTGCTTTTCGCCTGCCGCTTCGCTCAATCCAACATTCCCTCGACGCACCACTGGTCGCCGGCGTGCGCGAGCTGGTAGATGCCGCCGCCCGGCAGCTCAACATGCCAGGTCTCGACGGCCCACGCGCCGGGCGTCCACCACTCGCCGCAGGCGCGCCACGGCCCGCGGGCGCCGCCGATGAGGCCGTGCAGTTCCGCGCCCGTGATCTCCGCCGGCCGGCCGTCGGCGCAATTCACGCGCACGGGCCAGGGCGGGCGGAACCGGCGCAGGGTCAGCCCGCGGACCAGGTGCACCGGCGGCTCGAGCGGCGCCGGCACGCACTCCACCGGCTTTTCCAGGGTGAAGGCGTCGGGCCGCCAGGTGTCGGCAGGCGCGGGCGTGCCGACGCAATCGTCGCCGAGGAGCGCGGCGACACGCGCGAGGTTCTCCCAGAACGCGGCCGGGTCGCGGAGGCCCGTGTCGAACAGTCCGTCCTGCTTCTGCTGCGGCCGGGCGGGGCTGGCGCCGAGCCGGACGCCGGCGACGCGTGCGGGCGTCCGGACATTTTCCAGGTGCCCGTGGAGCACGCGGAGCCAGCCATCGACGTCGGTGCCCGGCTCGGGGAGCCGGAACTCGCGCCGGTAATCGGATTCGTCCTCGAGCAGGAGGGTGAGCGTGATTTTTTCCGCGACCAAGCCGGCGCCGCGCAGCTCGAGGGCGACACATTCGGCGAAACGCCGCAGGCGGAAGAGCAGGGGTTCCATCGACTCGACCGGTGGGTCGTAGGCCCATTGGGCGACGAAGGTCCGCGCCGGCGGGGTGAGGTGGAGCACGCGCACGGCCTCGCCGGCCGCGCGTTCCCAGAGGTGCACGCCGTCGGTGCCGAGCCGGCGCCCGACCTCGGCCTTGGGCAGGGCGGTCAGATCCCCGAGGGTCCGGATGCCCCAGCCCTGCAGGATTTCCGCGTGGGCGGGCGTGGGTTCGGCGAACGCAAGCGGCAGCGGTCGCAGGAATTCCCCCGCTGCCGCCACCAGCCGCACCGGCGCCGCGCAGCGGGCCGCGTAGGCGGCGAGCAACGGCGTGGCCCCGGCGCCGGCCCGGGCCGGCAGGCCGGCGCGCGCCAGCTCCGCGACGCACCGGTGCAGGCGCGCTTCCGTCTGGCGCGGTTCCGCGCCCTGCAGATCGACCGTGCAGCAGCCGGTGCCCGTGAATTCGACCCGGGGCGAAAGGGTGAACGCCGCCGCGAGCAGCAGCCGGTGGGCCTCGGCCTCCGCCTTGGGCTCGCGCGTGCGCAGGACGATTCCCGGGCAGCGCGCCATCGCGAGGGTGACCGTGAGTCCCGGCGAAATTCCCGCTGCCTCGGGCGAGGCGGCGGTCACCGCCGCCAGGCGGCTCTCGCCGGCGACGAGAGCCAGCGGCTTCGACGCGAGCGACGGCTCGTCCCGCCGCAACGCGTGCAGCGCAAAGTCCGGCACCAGCACAACAGCGTAGTTCATGCGCAATCCGGATTTGCCCACGGATTTGTTGGAGGCGGGGTGCCCTCACCCCGCGAGGCGAAGGGTGGACGCCGGCTTCTCCGTTCGACAAGCTCAGGGCCCCGAGCCTGTCGCGGGGCACATCGCCGCCACTCGCCGATGCCCAGGGCATCATGAAAATGTGCGGGGTGGGGGCACCCCGCCTCCAAGACAAGTTCCGCGGAGTTCCGCCGTTGCCTCGGCTGTGGTTGGAGCGCGGGCGACCGCGCCCGCGAAGAACGAATTGCGCGGCGAGGTCGCGGCGCCTCCAGCCAATTCCGCTTCGCCAGCGATTGGGCGTCCGCCTTCACTTGAAGTGTGGCCGGCCGATTCATGGAGGACCTCATCCCGCCAGCTCCCGCGCGGCGTGCGAATGGCCGCGGGCGATTTCAAAGGTGAGCCCGGCGGCGAGGACCTCCCGCGGGACGCGCTGGCGGAGCAGGGGTAGGGCGGCGCGCAACACCAGCCGCCACGGGACCGCCGCCACCAGGGGGGTGGTCGTTTGCACGAGCACGGCCGGCGCCGCCCCGCCGGCGGCGTGGTGCAACCGGTGCCACACCGAGGCCGGTTGCTTCAACAGCGCCCGCTCGCCCAGGCCGCGCAGGTCGAGGACCACCACCGCGTAATTGCCGTCCCGCACCAGGAGGTCGGCCGCGGCGAGGGCCTGTTCGGGGTTGCGCGCCCGGACCCAGACGAGATGCCGCAGAGTGTCGGCGGGCACCGCCTCCGGCGCGAAACCGTCGGCGCCGTCGATCAGGGCGACGCGCTGCTGGGCCCCGCGGGTGGTGAGCAAAAGCTGGGCGAGCACGGTCTGGCCGCCGCTGCTGGGGGCCGCCGAGACCAGTTCCGTCAGCTGTCCGGCCGGCAGGCCGCCGCCGAGGGCGTCATCAAGCGCCCGCACTCCGGTGGGCACGGCGCCGCCCGCCTTCCGCGCCCTGGTGGGCAGGCGCGCGGCCAGGAGGGTCCGCAATTCGGCGAGGGTCATCCGGTCCGGCACGTGAAGTCCCCCGGTTCATGCCAACTGGCGCCGGATCACGCCCACGACCACGCCCTGCGATTCCAGTCGCTGGGGGACAATGTCGGGATAGCGGGGGTTCTCCGCCCGCAGCAGCAGGCGGCCCCGTTCGCGCACCAGGCGCTTCAGGGTCGTGGTGGTTTCATCCACCAGGGCCGCAATGATGTCGCCCGGCCGGGGTTCGCGCCGGACGAGGGCCACCAGGTCGCCGTCGAAAATCCGGGCGCCGGTCATCGAGTCGCCGATGACGCGCAGGAACCAAAAATGGTGCGGGCGGACCTTGCGCACGCCGAACACGGCCGGGTCGATCGGAACGGTCTCCTCCGGTTCCTGTTCCTGCATGGCCGGGAGGCCCGCCGGGATCGCCCCGTACACGGGGGCAGCGAACAGGTGCAGCTGGACCGCCCCGGCGCCCAGGCCCCAGCGGCCGTCGGCCAGCTTCTCCAGGTGGCCCTTGGCCGCCAACGCCCGCAGGTGCTTCAGCGCCGTCGGCTGGCTCAGGCCGAAGCGCCGGCCGATCT
>Ga0265327_10005398_pt1 | contig 10676 bp, 8 predicted proteins | sample 41621metaG_FD_202089 | JGI IMG/M metagenome (GOLD analysis project Ga0265327, IMG submission 202089) | Rhizosphere microbial communities from Carex aquatilis grown in University of Washington, Seatle, WA, United States - 4-16-21 metaG | ecosystem: Host-associated > Plants > Roots > Rhizosphere >... | reverse complement strand
CTCGACCAAGGTCCTGCAGTCGGCCGCCCCGGGCATCTTCTGGCTGGCCGTCCTCTTCTCCACCGTGTTGGCCACCCAGCGCAGCTTCGCCATCGAGTCGGGGGAGGGGACCCGCGACGGGCTGCGACTCTCGGGCATCGACCCCGGCGGCATCTTCCTCGGGAAGGCCGCGGCGGTGGCCGTCCAACTGGCCGTGCTCCAGGTGGTGCTGTGGGCGGGGCTCACCCTCTTCTTCGGCGTCCACGTCCGCACCGCCTGGCTGGCCGTCGTGGCTTCCCTGCTGGCGACCGTCGGCCTGGCCTCGGCGGGCGTGATCTACGGCGCGCTTTCGGCCGGGCTGCGGGTCCGCGAGACCCTCCTCCCGCTGCTCGTCCTGCCGATCCTGGCCCCGGTGCTGTTGGCCGGCTCGCGGGCCTGGGCGGCCGCCATCAGCGGCCCGGTCTCGGCCGGGACGTCGTGGCTGCGGATCCTCGCTCCGTTCGCGGCGGTGTACCTCGTGGTCGGCATCGTCCTCTACGGCCCGCTGCAGGAGGCCGCATGAAGCCGGCCTCTGTGCGCGCCCTCGGCGTGGCTGCCCTGCTCACCACCGCGGCCACGGTGTGGCTGGGGCTGTGGGTGACCCCGCCCGACAGGGTGCAGGGCACACTGGTCCGGCTCCTTTACCTCCACCCTCCGGTGGCCTGGGTGGCCCTGTACCTCGCTTTCGGTCTGGCCGCGCTGTCCAGCCTCCTCTACCTGTGGCGACGCACCAGGTCGCTGTTCTGGGACCGGCTGGCCGCGTCCTGTGTCGAAGTCGGCGTCGTGTTCAACGTCCTCACGCTGGTGACCGGGTCGCTCTGGGGCCGCCCCACCTGGGGGGTGTGGTGGACCTGGACAGCCCGCCTTACCAGCACGGCCCTCCTCCTCGTGCTCTTCCTCGGCTACCTCGCCTTGCGACGGGTCCCGGCCGAGCCCGAGGTGCGGGCCAAGCGTTGTGCCGTGGCCGCGTTGGTGGCCTTCGTCGACGTGCCGATCGTGCACTTCTCCGTCGAGTGGTGGCAGACCCTGCACCAGAGCGCGACCGTGCTCAACCCCGAACTGCACGTGCGGGTCCATGGGTCGATGGGCTGGACCCTGCTGCTCGGCTTCATCGCCCTCACCCTGGTCTTCGCCTGGTTGGTGGTCGTCCGGTACCAGGTCGAGGTGCTCTCCGACCGCGTGGGTGACGAGGAGCTGGAGGTCTCGTTGGCCGAGCGTCAGGCCGAGGGGGCCGACGACGCCCTCCCTGTGGGTGCCATGGCCAAACCCACCCCAGAACCGGCCGGGGGGCCGCGGTGAGCTACGTCATCGCCGGTTACGTCATCTGCCTCTCGGTGCTCGCCGCCTATGCGGGGTGGCTGGTCGCCCGGCGCCGGCGCCTCACCCGGGCGGTGGCGCTGCTCGACGACGCCGACCCGGACGTGTCGGCGCCGCCGGCACCGGTTGCCGACCCGGGACGGTGACCGCGCCCGGCGCCCTGGCGGCGCCTCCCGCACCTCCCCGTCCACGACCGCGCCGGCGGGCGCGCCTCATCGTGGTCTTCGTCGTGCTCCTCGGCGCGCTGGTCTTCCTCTTGGTCGAAGGGCTTGGCAGCTCCCTCGACTACTTCGACACCGTGCACGAGGCGCTCGCCAAGAAAACGTCGATCGGAACCTCCACCATCCGACTGGAGGGCACGGTGGTGCCTGGCACCATCGAGCGCACCCGCCACGGTGCGAACTTCTCGGTCTCGGGCGGCGGTGAGCAGGTGGCCGTCGAGAACACCGGTTCGCCGCCCCAGCTTTTCCAGCCCGGCATCCCGGTGGTCGTGGTCGGTCACTTCGGCTCGGCCGCCTCCGACGTCTTCGTCTCCAACCAGATCTTGGTCAAGCACTCGGCCACATACATCTCCCAGCACCCCACACGGGTGAAGGGCACCAACGGCAAGGTGGTCAAGTGAGCGAGGCCCGGTGACGCGGTGCTGAACGCCGACCTCGGACGGATCGGGGTGTGGTTGGCCCTCCTCGCCTCGGTGGCCGGTGTCGTGGTGGTCGGCCTGTCGCTTCGACGGGCGTCGACCGGGCGATCGGTCGACCCGCGCCTCGACGGGCGGCTGCTGGCGCCGGTGCTCGGCCTGGGCGCCGTGTTCGCCACGCTGGCCATGGAGCGCGCCCTGGTCACCCACGACTTCACCCTCGTCTACGTGGCCGACAACAACGCCCGGGCCACGCCGCTCATCTACTCCATCACCGGCCTGTGGTCGGCCCTGGCCGGCTCGATCCTCCTGTGGGGGTTGGCCCTCGCCCTCTACACGGGTCTGCTCGTCTGGCGCTACCGCCGGCGGTGGTCCGACCCGGTGGTGCGGTGGGCCACCCTCGTCATGTACGCCGTGGCGGCCTTCTTCTTCGCGCTCATGGCCGGGCCGGCCAACCCCTTCCTCACCGTGGGCGGCACCGCCCCCCGCCGCGGGGCGGGGCCCAACGCCCTCCTGCAGGACAACCCGCTGGTGGCGGCGCACCCGCCGTTGCTCTACCTCGGCTTCGTGGGGTTCACCGTCCCCTTCGCCTTCGCCATCGGCATGCTGGCCACGGGCCGGGTGGGCGATCGCTGGCTGGTCGAGACCCGACGGTGGACGCTGCTCGCCTGGACCCTCCTCTCGGTCGGCATCGTGCTCGGGGCCTGGTGGTCCTACCAGGTGCTGGGGTGGGGCGGTTTCTGGGGGTGGGACCCCGTCGAGAACGCCGCCCTCATGCCGTGGCTCTGCGGCACCGCCTACCTCCACTCGGTGCTCGTGCAGGAACGCCGGGGTCTGTTGCGGGTATGGAACCTCTCGCTGTGCATCGCCACCTTCGCCCTCACCATCCTGGGCACCTTCCTCACCCGCTCGGGGGTGGTCGAGTCGGTGCACGCCTTCTCGGCGTCGACGCTCGGGCCGTTGTTGATCGGCTTCTTCGTGGCGGTGGTGCTGGTCGGCTTCGGCCTCTTGGCGTGGCGCGGCGACCGGCTCCGTTCGCCGGGGGGCATTGACGCTCCGCTCGGGCGCGAGGGCGCCTTCTTGGTGAACAACCTGCTCTTCGTGGGCTTCGCCTTCGTGGTGCTGCTCGGCACCCTCTTCCCCCTCCTCTACCAAGCCGTGCGCAACCAGCAGGTGACCGTGGGCGCGCCGTACTTCAACACGGTGGCCGCCCCGGTCGGCCTGGCGCTCCTCCTCCTCATGGCCGTGGCGCCGGCGCTCAGCTGGCGCAAGGTGGACGGGACCGTGCTGTGGCAGCGCCTGCGGGTGCCGGCGTGGATCGGGGTGCTCACCGTGGTGGCCTGCGTGGCCGCCGGGGTCCGCGGCGTGGAACCGCTGCTCGCCTTCGGCCTCGGCGGTTTCGCCGCGGCCTCGGCCGGTCGATCCCTGGTGCTGTCGGTGCGGGCCAGTCGCCGGCACGGCTCGGGCGCCTGGCGCGGCCTGGTGGGTCGGGCCAATGGCGGCATGGTGGTCCACCTGGGGGTGGTGGTGCTGGCGGTGGGGCTGGTGGCCGCCACCTCCTTCCGTTCCTCGTCGCAGTTGGCGCTCCGCCAGGGCAAGCCCGTCACCTTCGACGGCCACACCTTCGTCTTCGAAGGGCTGCGCACCGTGCGCACGCCCCAGCGCACCGCCACCGAGGCCCTCGTCAAGGTCGACGACGGCGGACCGTTCGCCCCGGCCGTGAGCCAGTACGACGGGGCCAACTCCGAGGCGGTGGGCACGCCGGCCATCGACTCGGGGTTCACCGGCGACGTGTACCTCACGTTGTCGGGCATCGGGGGGATCTCCTCCACCGGGGCCCAGGGCGTCGCCCTCCCGGCCGGCGCGGTCTCGGTCACAGTGGTCATCGAGCCGCTCATTGCCTGGATGTGGGCGGGCGGCCTGCTCATCGGCCTCGGGGGACTGCTGGCCCTGGCCCCGGGGGGTCGCCGGCGGCCGACCGACCCGGTGTCCACCCTCGCCCCCCTGGCCGCGGCGGCCGGTGGCGACGGTGACACCGACGGCGACACCGCGGCGGTGCGCGAGGAGGCCACTCCTGTGGGCCGATCGTGAGCACGCTGGCCGCACCGCCCGAGGGTCCCGCCCCGACCCCTTCGCGCCGGCCCCGCCACACGGCGCGCTGGGTGGCGGTCGGGGTGGCTGCCATCTTGGTGGTCGTCGCCATCGTGGCCGCCCTCCAGCCCTCCTACCAGGCGGCCCAGGTGGCCAGCCCACTCGTGGGCCAACGGGCGCCCGCCTTCTCGGGCCCGGACCTCGATGGCGGGCACGTCTCGCTCGCCGACTACCGCGGCCGCTTCGTCTACGTGAACTTCTTCGCCAGCTGGTGCACGCCCTGCCAGCAGGAGGAGCCCAACCTGGTGGACTTCGCCTTCCAACAGGGTCGCCAGCCCTCGGGGGCGGCGCTGGTGAGTGTGGTCTTCAACGACTCGACGTCGGCGGCGGCCCACTTCGTGTCGCAGTGGGGGGCGAGGTGGCCCGCCGTGCTCGATCACGGGGGCACCATCGCCAACGCCTACGGCGTCGGGTCGACCCCGATCACCTTCCTCGTCGACCCGCAGGGGACGGTCGTCGGCGCCTTCGACGGCCCGGTGCAGACCTCCCAGCTCACCACCATGCTGGCCGAGGCCCGACGGGCCCATGGCTGAGGCCGGCGGCACCGCCGCGCACCGCCCCCGCCCGCTGCTCGGGCTGGGCATCTTGGTGGTCGTCCTGGCCGGGGCCCTGGTCGTCGGCGGGGGACTGTTCTCCTCGACGCCGCCGACCAACGCCCAGCGCGCCGCGGCCATCGACGCCCAGCTGCGCTGCCCGAGTTGCATCGACGCCACGGTGGCCGACTCCTCGGCCTCCTCCGCGGTGGCCGTCCGCCACGAGGTGGCACACCTCGTGGCCGAGGGGGAGACGGCCCAGCAGATCGACGCCGACCTCGTCAGCCGCTACGGCCAGACCATCCTGCTTCGCCCGCCGACCAGCGGCCTGGCCGCGGCGGTGTGGGTGGTGCCGGCGGTGGCGGGGGCCGTCGCCCTGGGGGCGCTGGTGGTCGTGTTCTGGCGTCGCAGCCGCCAGCTGGGACGGCTCCGCCAGGAGGTCGACGCGTGACCCGGACCGACTCCGCTGAACGGTGGAGCCTCGTCGACCGGCGCGACTTCCTGCGTCGCTCCCTCGACGACGCCGACGCCGAGCACGAGGCCGGGGACCTCTCCGACGTCGACCACGCGGCCCTCCGTCGCCGCGACGAGACCCTCCTGGCCGAGGTGGAGGTGTCGCTGGCCGCGATGGAGCTGCCGGCCGACGCGCCCGACCCCGCCCCGGCCCGCCACGAGCGCGCTGTGACCCCCGGAGCGCGCCGCGGGTGGCGCCCCCGCCGCCGGGCGTGGATGGTGGTCGTCGGGGTGGTGGCGCTGGTGGCCGCCGCCGTGGTCCTGGTGGTCGCCCTCACCTCGACGCGCCTCCCCGGCCAGGTGGCCACGGGCGGCGCGCAGCTGAGCGGGCAGCGCCTCGTCGACCAGGAGCTCGACCAGGCCGCGGTCCTCGACGACGAGGGCAAGGTGGTGACAGCCCTCGGTGTCTACCAGGCGATCCTCGCCAAGTCCCCCACACAGCCCACGGCCCTGGCCGAGTCGGGCTGGCTCGAGTGGGAGTCGGGCAGCGGGTCCGGCAGCCCCGCGCTCGAGCGCACGGGCCGGGCCGCGGTGGCCAAGTCAGTGGCCGTGGCCCCCTCCTTCTACGCCGGCCACCTCTACCTGGGCACCATCGACTACCAGCAGGGCGACGCCGCCGCCGCCGTCGCCCAATACCAGAAATTCCTCGCCGACCAACCGCCCTCGGGCTGGACGAAACAGTTCGCGGCCGAGATCCGCGGGGCCTTCACGGCCGCCGGCCAGCCCGTCCCCGCCGGCCTCCCCGCGTCGTGACCGGCGAAGGCCGGGCCGCCGGCGACGGAGTACCGCAGGCCGAGCGGGTTCGGTTCCTCTTCGACCCCGCTCTCACCCTGGCCCTCCTGGCCGGCCAGCGCCGCCGGTTCGCCGCCGCCGTGGCGCAGCTCGGCCCCGACGAGTTGTCGTCGCCGTCGCGGTGCGAGGTGTGGTCGGTGGCCGACGTGCTTCGTCACGTGATCTGGGCCGACGACGCACTCCGTTCGATCTGGGCGGGCGACCGCTCGCTGGCCGAGGGCTTCGACCCCCGCCGCACCCCGCACGAGTTCGTCCAACGCGAGCGGGCCGTGCCCGACGCCGAGGTCGCGGCGCGGTTCTGCGCCTCGAGTGAGCAGATGGCCACCGACATGGCGTCGGCCGGTCCGGAGCGCTTCGGCCTCCCCGCCCTCTCGCCCATAGGCGACGTGCCCTGGTGGCTTAGCTCGGTGCACGTGGGTTGGGACACCGCCATCCACGAGCGCGACGCCCTCTTGCCGTTGGGCCGCACGGTCGAAGCCGACCCCGAAGAGTCGCTTCCCGTTCTCGCCTACAGCCTGGTTCTGTCCTCGTTCTTCGCCGCCCCCGACCCCCTGCACGTGCGGATCGGTCCGGTACACCTCTGTAGGGAGGAGGAGGGGCCGGTCGAGGCGTGGGTGGCCACCCAAGAAGACGGCTGGACTGAGGGTCACTGGACAGACGTGCGCGGTGATCCGGTGGCGGCAGTGGATGCACTGAGCGGTCGGATCCCGATCCCCGGAGCCCTCTCGGGACCGCCCGGGATGCTCGAGCGGCTGGGGGGTTTGGCGAGGTACTTCAACCAAGCCGGCTGAGGAGCGGCACTGGGCGGGTCGAGAGAACCCGTCCACACGCCCAGCTCCCGGGTCGCCGCCGAGGCGGGGGGCGCCGACACCGGGGGTTCCGATCGGGATTCGGGGCTGCTCAGGAGGGGTGTCGTGGCCAGAAAGTCCTTCCAAATGGGGATTTTCTTCGGTATCCTCCGGACAGACCACACATTTCGGTGCGGCAGGATCCGTGCTCGAATGACGAGCCTGTTCGGAGGGGAACAGTGCGGAAGCCCGCCAACCAGCGGCAGCCAAAGGCACGCGCCAGCGTGCCGGACCCCACGCGCCCGAACCGGTGGTCACGGCTGCAGAAGCCGCTCGCCGTCGTGTCCTCACTTGTCGTCGTGGTGGGGGTACTGGGCGTGAGCGCCATCGCGGACGTGACGGCGGGGGCGGGCACGGCGGCCCCGTCCACCTGGACCCGGCTCGCCCCGGCCACCAGCCCCACTCCCCGTGTCGAAGCCTCGATGGCCTACGACCCGTCCATGGGCCAGCTCCTCCTGTTCGGCGGTACCCACACAGGCGGCAATCTCGCTGACACCTGGACCTGGAACGGCACCACGTGGGAGAAGCTCACCCCGGCCACCAGTCCCACAGCCCGCTACCTGGCCTCCATGGCCTACGACCCGGCCACGGGGGAGATGGTCCTCTACGGGGGCTACGGCACACACGGCTACCTCGCCGACACCTGGGCCTGGAACGGCAGCACCTGGACCAAGCTCACACCGGCCACCAGTCCCACAGCCCGCTACGGGGGGTCGATGGCCTATGACCCGGCCACTGGGGACATGGTCCTCTTCGGTGGGTTCGGCCCCGGCGGGATCCTCGCCGACACCTGGACCTGGAACGGCACCACGTGGAAGAAGCTCACACCGGCCACCAGTCCCACAGCCCGCACAAGCGCCTCGATGGCCTTCGACCCGGCCACCGGGGCCATGGTCCTCTTCGGGGGCCAGGGCAAAGACGGCCGCCTCGCCGACACCTGGACCTGGAACGGCACCACGTGGAAGAAGGTCACCCCGGCTACGAGTCCCACAGCCAGCCATGGAGCCTCCCTGGTGTTCGACCCGGCCACCGCGGACATGGTCCTCTTCGGGGGCCTGGGCACACTGGGGTACCTCGCCGACACCTGGTCCTGGAACGGCACCACCTGGCAGAGGCTCGCTCCAGCCACCAGCCCCACAGCCCGCTACGGGGCGTCGATGGCCTATGACCCGACCACCGGGAACATGGTCCTCTTCGGCGGCTACGGGACAGTCGGCTACCTCGCCGACACCTGGACGTGGGGGGTCGCAACCCCGCCAACGTCGACATGGACCCAGCTCTCGGCCCAACCGCCGCCGCGCACGCAAGCCTCGATGGCCTACGACCCGGCCACGGGGCAGACGCTTCTCTTCGGGGGCTCGAGCACCGGTAGCACAGGTGCCTGTCTCGCCGACACCTGGACCTGGAACGGCAGCTACTGGACGCAGCGCTCCCCGGCCACAACCCCCACAGCCCGCTGCGGGGCGTCCATGGCCTACGACCGGGCCACGGGGGACATCGTCCTGTTCGGGGGCCAAGGCAAGGGGGGACCCCTCGCCGACACCTGGACCTGGAACGGCACAACGTGGAAGAAGCTCGCACCGGCCACCAGCCCCACAGCCCGCTCCGGGGCGTCGATGGCCTTCGACCCGGCGACCACGCAGCTGGTCCTCTTCGGCGGTCAGGGCCAGAGCGGCAAGCTCGCCGACACCTGGACCTGGAACGGCACAACGTGGAAGAAGCTCGCACCGGCCGCCAGCCCCACAGCCCGCTCCGGGGCGTCGTTGTCCTTCGACCCGGTCACCCAGAACATGGTCCTGTTCGCCGGCCTCGGCCCCACCGGCCCCTTCGCCGACACCTGGACCTGGAACGGCACAACGTGGAAGAAGCTCACACCGGCCACCAGCCCCACAGCCCGCTCCGGGGCGTCGATGGCTTTCGATCCGGTCGGCGGGAACATGGTCCTGTTCGGGGGATCCCAGGCGACAACAGCTCTCCTCGCCGACACCTGGGCCTGGAACGGCACCACCTGGAAACAGGTCGCCCCGGCCCCCAGCCCCACAGCCCGCTCGGGCGCCGCCACGGCGTACGACCCGGCCACGGGCCAGCTGCTCCTCTTCGGCGGCGTCGGCGCGAGCTCGCACCTGTTGGCCGACACCTGGGCCTGGAACGGCAGCACCTGGACCAAGCTCACACCGGTTGCCAGTCCCACAGCCCGCTCCGGGGCGTCGTTGTCCTTCGACCCGGCCACGGGCCAGCTGCTCCTCTTCGGCGGCGTCGGCGCGGGCTCGCACCTGTTCGCCGACACCTGGGGCTGGAACGGCACCACCTGGACCAAGCTCACACCGGCCACCAGCCCCACAGCCCGCTCGGGCGCCGCCACGGCGTACGACCCGGCCACGGGCCAGCTGCTCCTCTTCGGCGGCGTCGGCACAAGCTCCCACCTCTTCGCCGACACCTGGTCGTGGAACGGCACCACCTGGACCGAACTCACAACGGCGACGACCCCCACAGCCTCCGCCGGTCCGTCGATGGCCTACGACCCGACCACGGGGAGCGTGGTTCTCGTGGCCGGAAAGGGAGGTGGCGGGCTCGCCGAGACCTGGGCCTGGGACGGCACAAACTGGAGCAAGCTCTCGCCGGCCTCCAGTCCCACAGCCCGGGCCCAAGCTTCCTTGGCCTATGACCCGGCCACGGGCCAGCTGCTCCTCTTCGGTGGCGTCGGCACAAGCTCCCACCTCTTCGCCGACACCTGGTCGTGGAACGGCACCACCTGGACGGAGCTCACACCGCTCTCGAGTCCCACAGCCCGCTCGGCCGCCGCCGCGGCCTATGACCCGGCCACGGGCGACGTACTGCTCTTCGGCGGTCAGGGCAAGAGCGGCAAGCTCTCCGACACCTGGAAGTGGGGACCGACAGCCGCCCCCGCAACGACGACCCCCGGCAAGCCGGCATCGCCCAGCGCGGTCGCCGGGAACGGCCAGGCCCAGGTGTCCTGGGCGACAGCCACAACAGGGGGAACCCCCATCACCAGGTACACGGTGACCTCCGCACCGACAGGGCTGCACTGCACGACCACCGTGGCGCTCACCTGCACGGTCGCCGGTTTGAAGAACGGGACCCCCTACGACTTCACCGTGGTGGCCACGAACGCCAAGGGCACAGGCCCGGCTTCCACACCCTCGGCCGAGGTCACCCCGTCCACCGTGCCGTCCAAGCCGTCGCCGCCCACGGCCACCGCCGGTAACGCCCTGGCCAAAGTCTCTTGGACCCCCCCGGCCTCAGGTGGGAGCGCCATCACCAAGTACACCGTGACGTCCACACCGACAGCCCGCACCTGCACCACCACAGGGGCGCTCACCTGCACAGTCACCGGTCTCAAGAACGGCACCGCCTACACCTTCAGCGTGAAGGCCCACAACGCCAACGGCACAGGCCCGGCTTCCACACACTCGGCCGCGGTCACCCCGTCGACCACTCCGGGAAAGCCCAAAGGTGTCAACGCGACCGCCGGCAACGCCCAGGCCAAGGTGACGTGGGCGGCGGCTACATCAGGGGGGAGGGCCGTCACAAAGTACACGGTGACCTCTGCGCCGACAGGCCAGACCTGCAGAACTGGCGGGGCGCTCACCTGCACAGTCACCGGTCTCAAGGACGGCACCTCCTACACCTTCAGCGTGAAGGCCCACAACGCCAACGGGACAGGCCCGGCCTCCACACCCTCAAACGCCGTCACCCCACAGGCTCCGACGTCGACACCGCCCCCACCCCCTCCACCACCGCCCCCACCCCCTCCCGTCGCCCACGGCTACGACCTGGTGGGATCCGACGGCGGGGTCTTCGTCTTCCCCCTCGGCCAGGCTTCGGGCTACTACGGCTCGCTGCCCG